>Ga0315274_10004913_pt1 | contig 19624 bp, 18 predicted proteins | sample YL17G02_20_MG_FD_203700 | JGI IMG/M metagenome (GOLD analysis project Ga0315274, IMG submission 203700) | Sediment microbial communities from Yellowstone Lake, YNP, Wyoming, USA - YL17G02_20 | ecosystem: Environmental > Aquatic > Freshwater > Lake > Sediment | place: USA: Wyoming | collected... | reverse complement strand
CGTGCAGCTTCTCCCCGGGTCTGATCCCGGTGATCTTCTTCTCGATATGGCGATTGCCTATCATGGCGTCGACAACGTCGACTATCTTCGCCGAAGGAACCTTTGGGATATATGTCTCTCCGCGGTTCGCGCCCTTAACAGCTGCGAAAATCGTATCGACTGCCTGATTGAGGTTGAGGAGGAATCTGGTCATCTCGGGTGTGGTTATGGTCACGGGCCCTCCGTTCTTGATCTGCTCGCGGAAAAGAGGAATGGCGGATCCCCTTGAGGCGAGCACATTTCCGTATCGGACACATATGAACCTGGTCTTTGGACAATCGAGATTTGCCTTGATGAATACCCTTTCCTGAATTGCCTTTGTCATTCCCATTACATTCACTGGTTTGCATGCCTTATCTGTCGAAATGCCGACTACGGTATCGACCGGTAAATCATGCTCTGAGATTGCCCGAATGATGTTTCCTGGGCCGAAAACGTTTGTGTTGACAGCTTCGAGAGGGAAATACTCGCATGTGGGAACCTGTTTTAGAGCCGCTGCATTGAAGACGTAATCGATATTTCGCAGTACTGAGCTAACGGTATGAGAGTCCCTCACATCGCCAATTCGGAATGTCAACAATTCTTCGAAATTGCGGTAGATTACATCATCCGTTGCCTTTTTTCGATTCAAATGCTCAAGGCGCATGAAATGTTGTTTCGCTTCGTCTCGAGAAAACACGATTATCTGCTTTGGTTTGCCCATCTCGCCGCTGAGAAGTCGCTTGACAAGGACTTTCCCGAGTGAGCCCGTTCCGCCAGTTACCAATATTCTCTTTCCTTCGAGCATTGTCATAGTTGATCAACCCCCAAATAGTGACTATGGATATGAGTCTTTTACCATTTCTTTTATCATATCTTCCCAGCTTGGAGGGCTATATCCGGTCATACGGGAGAAAGCGCTGCCGTCAAGACTCCTATCGCATACGACCGATTCGTCAGGTTCGATTTGAATGCCGAGATCCATTTCTCGATTTATCAAAGATAGCAGGTCATATTTCGAAATCGGATTCGAGGCGATGTGCCAGATACCCGCGAGATTCTCGTGTTTTTTAAGTATCATGGAGATGATATTTGACATTTCCAGGGTGGTGAATCCTGAGAAGATTGCATTCTTATACCCTTTGACAGATTTTCCTCTCTGGGCTAGAAACCACTCTAGCAGACCGTTTCTCGTACCAAGCTCCCTCCCGATTATAGAGGATCTGATGGTTAGCGACGCTTTTCCTCTGACCTCACCCAAAAACTTCGTTCTTCCATATAGGTCCTCAGCATCTGTGGGATCGTCCAAAGAATACATGCCTTTCTTGCCAGAGAATACGCAATCGGTGCTGAAATGGATCAATCTGGCATTATTTATGGAACATTCCCTGGCAAGAAGGTGCGGAAAAAGCGAATTGGCATAGATGCTCGCAATCGGATCAGCAGCTGCCTCGGCCTGTTTCACAATTCCGATGCAATTTATCACAATATCCGGCTTTGATTTGCTCAATGCAAGGGCGACAGTCTCTATCTTCTCAGCGCGAATCCCGGCAAGCAATCTGTTATCGTCGATAACCGAGGACCAGGGATTGCCGCGATGGACCTCCTTGCATGTGCCATAAACATCATAATCTCTTTTTAATCCCTGTATCAATTTATGGCCTAGCATTCCATAGGCACCCATCAATAGTATCTTCATCATTCCCGCTCCAATATCGGACGGGAATATAAAAAGTATAGACCTTGTCGATAAACTGAATAGAGATCGCCTGACCAAATAGCTGCGAAGTAAACCGTTGAGATGCTCTCGAAAAGGCCATCAGAATCGCCATGAAGATCGTTGTCAGAAGGAGGATTGATTCGATTTCGTGGTGGGGTGCATCTTCTGAAGGAGGAGGAGCGGTTGTCAGTCTCGTCACGTCTTTTTCGAGCGGGTGACTATCTGAAGTAGCTTCTTGTGCTCTTCCCGATTCAGCGAAAGCCACATGAACAGTGCAGTCGCTGCCAACCAAACGATGGTGAAGAGGCAATTGGTCCTATCCTCGGTCCAGCTAGTTGCAGAAGCAGTCACCACCAGAGCGAGCCCGATAAACCATGAGGTGGTCAATCTCTTCGTAATCGTGAAACCGTGCCTGCTCCGGGAATAGTGCACATAATAGATCAGTATCAAAGCATAGAGGATGATGAAACCGACCCCAATAACTTCCATCGACCCTAATATTGCCACTCCGAGGAACGAGAACAGTAACAGTCCCGCCCACCACAGGTTCTGCGTCCAGAAGTAGACCCGCATGTCTGGATAGGCAAGCACGGGCATAGCGACGATCCAAGATGCCGCCATCAAATATACTCCGATCAGCATCCAACGCAACATGTCCAGAGAGGCGTAGAACTGGCTCGAATACATAACATCAATCACCAGGGGCTTCAGCATGATCATCAGCACGAGCAGCGGGGTGATCACCAGGGTGATCAATCTGAATACTTTTCTCATGAGATCGATTCGTTTCTGCTTGTCTTGAAGCTGGCTCAGGGTCGGGAAGAAATATGTGCCGATGGAGCTGAGGGCAAGCATAGGATACGCCATGCAAATCATCCATGCGACATTGAAGATTCCGGCATCGGCCAGGCCATTGTATTGGACGATCAAAGAACGAATCACTAGGAGTACAATGGTGGAGAATATGCCGGTTACTAGCAGCGTTCCGGCCAAATTGAAGAATGAGCTGGCCGAAGCTCTATCAATCTTGGGGCGCAATCCTTGAGACCATATTGGCCTGAGGTATCCTTTGCGATAGTTCCTCGCTAAAGATATGGCGATTTGAGCCGATAACCACATGGTCAGCATTCCGACAAAGGCTATCGGATATCCTGTGTTAGCTAGGATAGAAATCGGGTATGAGACGACGGCATTCGCCGCGCCCCCCGCTGCTGATATTATGGCGAGTCTGCCGATCTCTCGGAACCCATTGAGAACTGAGTTCAGGTAGATGAGAGCGACATTAAGGATGAGCGGGACAGCCATCCATCGAACCAGCCCCACGCTCGCCTCATCGTTCGCATCCAAAGACACAGGAGCTATCCACGGGGCGAATATCAGCAGCGCGACGGCCACAAGAAGTGAGGCGATGGCAAATATCCAGAAGACGGTCCTTATGAACTTGTCCCTTGCCTCATCCTTCTTGCAGGCGACCCCCTGTGTGAGAGCCGTCCCGCCTCCGCCGACCGATCCTGCGATGGCGGTGGTCTGGAGGATCTGCTGCAGCATCGAGTATAATCCGATGCCCGCTGGACCAGTGATGACGGCCATTATCTTTGATGAGATAACGTTGAGGACCAACGAAACGACAGTTCCAGATCCGGTCTTGAACGATGCTTTCAACAGTTCCCGCATCTTTTCGCACGCCCTAAATGATTCGACCTATATTCCCGAATACTTCGAGAAATGCCATTGCAGGTGTCCAGCTGCCTCAGTATCCTTCATACGAGCGATATCTCCTTCCCCTTAATGAATCTGATTCCCTGTCCGAAGCATACCATTTTTCTCCTTAGGAACTTTTCCGCTTCAAAACATCTAAAACATCTAGATGAATGCAGATTTCAGATAATCTGAGAGGAATTGGAAGAAGGCTTTATTATAGGAATTCGCTTTGCGTGGAGAAGAGGAAGCATCCATGTCAGAGATGAAAGGGGCATTGAAAGGATCCGGGGGCGATCTCGGAGGCAAGATGCTCGTGGTCTTGACCGCCTCTGCTCTTGTCTTCAGTCTCATCATGACTCTGCTCATCGCCCCTTCTCCTTCAGAAGAGAATCCTCCAACATCAAATATCCCAGCTCGAATAGCGTCTTCCATTCATGCCCCTATCCTAATAAATGGGAACGCGGGTTTCCTCGGTTCGAACGCGACTACGGGGATAACAAACGGAAGCGGAACCGCTTCGGATCCATATGCCATTGAGGGATGGAACATCGATGCTACTATTGCGAATGGGATTTCCATACAGAATGCAAACGTGCATTTCATTATCAGGAACTGCACTATCAATTACGGCGGATTGGACAATGATGGCATTTTTCTGTACAATTGCACGAATAACATTCTCAGCAACAACACCTGCTCGAATAATCATTATGGCATTCATCTCATCGATTCGAGCGATAGCACTCTGAGCAACAACATCCTAATCAATGGTGGGATATTCATCGAGGGTTCAAGAATACTTCATTGGAACACGCACAGCATAGATGCATCCAATACGGTCAACGGGAAGCTAGTCAAATACTACAAGAATCAGAGCGGAATCAATGTGCCTTCCAACGCAGGGGAGGTCATCGTAGCGAACTGCACTGACGCCATCATAGAGAATCAGAACCTGAGCGATATGGGTTGCGGGATCGAGATCGGCTTCTCCTCGATCATAATCGTCAGGAACAACACCTGCTCGAACAATGAGTATGGCATATATCTCTACTCATCAAGCAACAACACAGTCAGGAACAACACCTGCTCGAACAATGGATGTGGCATATATCTCTGGTCGTCGAACAAGAGCATTGTGAGCGACAACAAATGCAGCTTGAACCTAGAAGGCATATATATCAACTCATCGAGCAGCAACACTATCAGCAGCAACACTTGCTCGAACAATAATTATGGCATACGTCTCTTTAATTCGAGCAGCAACACTATCAGCAGCAACACCTGCTCGAACAATGCTGGTGGCATACATATCGAATTATCGAGCGATAACACTATCAGCAGCAACACTTGCTCGAACAATAATTACTACGGTGGTATATTTCTCGGTTCATCGGGCTACAATACTCTAAGCAACAACAACTGCTCGGACAATGTTGGTGGCATATCTCTATACTCATCGAGACACAACACTCTAAGCAACAACAACTTCTCGGACAATTCTTATTTCGGCGTAGTTCTAGGTTCATCGAGCTACAATACTCTAAGCAACAACAACTGCTCGGACAATGCCGGTGGCATAGTCCTATACTCATCGACCTCATCCGGCGGCGATAATATCCTGTATGGCAACCTGATATACAACAATTCCGGATATGGAATAATTATCGAGTCTGGGTCCAACAATCGGATCTGGAACAACACATTCGTTGGGAACAAAGGCGCAGGGAGCATCTTCAATTCGTCTCATATACAAGCCAGCGACAACGGCACGGGTAACTGGTGGAACTCCACCTCAGGCTACGGGAACTACTGGTCTGATTGGACCGGACCGGATAATAGCGAGCAATGGGGGATTGTCGATAACCCATACAACATCGCAGGAAGCGCAGGTGCGAAGGACTACTATCCACTGACAGGCGAACCAGTCGGTTTTGCGAGACCAATCGATTCGCTGATAATCATAATCGTAGTGGTTGCAGCGGTTGCCGTGATTGCCGTGGTCGCAATTCTATCGAGGGAAAAGAATTCGGAAAAAGATTGACGGTAGCCTTTCTAAATTCCTGATATTGATTTCTAGCTAGTAACTAAAATTCGCTTCCCGCCGGGTTCGAACTATTAGATTGGCCCGGAGGAATCATCGAAGATCCTGGTAGATCGATCCTTTGCGCCAACCTCCCAGAAATCGGGAACTCCTCTAACATTCTCTGCGGGCATATATTGTGGAAGAGATGACCCCACTGCCCCATATGATCAGAGAATACATGTCAGAATCCTTCTGAGCACCTTCACAGATGTGATTGTCATCAACGAAAAGGAAACCCGCCGGACGGTTGCTGAGAATCTTTTCCGCTTCATCAGGCGTCTAAGGTTTGTCCGAAAACGTCCTTATGAGGTCTACAACCTAGCCATTCCTAGCAAACTTGAACTAGGCTATGCTCCGGTCCAATTTCAGACATCTGAAGCCCCCATTAACACAGCAGAACCGCAGAAATACGCGTCCAGATCATACCAGTCTGCCATACCAGGCGATTCCTGTAATCTGCAAACCCCTTTATCCCTAATCTCTCATTCGATAGTTGATTGCGATGTTGAAGGGATGGGCCAGAAAAATAATCAAGAAGATCGCCAAGGAGATTCCTGGATCCCCGCTCAGGATAGGCCTATTCCGAATGATCGGCATCGAGATCGGCGAGAAGGTGTACATCGCGGAGGGGCTGACCATCGCCTCGAACCTGTCGGATCCCAGGAGGCTCGTGATAGGCAACGGGGTCAACATCGACGCCGAGGTCGTCATGATCACCTCGTCCCATCCGAATTATTCCGTCCACGAAGAGGAAAAGGAGTCAGTCACGGGCGGCGACATTATCATCGACGACGATGTCTGGATCGGGGCTGGAGCCATCATTATGCCGAATGTCCATATCGGCAAGGGAGCCGTCGTGGGGGCAGGCGTGGTCGTGACGAGGGATGTCCCGCCCGATACGATCGCAATCAATCTCAGCGGAATGATGAAACTGATAAAAAAGGATGATGAGCCCCCGCCTCCGATCATCACTTGAGATTCTCTGCAGGATAGGGGCACATCGCGATTTTGAGTGGATTGGGGTCAGATACAGACAAGCCCGAGCGTACGACTTCTGGTTATATCTTTAATTAAGATTAACCATTCGAGTAGCAGGAAAAGACCTTATGATCATCTCTCGCACGCCCTTAAGGGTCAGCCTCGCCGGCGGAGGCACGGACATCTAGGACTACTACCAGTCTGGATACGGTTCCGTCCTGAGCATGGCGATCAAGAAGTACATGTACGTCACCGTCAACAGGCGATTCGAGGACGACATCAGGATCTCCTACTCCAAGACCGAGACAGCCGACTCCGTGGACAGGATCGAGCACGGTATCGTCCGGGAATGCCTGAGGAAGGTCGGAATTGCAGGTAACATCGAAGTCACCACCATCGCTGACATCCCGTCAAGAGGCACCGGCCTCGGCTCCTCCAGCGCGCTGACGGTCGGCCTGCTCAATGCCCTATATGCTTTCACCGGCCACCGCGCCTCCCCGAAAAGGCTCGCGGAGGAGGCCTGCGAGATCGAGATCGACCTCCTCAGGGAGCCGATCGGGAAGCAGGACCAGTACATCGCCGCATATGGCGGGATGCAGTTAATCAGGTTCAACGCAGACGAGACCGTCTTCGTCGACCCTGTCATCTGCCCCCCGAAGACCAAGCGGGACATCGAGAAGCACATGATGCTCTTCTACACCGGCAAGACCAGGAACTCCGGCAGCATACTCTCCAAGCAGAAGGGCAACTCATCTATCAACAGGACCGCGCTCGACAGGATGCGCGCGCAGTCGGAGAGGCTCTTCCACGAGCTCGTCAGCCACAAGATTGAGGAGATCGGCACGATCATGAAGGAAGGCTGGGAGTTCAAGAAGTCGCTCGCGAGCGGAATCTCAGACGACGAAATCGACAGCTTATACGAGAAGGCGCTGAAGGCGGGTGCTGTCGGCGGGAAGCTCACGGGGGCGGGCGGAGGAGGGTTCCTCACGCTTTTCGTACATCCGGAGAAGCAGCAAGCCGTCAGGAGTGCCCTATCGAGCTTCAAGGAGATCGACTTCAAGATAGAGCCGCAGGGCTCCAAGATCATCTACGTGGGGGATGACATGTGACGGAAGACCTCGAATCCCATTCAATCAGGTATATCGAAGAGGTTAAGGACATCCTCACTAGGATGGAGAAGGATCTCCCTTCGAAGATGCGCGAGATCGTCGCAGCGCTCATAAAGGCAAGGAACAGCAAGAAGAGGGTCTACACGCTCGGGAACGGCGGAAGCGCCTCCACGGCCTCGCACATGGCCTCCGATCTCAACAAGGGAGCAACCCGCCACGACGCACCTAGGTTCAGGGCGGTTGCTCTTACAGACAACATCCCCCTGATGCTCGCATGGGGGGAACGACTCCTCCTACGACGACATATTCGTCGAGCAGCTCAAGAACCATGTGGAGAAGGGGGACGTAGTAATCGGGATCAGCGGGTCCGGCAACTCAAAGAACGTCCTGAAGGCGATAGACCACGCGAACAAGGAGGGGGCCATCACCATAGGACTGACCGGCTTCGACGGCGGGAAGCTCGCAAAGATCGCTAGAATCTCCTACACAGTCCCGAGCAACTGCATGCAGCAGGTTGAGGATATCCACCTGCTGATCGAGCACATGCTCTCCATGATCCTCAGAGACTCCAACGAGTGCGGGATGTGAGCATCAGATGGCCAAGAAGCCCGGTTTCGCCGTCTTCATCGACAGGGACGGGACGATGGTCCTCGACAAGCACTACCTAGCGGACCCGACGAGGCTTGACATAATCCCAACCGTCCCAGAGGGGATCAAGAGGCTCAATGACGCGGGGATCCCGGTCATAATTATCACGAACCAGTCGGGGGTCGCCAGGGGGATATTCGATGAGGCGACGCTCGAATTGATCCACCAGCGGCTCCTCGAGATACTCGAAGACAGGGGGGCGATCATCGACGACCTCTATTACTGCCCGCACATGCCCGACGCCGGATGCGACTGCAGGAAGCCGAAGCCGGGGATGATGTTGAAGGCTAGGAAGGAGCATGGTTTCGACCTGAAGAGGTCATACGTCATAGGCGACCGGATGATGGACATCGAGATGGCGCATAGCGTCGGCGCGATAGGGGTGCTCGTGCCGGAGCCGGGGGACCAATATCACGTCGACGCGGAAATCGAGGCTTCCAAGGAGATGCCGGACATGCGGAAGGCGACTTTCGTCGAGGCGGTCGACTGGGTCCTCCGAGATATCGCCAGGAAGGCACGGTGACCGCGGCTCATTGAATATTTATACGCTGTACAGATTACAAGAATCGACCAGAAGGCGAATCCAATGAGGTATTTCATCACGGGCGGAGCGGGATTCATCGGCAGCTGTATAGTCGATCGGGTGATCGGCAAGAACGACGTCACCGTATATGATAACTTGAGCTCCGGCAAGGAAGAGCACGTTTCGCATCACTTCGGAAAGAGGAACTTCAAGTTCGTGAAGGCGGACTTGCTCGACTTCGACAGGGTCGTCAGGGAGATGAAGGGGCACGACACCGTCTGGCACATCGCGGCCAACCCTGACATCAGGAAGGGGACGGAATCCACGAGGTATGACCTGGAGCAGAACACGCTCGCCACGTACAATGTCCTCGAAGCTGCAAGGAGGAACGACATCAGGAGCGTCGTGTTCTCATCGACCTCGACGATATACGGACCTGCGAAAGTGATCCCCACTCCGGAGGATTACGGCCCTTGCCTGCCTGTTTCCCTATATGGCGCATCGAAGCTAGCCTGCGAAGGGTTGGTCTCCGCGTATTCGTCCCTCTACGGAACCAGAGCGTGGATCTACAGGTTCGCGAACATAATCGGGAGGAGGGGTACGCATGGGATACTCCCGGACCTCGTTGACAAGCTCAACAAAGACCGTTCGAAGCTGGAGGTCCTCGGGGATGGCAGGCAGAGGAAGTCTTACCTCCTCGTGGAGGAGACGGTCGACGGCATGTTCTTCGCGTTCGAGAAGTCGAAGGAGCAGCTGAACTACTTCAACCTCGGCTCATCCGACCAGATAACCGTCAAGAAGATCGTGGAGATACTCGTCGAAGAGGCAGACCTCAAGGATACGAAGATCATGTACACGGGCGGAGAGACCGGCTGGAAGGGGGACATTCCCAGATTCCTGCTCTCCCCAGAAAAGATGGCGAAGCTGGGATGGAAGGCGAAGCATTCCAGCGAGGAAGCCGTAAGGATCGCCACGAAGCTAATCGTTAAGGATCGGCTAGAGAAGACGGGTTGATCGGGGAGCCGATACGAAGCATCGACATCGATTGGAGACTGTTTCATGATCAGATGGACGGGCATGAATCTGAAATCTTGTCCGGCTTGCTCATCCACTCACATTGGACCCGCCGGCAAGCGTAAGGATGGAGCGACGGTGTCCAGATGCTTCGAATGTGGGATAGGGTTTCTGAACCCGATGCCCACGAATGCGGAAATCCAAGGGTTCTATGATGACTATTTTGCACGAACAGACGGGATCGGATATGAGAATTATCCGAGAAGGCTGGGCACTGATTATCTCGACTACTTCATTTGGGACACGATATCGTCATTGCGCAATCCGAGGGGGTGCTCGGTTCTTGACGTCGGATGCGCGTTCGGTTCGAGGGTGGCGTTCCTGCAGAAGAGGGGCATGAAAGCCACCGGGGTAGATATCTCGGCGGAGGCGGTCGAGCATGGGAAGAAAAGGTGGAATCTTGATCTTCATGTCGGGAAATTCGAGGATTTCGAGCATGAAGGAAAGTTCGACTTTATCACCATGATAGATTTTATCGAACACGTGCCCGTCCCGGACCTCTGGACGAGGAAAATAAGGAATATATCAAATGAAGGCTGCGTTCTGCTAATCCACGCCCCTGATTTTGATCATTATTCGAGGATCGGTGAGCGATGGATCGGATATTCGAAGAGCTACGAGCATGTCCTATACTACAACAGGCAATCGATAAAATCGATCCTTTCGACAAATGGATTCAGCGTATTGGCAGAGAGGAGCCTGAACCTCGCCGGGAAGACAATAGACCAAACGGGAGTCGGAAACGGGTCTAGAAGTGACATATTGGCAAGGACAACTACCGGCTTGAGGAAATACAGAGTCTTTCAGAACCGTATCAATCAGATTAGAGGCTTTGCGGGAGATGTCCTAAGAGGAATCACTTGGAGGAAGATTATGACCTCAAGCTCCCCTTATGATTCTCTTTTTGTAATCGCCCGTAAGAATCCTTGAGTGAAAACCAACCAGCCAAAGCAATTTGAAGAATCTCTTGGATGATTCTTCGAACTCTGACAATAACAATATAACCGTCCCATCATTGTGCGCAACCAGTTCTCAAGGAGCGTCCGCCATAGCCTGGGTCTGCAAGCGCTGCATCTACGACGCAAACACTACAGGGATAACCTTCGACTCCGAGGGGCATATTTGGAAATCTTAAATAGGATGCTGGTTCTGCCATATATCGCGACCCGAGCGATTCGGGATGATTGAAACGGAGAACGGGTTGGCGGAAGACGGAGTGAGGGAATTGCGCAGCAAAAAGTGCAGCAGGGCCGAAAAGGTTCGAGCGGCGAACATCCGCTATCACACCAAACTTTCGAAAACCTACGACGAAACGCAGCCGCAATACAACCAGGAGAATGTCACCCGGCTTCGGGAAAGAATGAAGCGCCTGGCAAAGACGACGGGCGGTGGCAGACTGCTCGACATCGGCTGCGGGACCGGATTCATACTATCGATCGCCGCGCCGTTCTTCGACGAAGTATACGGAATCGACATAACGCCGGCAATGCTCGAAAGGGCGCGGAGGATGGCGAGATCAAAGAAGATCAGAAATATGAAACTGATCGAAGCGGGATGCGAGGACGCCCCATTCCCGGGCGCGAATTTCGACGTCGTCACAGCATACGGTGTCCTGCACCATCTCCCTGAACTCCTTCCGACGTTCAAAGAGGCACGTCGATTACTGAAGAAGAAAGGTGTTTTCTACGCTGCCTTGGATCCCAATTATTACTTCTGGCAGTCTATGATGTCGCTCCCCGAGAAGGGGGCCGCCCTCTCCGACATTCTCGAGACTGAGAGGAGATCCGTCTGCGAAATGGTGGGCGAGGTGCAGAACGTCGTAGGCGCGGACCTCGACCCGCAGACAATCATGGACGCGGAATATCAAAAGACAAAGGGCGGCATGAAGGAAGAGCGCGTTCTCCAGTTACTGAAACGAGCAGGCTTCAAGAAAGTCGATTACGAATACACCTGGTTCTGGCAGGAAGGCAGAGTTGTGAGGGACCTCTCTCCCAATGATGCGATATACTTCGAGGACCACCTTCGGGCGGCGCTTCCATTGACCAGAAGTTTCTTCAAGTACGTCGGGTTCGAGGCAAGACCATGAACGGGAAGGTCGCCATCCTGGGAGCGAACGGCCTTATAGGCAGCGCCGTCACCGCGCTCTTCGCGCAGAAAGGCGCCGACGTTATTTGCTGCGCCAAGGAGGGTGGCCCGGTCGGGGATGAGGAGGTGGCCCTGATTGATCTGACGAAGACAGGAGCGCTCTTCAAGTGGCTGGGCAAGAAAAAAGTCTCAACCGTCATATATCTGGCTTCGGCTGTCCCATCCTCGTTCGAGAACCTTAGTGCTGATCTCTTTGAGACTAACCTGAAGATGCATAGAGAGGTCCTTTCCTACTGGGAAAAGGCGGGATGCCATCTGATATTCGCATCCAGCTGCTCCATCTACGGCTCCAAGGGCCCACTGCCTTGGCGGGAGGAGAACGCGCCGAACCCGGAGAATTTCTATTCCATTTCGAAGCTGGCGGGCGAATTGATATTCGATGCGAGAAGCGCCGACCTCCCTCTGACGGTATTGAGGATAAACGCCCCCTTCGGGTTCCCTGCGGGAAGGAAGACGGTCGTCAATGTCTTCATGGAACGCGCCCTCGACGGGGCGAATTTGATCCTCCATGGCACCGGCAAAAGGGTTCAGGACTTTCTCTATGTGAAAGATGTCGCATCAGCGTTCTGGCTCGCGCATTCGGAAAAGAAATGCGGGACGTTCAACATCGCCAGCGGCAAGACCGTTACGATGAGGCAATTAGCGGAGATGATACTAGACTGCACACATTCCTCCTCGAAGATAGTCAAATCCGGGAAGCTTGACCCGCAGGAGAAGGTGAAGGTGGCCGTTGACGTTTCCAGGGCTCGGAAGGAGCTGGGATTCAGACCGAGATACGACTTGGCGAAGGGGCTAGAGGCGCTGGCTCAGGAATACGCGAAGGCGAGGACATGAGGATCGGTTTAGTCTCTGACATACATGGCAATATGAGAGCGTTGAAGGCGGTGCTCAACGAATTCGAAGGCATGGAGCTGAACAGCATCCATTGCCTTGGAGACATGATCGGATACCTCCACCAGTCGAGTCAGGTCATTGATGAGATCGCGAATTCGAAGATCCGGACCATCATGGGGAACCATGAGGCGACGCTGCTCGGCCTAGTGCCTTGCACGCCCGTGCGCTGGAAGGAATACAACATGGAGACGGTCAAGGAACATCTGAGCAAATCGCAGAAGACCTGGCTGTCGGGACTTGCCACGTCGAGGGTGATGGAGATCGGAGGTCGGAAGTGCGCCTTCTTCCACGGGAGTCCGTGGAACAACCTCGAGGAGTACATCTACCCGGATTCCAGCAGATTCGATGAATTCCCTGCTCTCGGGTATGGGGTCGTCTTCCTCGGCCACACGCATCGCCAGATGCTCAAGCAGGTCGGAGGAGTCACGATATTGAACCCCGGTTCCTGCGGGCTTCCGAGAGATGGGTCGTCGGGAGCCTCAGCCGCGGTCTACGATTCCTCAAGCGGCAAAGTGACTTTCATCCATGCAGAATATGACATTGCAATGACCATCGAGGAGGCAAAACGGTCGAAGGCATCGATGTTAGCTATCGAGAAGCTGGCTCTGGGGTGCGGAAGATGAGCAAAGAGAGAATAAGGATCATGGTCACGAGCGTCGGGGGCGGCGGCATAGGAATGGAAGCGATCAAGGCGCTGCGCCTCTCGAAAAAGAATTATTTCATCCTTGGAACGGACATGTCGGATAAGAGCTACGGCCTTTTCCAGGCGGACAAGGGAGTGGTCGTCCCTGCCGCAAACGATGACCGATTCGTCCCAGAGATTCTAAAGATATGTTCGAAAGAAAAAATCAGAGCCGTGATCCCTGGATCTGAGGCGGAGCTCACCGTCCTGTCAAAGAGACGCGCGGAATTCGAGAGGGCCGGCATCTATCTCCTAATTAACTCCAAATCGGTAATCAACCTCTGCCTGGACAAGAAGAAGACCTTCAATTACCTGCGCAGGAAGAGCATCACCATCCCTCGCACCGTAGCGATAGACAGGAAGAGCGACATCGCAAAGGTCGATTTCCTCCCGGCGATCATCAAGCCCTACGTCGGAACGGGCGGCTCGAGAAACGTGTTCATAGCCCAGGACGAGGAGGAACTGGATTTCTTCTGCACCTATCTGATGAAATACGGTAGCAGTCCACTGGTGCAGGAGTACATCGGCTCACCCAACGACGAGTACACGGTCGGAATCCTCTCGGACCGCGAGGGAGAATTGATTTCGGCAATCGTAATCAAGAGGGACATCATGGCTGCCCTTTCAAATCGCCTGAAGATCCCCTCACTGAAATCAAAGGGAGCGGCGCTGGCAGTATCATCCGGCATCAGCCAGGGCGAAGTTGTCGAAAATAAGGCCGTCGTATTAGGATGCGTGCGAATTGCGAAGGCAATCGATTCCAGAGGGCCGCTCAACATCCAATGCCGTTTTGTCAGAGGCAAGGTCTACCCATTTGAGATAAACCCGAGGATCTCCGGCACCACCCACATGAGGGCGCTTGCTGGCGTGAACGAACCCGATCTCCTGCTTCGCAAATACGTCTTGAACGAGAAATTGCCGGCCAAAATCGAGCCCAAGAAGGGCCTGGTGATCAGAGGGTTGGAAGAAATGTTCGTGGAGGGTTGAACCGATACGGCCGTGGTCTGGACGAGACACATCCTCCTAAGTATCCTGGTGCGGTAGATATATGGGAGAGCGGTAATTCCTCCAGCAGTCGATGGCTTTGCCGGTCAAACGAGGCAGTGATCATCAATGAAGGTATGTACGAGATGCATTTACGATGAGACCATCCCTGGCATCACGTTCGATGAGGAGGGGGTCTGCAGCTACTGCAAGCTGCAGGACGAGATGAACCGACAATATCCGACCGGCGCGGAGGGCGATAAGCGGCTGCGGAAGCTGGCAGATGAGATCAAGAAGGCTGGCAAGGGACGCCAGTACGACTGTGTCGTCGGAGTGAGCGGGGGGTGCGATTCCTCGTATCTGCTGTACATCGCGAAGGTGAAGATGGGGCTCAGGCCCGTCGCCGTGCATTTTGACAACACTTGGAACTCGATGACCGCGGTGGAGAACATCGAGATCATGCTGAACAAATTAGACATCCCGCTGTGGACTCTGGTCATGGACAACGAGGAGTTCAACGACCTTGCAAATGCGATGTTCAAATCCTCCGTGCCGGAGGTCGATGCCCTTTCCGACATCGGCCTGGCAACGACGCTGTACATCGCCGCCGAGAAGTTCAAAGTGAAATACATCCTCGAAGGGCATTCCTTCAGAACGGAGGGGATAACGCCGATAGGATGGCTCTACTACGATGCGAAATACATCCAAGACATCAACAAGAAGCTCGGGAAGAGGAAGATCGAGAAGTTCCCCAACCTCTGGCTAAGGAGATGGATGAAATGGATGATCCTGGGCATCAAGAAGGTCCGCCCCTTGTACTACGTCGATTACAACAAAGAAGAGACGAAGAAGTTCCTGAACAAGGAGTTCGGGTGGAAGTGGTACGGCGGGCACCACATGGAGAACAGGTTCTGCGCCTTCAACCACTGGCTTCTGAATTCTAAATTCAACAGGGACTTCAGATACGTTGAACTATCCGCCATGATCAGGTCGGGCCAGATAACCCGCGAACAAGCGCTCGAAGAGATCAAGAAGCCTCCGTATTACCCGAGCGAGCTGAAGGATGAAATTCTGAAGCGCCTCGGACTGACAGAAAAGGAATACGAGACAATTCTCAAGAGCCCGCCGAAATCTGAGAAAGACTTCAAGACCTACCACAGGACATTCAAGATGCTGAAACCTGTGTTTTGGGTCCTCTACAAGACCGACAGAGTCACCAAAAGCTTTTATGTGAAATACTGTAAGTGACGGCTTGGCGCGCAACATGATAGCGATCGTCGACTACGGAATGGGCAACCTGGGTTCGATCCAGAACATGCTGAAGAAGATCGGCGCCAAGGTGATAATCACGCACGACTCGGCGGTGATCGGAGCGGCCGATAAGATCATTTTGCCAGGAGTCGGGGCTTTCGATGCTGCGATGGAGAATCTGAACAAGCTCGGGCTCACTCCTCTGCTGAACGATCTGGCCCTAGAAAAGCACAGGCCAATCCTCGGGATCTGCCTCGGGATGCAGATGATGACGAAGCGGAGCGCCGAGGGCGCCCTCCCCGGACTTGGATGGCTGGATGCCGAAACGGTCCGGTTCGCGAACGGCTCGCTGCGCGTGCCGCACATGGGCTGGAACACCGTCGACATAAGGCGCGAGGATCCTCTTTTCAAGGACATGTACGAAGAGCGCCGCTTCTACTTCGTCCATTCGTATTACGTCAAGTGCGCGGACAATTCGGACATCCTGACCTCGACGAAATACGGGATCGACTTCTGCTCCTCTTTCGCAAAGGGGAACATCCGCGGCGTGCAGTACCACCCCGAGAAGAGCCATAAGTTCGGCATGCTTCTCCTGAAGAATTTCGCGGAGCTGGTCTGAATGCTGAGAACGAGAGTGATGCCCTGTCTACTTCTCCGCAATTCGAAACTTGTGAAGACTGTCAAATTCAAGAACCCGCGCTACGTTGGAGACCCGGTTAACGCAGTGAAGATTTACAACGACAAGGAGGTCGACGAGCTCATTTTCCTCGATATAACGGCGACGGTTGAGAAGCGGGCGCCTCCGTTCAAAACCATCTCGGAGATCGCCACGGAGTGCTTCATGCCTTACACATACGGAGGCGGCATCGGTTCCATTGAGGATATGAAGAAGGTGTTCGGCCTGGGTGTCGAGAAGATCGCGATCAACAGCAAGGCGGTCGAAAGGCCGGCGCTGGTCAAGGAGGCTGCCACGGAGTTCGGCAACCAGAGCGTCGTCGTGTCGATAGATGCGAAGAGAAATCCCAACGGGAAGTACGAGGTGTTCACGAGGAGCGGGACGAATCCGACGGGGCTCGACCCGGTCACTCACGCCAGGAAAATGGAGGAGATGGGGGCCGGCGAGATACTTCTCACCTCGATCGACAGAGACGGGACCTGGGAAGGCTACGATCTGAAACTCATAAGGATGGTCGCTGAGGCCGTGACCGTCCCCCTCATCGCCTGCGGCGGAGCGGGCAGTGTTCAGGATTTCAGGAAGGCGGTCGATGCGGGCGCGTCAGCGTGCGCGGCCGGCAGCATGGTGGTCTACCAGGCGAAAGACAGGGGAGTCCTCATCAAATTCCCGATGCAGGCGGAGCTTAGGAAGGTCCTCTCATGACAGAGCAGCGGATAAGGGTGCTGCACGCCCCGGCGAATCCCGCGGGGCAGGCGACGACGATTTCCAGAGCGCAGCGCAAGCTCGGGATTGAGAGCGATGTGCTGGTATTCAACAAGAATGTGTTCGCCTTCGACGTCGATATCGACCTGAAGATAGATTCGAGGCCGTGGGGGACGAGGACACTCAGCAAAAAATGGAACTTCCTCAAGTGTGCCCGGAGGTACGACGTCTTCCACTTCCATTACGGCAGATCCCTTCTCCCGAAGAACCTCGATCTACCCCTCCTCAGGATGATGGGAAAAAAGACGCTGATGCAGTACTGGGGCTCGGACATCATACAGATAGACGTCGCGAAGAAGTACACCCTCCTGAGCGAGGAGACACTCAAGCAGGTGATCCCTGGACTGAACGACGATAAGCAGAGGAAGAAGATAGCGAGGATAAAGAAGAAGGTCGGTGCCACGGTTGTCGGGGATTACTCGCTCCTACCCTTCTCCCCAGACAGCAAGGTGATTCGCCAGGCGTTGGATCTGGCTAGTTTCCCCTTCGTCGGATGCGAGCCGAAGAAGGAAGATGTAAACATCGTCCATGCCCCGACGAACAGGCTCATCAAGGGGACCAGCAAGATCATCGCCGCGATCGAGCGGCTCAAGAAGGACGGCTACAAGGTCAACCTCATCATGGTCGAGAATAAGCCGCACAGCGAAGCGATCGAGGTCTTCAAGAAGGCAGACATAGTCGTCGACGATGTCCTTCAGGGACCGTATGGCCTCGTCGCTATGGAATGCATGGCACTCGGGAAGCCGGTCCTGGGAAGGATCGACGAGCACTTCGTCGGGATGTACAAGGATCTGCCGATCGTCAATACGAACCCTGACAACCTGTACGAGAACCTTAAGACGCTAGTGCTCAACCCCCAGATGTGCTTCGACCTGGGGAAGAGGGGCAGGGCTTACGTGGAGGCGAACCACGACGATAAGGTGATCGCCCAGCAGTTCATAGATCTGTACAAGTCACTCTGATAGGGGACAAGACGGTGGAGTAAAAATGAACGAGTGCGAATCGTATCACAATGTTAGGGAGACGCCTGGGTCGCATCAATTTATCGGGAGAAGGTTTTTAATGACAGGTCGTGTTTCTTCTCCATTCAATCTGAGTATACCTGGTTCTGAGTTCGAAATGAGGGGTTGCGAATGAGCATCAAGAACAAGCGGATTTTCATGACCGGCGGAGCAGGGTTCATCGGAGCCAGCCTTTGCGAGAGGCTGATCGACTCGAACGAGATCGTCGTCTTCGACACACTGCACAGGAACTCGATCGTCCATTCCAAGATCGCCAAGAACAGGAATCTAAAAATGGTCAAAGGGGACGTGCTGGACAAAGATGGGATGAGGAAGGCGATGAAAGGCTCGGACATCATCATCCACCTTGCGGCCATCGCGGGTGTCGACAGCGTGATCGGCAGCCCGATCAAGACCATGACGATAAATTACGTCGGCACGAGCAATGCCCTGGAGGTTGCCAACGGAATCGGGCACATCGACAGGTTCGTGAACTTCTCGACCAGCGAAGTCTATGGGGCGTACGCGTACAAGAAGGGGGAAGAGGAGAGCACGAATATGGGGGCGGTGGGAGCTGCCAGATGGACCTACGCAATCAGCAAGCTGGCCGCCGAGCATCTCGCGCATAACTACTACAAGGAGCACAATCTTCCTGTTGTTTCCGTCAGACCGTTTAACATTTATGGGCCGGGTCAGGTAGGCGAGGGAGCGATACAGATATTCATCAATGCCGCTCTGGGGGGAAAGTACATCGAGGTCCATGGCGATGGAGATCAGATAAGATCATGGTGCTATGTCGACGACATCGTGGACGGCCTGATGCTATGCCTGGAGAAGGACAGGGCGGTCGGGGAGGTTTTCAACATCGGCAACCCGAAGTGCACGTGCACTATACTGAGCCTGGCAGAGAAGGTGATCCAGGTCACGAAATCGAAGAGCAAGATTCGCTTCGTTCCCAAGCCCTACGTCGACGTCGAATTGAGGATTCCAGATATCGATAAGATCCGAGAGTTGCTGAAGTTCGAACCGAAGATCACCCTAGAGGAAGGGATATCCAGAACGGCCGAATGGTACAGGGCCCGAGGGGGCAAATGAATCGGCCAGTGCAGGGGATTGAAGGAGTCAAAGTGAAATGAAGAAACCGGATGTGCGATGTCTGCCACTGTCGAAGCCATCATTCAGCTTCAATGAGATCAGCGAGATATCCAAAGTGCTAGATTCCGGATGGGTTTCACAGGGTCCGAAATCGACTGAATTCGAAAAAGCGGTCATCGAATACACCGGCGCTAAGCACGCTATCGCCGTGAGCAACTGCACCTCAGCATTGCATCTGGCATTGCTCAGCATTGGAGTCGAGAAAGGAGACGAGGTGCTT
>Ga0315274_10004911_pt1 | contig 19628 bp, 10 predicted proteins | sample YL17G02_20_MG_FD_203700 | JGI IMG/M metagenome (GOLD analysis project Ga0315274, IMG submission 203700) | Sediment microbial communities from Yellowstone Lake, YNP, Wyoming, USA - YL17G02_20 | ecosystem: Environmental > Aquatic > Freshwater > Lake > Sediment | place: USA: Wyoming | collected... | reverse complement strand
CACTCGCTAATTCTTTTAACAAATTAGGTCAAGAAATGGGTGCTTCTACTCTTGAAATTGCAAAGGGTAGTGTCGAATGGTTTAGACAAGGTAGAACAGTTGATGAAACTCAGAAACTTATGAAGGCATCTATGATGCTTTCTAAATTAGGCGCTATGGAATCTGCTGATGCTACTAACTATTTAACATCTATTACAAATGCTTTTAAAGTGTCGGTTAATGATACTGTAACTGTTGTTGATAAACTTATCGCTGTAGATAATATCGCAGCTACAAGTGCAGGTGAACTTGCAACAGCATTAAGATATACGTCTGAATCAGCAGCTTTGGCTGGTGTTGGTATGGAACAGTTAATTTCATATATTGGTACTGTTTCTACTGTTACCAGACAGAACGCCGAAATGATTGGTCAAGCATTTAAGACCATGTTTGCTAGAATGACCCTTATTCAAGGTGGGGGTACAGACGAAGAAGGTTGGACAATCAGTAAAGTTCAAAAATCATTAGATGCTGTTGGTATTTCTATGAAAGAAGCCGATGGCACTTTTCGTAATATGGGTGATGTACTAGAAGATACCGCTGCCAAATGGGATACTTTAGGTGAAAGAGAAAGAATCGAAATTGCTGTTGCTATTGGTGGTGTACGTCAAAAAGAAGCATTCCTTGTTTTGATGGACAATATGGACAAAGCTCTTCAATATCAAGCAGCCCAATTTGATGCTACAGGTTTAGCGATGGATAGATATGGTAAATATGTGGAAAGTATTCAAGCTAAACAGGGTAAACTTACTGCGTCTATGCAAGAGCTTTATGCTAGTCTTATTAATAGTAACACCGTGAGTATTTTTTATGATATTGCTATTGGTATGGTGCAAACGATAACTCAAGGTAAGTTACTTATACCCATTTTATTGACAATTTTATATCTTATGATTAGAATTAATGCAGAAAAAATAAAAGGGACGCTTCAAAGTTGGGTGAGCCTTATTGGGAGTGATTTAACAAAAGCAACGTCTATTTTCAGAATATTCACAGAAGCTGTTGCAAAGGCGAGGTTAGGTGTTCAAATTTTTGGAGGAACCGTTACTTCTACTACGGGAATTGTTAAGGGATTTAGTACTGTTCTTAATACTATCGGAGGAGCTATTTCACCTGTAACAGCAATTTTACTTGCGGTAGGGCTTGCAATAGGTGGAATTATTTACATAGTACAAAAAGCCGAAAAAGAACTAAGGGAAGCAAAAAAGAGAGTTGAAGATTTCGGAGAAGCAATGAAGGGTGTTCCAAGAGCACAAGTAGAGATGAATAGTGCAATCTCTGATTCAATACCTCTATTGAAGAAACAAGAAAGCGGTATGAAACTAACCGAAGAAGAAGCAAAAAAGTTAGAAGATAATCTTAATAAAATCCACGATGTATTACCTACTTTAAATTGGGAATATGTTAATGGAAAACCCCAATTGGATGCTACAGCTTTAGCTGCTGCAAATGTAAGCGAAGAACTTATTAAAATGGCATGGTTACAAACCGGAGTAACAGGAAAAGACTTCGGCAAAACAATGGATGCCAATAATAAAGAATATGCTGAAGAAATTGGACTTCTAATTCAAGCTCAAGATGAAATAGAATTTCTTACTCAGGCTCAAGAAGCATTGAATAGGCAAAAACTAGAACCAGATTCAACCGCTTGGAAAGATTTCATAGAAGACATAGGTCTTATAAATCCTTTTCAAAACCAGTTACAATGGAAAAGAGATTTAAAAGAACAGCTTGAAAATACAATGAATAATCCTGATGAATTATCTCTCATAATAAGCGAAGGGATGAGTGCTGCTAATGCAAAAGCATTTACATCTACTTCATCAGTAGAAAGTATGAAAACTAGTTGGAAACAGCTTCTTAGTATAGTTTGGTCAGGAACCGATGAAACATCAAAATCAATTAAAAACTGGATAAAAACAGAAGCAGATTCTGGCAACCACATCATGAAGGATGTATGGGATGAGCAAGTAGCTGTTGTTAATAAAGCAAACGAAGCTATGGAAAAGGCGGAGGAAGACAGGCTCAACAGAAAAGAAGAAATATATGCCAAAATGACCGCTTTAGAATTGGAATTATCCGCCGAGCAACGTAAGAGTTTTGGAATAAGCATAAATGCTATAGATGGTATTACGAAAGCCATGAATGAAATGCTAAATGCTACAGATGACGCTGGTAAAGCAAAAGCTCTAATTACTTTAGATGAAACTGTCAATAAATTAAATGAAGATTTACAATTACCTCCCGGTTTATTAGCAAAAATGCAATATGCTTTAAACAGCACAGACTCCACACAAATACAAAATGTAGTTACCGAAATAATAAATTGGATAGCAAAAAATGATGATTTAGCATCTCAAATACCAAATATATCTGCATTGTTGACTGGATTTGCAAATCAATCTATAAATTCCTTTGTTCAATCTGGTAATGCAATGGTTTTATTTGCAAACCAACAATATAGTCTATCAGCAGATGCATTTCAACAATATATAACATGGTTAGGTGAAGCTCTTTGGAATCTCTATGGTCAAGGAAAAGAATCTATAACTATGACCGCCAACGATGGCACACAAATTGTAGTAGGTTCTGCTGCAAATATAACAACTGTTTTATCAACAATGTATGGAGAATTCACTAATTATATTGTCGATTCAACTAATACCGCCGCAGGAGCGGCAGCAGGTTTAGCAAAACTAATAGCCGATATATTAAAAGGTCTAACTAGTGGTAAACCATTTTTTGTACCTAAAGTACCAACTTTTACATCCCCTCCTTCTCCCGGCGGTGGTGGTCCACCCAAAAAAGACCCACGAGTTGCAGCACTTGAAAAACAAATAAAAGAATATGAAGACCAAATAGAACTCTTACAAGAACAGTTGGAAATCTATGATGAACAAATACAGGCTATTGATAGATTAATAGAGGTAGAAAATAGAAAGAAAGAAGTTCTTCAAAGACAGATAGATATTTATGAAGAGCAAAAGAATGATATTGACCATCAAATAGATTTACTTCAACAACAAATAGATTTGATTGACCGTCAAGTAGAGATGCTAAATAGACAAACGGAAGAAATTGACCGTCAAATAGAAATGTATGGAAGACAAATAAACCAAATTGACCGTCAAATAGAGATGTATGAAAGACAAAAAGACCTTATCGATGAGCAAATAGCGCTTCAAGAAAAATTAATAGAACCTCTAGAAGCACAAAAAGATGCAATCGATAAGCAACTCGAAAGCTTTAAAGATGCTATCGATTTACAAAAAGAAGCCTTACAACTTCGAAAAGAAGAAGCGGATTTTCTAGATGAACTTACTAAAAAGAACAAAGCTCTCGCTAATTTAGAAGCTGAAATTGCCATTGCATCTTTAGATACCAGCGAAGAAGGTATAGCCAGAAGATTAAAACTAGAAGAAGAAGCTGCAAAAGCCAAAGAAGATTTAGCTAAGACTCAGGAAGAAAGAGCATATGACCTTCAGATACGTGGCTTAGATGACGCATATGCAGCCTTCGAAGAAAGCATGAATGCACAGAAAGCATTACTCGATGACCAAATAGCTAAAATTAATGAAATTATAGATAATTATAATAAACAAAAAGAAGCTATAGATGCATTAATAGCACCTCTTGAAGCTGAAAAGGTAGTAATAGGGGATATAGTGTATGCTCTAGAGCAACAAAAGATACCAATAGAAGATGCTATATATAATTTAGAGCAAGAAAAACTAAGAATAGAAGATTTAATATACCCTCTAGAACAACAAAAAATAGCTCTCGATGCTTTAATATATCCACTCCAAGAGCAACAAGAAGAAATTGATTTAATAATACAAAAATATGAAGATGAAAAACAAGCCATAGAAGATTTAAAACAACCTATTGAAGACCAAATAGAATTGATAGGGGATAAGATAGAAGTACTCCAAGATGAGTTAGATAAAATAAATGAAATAAAAGAAGCCATCGGGGGAGGCGGAGGCTTGACTAGTGCTTACAATGACCATACATTAGCCGTTAAATTGGCTGCCGCAGAAATATTAGGCAAATGGGGAGAAATAGGAAAAGCAATCGGTCTTACTCAAGAAAAAATTGAGGACATGATTCAAAAAGAACTGGACATGGGTAGCACAATGGAACAAGCAAAAAAGCATGTAAATGCCGAAATTCAGCAAATGATAGATAAAATAAACGAAATGAGAGCAGCACTAGCGGCAGCACTAGCGGCAGCTAATGCCGATGCTGATTTAATAATTCCCGAAGCACCAAATATTACAGAACCCCCAAACCCCCCAGGACCCGGTGAAGGTCCTCAAGGTGGTATGCATGAAGGCGGTATTGTCACAAAGCACGGAGATAAAAGATATTCAGGGGTTTTAAAAGATACAGAAGTATTTTCCAAATTACTAAAAGGTGAATATGTAGCCACAGAAGACCAGATGAAAAGGTTTTTAAGAAGTACACTTCCCAATATAGCAGTAGAAGTGGGCAACATGTTCTCCGAAGAAGAAAAGAGATTGAAAAATAAAGGTGAATCAAAAGTGCAGGGAATACCTGAAAACTATACTAAGCCTCCTAGTTTTAATATAGAAGCAATTAAAATAATTTCTCCAACCCAACGCTCTTCGGGAGAACTAACAAGACCAATAACACCTAATCCTCGTGAAAATACTTATGGAGATATGAGTTTTGAGATGAATATAAATGTCGAAGGTTCTTTAGATAAGACAGTATTACCTAAACTTAAAAAAGATGTAATTAAAGAAATAAATAAAAGCCTCGAAAGAAGGGGTATAAGAAGGACAGCGGATTCGTTTGCTATATAATAAAAAAGAATGGGATAGGATGACCTCATGAATCATCTGACAAGCGAGACTCCCGTTTCCCATTCTTATTTTTTGGAGTACAGGAGAATAGAATGGAAACAGGAATCTATTGTATAGAAAATATGATAAACAATAAAAAATATATAGGAAAATCAGTAAATATTAATAAAAGATGGAATGCTCATAAAAGAGAATTAAATAATAATATTCATAAAAATGACCATCTTCGAAAAGCATGGTGTAAATATGGAAAAGAAAATTTTAAATTATGGATTATAGAAAACTGTGAAGAAAATATTTTGTTAGAAAAAGAAATATATTGGATAAAGGAATATAAAACCAATAATCCGGAATTTGGTTATAATATGACAAAAGGAGGGGATGGTTCTTCCGGACGTGTTACATCAGAAGAAACAAAAATAAAATTAAGAGAATCTCATAAAAAGTTAGGCAAAGGAAGGCATCTCTCGGAAGAAACAAAAAACAAATTAAGAGAAATTAACAAAGGGGAAAATAATCCTAATTTTGGAAAACATTGTTCAGAAGAAACAAAAACAAGAATATCAAATTCTAACAAAGGAAAAACTAGGCTAGAAGAAACAAAAAAGAAAATGTCTAAAAATCATTGGGATTCATCTGGAGAAAATAATCCTTTTTTCGGAAAACATCATTCTGAAGAGACAAAAAAGAATATGTCCGAAAATCATCCTAACCGAACAGGAGAAAACAACCCTAAAGCAATACTTAAGGAATCAGATGTTTTAGATATTCTAGATTCATTTTTTATTAAAAAATTTACAAAAAAAGAAATTTCAGATAAATATTCAAAAAAATGTTCTTCTAAAAATATTAATCATATTTTAAAAGGGGAGAGTTGGAAACATATATATAATATGTTTATGGAAAAAGGAGGTTAAAAATGAGTTCTTTCTATGCGTTCGACTTTTCTTATGATGGAATACCATCTGCAACTTTCGACCTCAAGATTGTAACCTTTGAGAGCGCCGGGCTTTTCTCTGGTGTGGGGAGTGCGAATGTGAATATTTTGTCGCAAAGAGTTTTAAGGAAATCAAAAATTTATTTTTTGGGCAGAACACAGGAACCGGTTTTAGAGTTCCCCCTAACTTTTGCTACACAAAGACCTATCAGTGCAATGGACAGAGACCTTATTTCTGCGTGGTTGTTTGGTAGAGCGGAATATAAAAAACTGTATATTTTACAAGACGATTTAAACGGGGCTTATTTTAATTGTTTTATGACTAATCCAGAACCTCAATATATAGGAAACATGAACTATGCTTTCACATGTACAGTATCTTGTGATAGTCCTTGGGCTTATGGACCAGAAAAAACTATTTCAGGAAGTGCTTCTTCTACATCCACAGCAATGCTTGAAATTTATAACTCATCCAGCGAAGATGAATATCTATATCCAACAGTTCATTTTATAATGAGTGGGGCAACCCCCTCATCTTTTTACATGACTAATTATTCAGATAATGAGAGGATGTTTGGTTTTACAGATATGCCATCTGCTTCAATAGAAGCTACAATAAATAATGATATGCAAATGATAACATCAGATACAACTGGTTTATTAACTTATTTTAATAATTATTGGTTTAGGTTAATACCAAAAATTAATCTTGTAGCAGTTTCTTCTCCGCAAACAGTTGATTTATTTGAAATTAAATTTACAGAGAGGTTTAAAATAGGAGGCTAAAATGACAGGAATTCCAAGTATAAACTTCGATTTTTTTAATCTAGCGGAGATTCCAACCTTCACATTATGTAACCCGAACAAAGAAAAATTATATGCACTAGGGGGAATATCAGAAAGAAAATATACTCCAAGATACAATGCTATTTCCGAATTAAATTTTCGAGCAGATGAATATATTGATGGAATTTTAATGCCATATTATGCATATATTGTCAATAGAAGATTAGTATATGTTGATAGTATAGGATATTTCATGATAACTGGTATTAATGAAAATAATGACGGTATTATTAAATATAAAGAAGTTGATTGCCAATCTTTAGAAGTAGAATTGTCATCTAGAAAATTAACATCGTTTGTATCTGGAAATGGTTTATATGATTCAAGCGGGAGTCTAATATCGCTTGGTCCAATTCCTGTTACTCTAACACAATTATATATTGAATTACAGCAATATCTTGCTGGTTGGACGTTTGATATTATTCCTGATATAATTGATACTAAATACAGAAGTTTTGATGTAGCAGATACGAGTATTTATAATCTTTTAATGACTGATATCGAAGAAGCCTATGAATGCATCTTTGATTTCGATACGATTAATGATGTGATATTTGTTTATGATGCCAATGAAGATATAGAATTAACAGATATATTTATCTCACATGATAATGTAATTACGTCAATGACAGTTGATGAAGTAACAGATGAATTAGCTACTTGCCTTTTTGTTGTTGGTGGTGGTGATTTAGGTATCACTTATGTTAATCCATTAGGAAATAATTATATATATAATTTTCAATATTTTAAAAATACAGAATGGATGGATTCATCTTTAATAGACGCTATAGGGGAATGGGAAAATAAATATTCAGATTTTATGCCATCATATAGTTTTCAAATATTAAGTTTATTTGAAGATAGTGAAGATAAAATGGACCACGATATTCAATTAGCAACCATTTCTGGTTCTGCTCTCACATGGCAAACACAATATAATTTTTATTTGCAAAGCGGAAGCAGTATAGATGACCAAACAATGGTAGAAATTCATGAATATTTGATGGTACTATATACAGCGGCAAGTGCTGTACAAGCAGAAATAGCAATATTAGAGAGCAATATGGATGGACATTTTACAATTCTTGCTGGAATAGCAGATAGTTTAAGTTTTAATAATCCTGCTAACTTCAGTATGAACCAATTAAATCAACTACAACCTTTTATAATACAATCATCATATGTTAATGATAATATTATATTAACAGATATTATGACTTCTGCATCGAAATTATTACAACAAGCATCGTTATATAATCAAGCCGTAGGTATTTTAGAAAAAATATCAATGCCGAGATATAGTTTTGAAATCGATAGTGTTAATTTCTTGCAAATTAAAGATTTACAAACCTTCGGAGCGCAATTAGACTTAGGAAAAAAAATTACATTAGAAATAGAACCAGGAAGATATTTGTTACCCATACTATTAGGGGCAGATATAGATTTTGATAATCCCACAAATTTTAAATTAATATTTGGAAATCGTTTACGTCTAAATGATGAGACATATCGCTTTAATGATTTAATGACTAAGGCGTTGAATGCGGGAACAGCTATAAATCTAAATTCCCAAGCATTTAACAATTGGACAAGGGATTATAAAGCCGGATATTTAAATCTAACCACCGGAATAACAGTAGGAGGCATACAGCCAGCAGAAAAAATTGATATTAATCCCGGTAGTATAAATCTTATATCAAATGCTTTGCTATGGAATGGCATACCCCTTAATCTATGGGGCTTAGTAGGAGGTGGGGGAAGTGGAAGCGGTCTTACCGAAATTAAAATAACTTTATTTTCAGGTGGGGTTAGTGTGGCAATGTATGACCCAACTCCTGTTGGTCTTAATGCGGCAATTACTGCGGCAAGAGTGGGGGATGTAATATTTCTTCCCGATGTAGATATAACTGGAAATTTCTCTATCCCCACTGGGATTAATTTAGTTGGAGTTAGCAGCCGTGAAAGTATCATTGAAGGACAAGTCACAATAGAACCCGGTTGTCTTTTAGAAAATTTAAAGATTATAAATCAAGCAAATAGTGCTGATGGAATTTATACAGTGATTGCCACAGAAACTACTAGCGGAAGTGAAATTTCTAGGATAAAGGGTTGTGAAATATATGCTTATCAATGTGGTTCTGGCTCTACGGTTTCTGTATATATAAGTGGTTTAGGGGTAGACCTGCTTGTGGAAAATTCTACTATTGTTGCAGATAGCAATGGTGGAGTGGGTTATGCTTTTTCAAGTAACGGTGGAAATTGTAACGTATATCACAGTCAATATTATGCTAAAACAGAAGTTTTTCACGATATTTAAGAAGATGATTAAAAGAGGTATTTTATGACATATAAAGAAAATAGTAATGTGTATTTAAATAGTAGTGAAACGCCTTGTAGAACGGGATTCTTACGTAATTCAGGACATAATCGTATTAACACTATGGGAATGGGAATAGAAACAAGGGATACCAGAAATACAATAAATCTTAGCGAAAATGTTGACCTCATGTGGGAAAATAGAAGTGTGTTATTAGGAATAGGACAAGATTGGGTTTGTTGGACAGACCCTCATATTGTGAATGAAAACTATATATATTTTCTAGATGTTACTGGTCATGGGATTGGTCAAGATACATTAGTGATAACTGAATATAATATTATTACGAAAGGAAATACTCAAATAACGGTAAACACATTTGATGATTTTTCTTTATCTTCAGGTGTATTAATGTCATTTTTGGAAGACCGAAAAATATTAGTTGTTCCAAGGTCTTACTCGATTGAGCCATACTGGGAATGTCCTATCTATCTTTTAAATTTTGAAACAGGTTCATCTGTGGACTACGGTATTGTTACTGACCCAAGAAGTTTGGCAATATTAATGAAATCCAACGGGGATTTATGGATATATCTATGGAGTTATACATATGACTCGGAAATTGAAGAATATACAGGATATCATTTTATGTATAGAAACTATACACAAAATACAGCGTGGGAAATACTTGGTTATAATTCAGAAATTATTGGTTATGATGATGTACCAAATTTTGATTTTGTATTTTTAGGAGAAGACTATTTGGTTGTTTGTAATTCTTATTATGTTGGTGGAGGACCTCCTCTTATTGTGGCACACTCCCTAAAATTAAGCGATAATTCATTAATAACTAGTTCTCCTGTATACGGAGAAATTGGAGGAAACAGTATGAAGCTGTATGGTTCTGCTCCTGATAACCAAAATAAGTTTGCAATATTTACATCTACAGACCAAGGATTTATAATATATTATCCCGAAACCAACAATATATCAAGAATAACAGACATTCTTGACCCTGTACCTTTTTCAACAAAAGATAATGCATATATTATATCTAGTTCTACCGGAAGCCTTTACAAAGTAGATGGAATGATATCTCAGGGAACATTACCGCTTGATTCTTCCGGCGTTTGGTCTAGTACAGCTAATTTAATAGACGAGTATGGTCCTTCTTTATGGTGGTTCGATTGGGAAAATCTATCATTAAAACAATTAGCGTTTGATGGAACAATCATGCGTAATATTTCTATACCCGCTGCCGAATGGGTTGCAGGATATAATAGTAGTTGTATGCAAGCGGGAGATAGAATTATAGTAAATATGAAAATTCAACAACCATCAAGTTATAATTATGGTTGGAATCATTATATAATAACATAAGGTGAAATTATGACATACAACGAATATGCAAATTTATTTCTTGAGGGAAGCCAGATACCTTGTTTAATACATCACATGTCAGGAGGTGCAGACTATAGATTCAAGGTCTATTACCCCTGGGAACTAGGACAAACAATACCGAATAATGTTACCACACTGACACCAAGGGAGATATTAACACCATTATATGGCTTCGATGGTTTTCTTTGTGAAATGTCTGCAAATCATGCTTTTATAATGATACCTCGTTGGGAAGACCCAACTTTTGATACTCATTTATGCTGGATACCAACAAATGAAGTCGGTGATGCTGTGCATTATATACCTCCCGAGGGTTGGATTTATGATATGGCTACAGTTAGCGATAATGAAGTATATATAATCGTAGAAGATTATATTGAAAATGTACAAGATATTATGCGTCTTCAAAAGATTACTTTCACTGATAATGACGTAACAACAGAAAACATATATTCATGGGAATATTACGATATATGGGAAGGTTCGATATATGGAATATGGGATAATATTCATACACTTCATGTAAAATATGGAGCTTATGATTGTATATATTTGTTCTGGTTATATATGTTAGATGAGGGAGACGGATTCGATTATGTTTGCAGAAGTATTGTATATAACATTGCAACTGGTCAAGTGTTCGATAATTGGGTAAAACTTTTTGATTATAATGCTGACCTATATTCACTATATTATCAACATACTACCGCTACTATACACAATAATCTAATTGTTTTTGGGGTTTGTTGTGAAAATGGTTTATGGGACAACTACAACCCACCATATTATCCAGCACCTCAAATTGAAATTGTTATGGTGGATATAATAAACGGAAATATAACCATTTTAAATAATATATTGAAAGACCCCGAATATTGGTATATAGATGGTGGAGCATTAGATTATACGAATAACAAGTATTATTTTTCGGCATGGTATGAAGCTAATGGTTGTTCTAGTGTATATAGTGTAAACCTTAATAATCCTATAGCTATTCTAGATGAAGAGATTTCTTTACCTTTATCATTAGCGTTTGGAACCTATGACCAAGGGCATAATCGTGGATATCTATTTGATGAACCGAGTAGTAGTTCAATGCCAGGAATGGCTCCATTCTATGATTTTCCTAACTTAAATTATATAGATGAAATTTATTTATCTCTAGTTAAAGGTTGGGGGGATGGTGGTGCTCTATATAGAGAAATGGATATGGATAATAATATAGTATGGAACCTTCAACTAGATAAACTCGAAGGAAAATCTCTCAATGGTGGAATAAGCAGAGACATCCCAATTGAGCCACCTTTGAGTTTTTTTTATCCTATTGGTGGTCCTCCTTTTAATAATTGGAATCGTATGGCATATCTCAGAATATTAGATGGAAAATGTATTGTTTTGATATACTCTCGAACTGATATTATACCATATGAATATAGTCAAAGATGGTATTTATTAGAATAAAATGAGGTGAAACTATGACATACAAAGAATATGATAATATTTTTGTTGAAAACAGCGGGACACCCTGCCCTTTTGTTCCCCCTCAAAGTAAAATACTTAGGAATTGCTATTCCCCATCATGGGATGGTCTGGCGGGTGGTTTTGAAAGCGAGGAGGAACCATCTCCTCGTAGTGCTTTCAGCATCGCCGGAACTGTCAACTTGATAACCTATAATCCGCACTATGCCTATACAGGCAACAAACCCGGGGCAGTAGTTAGAAGTGAAGAGTATATCTATTGTCAAAAGGTTCAGGACGCTGGTAGCTATATGGATATAATAGAATATAAAATTTCTGATGGTACTACAACTATTGTAAGAGCCTGTACATTTAACCATAAGGATAGGTGGCTTGACCCTGTGCAGTTGGCATATATTGAGGATAGAAAAGTATTAGCTTATCAAGGAAATCAAGGAGTTACAGTAGGCGGCGAGTTTCATATGAAAGTTTGGTTATTAGATTTTGAGACAGAAACTTCCACTCTGGAAAAGGATATCATAAGTTATACAACCGGAGTTCACGAGTATGCCGATAATGAAATCTATGATGTCGTTACCCTAAAGAAGGACAATGGAGATATTTGGTTTTATATTGTTGGATGGGCGTATCACGAGAATGAAGATAACTCAATGCGTTCTTCTGGTATCTTTGTCTATTACAAAAACTATACTCAAAACTCAGCATGGCAAGTAGTTTATAGTATGCCTGACATTCCAACTGACGGAAGTTGGGATAGCGAGTTTGCTTCCTGTAGCACTTGTTTTGTTGGAAAGGACTATCTAGTACACATAGACCCTTGTATTGATTGGGATAGTAATCCCGAAACCCCGGGATATATAGGATATGTATTCAATCTTAATACAAATACTATATTACGCAGTGAATTTTGGACGGGTCCATACAACCCTAGTATTATTAATCAGATTACTGTTGACAATACTAACGGTAAAGTTTATTTTGACTCAAACTACTATCTTGCATATGGTATAGACGAGTTTGACCCTGAGACATTAACCTTTCAGAGTAAATTCGGTAATGGTTCAGATTCCAACTATCCTGTTTATCTTCTTTCCTCAAGAAGCAAGGCATATTACTATGATTATGGTGAACCCGAATATGGCGGTAGGAAATTATATGAAGCAACCAATGATATTTTAGTGAGTAGCTTTGATATCGACCCCGATTGGACTTATTGGGAATGGGATTGGGATGTCTGTTTCCGAATGGAAGAAGATGGTAGCTTTTGGTGGTACAGCAGATTTGATTCTTGTATGAAAAGAGTCGGACTTGATGGTACAATACTCGATAGTTTTGATATGTCTGGTAGTGTTACAGAAATTCAAAGAGGTACTATCTTCCATCTTGGAGACTGTCTGGTATTTCTAGAAGGCGACGGATGGAATAATTACTATTATTTTATAAGCTAACAATGGAGTTTTATATAAAGAGACAAAGAGAGGTGAACTATGCCAGCTATACCACTAAGAGGAGACCGTTCGGCTTGGGATGCTGAAAATTACCGTCTATTACACGCAAACGATATTGATTTAAGCGCAAGTTCCATACATCATACTTTAGGCACATCACCAAATCAAGCTTCTTCGGGAGACCACACGCACGATAGTGGAGGAGGTGTTGCCAGTGACGAATGGAATAATACCTCCGCTGGAACAGATGCATTCTACAATTTTACCGCAGGTTCTCTCGCCAGGGATAATACGGCTTTCGGTTACAGTACTCTATATTATCTAGGTGGTTCGGGTTCAACTTGGAGGGGAAATACAGCGTTTGGCTCGCAGGCTGGTAACTATCCCTATGGTGGTGAATATAGTACTTATATTGGTTATTGTGCGGACTCGGCGGGAGATTGGTTCTCAAATAGTATGGCTCTTGGTGCTAATTCTGAAATAACCAAAAATAATCAAGTGGTTATTGGAGATTTGAATATTGAAGAAACATTATTAAGAGGTACGGTAATTTTAAACGAGATTGGTAGTCCAACGTGGGATTTCAGGGCAGAGAGCGATACCAACGAATATATGATATTTTTAGATTCATCAGCAAATAAATTATATCTTGGTGGATTGACAAATGGTGTTACAATTTCTTCTAGCAGTGTAGATATTACAACTAGTAATTTTACTATAAATGGTTCTCCGTTATCACAAGTAACAATTACAACATTGGATAGTGTAGGAAATGTATACGTTCCTGCACCCAATAATGGACAAGTGCTTACTTGGAATGCTTCCTCTGGTTCGTGGATAGCCTATACCCCCGTTGATTGGAGAGTAACTCTTACTCAAGATGAAAGTACAGACGATAGTGATAAAACATTTACAACTCCGGCAAATACAGAATGGCAAATATTATGGGTTTGGGTGGAATATACATCAACGGCTACAGCGGGTATCAGGCAACTTGAAATTCAAATTCAAGATGCTAGCAGTAATGTAATTGGTCAATTTCAAACAGGGGTTACGCAATCTGGAGGACTTACTTATAAATATTTATTTGGAATTGGTGTCCCGGATTTAACCACTGTTCGTGATGATAATAATGTAACAACCCCACTAGGGGCAGCCACATTCTTATCAGCGGGACAAAAAATAAGAATATGGGACAATAATACAGTAGATGCTTCTGCTGATGATATGGTAGTTAGAATACAATATGCGTCTCGCAATTTGAGCATAGAAGATTTCAATCCTCCTACGGGAGCTAATAATAATACTCAGTTACAAACATCTGATAAGATACAATTAATTCAATATCGTATTTTAGCAATTAATAATTCTACTCAGTTACAAACTTCTAGTAAGCCTATACTATCATGGCGCTTCATGGTATTAACAACTGATAATGCAGTACAAATACAAACTTCTGGTGTAATAACATTACCAGCACAAACTCACGGATTAATAGTTAATAACTCAACTCAATTACAAACTTTTGAAAATGTAACGCTTACCCAATATCAAATATTGATAATACACAATATAAGTCAAAAACTAATTAGTGACAAAACAACATTATCAATAATAGAACATTCTTATGTATTACTTCAAAATATAGAAATGACTCAAACCGTTGATAATATAGAAATAACCTTATATTCAGGAGTAGATACTCAATATTCTTCTCAAACACAAACGTCTGAGAATATAATATTATTTAGCAGTTCAAAATATTTAGTAATGAATGATTCTGCTCAATTGCAAGCAATTAGCGATATCGGAATGATGGTTACTAACAAACCAACTTTATCAATGAAAAATGCAATTCAATTGATAACATCTAATAAGGTTACATTTAGCAATATGACCACTTTGGCAATAAATAGTTCTATTCAATCACAAAACTCCGATAAAATAATGTTAACACAAAATCAAAAACCTCTATCCCTTAAAGATACAGATGCTAAATTAATTTCTGACAAAATAACACTACAAAATATATTATACAATGGACAATTGGGAATTAGTAATTCAAACCAAATATCTATTTCTGATAAAATAACATTGGTATAAACAAAGGAGAAGATATTATGACTACAGCATGGAGAATTGCTCTTACTCAGGATATAACTGAAAATGATAGTGACAAAACATTTACTGTACCAATAGGTGTAGAATGGGAAATATTATGGATTTGGGTAGAATATACGTCAACAGCAACGGCTGGAATAAGGCAACTAGAAATCCAAATTATAGATACTGGAAATATAATTGCTCAATGGCAAACAGGAGTAACACAGCCCGAAGGACTTACTTATAACTATTTATTTGGTGGAGGAATTCCAGATTCTACAATAACCCGAGATATTAGTTACATAACAACCCCTTTAATGGGTGCACAGTTTTTAGGAGCAGGACAAACCATAAGAATATGGGACAATAATGCAATTGATGCTTCTGCTGATGATATGATTGTTCGTATGGAATACGGATATCACCAAATATAAAAGGAGGATTTTATTATGACTAGAATATTCACTGATGGTGCAGAAATGGGAGATATACTATTTTTCGATTTATCTGCCAGTGTTTATGCTACTACGAATAGCCCTGTACCACAATATAGTACTTGGTGCTATGGCAGTAGTAATAATTCAACAGGAAGAAAATTTTTTACGGCTCTTGATGAACTCTATTTTCGTGGAAGGTTTCGATTAAATAGTGGAAATTCAAGCTATACTAGAATGCCATCATTTTATAGTGATAACACAGAAATTGATTGGGTGGGTGTCGATAACGCAAACCATATTAGTGCTAATTCTTCTGCTGGTTTATTGTTGGCTTCAACAGACACACCGCTTTCTAATGGAAGATGGTATTTAATAGAATGTTATTTAAAGATTGGGGATAATCCAAATGGAAGGTTTGTTATTTATGTTGATGGAACAAAACACGTTGACTTTACAGGAGATACAAAACCTGGAGCAAATGCTACGGTTAATAATATTCATATTGGCAATGCTGGTGGAAATGATATTGCGTATGACGACCTCGCTCTCAACAATACCAGCGGACTCATGGATAATAGTTGGTGCGGGGATGGGATTGTTGTAAAAATTACTCCTAGTGGTTCAGGTACTGTAAATAACTGGTCAAATAGCGGTAGTGTTTCCGGAAGTGCTAATTATCTTTATGTAGATGAATATCCTTCTGATACTACTACATATACTTATTGTTCCGCAAGTTCTACTGGTGTTAAAGATAAATATGCCATGAGCAATCTTGGTGGAGGAATAGGAAGTATTACCCGTATATTTTCAGAAGCAAGGATTAAAAAAGAAGTAGCCGATTCAACTACAATTAAGTTAGGATATCTTCCGAATGGAGGAACAGATACAATGAGTGGTTCGGTTGCTCTTTATACAACATATGCACAAGCAATAGGAACTAGTGCCAGTGCTAATCCGGTCACAGGACTTGCATGGACTGTAGCTGATGTTAATGCCCTAGAATATGTTATAGAGATGAGTTAAAGAGGAGGGATAATATGACTAGAATATTTACTGATGGCGCAGAGATGCAGGATATAAGTTTTTGGGATATAACGCTTGGTGTTTCTGTAGCATCAGCTACTCCAGCTATAAGTCCTTATTACTATATTAACAATGCTCAACAAGCCTATAAAAACTTCGCTGCATTATCCGAATGCTATCTTAGAGTAAGATACCGAAGCAATAATGTTAATAATACAAGCCCTGCATTTCCTAGTTTCAGGCTTGACGCAACTGTCGTCGCTGCATTAAAGTTCAATGCAACTGGTCATTTTCAAGCTTCCGTTACTACTGTAGGAGTAGTAGGAACTTCCCTTATGGTAGCCGATAATAACACATGGTATCTAATTGAAGTATGGTTCAAAGAAGATAATGCTCCTAATGGAAAGTTCGTAGTTTATGTGGATGGAAATCTGGTAATTGACTATACAGGTGATACTCAACCCGCCACAGCAACTACATTTAATAATTTTTATTTTGACCAAAACGGGGGAGTTCAAGGAATGTATGACGACCTCGCTTTGAATGATACTGCCGGGGTTGTGGATAATAGTTGGTGTGGGGATGGAATTGTAGTAAAAATCACTCCTAGTGGTTCGGGTACTGTCAATAATTTTCTTAACAGCGGTAGTACTTCTGGAAGTAGTAATTATACTTATGTAGATGAATTTCCAAGTGATGGAGATACAAGCAATGTTTACGTCTCTGCAAGTTCTACTGGTGATAAAGACCAATATAGGATGAGCACTTTTGATGGTGCAGGGAAAAATATACTTCGAATTTATCCAGAAACTAGAATTAGAAAAACAAGAGGAGATAGTTCGACTATAGAAGTAGGTTATCTTCCTAGCGGGGGTACAGACCAATTATCAGGTTCACAAACTGTTGGTATAGCCTATAGTGCAGTAGTAGGGACTAGCGCTAGTGCCAACCCGGTTACAGGTCTTGCGTGGACAGCTTCTGACCTAAATTTGTTAGAATATATTATTAAAAAATAATTAATTTGAAGGAGATACTATGGCAGCCAATGCGGAAAAAACTGTTGAATATGCTTTTGCTACTAGCGGAAGCAACATAGGAACGGGTACATCACTGGGGGCATCAACACGCTATGATTTTACTTTAATTGGTATAACTATACCTGAAATAGCATCAAGAAATTTTAAATCAGTAATATTAGAATGTTATTATAGGGATGCTTTTACTACTGTTTACAATACTTCTGGTTGGCGTTTAGGCATTACCTGTGGAAGTAATGCTGCCAGCGATGTAGATTATACCCCGACTGCTATAGCTAATACAGGAGACCATGAAACCAGTTGCGTTATACGTGATGTTACCGATTATTTCAACAGTAATTTTGGGACAAGTGCGAGTAATAGTTGTCAAGCCAGTTTTGCAATGTCAACCGCTACATCTGCTTGTGTAGCAAATATATCAGCAAAACTGTATATAACTTATGAATATGAAGCATCAGCATCAAGAACTATAAAAACTGTACGGATTCCGATTCAGAGCGGAAGCTCTCTCCTAACGGCTGCTGCAATTGAAATTGGTACAGGTGGTACAACTCCTGCACCCGCTAATCAAATTCCGGCATTAGATACATTTCTCCCCGAAACAAATAAAACTTATCAATCAACATGGTTTGAAATGTTTGGAAATGATGGAGGCGCAGCAACTACAGATTTTAAAGCCAATTATCAAATAAATACTGGTGCAATTGCTCCTAGGTGTCATTTAGAAGAAGCCTTAAGTACAGGAACATTTTTCCACGATATTTGGCTAACAAAATATAATAATGGTTCTGGTGTAATAACAGACGCTTATACAATCAGCGCAAGCGCTGCTAGTGCTTTTAAAGCTTACTCAGATTTAACAAATAGATTTGATGCATTCGGGGGTTTGCTCTATGTCACATATGAATATGATTCTACATCTGCAAGTGTAATGAATTCAGTAATTCTACCATTTGATACTGATTCAGTAAACGTTATGGGTACATCGGCTTCTAATGCTAATGTAAACGGAAAGGAATTTTGGATAACGGAATCTAATATAATATTAGCACAATCGGGGGTATTATTATATGTACAATCTGCGGGTGGCGCTACTTTAAATATTGGTGCAGGTTCTCAAACAGTACGTCCCTATACTTTAACCGCTTTAGTTAACTCTGGAGGACATTCTTTAGTACACAGAATTGACCATAATTCCGGCGCAACCCTAGTTAGAGGAAAAAATACTATTAATATAAAAGCATATACAACTGCTGCTACTGGTGCGGCAAATACACTAACAGGTTTTTTATATTTAAATTATACTTCAAATTCTGCGATTGGTGGTGAAAAATGTCACAGCCATACAACTATATGGTATAATACATCTCAGCTTTCGACAGGTACAGTAGCCACCGAAAATGATGTTTTAACTACTGGTCAACGTACACCAACCATAATTTCCACCGATTATTATTTAAACGGAGTAGGTTATGAAATAAATTCAAGATTTGGAGTAGCGAGCAATTTAATTTATTTATATGGGGACAAATTAACCGGAGAATACAATGAAGACGGGTGGCAAACCCTTTGCTCATGGTATTCCACAAACGACGGTGAATTATCTAGTTATCGACAGATTGAGGATGCTTTAGACTATTTTAATATTGATGGAAAACGAAGTAGAGGTAAAATGGATATAGAAATTGCGCGTACATATCGTTTGACTTATTCTACGGCAGCGCTTTTTTGG
>Ga0315274_10004909_pt1 | contig 19628 bp, 22 predicted proteins | sample YL17G02_20_MG_FD_203700 | JGI IMG/M metagenome (GOLD analysis project Ga0315274, IMG submission 203700) | Sediment microbial communities from Yellowstone Lake, YNP, Wyoming, USA - YL17G02_20 | ecosystem: Environmental > Aquatic > Freshwater > Lake > Sediment | place: USA: Wyoming | collected... | reverse complement strand
ACCACATCCACACCAGTCATATCAACAAGGCGATCCGTTCCGACATTCCGGTTTCCGAGAGCGTCTTTTGGTGCTACGTACAGGGTTTTCATTTTTTGTCTCTCCGGGTTATAGGTTATTGTCTCTCTTCATGCCCTAAAATATTGCAAATGCCATGCCAAAGCAATAAATGGCGATTACTGCTCAAAAACGCCATTTAAGCGTTAAGTGAAAATACAAAAATGTATCGATTTTTAGTCTAAAAACGCTAAATATAATAAAATCATAGAGTTACAGTGATACAAGAATGTGTCGCAGTGTACTGATCGGTACAAGACTACTGAAGGTAGGCATTTATATATCTAGTCATCCTTCCCTACAAACTCTTTGCGTGATCGATAGCAGCCTTCACGTATTTATTGAGTTTCTCGCCTCTATTATCAATCCACCATTTAGCGCTCGTTTCGCATAACAAACGCCGGCGCGCCATAGTCGCGATAAACCAGAAGATTTTCCCTTGTTCCGGTTCTGTATTCGATACTTGATTATCGGCGGCTCGAAGCGCATCTTGGCGCATGTTAGTCGCCCACAATACCTGATCCGGAGTTCCAGTTATATCGGGGAGCTCATCCATAATGCCAGTAAGCATTCGTTTCTCCGCATCCTCTATAGCCTTCTTCTTCCAGCAGGCCCTGCATAGCCGGCTTTCATGCCAAGCTTTTTTAGTGTTTGCATCTTGTGCATTCTCTGGCAGGCGTCTGATTTGCTCATGCCCGCAAGCGTTCTTCACCATAAATAATGGCATAGTTCCTCCCTGGATGATTGTTTATACCATCTCCGCGTATACTGGTAATATAATTTCAATTCATTAAAAATGCAAGAAAATCAACCTATAAATTATCATCTCCTATATAACACAACGTTAATATTATTTACAAATGGAATGGATTATTACCATACTGTAAATGCAATTATACGATTATGCGGCTAACTAACACTACATCCAAAGCATTATAATACACACAACGTATATAGTAATTTAGTGCAAAAAAAGGTGCAAAAAGCGGTGCAACAAGGTGCAAAGAGGTGCAAAAGCCGCAAAGATGCGTTGGTGCACGCACGCCCCTTACTTGTAAGGGGCGTGCGTGCACCGATGCTATCGTCTGTGCGTATGAAGGTAGGCAAAAACTTCCACATCCAGTCTATCGCTAACCATCCACCTGCCGCGCTGTAGTCGCGCAGGATCTCGGAAGCCAGCTTATAGGTATCCTTGATAGGGTCTTAAAATAAAATCAATCCTACGGCCTTAAAACACTTTGACTTTTCATCCGCCGCATATTATACTAAAAGTGTATTGATATACACAAGTGTCTAGAAATGTAGGCGTATTTCGAGACATATGATAGATCGGTTTTCTTTATGCGGTATCTCGGAGAGCTGGGAAAAAACTGCAAACCAGAAATCGTTTTCGATAAAATAAAAATTTATCTGGAAACACATCCGGCCGGGTCATATTGTGCAATATGGGAATGTGCCTCTTTTTGTGGAATATCGCAACAGACTTTACATAATCGCGCAAGGGAACACGAAGAAATACAAGATCAGCTTGACGAAATAGCAAACCGGCGTATGTTTTATTTCGATTTCGGTGCGGCTGAAAATAAAGTTCCGTCAAGTTATGCAATATTTGTAATGAAGAATCTTGGACTGCGCGACCATCAGGACATCAACATCGGCGGCCAGGCTAATGCTCTCAATATTGATATGTCCCAAATCGGCAAGGATGTCATAGATAAAATCTATGAGCACATTGCTAAAAGCGAATAACAAAAAGATCGTTCAATCCGTTGTCATTGGCGCGGCGCGGACGTATCTGCAATATTTCATCTTATTGACAAACAAACAATATCAGTGTAAATGGTTCCATCGCCTCATTGCGGATAAGATTGACAATATTGTAAATGGGAAAATCAAAAAGCTCGCCGTTTTCCTTCCTCCGCAGCATGGCAAATCAACAATAATCAGCAAAGCAGCACCGGCGTATATCCTCGGACGCGATCCGAATTGCCGCATTGCCAGTTGCTCCTATTCGGCTGACCGCGCGCAGGAATACAACAGGGCCGTGCAACGCACAATCGATGATCCTATTTACAAAACGATTTTTCCTAATACCTATTTGTCCGGTTCGCCGGATCATCCCAACCCTGCCGGCACCTATGTGCGCAATAGCGATACCTTCGACATCATTGGCTATGCAGGCGTTTATCGTTCTGTCGGTGTCATGGGACCACTAACGGGCTTTACTGTTGACATTGGAATAATTGATGATCCCATCAAAGACCGGATGGAGGCGGAAAGCCGCACGTATCGCAATCGCGTTTGGGATTGGTACAACGACGTTTTCAAAACGCGCATGCATAATAGCAGTAAACAAATTCTGGTGCAAACGCGCTGGCACGAGGATGATCTTGCCGGGCGTATCCTCGCATCGGAACCCGATTGGGAGGTCGTATCCATTCCAGCGATTTGCGAAACGAAAGGCGCGATTGAAAGCGATCCGCGCGAGGTCGGCGAGGTTCTATGGCCGGAAAAACACGAGATAGAAAAAATCCTTGCCATAAAATCTAAAAATCCGCGCTCATTCGCGTCCCTTTATCAACAGCATCCCACGCCGCCGGAAGGCGGGATTTTCAAAAAAGACTGGTGGAGATTCTGGGCTTCCTTACCAGATGATTTTGATTCGGTCATCATGAGTTGGGATTGTGCATTCGAGGGAGACGATGATTCGGATTTTGTCGTCGGTCAACTGTGGGGAAAAAAGGGTGCGGATGCATATCTGCTCGATCAGGTCCGCGGGCAATGGGATTTCCCGGAAACTGTAAATCAAATCCGGCAATTTGTAAAGCGGTATCCCATGGTGCAGGAAATCTTGATAGAGAAAAAAGCGAATGGGCACGCGATAATACAGATTCTCCATAATGAAATCCCTGGCATAATTCCGATTGTGCCGGAGGAGGGGAAAGAATCGCGCGCAGCGGCAATTTCGCATATTGTGGAGTCTGGTAATATTTATTTGCCCGCTCCAGTTGTTGCGCCGTGGATTAATGAAGCAATCGAATATGAGTTGTCGCCGTTTCCTAATAGCGTCAACGACGATATCGTTGATGCGTTGACGCAGGCGATTAACCGAATGTACATAAAAAATACCGGGTTTTCCGGCAGGGTTGCCATTTGACGAGGGAAGAAAATGCCTAAAATCACAATGACACCAGAAGCAAATCAGATCGTGCCTCAAAATAAAATATCAGTCAGCAATCAACACGATGTCATTACGAACGTGGAAGACCAGAGCAGCGCGATTGACGTTCGCAAAATGAATATTTATAGTTTCATGTCGGATGCATTCAATGGCACCGGCGGCTTTCGTGATGGCACCTATTTAATTCCGCATCCGCGCGAGGCTTTTTACATCACGCGCGGGAAAAGCGCGTACTACAAAAACTTTTTTAAGGCGATCATTCGCGCAATGGTCGATCCGGTTTTCAACGCGGATATAAATCGTGGAGAATATCCCGAAGGGGACATGCTGGGGGGATTTCTCGAAAACTGTGACAACAAGGGAACCGATTTTCATGCTTTTGTAAAAAACCAGATCAAAACGGCAAGGGTCCTGGGTGTTGCCTATACGGTGATTGATAATTTTAAAAACGATGATATGCCGAATACCATGCTTGCCGCAAGCGAGCAGCGCGCATATCCGTATGTGTATGGTAAGCTGCCGCAGGAAGTAAAGGCCATTGAGTTGGATAAGTTCAATAACATTATTTCCATAATGTTTTTTGACAAAAAGACAAAAAGCGCGGATGGCAGGGACGTCAACCAATATCGCAAATGGGACAGAAAGCAATGGACGTTATTCGTTGAGACGGAAAAAATAGACAAAGATGGAAATCTGTTACTTATTGAGATCGCATCCGGCTTGCATAATCTAGGTGTTGTGCCAGTAGTGGCTATAAGCGATTTCGTGGAAACGACAACTGGAAACAACATGGCCGATCCTCCGTTATTCGATCTCGCCCGGATGAATTACATGCTATATCAATGCACCTCCCAAATTGAAAGCATGAAGCAAGCGCAATGCCATAGCATTTTTTATACAGTCGGTCTTAATGTAAAGGACATAAAAAGCGGCGTATTCAATTTTCTTAATCTTCCTTCGGATACAAAGACCGTGCCGGGTTTTGCCTCGCCTGATAGCGCGCATATTGTAAATCTGTTTCGTGGAGAAGAAATAATCCGCGAGGATATTTACAGAATCGCGGAGCAAAACGGTGTTATCGGTATCAAGGCGCAGACAAGCGGGATATCGAAGGAATGGGATTTCCGAGCGCAGGAATCTGTATTGAAAACAACGGCGACTGCCGCCGCCCGGTTCGAGAAAAACATAGTTGACATTTTCGGGAAATATATCGGGACGACGATAGAATATAATCCCGAATATTCAATGCAATACAGTCCCACATATGAACAGGATCGCATTGATCAAATAATGATTGCGCTGGACAAAATGCCGCCGCAAATCATTACTGAATATCTATGGCGGGAATATGCTGAGATTTATTGGAAAAACAAACCGGAAATAATTGATGCTGTCGACGCGGCCCTTGAATCAAACCGACAGATGCAAAATATAATAAAAACAGGCGCGGAAAATGCCGACATACAACAGGGTGAATAAATACGTTGCGGATTTTTCCGCAGCCTGGATGCCGTTAGGCGAAAAGGTCGCCGCGGACATTGCGAAACGCATCACGCCAGAAACATCTGTGCATGACATCATGGCGATTTTGCAGCGGGTTTTCATTGTGAATAAAATAACGGAGAAAACACAACGACTCGTGATTGACGGCATGATTAAATCGCTGCAATATGGTGCTGGCTCTCCCGATGGCGTGGGCATACGCGCATGGTTTCTTGACCGTGCGTATGCGGGCGCGCCTGTGCTATCGAGAGAGATCGTCGCTAAAATGAATGCACCTGAAGTGGCTATTACTATCCAGCGCGCTTTGGGGTCAGTGCAGGGCTGGCGGACGGCGGCGCAGCAATTGACCGACAAGGCACTTGTCAAGAGCAATGTTGCGGAGGATGTTGTTGAAATCGAGCGGTTAGCGCGTAACGCATACCGGATTTCCGGGGATGCGGAAGGATACCAGCAGTTCAAGACCTTACTGCATTCGACCCAGGCGCGCATCAACCGGCTGGTGAATCCGTCCACCTCGAAATTGAAACGCGCGTATCAAGATATCCTGGATGCAAGCGAGAACGCGAGCGCCAAGGTACTGGATAGCGCGATAGAGGAAGCAATCATTTTTAAAGCAAGATCAAATGCGGAGCGCATTGCCACTACCGAAATGTCAAAGGCGTATGGTGATGGTTTTTTCAGTGAGATTTTGGCGGATGAAGATGTAATCGGCTGGCGTTCTGTTTTGTCTACTGCCCATGTGGATTATGATATCTGCGATTTCTGGGCGAGCGTTGATATGTATGGCATGGGGGCTGGACGATACCCAAAAGATCAGGGGCCGCCGTATCCGTACCATCCGTATTGCACATGCAAACTATCACCTGTTTTCGGGATGGAAAAACCACAGGCGCAAGAGGACAAAAAAGCCGTGCAAAAACAGATCGAACGGTTGCCGCAAGAGAAGCGAATCGTTCTTCTGGGCGTAAGCGGAAACAACGATTTCAGTTCCGGCGCCGCATCCTGGGAGGGGGTTTTGAAAAATTATCATGGAGTCGAAACAAAAACCGCAAAAATACCAGTATCGGTTTTACATGGAAATTAACCCTTAACAAAAAGGAGTCTTTATGCTCAAGTTTGAAGGCAATTATTGGAGCGCAAACGACAATGATCCGGGAGACAGAGACAACAATGCCAGCGTGTTGATTGGGAAAAAGGCAAACTCGGTGGGAACTGGATTAGGGATCGCTCTCACCAATGCTATGCCGCAAGTCCTGGAGATCAACGGAAACGACGGCGGCGCGGCGTTGACTGCGGCAGCCTATCAACTGACGAGATCGCGCATGCTGTTGACGGCTGCGCAGAGTGGCGACCTGTCGGTTTTCGGGCTGCAAGGGCACCTGAAAAACTACGGCGCATCGGATACGTCAACGGGCAACAAAGCCGGGGTCTGGGCCTACTACGAGGCTACATCCGGCGCAACCGTCGCAGCAAACTCGTGCGCGATCATGGCCTCGATTGACGTGCCGAGTGGTGCGACAATCGGCGGCAGCGTTGGCGCGGTGCAGTGCAGCGGCAATCTGGGCGGCACGCATACCGGCAAAGCCGGATGTTTACATATTCCGAATCCGGCGGCCGGGACCTGGGATTTTTTCGCCATTTTTGGGAGCACGACTGGCGCAACCGCGGCGGGCGGCGCCGGAACCTGCACGCTATCGGGCGGATGGGTCAAGCTGCCGATCCTGGTTAATGCAACGACATACTATATCCCGGCAGCGGTTACGCTGACAAATAGCTAAATGGAAATCACAAGAGAGCTTTTGCAGCGGAGAATATCGGAACTGGAAACGGTTCTGGATAAACGCCGAATGGAATTCGACCAGGCCGCCGGAGCATTGGCCGAATGCCGCGCAATGATCGGATTTTACGATAGGGAATCAATTTCTATGCCCGCTGCGCCCGTTGAGGCGAAAGCGGAATTGTTTACAAAACCCGTTGAGGATGCCCGTTGAGGCAGGAGGTTTCTATGGCGACGCTTGATGAAGTTCTGAAGGAATTGTCGGAAGAGAAGGCGGATGTAATCCGCACGGCAATCGAAGCGGAACGACAAAAGGGAATTAGCGAATCGCAGAAAAAAAGCGGTGAGATCAAAAAACGCATGACAAACGAAAATGTTTTGCGTGACTATTATAAGGAATTGGGCGTTGACCCTGATGCGGATATGGCCGAACAAATCGCCATTCTGAAATCCAAATTGTCTGCCGCTTCAAAAGGCGAAAACGAAAAAATTTCACAGCTCGAAAAAGCCATTGCCACGCTGACGAAAAAGAACGCGGAAGCGGAGCAGTTGGCGGAACAAAGAAGGATAAAATTTTCAAATGCGAAAATCACCGAGGTATTGACCAAAAAAATCGGTGAGAAAATATACGCATCTGAATACGTTATCCCGAATTTGATTTCATCCGGGAGTGTGAAGTTGACAGACGACGAGCAATCCGTTGTCTTTATCAATAACGGATTGCCGGTAGAACTGGATTCCGGAATCGATGGCTTTTTAAAGGCCAATCCAGGCATCGTGCGCAACACGCAAAGGCCGGGGAGCGGTGGAGCGCCAGGCAGTGGAGACCCGGGGAAAAAGCAAATGATACAAAGCGAATGGGAAAAACTTGAACCAAAAGCCCGCGCCGAATATATAAAATCCGGCGGGGTATTAACCTAGGAGAAAAAAATGAGTAACTCTTTGACCGCACTTGCCCCAACCCTGTTTGCCGCCGCTGACGTAGTGGCAAATGAACCGGCAAATGTCCTTGGCGCTATCGATCTTCGGAGCCTTAATGCGGCATACGGCGACACCGTGACCATTCCCGTTGCGCCGTCCGCATCCGCGACCAGCTGGACGCCATCAATGGCGGTAAGCGAAGGCACCAGCAAAACCGCGACCAGCGTTGCGATCACGCAGACCGCATCCAGCGTCACAAGCTGGCACTTGACGGACGAACAAGTTCTCAGCCTGTCGAATGGCACCGGCAACGACAATCGCGCCGATTGGGTAAAGCAGCTCATCGCGCAGGGAATGCGGACGCTGCGGAATGAAGCCGCAGCCGCCGCCCTGGTGGTGATAAAGGAAGGCAGCTCGCGGGCCTATGGCACGGCAGCAACAACGCCGTTTGCCTCCGACCTTACTGCGCTGACCGCCATTCGTAAAATTCTCAGGGAAAACGGCGCGCCGATGGCCGATCTGCAATGCATCGTTGACACTGCGGCATACCTGAATCTGACGAACCTGGGCATTATCCAGCAGGCGGGTATGGCCGGAAGCGACGCGGAAAGGCGTGATGGTATCGTGCGGCGGCAATTCGGTTTCCAGATTTCCGAGGATTCTAATATCGCGGCGCACACCGCCGGCACGAACAGCGGGCGGTTGTTTTCTGCGACGGAACCCGTTGCGGAAACTTCGCTCGCCTATGACGGCGGGTCGGGAACTTTCGAGGCCGGCGACGTTTTGGCATTCGGGAGCGGCGGCGGAAGCGGATCGGCAGACGCAAATAAATACGTTGTGTCAACCGATAGCAGCGCAACGCCCGTGCTTATCAATAAGCCCGGATTAAAAATCCAACACGTTGACAATGACACAATGACTACCACTGCGGCCTATACGCCTAATGTGGCTTTCGAGCGCATGGCGGTTGTCGGATTTGTGCGCCCTCCGCGCATTGAGCCGAGCGGGATCATTTCCGTCATGCCAATCACCGACACCAAGGGAACTGGCCTGCAATATCTGCTGACCGAAACCCGTGGATACGGCGAGGTCACGTGGCAACTGCATTTGCAGTACGGTTTCAAAGTTGTGATGCCGCAGTTCGTTGCGACAATCATCGGGTAATATTCAAAGGGAAGGGGGCGAAAGCTCCCTCCTTTTTAATTATCTATGAAATTCTCTTTGCATTACGATACTACGGGATTGCGCCGGGCTGCTGAAAAATATCCCGATGCGATAAACAAAACCATGCGCGTAGCTATGAAAACGAGCATGCAATCCATTGTTGACGATGCGCGACAGCACCATAAATTCATTGCGCATTCAGGCGGCAAGGCAGAGCAGTCCATCCGGCAGCGCGTTGATGATGAGCGCGGATTATGGGGCCAGGTATTCATCGATACGGGGATATCCAAGGATGCATATTTTCAGCATACAGGCACGCGCCCGCATGAGATACGCGCAAAGACAAAAAAGGCATTGTATTTTGTCAAGGGCGGTGTCGGCATACTCGTGCCGAAAAAACCATATATTGGCAATGGGATAAAAAATCCGTTCTGGATGAAAATCGCCGCCGAGAAAAAAAAGGTAGTTTCTTTCAAGGGTCACGTAGATCATCCTGGCTTTCCAAAAGATCAATTTTTGTTTCGTGCTTTCAAGCGTGGCATTCCTGCGTTTGTAAAAAACATGGAGGTCGCAATTGATCGTGCATTCAGAATGGCGGGATTAAAATGAGTCATTATATAAATGTCAATGACATCACGGATTCAACCGTAAAATCGATAATTAACATTGACGATCCTCGGATTGAATCATGGCTTGACAATATCGATAATGAATTCATCGGGCTTGCAGAGTCTGTCGGGTTGTATACCGGCACAACCAGCTTGGCCGATTTAAGGTCGCCGATTCATCCCATCGTGAAAAATTATCTGATTGCCTTGTTCTGCCGGTTGGTTTGCCGCGACAGCATCGGCTCCACAGATACGGATACGCCGGATACCGAGGTATATCGAATAAAATACGATGTTTACGAAAACGAATGCAGCCGGTTGGCGGGACAAATAACGCGGGAAATGCTTTGGGTGGCGGACGGATCTTTGTCGCAGGCCGAACGTGTCGGCGGAGGTACGATATGGCTATCTTGAGCGATATCGCCGATGAAATTGCCGTATTGATTTCAGGCTTGACAATTGCCAATGGCTATGATTATGATGCAAACATTGACGAAAACATCTTGGATCATGCCGGGCCTACATACGATATCGAATATGCAGACAGTGATACGGCAGCGGAAAACGAGGCGCATGCTCAATGGGGATTTTCAAATGCGTTGCTTAAAATCATCATACGCGGAAAAAACACCACGTATTCGGAAGACCCGGATTCTGCTATTGATTCAATTCTTGATGATTATTTGTCCGATTTGAAGGCATTGCTTGGCCCCAATGGCGGGCAGCTTGCATTGTCAAATGCAAACGCCGTGATAACGTATAAAAACAGCGATAAAAAACCCGGGCCATCCCAGGATGCTGTCGCTCCCAAATATATTGAATCGTACTGGAATGTTTTTTATCAGAACACATAGGAAAGGCGGGAATCCATGCCATCATATTCAAAGCTAAATGTATTGCTCGCATTAAAGCAATCAGCACTAGGGACAAAGCAGAGCGCATTGACAAGCGCAAACTTCATGGCGGTTGGAAGTAATTTTTCCATTGATCCGCGCTATAATGTTCAGCCTTTGGATGTAATTAACGGAACGCTTGGCCAGGCCAAAAGCGTGCGCGGCGATGTGCCTGTCGATATCTCTGTTGAGCTCCCATGCTATCCGACCGGATCAACAACGGAGTCGATATTTGAAAATTTCCTGAAATGTTCCGGCATGTCGCAAACTGTGTCCACTAATTTGCGGACATATGCGATTACCAGCGCGCCCAATGCGGCGGCCCTGCTCGCTTGGGAGGACATGACGCTTTGGGAATATACCGGCGATCTGGCGAGTGGCGACGGTCTATTGACAAAAGTGCATAGCGCCATGTTTGACTGGAAAATGGCCGGGGAACTCGGCAAGCCGCTGATGTTCACGGCAACCGGCAAGGGCGTCCTGGACGGTGCCCCTGCCGCCGCATCGTATGTTACCGGCACGCTCACGCCGCAAACCACGGCGATCATTGCGCTGATCAAGGCATCCACGATGACCATCCCAGGGCTGACCGGGATGAAAATCATAAAATTCGACGTTACGCCGGGAAACAGCGTGGTGTTGATTAAGGATCCCTCACAGGATTATGGATACCTGCGCTGTGACATCGGCGGGCGCGATCCCGTTTTCAACGCAACGATTTATCAGGAGAACCTTAATCCGAATAATCCATACACCATAATAGACACGCCGACACTTGGTGATTTCCAGTTTACCTTCGGCGTGGCCGGTTCGCGGATCACGGTGAAAAGCAGCACCGGCGCAACGCAGATAACCGACATTAAAAAAGGAAACGACGAAGGGCTTAACACCTTCGACATCAGCGGAAAATTCATAGGTGATTCGCTTTCCGTTATTGTCAACGACGCATAAGGAGCGGCAAATGATCCCATTATCAGCGCGGGAAAACGTGACCCTGACCGATGAAGACGGAGTTGTCTGGACGTTCAAGCCGAAAACCGGCGATAACGAACGGGAATTAATGGCCTTCATGGAGGAGGGTTTTTCTGATTTTAATGTTGCGCGGCTGGACAAATTGGGAGATTTCTTTGATCGGGTCGTGGTGTCATGGAAGGACGAAAAGGGAAGGATGCCGAAAATCGCCGAGGGGAAAAAGCCTAGTTCTCTTTTTGCAATTGAGGAAAAAATCAACGTCCTTGGGGATCTATGGTATCGGGCCAACCGACTGACGAAGGAAGAAAAAAAAACCTGATAACGAGCGTATCGATTCAATATGATCCGTTTAAACAGCTTTTCAATTGCGGGAATTGCAGCGATGAAGACAAAAAATATAAGGGCTGCGATTATGATTTAGACTTCGCCGTAATGTCGCCTGGTTGCTATTGTGACGGTGACAACAACTGCGATATCTGCGAAGGCAAAGGGTTTTTTGAACTGAGGCGATGCCCGGCAAGAGTGAACCGAAAAGAAATAGTACGTAAGCTCTTGCCTTTTTTTTACCACTGGAAAGCTACAAGCTATGTCGAATATCCAGATGGTGGATGCAGGCTGGATCAGCCCGCAGGATTGCTTGAAGCGTTTTCGCTGCTTTGTAACGTATCGACAAATAGGGAAATCGAAGAAATAAAATCGAGAAACAAATATGTCAAAACCTGAAATCAGGGCAACCGCATTACTTGATGACGGCATAACTCCTGCGGTGCGGAGAATGACCGGCAATGTGAACAGCGAATTAACGCGGTCAACCGCCGTGGTAAGGCGCAATATGTCCGCGCAGGAGCAATATCTTAACAAGGTATCCAGTAAATTTGCTAAGTTCGGCATGGGGCTTATCGGCTTTGGTGTCATCCTGAAATCATTTTCGGAATTAAAAAAAGGTCTAGTGGATATAGGCGTAGAGACGGAAGCGATAAACGATTCTTTTTCGTCAATTAGAAACACCGTGGCAAACCAATTGAGGAAGGAAGTTGAGGGTTTGTTTCAATTGATAGAAAATAATAAGGAGGTAATTGCTAGAAATTTAGCCATGACTTTGAATGTAATTATGGCCCCATTTCGTATTGCTGCGGCGTCTTTACAGACTCTTTATTCAAAATATTTAATATTAAAATCCGCGTTTCAACTAGCTGGGAGCGATCAATGGAAGGCGACGCTTGAGTTAGCTAAACAAAACCAAAAAGAATCAGATAAGTCATTTGATGAAATTCTTGCGTCGTTAAAATTTGAAAATATAGTAGTTTTGCCGCCGACCAAAAAACCAACCGAAGAAACAAAAAAATCCGGCGCTGCCGGAAAAGTAAAGGACGATAGCGCCGAGTTAGTTGCAGCGGCAAAGGCCGCCGATGACGCGATTGAAGGCTATAATAAAAAAATCAATGACGAGACAAAGCGCGCGGTCGAAGTAAATGCGCAATTGTATCTTAACGAATGGGAACAAAAGAAGACCGCTATTTATCTGCAATTTGATGAAGAAATTAATGCCATAAAAGGAAACGATCAGTTAAAAATCGACCTTGCTAAATTGCGCGATAAGCAACTGGCGGAAATTGATGAGGAACGCACACGAAAAGACAAAGAGGAAAGTAATAAGCGCATTCAGCAGGAAAAAATCGAGACGCGCCAGAGGCAGGATATCGCGGTAAATATAGGTGAGCTGCTCGTGCGCACGATGGAAACTGTGGGCGAGGCCAGCCGCGCGAACGCAAACGAAATGAAAAGAATTCGGATTGCGGGCGTATGGATGGATGCCGCCGCCGCCGAGATAGCGGCGATGCGCTCGGTATGGGACCAAAAGGGATCGAATTATTACATACAAATCGCGGAATCAATTGCAACTAGTGCACTGATTACGGCACAGGCCGTCGCTGCCTCCACGCTGATTTCTCGGCAGCAGTTTGCATCGGGCGGGTACGCGCGCGCCGGCATGGCGCTCGTGGGCGAGCATGGCCCGGAATACGTTGCAATGCGAGGCGGGGAGCGCGTGTACAATTCGCAGCGCAGCCGGGCAATGGAGGGTAGCGGAAGTGGCATGGTGGTCAATCTGACCCTGCCAAACAACCAGCCCGTCGATTTGGCCGCGGCAGACCGGATAGAGCAATCGGCGCGCGAGATCGGCAGCGTCCTGCTGCGGGCGGATTACCTGGGCCTTTTGCGGCCCGCAAAATCGGCATTGAGGGCATAATGGCGCCAGCGGCCGGATACATGGAGTTTGTGAGCGGTGCGCAGTCCTGCACCTGTGTTCTGCCCAAACACGGGTATATGACTACGCTCAATATTGCCCTTGACATACAGACGGTGGATAACGGCCGCATTTCGATTTATGACGATGGCATTGCAAATGACATTCGATATTCAGACATCGATGTTATTTACACAATAGCCGAGGCGGCAGCATTCAATGCGTTTTTTTCTACTACCGCCCGGGGGCGCGGAAATAATTGCACACTGACCCTTTTATCAGGATCGGGATTTTTTCCGTTTGGGCCGGACAAAGGCGACGCTGGAAGTTTTACGGTTTCCGCTGAAATAATTTCTCAGGAGGGTATTGGGGATGTTCCTTTTAATTGGTTTCGCGCTCGGTTGCGTCTGCGCGCCGTTGGGTATCCTGATTATAGCCTGCCGGCTGAAATCGATGACGGTCCATTATCCATCGGAACGGTTGACGGACTCCGACAACCCCAGGAAAGATTTGACATCTCCGCAGAATATGCCCAAGCCATCACTGCAACGCCGTCCGGCGTTTATTATTTCGACCGTGGAACATACGGGGATGTTTACAAATCCTCATTTAAATTGAACCAGGAAAAAATGAAGGCCGGGGCGTTGATCTACTATTTGCAGAACACGGTTCGCGGCAATCAGTTTGCAATGACAGTACCCAGCGTCAAGACTTTTCCGTTTGGATATGATAAAGGAAATTCCACGATCAATTGTAAACTGGCAAGCGCCAGCGTTTTGATCCGGCATATTTCCTTGCGTGATTTTGAAACTACTCTACTCGTGGCGGTGGATCAATGAGCAGCAATATCGGAGTACGAGTATTCGGGATAAAAATTTCTCTCAATGCGTCGTATACGCAGGATACGTCCATAGGTTTATATACCTCTGGTGGCAAATCGTTTTTCCAGTGGATTCAAAACGATTATACAGGACTCACCGGATGGAAAAGCGGGATGATAATTCCCGAAGGGGTAATGGATTATTCAAAATCAATTGATCTGAAAAATGGCGGGAATATTTCATCTCCCGGATCGGCTGGTGTGACGATAGTCAATACAGTGCAATTCTGGAAAACAATAAGTGATGCTGGGATTGTCGTAACGGGATCGCTTTTTGAGGTATATCTTTTTGCTGGTAGCACGACACCAGAGGTACAGTGGCGCGGCGTATGCGATCAACCGGAATGGGATACGAAGACCTATACTATACGCGCTTTCGGTTTGCAGCAAAGTCGGAAAGCATATCTCGGCACATTGATAGATGATAAAAACTATCCAAATGCGAGCGAGGACGAAATAGGCGACTGTATCCCTGTTTCTTTTGGGACAAACCCGAAAACCAGATTTATACAAACGGAAGACAATGAAACATCGTTGACATTTGAACGGACGATGGATTTCAATGATGGCCTTCAATTATTAAATTCCGGGTCGAATGACAGGTTTGGAGATTCAATCTTCCCTATTATTTCCAATGATGGATCAACGCCTCCGCGTGTATATACCTTTAAGCTCGTTATGGACACTACGGGTGCATCCTATTGGTACAAAAATCTGATCGCTCCGCCGGTTGGCGATAATAGTCTGACAAGTCTTGTTGGAAAATTTGTTCACGTTGTTTCCGGCACTGGGGCGGGAGCATATAGATATATTGAATCCGCATCTGTAAATATTGACGCATCGAAAACAGGCGACGATATCAAGGTAACGGTTGCCGATTATTTTGAAGAAACATTGGCAGGAAACTCCACGGCAAAAGATCCGAATCAGTCATGGATTGAGATCGTTGATATTGCAAAATCGTATGCCGCCGATAAATGGCCGTTAAAAGACATGCTTGATAAGGACGGGAACTCCGTATCGTCCGGGTTCGATGTTTATTCTTTTGACAAAAACCAAAAAACAAAAATTACCGTATCCGCGCTTGATGAAGAAACAACGGGGAAGGTAATTGACCAAAAGGATTCATTTTATAATATTCCATCGTATGCGTTTTCCAAAATCGCAGGGAGTTCCGATAATAATGCGGTCGATATTGACCTGAAACAATTTGAGGGTGATACGGATAGTGTAAATGGATTTTCCATTTATCCAGTTCGTGATTTTAAAAAGTATGATCAACCCACATTGTCTGTTTTTGATAAAGACGGAAACGATACTTTTCATAATTACCAAAAAATCATAGATGGTGTATATACCTATCTTGGTGCTTTTCATACACTCGGATGGTCAACCGCGGAGACTGGTTCGGTTGATAACATATACGATGCAGATAGAACCACTTCTTACAAGTTAAGCGCCGGTTATGCGTACAATTCAAATCCTGATCATTACATCCCCCAATTTTGTGTATGTGCAGAATTTAAACTCCCTGAAATTTCAGATGAGTTGAGTTTTGATGAGGTATACGTAATTGTTGACATAAAAACTCATATGGATATTGACCTGGATGATTACCTTTCGTCAGGTGAAGAATGTTCGATACATTTAAGATCGTGTCGATTAATGGGATATGCAACTGAGATTATCCCTTCGGCTACGGGTGAGGCATATAACGACAATGACGGCGGTATATCTCATGGTCATTTTACTTCTTATGGATATGTAAAATGCGTACCTGATGATTATTATGGTTCAATAATTGATAATAACCTTTCTTTTTATAATGAAAACGTTCAGGCCGACAATCCGACAATATTGCATGGATACAAAAGATTTTTAATATCTGGTATTGACAGCGTGAAAAAATATCGAGCATTAAAAAAATGCTTGATTGTTTTACAAAGAAAAGTTATTACTTATCAGGTATATGAAAGCAGCATGGAAATTTATGATATAGCCGTTGCTTTCCGTAAAAAGTTGTCTATCAATGATGCAATTTACGTTTCGACAAATGGGAGAAAATGGAACAGCACTCTCGGCGCGCGCGGGAAAACCTCCGGCGCAATGATCACAAGCGCCGTTGATGTTCTAGAACATGTCAGCAGACTACAAAAATGGGATGACGTGGGCGATTCCGTCCCGGCACTTGGATGGGGGAAGGATTATTCATCCGGGGCGTTGATAAAAACAAGCGGCGATGGTTCCTTTGATTCCGGGATTGAAACACCGGCGACATTACTAAATGCGATGGATCAGATTTTCGATTACGACAAAACCGCAACGGAAGATATAAAAAAATCAATCTGTAAAACCTTCTGGCTGGCAAATTATTATGATCGATCCGGTTATGAATGCATAAAGCAATTAAGCATCACCACGGCATCACCTACCGATACGATTACCTATGCAATGATAGCGCCGGAAGACAGATCGAAAATCAAAATAATCGAAGCGCAGGCGCAGGATATTTATTGTGAGCCTGTTGTCAATTATGATAAAAATTTCGGCAATGGCGAATACAAAAAGTCAATAAAAATAACCAATGCGAGCGCCGCATCATACAATTCCTCTTATGTAATCGGCCTATCGCCAACTCTTGCCGAAACATACTGGACGCGATGCCATGCGCTATGGAGCAAGGTAAAAACGATAATCTCCCCCCCATCTGATATGACCGATATTGATTTTGCAAACGGAGCGGACGCTGATGCAATAGCTCAAAACTATCTTACAAAATGGATAGATTTCATGTCCGTCCCGCGCATAGAACTAGTTGTCCCGTTCGATGTAGTATGTTGGGATGGATCATCTTCGATGCGTCCGTGGGAAGAGGGACATCGGTTTTATGCAAACCTTCCAAATCATACAAATGGAAATAATCTGGAATGTATTTTGGAAAGCATTTCGATTAACGCCTGCGCTCCATATAAATGCAAATTAAAGGCATTGATGATCGGAAGCGCGGCGGCTTATCCAGAGGATTATTTGATTCAGGACGTTTTAGGAGTATTGACAGGCGACAATGCATGGCAGGACGTTCTTGCGGATGGATCAGAAAAAAACATCCAGGATATAATATAGGAGGCATTATTGGGAAAGCTTTTGACCTTCCAGCGACTTTCTCAGCCCATGACTCCCGGGTATCCGGACAAGGCGGCACTGTTTGCCTACGATGATGCCGATTGCCCACTTTGGCATGGCCCGGCCGGAACGAACCCGAATGGACAGCGGCCGGCAGACGGCATGCATTGGACGAACTGCTATGCACAAATACGTTCCGGCACGAGTGGAACGTGGCAGTGCATCGACAGCCTGAAGCATGGAAAATGCCTGCTGCTGAATGATGGCGGAAAAGTGCCGACGTCAGTCCCGAACGGGAATCCGAATAGCGCGCACTACAATACGCTCTGGGCGGATTCGGTGGAGGTGCATTGCGGCGACAATGATCACAATCGCGGATCGATGGCATGCTTCACAATCCCGCCGAATCTCTGGCCGGATTTCATATCGAAATTTGAATTGGGAGAAAAAGGGAACTGGTGCTTGATGGAACAATCTTAACTGGGAGGTTTCACGTGGAACATCTTAACAGTTGGCTTATTCCCATTCTCGTTGCCGGCGGCGCCGGCCTGGGATTGTCGATTCTCGGAAAGCTCATGCCGCGCGAAAAGCTGGCGGCGATCCTGATTAAAGCCATGGTCGGCATTGCAGTTGCGCTTCACTTCGCGCTTTTGCGTTTTTTCCCGCCGAAGAGCACGGACGATTTGGAGGAAGGTGTCTTCTGTACCCTCAGTTACGCGGTGCGGTGCGCGCTGATCGCGTTTGAAAGCAAACTCAGGGAACTGACCGGGATCTCTGCGATTGAGCAAAAAACCGAGGCGAAATAACCATGACCGATTCGGCACTGGTAGCGTTGATCCAATCTACGGTATCGGCCTCGTCCCCGGACGCGGGGCTGCTGCCCATGCTGGAGCGTTTCGCGGGCGTGGGATGGGTCCCGCTCGCGGCCTTCCTGCTGTTTATTTTCCGGCGCGAGTTGCAAGAATGGATGCGAGTGCGTGTACGGATGCTGGGCAAGAAAAACAGCGTGCGGGTGAACGGAGGCGATACGGTATCCGGTGACACGGATGCGATTAAAAAGGTCAACGGAAATGATCCAGTGGTGCTGCAATCGCATTGCCATGAGGCGATGGAGAAGATGGAAACGTTGATAGGCGGGATATCCACGAAAATCGATGATGGATTTTCGGACGTAAATAATAAACTATTTGAATTGGCGAGGGACAAATGAGAACACTACTGATCCTGCTGTCCGCCTGTGCGCTCGCGTGGGCGCAGAAGGGCGCGTCGTTGGCTATCCCCATCGATAGCACGGCGATCATCAAGGACATCAACAAGACGGTCACTGGTGATACGAAAGTGTCCGCGCACCCGGACTCGTGCCTATGGGCGGCAAAAATGGTGCGCTGGCAGGAACCTGCGCGGATAGTGCGTCCGCAGGAAGATGTTATTCTGAAAAGCTACATTGGTACGAAGGACACTGTGAAAGTTTTGGTGTTCATCGGCCGCGATACGGCGTATTATCGGGTATACAAGCCGCAGAACCCGCCGATTGATTCAGCCAATGCGCTCATGCTTCGGCTGTTCACGCAGTTCCAGGATCGCACCGTGCGCGGGCGGGATTCAACGGGGGCGCTGAAATGACGCGCTGGTTTCCATTATTCCTTCTTTTGATGTGCGCGGGCGCGTGGAGTGCTACTCGGACATTTACTGACGCGGGTGACCACCTATGGGGCACGGCGGGCAACTGGGATACGCCGCCTGTTTCGGGCGACTCGTGCCAGATCGCTTCCGGGACGTGCAGCACGGCGGTTGCTGTGCATGTGCGGTCGATCAATGTGGCGGGCAGCGCGAACTTCAGCTTTTCCACGGTGAGCGATACAGTGGACAGTGTTTTCCGCTGGGGATCAAGCGGCATACTGCGCCATAGTACGGGTTCTGCGCTTGTTGTCAATGGCACTGGAAACGGCGGGATATTCATTGCCAATAGCGGAACGCTGACGACCAGCCCCGGTGCATGGATATTGCATGGCAACGACTCGATTTCAATTAAGAAAAATATTACAATATTGAGTCTTGATGCAGCGGATTCGTCCAAAACAACAAATTATGTAACTGCAAGCGCCGCTTTATCGATAGCGGGAACAGCGGTCAATCCGCTGCGATTGCATGGAGGCGCTTTCAACCTATACGGAAATAATAACTTGACGATTAATTCAACCGTATCCGGGTCTTTGATTTCATATTCCGCCGGTTCGACCTTCGGCGGAACGATAACGGGTAATATCAGGATTTATCCTAATGCGGCAAGTAAAGCCATTACAG
>Ga0315274_10004908_pt1 | contig 19630 bp, 13 predicted proteins | sample YL17G02_20_MG_FD_203700 | JGI IMG/M metagenome (GOLD analysis project Ga0315274, IMG submission 203700) | Sediment microbial communities from Yellowstone Lake, YNP, Wyoming, USA - YL17G02_20 | ecosystem: Environmental > Aquatic > Freshwater > Lake > Sediment | place: USA: Wyoming | collected... | reverse complement strand
GGGCACTGGGCGGCTGCCCGAGCGACAGTTTCTCGGCGGCGACGGCCAACTGATGGAGCCGCTTGACCGCCCGGGTGTTGAGCTTGGGCAGCGGCAGTCCCTCGATGGTGCGAGGATACCATGTTGTTCGGCGGCGGAGAAGAATCGCAGACCGCTGCAACAGAAAGGCATGGTAGCGGCTGACGCGGCTGTTTATTATCGCTCCAATGACGTGCGCACTGTAGTCAGTCGGTACCGCGACCACACAGGAATTCTGAACGCAGCAAGCGAGAGGATCGACCACAGCAGCGTTGAGGGTAGGATGGATCTCTGGAAAGACGCACACTTGTGTGTCTGAGATCGGAGGTTTTGAAACGCGGTCCTTGTCCGACCGCTTCCACGTTAGCTCGCGGCAGGATAGGCCGTCTTCGGAACACCTACCGGCGTTTTGTTCGTAGAAAGAGGTATCGCGCCAAATAGATGGGTCGTCAGCAGAGTCAGCGACTTCTGGTAAGCGCACATATTCCGAAGGAAAATCCACTGCAAATGAGCTGATGTGTTGGCCACGAACCCAGGGAACCGTACCGGACTCCCGGCGGTTGTGAACAGCGAAACGGCTGCCGGAACCGCGCTTGACGCCAAAAGAAGAGCGAACCACTTCACCCAGACGAGAGCACCTTCGCAGGTGCTCGAGCACCGGCAGATCGGCCGCCGTGACCTCGACGGGCCAGTCGCCTGTGGGGGAGAGATCAAGGAATCTCTTGTAGGAAATCTTGCTGGTGAACTGATCCACGCGGCGCGGCTCTTGAACGCACGCGATCAAGTCCTTGACGCTTCGCAGACCGGACACGAGCCGGATGGCGTGCCGCTTCGGCGCGGGAGCATTGGTCCCGAACAGGAGAATCGGCACAATGTCGGTTCCCTCAAAAATCTCGGTGGCCATCCATTCGAGCGAAACGATTTCGTCAATCCGCTTGTCGGCCAGGAACTTGCGCAACGGCGCGGCCATCCCCGCGTTGAGAAGGCCGATCGGCGCGACCATTCCGAATCGGCCGCCGGGCTTCAGCCACCGCTTGAAGGCCGAGTAAATGAAGAAGGCCGACAGGTCGGTGTTTTTTTCGCGGATTTCGGCAAACTCCTTCTCCAGAAACTCGCGATCTTCCTCGGGAACCCGTTCGTTGCGGACAAAGGGCGGGTTGCCGACGACGTAGTCGAAGCCGTCGGCAAGAACCGTCGCGGCCTTCCGCTCCGGGGACTGCTCGCCGCCTTCGGCTTCGGTCTGCGCCGCAACCGCCAGGCTGTTCACGTGGCAAATTGAGAAGCCTTCGAGTTCGAACTTCCGGCTTCGCTTCTGCGCTTCGAGGTAGTGGCGCAGGAACAGGAGGAGTGTGCTGAGATGGGAGAGAAACGCGGCAAACGGATTGATGTCCCACCCATGCACGACGCGGCGGCCGAGTTCGAGCACGTTGGCGGAGGAAAGCGCCTGGTCCTCGGCGCGATCGAGCAGATGACTGAGTGCGCGGATGCCAAACGTAAATGAGCCGCACGCCGGGTCGAGTATCCGCTTTTGCAGCAGGTCGGGGTCATCGAGAAGGCCCACGCGACGTAAAACGAAATCCACGATCGGTTCGTCGGTGTAGTATTCGCCCAATCGTTTCCGCTCGGCGCGGGGACGCAGCGTCTGATACATTTGACCGAGCAGGTCGCGGTCCACGCGCTCGAAGCTGAAGGCATTCAGCTCGAACAACGTTCGCTCGATGATCTGCGAGAGATCGCCGTCGGTCTGACCAAACCAGTCAAACACCTGCTCCTCGAACAGGCGCGAGTAGATGTAGCTGACATCCTCGAAGGCCAGCCGCAGGAGAGACTGATAGCGGTCCTTGATCTGGGAAACAAGGTGCCGCCAGGCCGCCACGCCGCTGTTGGAGATCTTCTTGGCGGTCAGACCCGTGTCTTCGCAGATTCGAACAAAGACCAGCCTGCAGAGCGCCACGTATGCCGTGTTGGAGAGGAAGAGTTCCTCGGTATGCTTCTGCGCCTCCACGCCGGCATAGGCCTGGTCGCGCCCAAACACGGGATAATCGAAGTCGAAAATCTGAAACAGGGGCTGCGCCTTGCGCTCGCGGTGGAGCGCTCGGCTCTCGGCCTGCCGCAGCCGGGCGGGCGGAACCAGCACGCCCAGCTGGCGGACTCGCTCCACCTGGTCCCAGAGCTTCTTCACCTCCTGCCGGGCCACTTCACAATCCTTGCGAAGTTGATGAAAGGCCCTGCGGCAGTGAGCGGTCAGATCGCGGGTCGCCCGGTTGACCACCTCCTCCAGGAGCCGTAGAGAAAGGACGTCGAGAGGGATTCTCCCGCTCTTGATCCTGCCTTCTCGAAACGCGACATATTGAGGCGCTTGCTCGGCCGTCTCGCGCGTGACCCGGTGGAGAATCTCGCGCACATTCTCCGCCGTACCTGCGCACGCGCCGTTCGCCTTGACGGCAATGACATCGCCGGCCTGACCGACCATGTCCCCTTCGCGGAGGACGTCGAACCCGGCCAGGACCTCGCCGTCCAGATCGCAGACGCGAAACGTGTAGGGGGCGATCAGCAGGACATAGAACGTGGCCGGCAGCAAATAGCCTTGCCCGATGATTTGTTCCCGCCAAATCTTCTCGCGCCGGCGATCGTTTCGGATGTCCTCGTCGTCGAGTTTGACCTCGCCCACGATCCAGGGCGAACGGTCAACCGGCGAGAACAGGATCAGGTCGGGCCGGCCGGGTTCCTCTCGGCGGTTGATGCTGATTTCCTTGTCGGCGTCGTAGTGGAGCACGCCGTCGAGCAAATGGCGCGAAAGGGGAGTGTAGAACGCGATCTCGTTGTCTATCGCGGGACCTCGAAGCGCCTGCAAGTACCTTTGAAAGCTGTCCATCTTGGACGACGGCCTGGTTGCGCGACGCGCCACGAACCTGTCTCCCGGCGAGAACTTACGCGCGTCTCTATCGCGCACCTTCGCCTCTGTCAAGCGCTCAAGCTTCTGTTGATTCGAGCCGAGTGCCGCGCAAGAATCAGGCGTCATGGTTGAAAGGGACTCACACAGCGAACCATCCGAATTCCGCCTCGTCAGCCCGTTCGAGCCGGCGGGCGATCAGCCCAAGACGATTCACGGGCCTTCAGGACGAGGCCTTCGGCCGATAATCGTTGGGATCAAGGCAAGCGGAATAGGTGGCGCGATCAATCGTGATCCATTCGGTCCCATTGATCCCCCGCTTGTTGGCATAGGTCGGACTGATGGGAAACGCACACGCAACCTTGATCCAGCGGCTCTGCTGAACGGAGATACTGCGGACTTCGTCGGCAACTTCGGAGAGGTCCTGATCTTGGCTGAAAATCAAAACCACATCATAGCGGTTCTCACGGGCCATTCGTACCACGTCCAGAGCAATGCGGATGTCAACGCCCTTTTCTTGCCCGACCAGCGCAGTGGTCATCGTTCCGTCAGGCAAGGTGATCGTTTGGTTGCGATAGTGAAGTCGCCGGGAGAACGTTTTGACTCCCCGTGTTCCCATCACGGCGAGTTTGGCGGTCCAGAAGTGGTTCCAAAACGGGTTGTCCTGAGTGTCGGGTATTCCCGTGTAAAAGCGGCTTTCGCTGAGGTTCCAGTTCCTTGACAGGCAAACGAAATTGGCCAGTGCAAGGACGTCGTAGTTGGGATAGGAGTAGCCAAAGGCCTCCTTCACGGCATAGAAAAGGTTCTGGCCGTCAATGAAGGCAACTGTGCGTTTGACGGAGGGCTCTTCCGGCATCGCCGCGTCTCACCTTGAATTGCAGACCAGACATACAATACCCCGCCGGAGGCCTTGCGGCTGATCCGACGGGGGGCAAATAACAAACGGACTCTCGCCCAAAATGCCCCAGCGTGTCAAAGAAAATCAGCATTGGTTCGGCGCGATGACAATCCGACGCTTGATTCCGGTCGCGTGAGACACTATTGGCTTTTCTCGTCATGGTTACTATGCGTGTGAACGAACCATCCGAATTCCGCCTCGTCAGCCCGTTCGAACCGGCGGGCGATCAGCCCAAAGCGATTGACGGCTTGGTCGGCGGGATCGAGCGCGGCTTGCGCGACCAGGTCCTGCTCGGCGTCACGGGGTCGGGCAAGACGTTCACCATGGCCCACGTCATCGCGCAGATCGGCCGCCCGACGCTCGTTCTCGCCCACAACAAAACTCTCGCCGCCCAGCTCTTTCGCGAGTTCAAGGAACTTTTCCCCGACAACGTCGTCGAGTATTTCGTCAGCTACTACGACTACTATCTGCCCGAAGCCTACATCCCCGCGACCGACACCTACATCGCCAAGGACGCCTCGATCAACGACGAGTTGGACAAGATGCGCCTTTCGGCCACGCGGTCGGTGCTCGAGCGGCGCGACGTGATCGTCGTCGCGTCGGTCTCGTGCATCTACGGCATCGGCTCGCCCCAGGATTTTCACGACATGGTGCTGTTTCTTCGCGAAGGGACGCGCGACCGCCGCGCCGACGTTCTGCGCCGCCTCGTGGACATCCAGTATCAGCGCAACGACACCGATTTCTTTCGCGGCGCGTTTCGCGTGCGCGGCGACGTCGTGGACGTCTTCCCCGCCTACGAAGAGCGCAAGGCGATCCGCCTCGAATTCTCCGGCGACGAACTCGAATCGCTCTGCGAAATTGACGCCCTGACCGGCAAGCGCCTGCGCCCGATCAAGCGCGTGGCCATCTATCCGTCGTCGTTCTATGTGGCCGGCGCTGACCGCCGAGGCCGCGCCATCGAGGCCATCCGCGTGGAACTGCGCGAGCGGCTCCAGGAACTTCGCGCCGCCAACAAGTTGCTCGAAGCCCAGCGCCTCGAACAGCGCACCATGTACGACCTCGAAATGATGGAGGAGATGGGCACGTGCGTCGGGATCGAGAACTACTCGCGCCACCTCGCCGGCCGCGCCGCCGGCGAGCCGCCCGATTGCCTGCTCGACTACTTCCCCGAACCGTTTCTGCTGTTCATTGACGAATGCCACCAGACGATGCCGCAACTTCGTGCGATGTACAACGCCGACCGCTCGCGCAAACAGACGCTCGTGGACTTCGGGTTTCGCCTCCCCTCGGCGCTCGACAATCGCCCGCTCAAGTTCGAGGAGTTTCTCGCGCGAATCCACCAGACCGTCTATGTATCGGCCACGCCGACGCCGTGGGAACTCGAACGTAGCGGCGGCGTGGTGTGCGAACAACTCATCCGCCCGACCGGCCTGACCGACCCCCCCATCGAAGTGCGCCCCGCCAACGGCCAGGTGGACGACCTGCTCGGCGAGTGCCGCCGCTGCGTCGAGCGCGGCCAGCGCGTCCTCGTCACCACGCTCACCAAGCGCATGGCCGAAGACCTCACCGAGTACTACGGCGACCTCGGCCTCAAAGTGAAATATCTCCATTCCGACATTCACACGATCGAGCGCACCGAGATCATTCGCGACCTGCGGCGCGGCGTGTTCGACGTCCTGATCGGCGTCAACCTGTTGCGCGAGGGACTCGATCTGCCCGAGGTGGCGCTCGTGGCGATTCTCGACGCCGACAAGGAGGGCTTTCTGCGCTCGACCGTCGCGCTCATCCAGACGTGCGGCCGCGCGGCCCGAAACGTCGAGGGCCGCGTTGTCATGTACGCCGACGTCGTGACCGATTCGATGCGCCGAGCGCTCGACGAAACCGACCGCCGCCGCGCCCTGCAGGAGCAGTTCAATCGCGACCACGCGATCACGCCCGAATCGGTGAAGAAAGAGATCACCAACATTCTCGACACGGTCTATGAGGCCGACTATCCGACGGTGGGAATGGTCGCCGAACCCGAGGAGAAGTATCTGGCCGACCCGAAGGCGCTGGCCCGCGCGATCGCGAAGTTGCGCAAGGAGATGCTCGACGCCGCCGCGAAGATGGACTTTGAAAAGGCCGCCGAACTCCGCGACCGCCTCTTCGCCCTCGAAAAAAAAGTCACCACGCTGCCGGTGGGGTGAGGTGGCGCGGAGTGTCAGTCTGTGCGAATTCTCGATTCGCCCACTTGCACCCGCGAGGCAAGCGAATCGCTTTGGACCCAGAGCAGAAGGTCACGAAACCCACGAGAGACACGCGAAGAAGTGGGGTCGTCTTTTCCAGCAGACCAGCTCTACTTGATACGGATGCGCCGTGTGAGGTCGAGCATCACGACGACCTTCTTGAGTCCAGGTGCGGAGTAAGACGAATGTATACTTCAGTGTTCGCTTTTTCAATCGCTACGTCAATTAGATCCCCATTTTTTGCACAACCACAATAGCCCGTTGAATCAAAGGCAAGTATTCTGATTTGATAGTAGCGGTAGTCGCCTGTGCTCCCGTGGTAAATATAGCCCCCCTTCGACCGTATTCCGTTAAGGCCAACAAGACCAATAGGCATACTCGCATGAGGCCCTTTGATTCGAGCGAAACCATCCCTTAGACGATTGTAGAATGCCTTTGGCACTGTAATTGGATGATTGACGTTTTCCAAGAATGACTTATTTACCATGAATTGGAAACGAATCATGTTCGCCGTGCTGCATGAGGCCAATCCGAGCGTTTGACTTGTATGCCCCTTCGCATTTGCGTTAGCATTTGGGGTACACTGAGCACGGCTGTCTTGCTCTTTCTCTCCTATTGAGGCGTCTTCGCTATTCGTGCCACCCTTCACAGCCTCACGTTGTGTTTCCAACCATTCCCCCCCCTTTCCGGATATTTCCCATATGCCACGTGACGAATTAGCCTTGAGAAGTCCATCGCGAACCATTGAGTTGCGTGCCCAATTGGCCGTATTGTGCCACCGAGGATTCTTGTTGTCAGAAGCGCGGTGTCCGAAATCCGCCTCATTCAAGATTCCTTGCATTCTCTCTTCGACGCGCGCCAGGACATCACCGACTCGTCCCGAACCACCCATCTCGACAAGGGATTCGAGAATCGGTTTCCGAAAAGCATGCTCAGGCGTTCGCTGCCCTCGGCGTAAGCGCCCCATGTGCCGTCTTACCGCTCTTGGTGAGTTGGGGATCTGAGCACCCAACTGACGACCATTGGTTGTTGATGACGCGACCCACTCCTGTTCCAAAGCGTCCATCTTCTTTAGCGATACCATACACCCCCTCACTTCGTTCAAGGCTTCATCAATCTGCTCGTATTGATGGCGAGAGAGAGCCTCGAGCGCCGCGTTACTCTCACGCTCCAGTTGATCTTCCAATACCTGGCGCAGTTTCCGGAGTGCATCGGGAATGTTTGTTGAGTTGCCATCACTCATGTTCAAATCCTCCATATGTTCGATTGACAACACGCTCCATGAGTGGGCGTGTCTTTCATCACCCCAAATGATAAACGGTTATAACGCTCCCATCAATGCTCACAAGAACCGCTTTCCCAGCAGTTCTGTCGAAGAGATGGATCAATCGCTTCAGATGCCCGATGAACGTGGACCTTTCTCGTCGTGACAAACGATACTCAATCGCGCCACCCGGTTTGTGAATCGGGTTCCCGAAAGAAGCAATAAGATCAACCACGTCCAAAGGGATTCTCCTTTGTTGGGACCTTGACATTGCATGCTCGGACACCTTCATCGCCTCACCTCTTGCCAGAGACTTTGTACCGCCAATTCAACCTCGACATGTCAGAGATTTCGAAATCGCCATAGTGCTGTCAAGAGAAAAAGTAAAATAAAGAGCATGAGGTTCGCTTAAACCAGAGATACTCTCTCGGAATGCTGAATCGGCGATGTTTATGAAGTAAGCGATCAACTCTGAGATGCGGCTCTTGAATACTAGTCACGGAGTTGCTAGATGGCACGCAGCTGGTTGGAAAGCTCAGCGTACTCACTAGAGCGAGCTACGAGGCCGGCTTTAATCGGAGTTTCTGGGTGAATATAACTGATATAACGTGACTTACGATTAATCTCTCTTTACGAAAGGGGCTTGCTTGCGTTGGACGAGATTCAGCAGAACCTTCAAGAATGGGAGTAGATTCCCCAAGAACGGGCCTTCACCAGTTCTGCGACGTGTTCGGGCTTCATACGGGAACGCCTTCCTGTTCGACGGCGATGGCCAGCAGCGAGGAGCTCAGCGGGCCGTTTTCCCATTGGTCGCGGCGGACGGTGACCGAGGCGACGACGATGCCGTGTTCGAAGCCGGCTTCCCAGGCGCAGTCGCTGACGATATCCTGAGCGTGAGAGGGCGCAGAGTCGTCGAGGACCACGAGGACGTCCATGTCCGAGTCGGGGTCGGCGTCGCCGCGGGCGCGCGAGCCGAAGAGAATCATCTTGTAGAGCGGGAGGCGCCGGCCAACCAGTTCCTTGAAGCGGTTGAGGATGGTTTTTTCGAGGGGGGTCATGGAGAGTGTCCCTTTGTCGCTCAGGACTCCGCCGGCACAACTTCGACGGCCCCGAACTGCTTGAAGTGCTCATCAAAGGCGAACGCCTGGCGGATGCCCAGCTTTTCGATGACGACCTTGCTGGTCGCGTCGGTGAAACTCCACGCCTTGTCGCGATAGTCGCGGAAGACGCGCCATGCCGCCATGACCTCCTCGGGAGTGACATGGTGGATCTTGGTCAAAGCCCCGGCGAAAAACTGCTCGCCGAGCGACAAAGCAAGCGCATCCTCTCCCCGCGACTTGAGCAAGGTGAGCGTTTCGTCCACGATGAAGTCAGTGGTTAGAAAATCCTGGCTCGATTGTTCTGCCCAGAGGATCGCTGCGTCGTGATGACCGTCATCGGGAACGGTGAACGCATACCAGGCGCTGGTGTCCACAAAGATCATCTGCGTTTCTTCCATCCATAGAGGACTTCGTCATGGTCCTCGCCGGAGAAGTGATCATTGGCGCGGCGAACCGCGAGTGCGCTGATCCGTTTCAGGATCTCGACAGGCGTCTCGCGGGGCTTCACCGGGGGCACGGAATCCGGAGGGGGGGCATACGTTTCGGTCTTCTCCGAATCCAGCACGACGAATATCGCCTCGACCTTCGAGCACGGGGGAAGTCGAGGCAGCCCCGAGACGTGGCCGTTTTCGTCCGTTTCCAGAATGACTCGTTCGGCTTGCATGTCCGTCACTCCTTGTCTCGTCTATCGCAATGCGCGGGCAGCCGCGAAGATGGTCTTCACCAGAAAGGAGGTCGTTGAAGTTCTTTTCCTCCGCCCTTTGATTAGATCAAGCCACAAGTGGTCTCTCTGACGCAAGTGGAGAATGCGCGGGCGGATGCCGTGCACGGTCGAAGCCGCGGGATTCGAGGTCATCTCCGCCGCGTGCTCTCCACGCAACGATTCTCACCTCGGAATCTGTCTCACGAACCGGCTGCGCGCGGGCTGGTGGCGGCCGCCGAGGCGAGTCCATTTCTTGTATAAGTCTTTTTGCACACAAAACAACACCGACATATAGGCGCGCGTCGGATAGGGCGATTTGTAGGGATCGAAATCGCGCCGATAGACCAGATAGTCATAAATCGAGCGCCAGGCTGCCTTGCTCGCCCGAACCTCGTCCGCGATCGTCATCCCGCGCAGGCCGTCGCGGTCGGTCACCAGTACCGTCGCTTGCCCCGACGGGTCGGTCAATGGCATACGGCGATACTGCTTGGGCACGAGCGCCAGCCACATGTCGAACAGCCGTCCGAACGTCGCCATCAGCGGCTCCTGGTGCCACCATTCGCGAAACGGCACGCGCCGCACCGCGTGGGTTTGGAGCAGCCAGGGATACCTGGCCAGCGCCGGCGCCTCGCAGTGGTTCGGGTCGAGGTATTCGTCGAGAACAATGATCGGCGCCGCCGGAGAAATCGGACCCGACCGCATCGTTTGCCAGCGGCGATAATACCATTGCGCGGGCCAGAGTGAATCGCCCTCGACGATTAGCGGGAAACGGTCGGCGGGGCGGCCGTCGGCGCGCGCGACGATGTCTTGAATCTCGGCGACCATCGCTTTGTAGTCGGGCGTCGTATGTGTGTAAACGTGGCGTTCGGCGGGATTAGCATTATTAATGAAGCTGAGCCGGAGCGCCGCAGCGCCCGTTGCCACGAAGCCGGCCGCGAGAAGCGCGCAGACAAGCGCGCGCCCGAAACTCGATCGGGCATAGGCAGCGAGCGTGCGATGATCCTCTCGCAAACGGACGCTCGAATTACACCTATCGGGTTTCTCAAAAGAACCCGCTGAAGCGGGAACTACGAACGCGTTCGGAATTGTCTCGCAAGCGCTGCGGATAATGTCCTGCGCGAAGAGCGCCGCCGTGACGATCATCGGGAAAACGACGTGGACGGAAATCCAGGGGACTTTCTCGCCCGCATAAGAGTATGATAGAAACGAGCCCAGAGTCCACCACAGGAAAAACGCCTCGAGCCGGCGTCCTTCGAGCGTCAGCGCCGCGGAGGCCGCCGCGCCCAGAGCCAGCACCTCGACCGCAAGCCACAAGTGCCAGCCGCGCGTCATGTGAGCCAGCCGCGCGAATTCGTCCGAGAACGTATAGGGCCAAAGCACGGCCAGCAACGCCGCGCTCCAGGCCGCCCATCCCCACGCGACCCATCCGCGCAGCCAGGCGGTCCGGCGCAGCGTTCGCCCCACTCCCCAGACGAGCAGCGCCAGCGGCAGGAATTCGTAGATGAGCAGAATGGGAAGGTAATAGTGGAACTCGCCATAGATGCGGTGCTCGGCGTGCTGCCCGGCCCAATAGCGGATCGCCTCGATCGGCCCGTTGGCATGGCCGGGGTGGCGGAAGAACGTCGTGAAAAGTAGCACGATGAGAAACAGCGCCGCGGCCAGCCCGACCGCTGTAATGACAGCGAAAGCAAACCCAAAATGGCGCCGCTGGCCGGCCAGACTCCTGATTGCCTCGCGCAATGACGACGAACGCCCGGCCGCGGCTTCGACCAAGCCAACGCCGACGACAAAGGTTATGGCAGTGAACAAAAAGATAACATATATCTCCTCAATGCAAACCATCCAACCTGCCGACAGCAACGCGAGGAACCAGTAGCGGAGATGTCGCTTCTGCAAGAATCGCACAATGCAAAAGACAGAGGCCATCGCCGCAAGCGTGAAAGACACGTCGTTGCGATTGAACCGGGAATAGAAAAGCAGCGTCGGCGAGATGGCCAAAAGCGCGACGGCCAGAAAGGCGGCGAGGTTGCCCAGTCGGTCGCGCAATCGCCAGACCGCCAGCAACAGAAGCGTTCCGGCAATGGCGCACCAAAGCCGCGCCGTGGCGTCGCTGTCGCCCAGCAGCAGAAAGATCAACGCCGAGACGTCTTCGAGGAACGGGCCGTGGAGAATACGATTATACTCGTAGTCGCCGGTGGTTCGCAGCAAATAGGCCCGTTCGGCAAACATGCTTTCGTCGTGGTGGAACGGCTTGTCGCCGAGCGCCCAGAACCTCGTTCCCAGAACAAACACGAGGATCAGCAGCGAGCACAGAATCCCGCAGGGGCTTCTGGCGTCCAGTGGTCCGGCCGAGGTCGGTTTGGCAGGGCTCTCTTCTTGCACGGCCATCGCCTCAGCCTCCCCGATCCGTTTTCAGAAGAATGGTATCGCCGCTTTGAAAAGCTGAGCGAAAGAGTTGGCGGAGATACTGGCCACATGAGGGTCCGTACCGCGCAATCTCCAGTTTTCCTATGAGAATATAATCAATATTATAAGTGCTGATTATGGCGCGAGCAGCCTTTTCATCCCGCATTTGGTAGAGCGATGCCAAGTCGTTTATCCGGCGGCTCATCTCCGTCCATATCGGAACGCGGCGGGCCGGATTCTGCGATGACCTGACTTGGCTCCGCCAGTTCGCCTCATGCTGGGGCCAGGCAAGAACGGTGCAAACGCCGGTCAGCGTGGCGATGCGGCTTTGCACCGTATAGGCGCTCGTTCCCACGCAGGCCTCTGCGATAACCGGCTTGCCGGCAACCGTCTCGTTGATCCACTCAATCAACCTGTATTCGTCGCGATTGACCGATGCGTAGTAACGAACGGCATCGAGGGCGGGGCCGTTCGGGAGGGCGATCCGTTCATGGAACCTCACTCGCTGCGTTAGCTCGCTCTCTCGTGCCAACGTGGCCGCACACGGATAGACGAATCCCATGAGAAGCACGGCCGCCAGCGCCGCCCACGGCCACAGGATTCGGGCCTGCCCGAGGCGTCGCCAGCCGCCCTGAAGCCGCGGCAAAAGCATCGCCACGGCCGCGGCGGCGCTGACGCCAAAGAGCAACCAACAGATGTTGTACGCCTTGAAGACGGTGTTGTACCGCTCGAAAGCGCCCGCGTAACCGTCCTCGACCACCCACACCTCGGCGAAAAGCGAAAGGAAGAAGGCGACGGCCGTCAGCACACCGACGCCGACAAAGGCATCGCGGCCGCCCGAGGTTGGCGATTCGTTTGCCGCGCGCAACTCCGCCGCCACAAGCGCTCCCGCGTACAGAATCATGGCCGCCAGAAAAAAGAGCAAAAAGTGGCGCTGCTCGAAAAGGAACACGTAGAGCGCCGCGAGATACGATAGCCCCAGCAGGTTCTGCCGGCGTCGCCGTCGCTTCTCCTCACATTGCGCGACATGCTGAGCCAGGCGCAGATGAATCGCCACGGTCAGCGGGACCACGAGAAATCCGAAATGGACCATGTAGTCCTTGAAATCGGAAAGGTGCGATGATCCCAGCCACTTGAGCGGGCCGAGGTAGAATGCTCTTGGATCGCGTTGCACTCCGACCGGGACCTCGAAAGTCCTCAGGTGTGGAAGCAGGAACACCCAGGCCAGGACGGCCACGCCCCCCGCGATCAGCAGCGGCGGCAAAATTCCTCTCAGCCATTTCCCTTCGCCTCGCCCCGCAGATCGGACGACCAAAATCGCCGCAATGAGCAATCCCAGCGAGGGTGCGTCCCACGTGTTGGTCATCGCGGTGGCGGCCAGCAAGAGGGCGAGCAGCAGCGTGGCCAGAGCCATCGGCAGTCCAATGGACGGAATGGACGACACGGACGGGATGGACGGGGCGGACTTGTTTTCCGCCAGCGGACAGAGAAACGCGATCGCAAGCGCCAGCAGGTAGGAGTGAAACGAAATGCCGTGGGCGTGGAAGTCGCCGACCACAAACGTGAAAAAGGGAAACTCGGTGATCGGCCCGGCGATCTGGTCGCCGATGATCGTACCTTCGACGATCCGCGACGCTTCCCAGTACTGGTAGTTGCGAACGCCCTGAATAAGCAGTTGGAGGAAACCGTAGGGCGAACCCATGATCGTCACGGCGTAGGCGGCGAGCAGTCCCGCCCCCACACGGCGCGTCAGATGGAGCGCCAGCGAAAAGGCGTTGGCGGCCACGAGCGCAAACACGGCGGCCTGGCCGATGTTGAACGCAATGCGCGGCGGGATGAACGACATTTTGCAGAACGTCGCCCATTCGAAATGGCCGAAGTAGTAGTAGTTGATCGGATAGCCGGCCAGCCACGTGTCGCGCGGCGGCATGTGACGCTCGCGATAAAGGCTGTTGAGAAGAGCCAGATTGGTGAACTTCTCCGAGGCGCTGCCGTCGTAGTCGCGTCCGCGCTCGTCATAGCGAAACGTCGCGTCGGGAGTCAGCGCGCGCACGCGGCACAACGAAAGAAAGACAGCCAGAAAAACCGCCTCGCCGATCAGGACGGCCCGGCGGCGCTGGCGAAGAAGCCGGAAAAGATCGGCAGGTTTCGTTTGGGCGAGGGCAAAACCCGCCACGCCGACAACCGCCCATACCGCCCAGACCGTCGCCGAAACAAACGGCACGCCCGCGAAGCCCAACAGCCACGTGGCGTAGGAAATCACGACCAGACCGAGCGATTTGGCGAGCGGAACGGCCAGATCGGGAGGGAGCAAGCCTTGTGTTTCCGGCGCGCCGACCGAGCCGCTGTTGTCCGGCTGCTGCAACGGCGCACCGGGCCGAGCCCATCTCGCCCGCCGGACTACCAGCAGCAACCACGGCCACGCCGCAACGGCCATGAGCTGGATGACCACGTACGACCAAATCACCAACGCCAGATCGGACAAGACCGCACCTCGCGACCGCTCGGCCAACTCGCCCCATCTCTGTCCGGCCGGTTGTCGCAGCGACCCTGAAACAGCAAGCTACAGGTTTCAAGTTGCAAGTTTCACGCCCGAGCGAGGCGGGCGTCTCTCGCCACTGCCCCGAAAAGTCCGCGCTTGTAAATCGCCTGTCTCTTGAGAGAAGATCAACCCATGGCTCGAATGCCAACAGAGGCGAAAGTCTTGGTACAGCAAAACGCGATTGGGGGCCCCATCTTCTGTCTCTGTTGTCCCTTTTGTCCTTTTGGTCCCTTCATTGTGTTCGAGCGTACTCTTCGAGCGTACTCAACGTTAATTTCGGGGAGGTGAACCATGTTTCTCGACTATGTTCCACTGCTGTTGATCAACATGGCGGCGGGGTTGGTCATCCTGGCCCATTTTGTTCACGCGGGACTCGATGCGACCGATCGAGGCCGCTGGGCGCCGGCGTTTGGCATCGCGGGAGTCATCGCCCTGGCGGGCGGCTTCTACATGATTTGGACATGGCCGTTGCCGGGCAGCTACAACGCCGCCTTCGGCGAAATGTCGGTGTTGCTCGGCGGGCTGTTTCTCGGCGCGGCGTGGGCGACGGCCAAAGGGTGGGACTTGTTGCCAGTGACTCTGTACGCCTTTCTGGCCGGGCTGATGGCCGTCGTCTTGGGCGTGCGGATTTGGAACCTGGGCCTCACGCGCACGCCCGCGCTGACAGGCATTGGTTTCCTCCTCACGGGATCGGGCGGCCTGTTCGCGCTGCCAGCCTACTGCTTCAGAACCGTCAAAGGGCTGCGGGTCGTTGGCGCGCTGGTTCTCGTCGCGGCGGCGGCGATCTGGACTCTGATCGCCGGCGCCGGCTATTGGGATCACCTGGCGAGCTTCGCCAAGTGGGTGCCCGCGACGATGCGGTGAGTGGAGTCTGAATAGGTCCTATAGGACGCATAGGTCCTATTGGTCCCACTGAAAGGGCCATGCACCGGCTTGTGGGCCGCCCCACAGCACTCAGGATGGATCGCATGTTCAAGGACCGCTGGGACGCCGGCGAGAAGCTGGGTCGCGCGCTCGAAGCCTACCGCGACCGCGACGCGCTGGTTCTGGCCATTCCGCGCGGCGGGGCCATCGTCGGCTTTCAGGTTGCCAAGCACCTGAACGCCGCCTTCTCGCTGCTCGTGGCGCGGAAGCTCCCATTTCCCGACAATCCCGAATCGGGCTGGGGCGCCGTGGCCGAGGACGGCAGCACGTTTGTTTTCCCCCAGGCGCGCCGATGGCTTCCCGACGCGGTCGCAAAGCGGATCACCAAGGAGCAGAAACAGGAAGCCGAGCGCCGCGTGGCCGTGCTTCGGAAAGGCAAGCCCTTGCCGGACATGGCCGGCCGCACCGTCATCCTCGTGGACGACGGGATTGCGATGGGCTCGACCATGCGCGCGGCGATCCAGATGTGCCGGAGCCGCAAAGCCGGGAAGATCGTCGTGGCGACGCCCGTTTCGGGTCCCGAAGCCGTGGGCGAATTCCGCCGGCTCGCCGACGAATACGTGGTCCTCGAAACGCCCGAGTTCTTCCACGCCGTCGCCCAGGTCTATCGCCACTGGTATGATCTGAGCGATGAGGAAGTGATTGAAGTGCTGGAGAAATGGGAACACGAACGGTCGTCGTAGGCGGCGGCTGCAAGAAAGACCGATCCGCAGATTGCGGGGAGCTTTGGCGGTGCGTCGGGGAACTGTGGGCGGAATGGACGACATGGACAACATGGACGGGATGGACGCGCCACGCCTTGTCGGGCCGCTGCGGAGGGGTGTTTTCAGGGTTTTTTTGACTCTTCCGAACGAAGCGGCAGGAAAACGCGGAATGTCGTCCCCTCGCCGGCGCGGCTTTCGACCTCGACCCGCCCGCTGTGGTCCTCGACAATCCGCCGCACCAGCGCCAGCCCCAGGCCCGTCCCGTGCGAGCGCGTCGTGAAAAAAGGCTCCCAGATCCGCTCCATCAATTCGGGCGCGATCCCTCCGCCCGTGTCGGACACACTGGCCACGGCGAAGTCGTCCATGCGCTCGGTCGCCAGCGTCAAGGTTCCCTCGCGGCCCATGGCCTGGCGCGCGTTCTGGATGATGTTGACGAGCACCTGCTTGAGCTGCGCCGGGTCGAGCGGCACCGGCGGCAGCGACAAGTCGAGCAAGGGCACGGTCGCGATCTCGTTTTGCGCCAATTCTTCCTGAAGCAACTGCACGGTGTCGCGAATCAGGCCGTTGAGGTCGGTGGGCTTGAGCGCGGGCGCCATCCGGCGGCCAAAATCGAGCACGTCCTTGATCACGCGGTCGAGGCGGTCCACCTCCTCGACGATCAGACGGCAGTATTCGCAGACGCGGCCCTGGCCGGCGACTTTGCGCGAGATACGTTGGGCGAAACCCCGGATCGCGGTCAGGGGGTTGCGGATTTCGTGGGCGACCGTGGCCGACATCTCGCCGAGAAGCGCCAGCTTCTCCTTCTTGACCAGGGCGCGCTGGGTCTGGCGCAATTGTTCGTACGACTCCTGCAACTCGCGGTTCTTCGCCTCGATCTGGCGATAGAGGTCGGCGTTTTCGATGGCCACGGCGGCCTGGGCGGCGACGGCCGCGAGCAGCTTTTGGTCTTCGAGTGTGAACTCGCGCGGCTCCCCCATGTAGATCCGGATCGTGCCGATGATCTTGTCGCGGGCGCGCAACGGAGCGCTGATCATGCTGGCGAAGCCGCGCTCGCGCGCCATCGGTTTGTTCGAAAACTGCGGGTCGCTCAGGAGGTCGCGGATAACGACGACGACGCCGGCCATCACCTTCTGGTCAATCTGGCTGCTCGACAACGGGCGGTCCACCGCTTCGAGGGGACTTCGGCCCGCGAAGGCGGCCACCCGCATGATCGGCTCGGGGCCGCTGCGGTCCACCAGGCGCAGCGTGCAGTCCTTGGCCTGGAACACGTCGCGGAGTTTGTGGACAATCTGGCGAAGGACGCGGTGATAGTCAATCGCCGAGACGATTTCCTGCTGCACCTCATAGAGCAGACTGAGTTCGCGATAGCTTTGCTCGAGCTCGCCGTACAGATGGGCGTTGCGCAGGACCTGCGCCGCGTGGCCGGCCAGCATCCACAGCAGTTCCTCCTCGAAGGCCGACAGGTCGCCGGCGCCGACCCGCTGCAACATGACGACGCCCAGCGAGCGCCCTTCGGCAATCAGCGGAACCGCCAGTCGAAAACTCTCCGCTTCGGTGGCTTGGGCATCTTGCCCAGGATCGCTCACGGGCGGGACGCCCGTGCCGCGCTTTGCGCGCTCGACGGCGTAACCGACCCGATGATAGCGGCTTTGGGCCGCTTCGACCGCGAGGTCTTCGTCGGTTTCGAGCGACAGCGCCGGGATGCGGTCGAGCGGCACGCCGACGGCCACGCGCGGCACGAGGCGCTGACTGGACGGTTCGACCAGGTAGATCACGCCGGTGGAAGCGCGGAGAAGTCTGACCGCTTCCTCGACGACCAGCCGCAGCAGCCCGTGGGGATGGCGGGTCGAGCCGAGCGCCAGCGTGATCCGATGCAGCGCGGCCAGGCCGGCGACGCGTTCTTCGAGCCGGCGGTTGAGCGCCAGCAACGCGTCGCGGTCGAGTTCGACCGTCGTGTCGTGCGGACTGTCCGCCATAGGCGGTTACTCTTCCAACGCGACGTTCCAGTAGGCTTCGTCAATGAACTTCTGCCAGAGCGGGCGGTGGTCGGGGTCGAAATCGGGACGCGCGCCCATGAGCCAGTGGGGGCGGCGCGGTTTGCGGATGAGCGACAGCCCGCACTCGTGAAGCAGTTCGCTGCCCTTGAGCGTGTTGCAGCGGCTGCACGCCAGGACGACGTTCTCCCAGGCGGTCTTGCCGCCGCGGCTGCGGGGGACGACGTGGTCAATCGTCATCTCTTCGCGGGCCGGACGCGCGCCGCAATACTGGCACTGGTTGCGGTCGCGCAGATAGATGTTGCGCCGCGAGAACTTGACATGCAGGGGCGGAAAATGATTGTACAGAACCAGCTTGACGACCTGGGGGATCATCAACGGATAGCGCGGCGTGTGAATGACCTCGTGCGCGCGGGCATAGCGCGACAGGTCGCACCAGCTGTTGAAATTGAGCGTCTCGTAGTTCTCGGTGACGACGCGAGCGAGGTCCTCGTACAGCAACGTCAGAGCGCGGCGGGCATTGCAGATGTTCACCGCGATCCAATTGCGGTTGAGGACGAGAACGTTCTGATTCAGCAACAAAGAAGCATCCATACTCAGGGCCCATCCGGCGCGTCGTCTCAGACTGGTCCATACGCGGCTTGCCGACGCTGCGGCCAAACGCCGATGAACTTGCGGGCAAGCCTGAAAAGCGGGAGGGGAGTTGTCCAGAAGAAAATCGCGCCCAATGCGGGCGGCGAACCTCATCTTCGCCTCATCGCGGCGAGGGCCAACTGACGGCCAAAGAGCCGAAATCTGTCATGAAAAACCGAAAACACATCGTGAGGGTCTGCCTTGCCGCCGCTTTTCTCGCCGGAGGCGGATGCACGTGGCCGACAAAACGCCCCGCCGCCGCCGCCGGCTTCTCCGTCTATCCCCCGCCCGAACCGGCCGTCTTTCCCCAAAACGAGGCGGCGGCAGTCCTGCCGATGGATCAGATCATTCCTCCCGGCGACGCGGAAGAACAGGAAGCCCCGCCGCCCATTCGCCAGATCGGAATTGCTTCCTGGTACGTGCACGTCACCCGCCGGACGGCCAGCGGCGAGCGCTACGATCGGGCCGACTACACGGCGGCCCATCGTACGTTGCCCTTCGGCGCGCGCGTCCGAGTGCGCAACACCACCAACGGCGAGTCGGTGATGGTGCGGATCAACGACCGCGGGCCTTTTGTCCGGGGGCGGATCATTGATCTCTCGGAAGCGGCGGCGAAAAAGATCGGGATGGTCAGTCCGGGATTGGCTCCGGTGGAAATCGAAGTGGTGTCCTTGCCCTGAGTACAGCAAAACGTTATTGGGGGCCAAATTGATCGCATGGTCGGGCTTCTCTCCGTTTTTTTCTCCTTGTCCCTTTCGTCCCTCTTGTCCCTTTTGTCCCTTTCTTGTCTTGGGGCATACCGAGCGCTTCCAAACCAATCGCCGCCCCGAACAGTCCAATCTATCGCATGGGAAGCGCGATGCGGCCGTGACGCTTTGGGTTGACAGTATGTGGCCGCAGACTTTTGCTCACGGCGTTTCGAGCGGATGTGCGCTGCACGAGGCGTTTCCATTTCCGGAGGTGCGACAAAACCGATGCGTTCGATTCCCGCTCCCGCGGCCCAAGGACCGGCTGAAACGACGACAGGGATTCTCTGGACAGACCGCGCTGTCGCCCGTGTGGAGGCCGGCGCCACAATTCTCCTGGTCTTCGTTGCCGCAGCCCTTCTCGATCCCGTCCGAACGGCCGGCGCCGCCGCCGCGCCGGGCGCCGACCAGCCGATCGTCATCAAACGGACGACCCGCGAGGCCTCCCGCATCGCCATCCCGGTGTTCGATGTCGGCGAGTCGGCCGCGGCGCTCAAACTGAACAACTTTCACGACATCATTTACAACGACCTCGAAATCACCGGCTATTTTCAACGGAGCAAGAACCAGGGGTTCGTCG
>Ga0315274_10004906_pt1 | contig 19631 bp, 13 predicted proteins | sample YL17G02_20_MG_FD_203700 | JGI IMG/M metagenome (GOLD analysis project Ga0315274, IMG submission 203700) | Sediment microbial communities from Yellowstone Lake, YNP, Wyoming, USA - YL17G02_20 | ecosystem: Environmental > Aquatic > Freshwater > Lake > Sediment | place: USA: Wyoming | collected... | reverse complement strand
GTACTCGCTCACGTGCAAGTCGGCTGAAGCGCCAGAAACCTGCACTTCAACCCAACGCAAATGCACCACCGTAATGTGCCATTGTCAAATTAGGTAGGCTAGAGTGCTCGCTCTCCCCATCATCAACAGACCTGTAAATGTCAGCAATTGCCTCTGTCTCATCTAGTAGCAGTACCATGATTCTCTGATGATGCCGCAATATGGGGGCAATGAACTCGAAGGCATCAAAAAAACCGTCCCAGCTATTCTCACCAAATTTCGCAAGTGTGTTCCCAATCCATCCGGCCCTATGCATACTCACCTGCATTTTGTGCAAGATAGCAGTAGCCACAGCGAATGGCGATGATAACCCACGCAATTGTGCGGCGTCAAGTTTTTCAGGAATCAGTATTTTCTCAGCCGTGCGGCTGTCAGTGGGGGCAATGTCTGCAAGACATTGTAGGAACCATGTACGCCCAATCTGTCTTAGCCCTGTTAAGTTTACATTTTGCCCACTCAGAGCCAAGTCTAATACTTTGTTGAAGTCGCTTTCTCGCCCGAAGAACTCCTCAGTTCTGTAGTTTGCACTAGGCATATAGGAACTTGGGAACCCGAGTGTTGTACTCACTTCGTCCCCTCCCTTCCCAGCATGAGGTCGTTGAAGCTTATCCCCAGATGATCTAGAGCCAGGTTGTTGAGTCGGTATATCACCCTTGAGCGTTCAGATCGTGTGGTTTCGCCGCCTCCGAACAGGTCCTCGCGTTCCAGAAGCTCTAATAGACGAGCCTCCAACGTATAGAACTCTGATAGCACTTGTCTGTCCTCTTGCGCTAACAGAGTCTTCATCCGCTGTAGACCCAGTCTGTACCCCGAAGAGACAACTTGTGGCGTTACTGAGGCAGCCTCTATGATCTGTGCAAGCCGACTCTCCAGATCGGCTAACTTCTCGCGTAAGCGCTGTTTCTCTTTGATTAACTGGAGGGGTAAGTCAGTGCTCAGCACATACTCGCTTTCTCTTTCCGCAATGAGCAGTAGGTTCCCCTTTGCTTCCCTGATCATCCTGCGCAGACTTGCAACTTTTTCCTGTACTCTCTCTGGAAGTTTGCTCTCATCGATTTCAGGAGTTGTTAGGCCTGTTGGTCCTGTACTCTCTACGGAGATCGCGAGTTCCTCCCGTTGCTCCAGGTTGTTTTTCAGTTCGTGACGCTCTGAATTCAGTCTACTGGAGATCGCAGCGATCTCCTCTTTACTTGCTGCCTCTGCCATCCGCGTTTCTAAGTACTCAATCTGCTCACGCCGTTGCTGGATGACACGATCTAACGATTTCAGGTCTTCAACTGGGCTGATTGCCGTCGCGGCCAGATCGGGCACCTGTAGCTCCTCAAGGACACGGTCTAGATCGCAATGGACGCGAATCCACTCCTTTAGGAGGTCATTAAGCAATAAATAGCTCTTCCAAGGGGTTGGTAATTTCTCTTTGCACACAACCAGCCTCGACTCTAGACTATGGATAGCTTGCCTTATTGTGTGTGGCTCTGGGTTCACGCTGGTCCTCTCAAGATGCTTGAAAGCCCTCGCGGTGATCTCTTTCAGACGCATTGGACTATCGGCCCAAGCCAGCACTATCATAACTAGCCTAGACCATGGATCTGTCTCCCAAATGCCACTGAAGTAGTCCATATTCTCAAGATCTGGGACCCATTCCTGGACCAGGTGCGTGCCAACCTGCTGAACGGTGTCTTCGCCTATCCAAGTGATCTGAGGGGCCTTTCGTATGTATTCGCAGATCTCGTAGCACACCAAACGGATAAGATGAGGGTGACAACCTGTTTGAAGAACGACACGCTCAACTGCATCATCTGTATAGCCGATTCCCCATTCTTGCTTGACTGGCTCGCGCACGAGGTCACAAGCGGCAGGCTTTGACAGATGCCCAAGTGCTCGTGACATAAAGACATTATAGAAAGGCGATGTATAATCCTGTACCATTCGAGAGAACAACTGGGATCCCACAACGACAAAACAAAGCCCAGCGAGGTTCTGCATAATTGACCGTAAGAAACCAAGGAATGATGGTCCACCAATCTCCTGCAGAATCTCGGCCTCATCGAGGATAAAGACAACCCGGGGGATGGTTGCCGTCTCCAGTACTATTTCGTTCAGCGCTTCCATATCCTCATTGAATCGATCGGCTGGTGTTCGGTGATCTATGTGGCTGAAGGTAGCCCAGCCGGACGTAGGAGGCGCATACCCGCTCTGCCCCCACTGTTCTTTCACTGGTTTCAACATTTCCCTATATAGGGAGTGCTGATCACGTGACTCAAGCTTCTGAAGCGACAGATACGACACCGGCATCTTAGCACAAAGCCGATCGTGCAGTCTAAGAACTAAAGACGTCTTTCCAATCTGCCGCGGTCCAACAACCGCATAATTCTGACGACTGAGTGAAGATGAGCCAATGTTTGGTTCCATTTCGTCCAAAAGCTCGTCACGGCCAAAGAAATACTTGCGGGCAGGGCTACCCACCTGGTACGGATTAGGTAGAGTCGCTCGGTTTTTCGGCATGCCGACCTCCATCAGACCTGAAGCGATGACTGCAATTTCTTCGCGGCGTCTAGTAGTCCCTCGCGTACGACTTTATCAACACCGCCAAGCTTTTCGTACACCTTTTGGTAATGTTGAGCTTTGGCGTTCATAGTAATCAGAGCCTGAGAGACCTTGTCTACATCAGATCGCTTCCTGTTCCTAACCAACGTTAGCAGACGCTCATAGCTTGGAGAAGAACAGGCTTTGTTCAAAGCATCTGACGGAACAGGGCCATAAGGGGGTGTACTCAGAACCGCAATCGTAGCCCTCGTTGCTGCCTGTACCATTTCCAATGCCTCACACCGTTGGCGTCCCTGCGCGATACTGTGATTGACCAGGTTTGTCAGCCCAACTGTCATGAGCCCCACCAGAACACCAATTAACACGGAAACGACTTCGCGAGGCAAATCAACGAACAAATCCCAAAGCGTCGGAGGCGAAACCACATCCAGAATTGGCAGTTCTTGAGATAACACAAGAACCCGATTCGTGCTTGCGGTCGTTGTATATGAGAGAACTGGTAAGAGTGCGAAGCTTCCAAGGGCAGTAGGTGTTATCACGCCCCTGGAGACCACAGTCTCGGCTGGCAGAATGGTACTGGGAATGTCATCTACTGCCAAATCCAATTGCCTATTGCGCAGCTCTAATTCTACTGCCTGCAGGGTTACATCAGAGCCATTTGAAATCCGAGTTAAGAACGTGGTGCTTTCTCCTCGCACAACACGTGATTGCTCGAGATAAATCTCAATGCGGACCGCTTCCCCGGTAGTCTGCGCCATGACGAATTGAGATAGAGTCACTATCATCAGCAAAAATGCTATGCAGAGTACCATGGCGAAGTTGCTTCTATTGCGAAAGATAATTCTATGCATCCTGTTCCTTTCTTATCTATGCCTCACAATCTAGTCACTGCCAGAATCACTTATCTGGGATCATGATCCCATCGGAAATATCAAGGCAACACACTTAACCGTCTTCCGCCGCATCCACGATCTCGTGCTTGTCGATCACCCAACCGCCCTTGGGCGCGCCCAATTGCTTGGCGAAGGGATTCTGCACCCTCCAGAGCCTGGGTTGGGGCGCGGCGCAGCCATAGGCCACGTACAACCAATACCGATCCTGATTATTGTACGCCTTGATCCACTCGTTGTCGCTCAGCTCTACCTTACCGCTCATCTGCGCACGCCCTTTCACCTCGATGGCGCGCTCTTCGCCGTCGAGGCGCCAGGAGAGCAGATCGAAACCGGGGTGGTCCTCCAACCCCGCCGCGCGTGCCAGCTCCGGCGTGGAGACATCCTTGACCACCGCGCCCAACGCCTCCTCGTACGCGATAGCGTGCTGCATGGCCACCAATTCTGCGCTCATGTCGTACAGCCTGCGATCCTCGGGATCCTCCGAAGGGATGACCAGCGCGTGGGCCAAGAACGTGACGTCCCTCGGCGCGATCAGCTCCGGTGCGCGGGAAAGCGCGGCCAACGCCGCTTCCCGCTGTGCCGTCAGCGTCTTTTGGTGCGCCCGTACGCGCTCGTACTCTGCCTTGGCCCGTGCATCGCCTTCCTGCATCTTGTCACGGTACACCCTGCGCATCTCGGCCAGCTCCGCCTCGCGGAGATCGTAGCCTTTCTGCACAAACTCAAGGCGCTCTCGTAGGGTGCTGTGCAGAGCCACACGACGTGCCTGTGCCAACCTCTCCGCGACGTGATCTATCACGTAAGCGCGCGCCTGCTCGCGCAGACCTGAGGCTTGGGCTGCGAAGTTGACATAGGAGCCATAGATGCCGGCGCCGCCGCGCAGCAACAGCAGGTGCTCCACTGGGATCTCTTCCACCTGGCCTGATTCATCCTGTCGCAGTCCCACCAGGCGAGATTCCAGAAGCTCCTCTCGCGCCAGTGCTGGCAGATCGGGGTCGGCCTGCCGCGCTACCACCACCTGTGCCAAGTGAAAAAGGTAGGGTTGCTCGGCCGTAGGATCTACAAACACACTGCCCCGCAGCGCCTCGTGGGCAAAACGCAGCGAGAACATCTCGGTGAAACGGTCAAAGACTGGTTCCCCAGGCCGCACGAAGATCGCGCACTCCGTGGCGTCGTCTTCCTGTTTGGCCTTCTCCTGGCAGACCGTCAGTCGCTCGCGCTGCTCAGTCGGGTAGGTTTCCAACACAGGCCACAACGAGTCGAGCGCAGCGGGCTGCCCCGGCCACAGGGAGAAGTAGCCGTCCAGGTCGCCTTCGATGCCGATACCCATCAGGGGAGCCACCCCCTCGATGAACCGCCGTACGTATCCGGGCAACAGCTTGCGATACCGCTCTATCTCGTGCTCCTCTCGCTGCTGGGGTAAAGTATCCCGTGGGTCGTCTCTTGCTCCATACACCAACCGCTCTTGGGTTTCCACTTCTTCGAACCGCTGCCTGGTGATGCGGCGAGCCAAGTCCTGGGCCGCGGCCTCGGCGCCATCCTCGGTCAACGCCTGTTCCATGTACACCTTGATGGACATGCCCTCGAAGAGCCTACCTACCACGTCAAAGACCTTGTCGTGGCCTATCTCCTTGCCAATGGCCTCCAGCTTCTCTAGCAGGGTCTTGATGACCCGTCCCTCGCGCGTCTTGCCAGCCACCAGGTTGATCACGATCACTGGATCGTGCTTCTGCCCGTAGCGATGGATGCGCCCCATCCGCTGCTCCAGGCGGGCCGGGTTCCAGGGCACGTCATAGTTGACCATCAGCCAGCAGAACTGCAGGTTGATCCCCTCACCTGCGGCGTCGGTGGCTACCAGATACCGCGCGCCGCCCTTACTGACAGGCTTGCGGAAGAACTCTACCTGGGCTTCGCGCTCCTTGTACGGCATCCCACCGTGGATCTGGGCGATCTCTCCGGTATAGCCCAACTGCTCCAACCGCCGCACCAGAAAAGTCAGCGTGTCCCGGTGCTCGGTGAAGATAATCAGTTTCTCATCCCTGTAATCGGGGTCCTGAAGTACCTCCAGCAGTTTGGCGAACTTGGAATCCTCGTGAGCAGGATTCTCGTGGAGCGACTTGGCCAAATCGCGCAGTTGGAGCACCTGCTGCCGCTCGACCTCCAGTTGGGCGAGGTTCACCGCCACCGTTCCGCCCAGTGCCTGGTCTTCGGCGAGCTCGTGCTGCTCTCGACCCTCTACGCCTTCCTCTTCGTCGGCCGTGGCCTCGTCCAGCAAGTCGTGTGCTTCCTGGTCTAGGGATCTCTGGCCAGCCTCCAATTCCGTCTCGGTGATCTCGCCGGCTTGAATGGCGCGGATCAACCGCTCTAGCTTTGCCAGGCGGTTCTCCATAGAACATAGCAGCGCATAAGTGGAGCTGGCCAACCGCCGCTGGAACACACTCATGGCCAACCGGGCGGCGGAGCGATTCAACATCCGCGCCCAGTTGTAGTAGGCATTCATGTACTGTGTAGTCTCGTCGTACAAGTGCTGTTCGCTGAGCGGACCCTGGGTCAATTCGTAACTGAGGCTGTTGGAGATACGCTTGGGATAAATAGGATCGCCGCCAAAGTCCACCATCTCCTCTTTAGCGCGACGAATAAAGTGATGACGGCGTGCCTCCGCCGGGTAGGCGCGGAAGGCATCGTGAGTTGCCAGCGCCTCCGGTTCGAGAAGCTGCCACAGGCAGTAATATGGGAAGTCTTTGCCCATGTGCGGCGTTGCCGTCAGTAACAGGAGATGATGGCAGTTCCAGTCCAGTCGCCACCGTTCGTCTCTCGTGGTCCCAATGGAAGCCCCTGCCAGCGCCTCGGCCAACCGGTAACGGTTTGTCTTGCGAACCCTGAGATCAGGTTCCTGGTGGGCGGCGAGTTTGTGCGCCTCGTCAAAGATGACCAAATCGTAGGGCTCTACCTCTGGCTCCTGTAGCCGACTGAACATGCGCTCCCCGGCCAGCGTATCCACGCTTACGATCAGCAGATCACTCTTCGGCCCGATGAAGGGGTTGTCAGCCTTCGTATCGCTCCCTGTGATAACCTGGAAGGGCAAACTGAAGAGCGTGTGCATCTCATGCTCCCAGTTGCCCACCAGGCCCGCCGGAGGGACCACAAGTACCCGCCGGATCAACCGGCGAGACAGCATCTCCCGGATGTACAACCCGGCCATGATGGTCTTACCAGCACCGGCGTCGTCCGCCAGTAAGAAACGCAGTCGGGGTTGCGGCAACATCCGCTTATAGACGGCCGTTCGTTGGTGGGGCAATGGCTGGACCTGGGAGATCTCCGTGGCAAACGTGGGGTTCGCCAGGTGGCCATAGGCCAGGCGATGGCTCTGCATCACCAGGCGCACAATCTCGGGATCGGTGCCGAAATTCATCTCAGGAGGCGCTGTCTGGTACCCTGCCCTGACCTCTTTCAGCGTTCCACGTTTGTCAAAGTCCGTGGCCAGCGCGTGCGCCCCCAGCACCTCCGCGCGAGCAATCTGCTGCCAACGCTTTTTAGAAGGGCGCGCCCGCTCGTTCTCCCATAGGCTCACCAGCGCCGGCGTCACGCCGATCATCTCCGCCATGCGGGCCTGGGTCAGGCCATACCTGGCCCGAAGTTGCCTGATACGCTGTGGGTAGTCGCGTGGAATTGAGGACTTGACATCGTGCATAGGTCGCCTCATCTCGTTTGATGAGTATATCCCATCTGACTGGAGCTTGCAAGTTGCAGGCGCAAAAAGACCAGGCTGGCACTGAGACCGGCCAGCCGCAGGCTCACCCCGGCCGTACCAGGCCGCCGATCTCGACGACGTAGTAATAGCCCTGGTCCTTCACTTTGTCACAAAGCCTGTCGTAATAGGATCCGTCCTTGTCATGCTCTGTATAGCGACGGTAGACCCCTGTTACCTCCAATCCTGAGAAACTGCCGACATCACCAAAGCGGCGCATCAGTTCTCTCGTCAGATCGCTCTTCTCAGCCCTTATGCCTGAGAGCAAGCCGATGCATCTCCCGCCGTCGTTGTGCATAATAGAATAGGGATTCTTGGATCCTCTGTTGCGAACAAGGGTGATCTCATCTCCAGGTCGGACCTGTGTTTCTACAAATTGCTGATTGTCCCACTCGTAGCCAAACTTGCTGATGAATACATCACCCAGACTGGGCGCAACCACTATCTCACAACGCTGTGCCTCAGTCGGCTCAAATGTCCGTCGTTGCAGCAACCGTTCTTCGCGTTCACCTCTGAGTGCGATCAGGATGTCTTCCGCACGTGTCATGCCCACGTACATGGCCCGCAGTTCCAGGTCAACGCAGTCTACCTTCATATCCGAATCGAACAGGATGACGGCGGGGAACTCAATCCCCTTGACCTTGTGGATCGTGGAGAGCAACACCTGTCCTGGTCCTTCCCCAGTAGCCTGACTCCGGGCGACCACGCGCAGATAGTTGCCGTGGTGGCTGATTTCCCGCACGTAAGCGATGAAATCGGCGATGGTGGCCTCCTGGCCGGCACCGGCCAGGAACTCTTGCGCCAGATACCAGAGTTCGTGTCGTTCCGGCGGTTGGTTACGCAGCCATTTCCTGAATTGTGGCCTGGACAACTCCTGCCCAAGCAACTCCAATATTCCCCTGGCCCTCTGACCCATGTGCTGATCCCTCAGGACATCTACCACCTCAGCGACGTCACGGCGTTCGACGAAGCGCGATTCCTCGCCCTGAACCAGCACAGAGAACCTGTCTCCCATCTTCTGTTGCAGATAGCTCTTGATCCGATACACGTCGCGATTGGTGCGAGCCAGGATCGCGACGGTATCGTGCTGGGAGCGCCTGTCCGAAAGCGCCTTGAGATTTTGCTTCACCTCCCGTAACAGGGCCACCAGATCCGTCCCTGTCTCCCGCCACTCCGCTACGCCCTGCGCCGGACGGCATGGTAGCAGCGCCTGGGACCCCTTGAGGCGATCCGGCAACATGGCAATAACACCCTGGGAGAATTCCACGATCGTCCTGGCACTACGATAATTGAGCGTGAGGTCGAAGCGTATGGGCTCGAAACGGTGCGCGAATCTGTGGAAATACTCAACTGAATTTCCTTCCCCTCGTGCCCGTTCATAGTCATAGATGCTCTGGTCATCATCTCCCACGACCAACAGATAAGTCTGCCCGCTGGCGGCCAGGTATTCCAGGAGACCATAACGCGCTCCATGTACGTCTTGGAATTCGTCCACCAATACGTACCGATAGCGAGTGGCCATGTGTTGGCGCAGGGATGGATTTCCCCGCAGGAGCCTCTCAAACTCCTCAAACCAGTCCTTGTCGTCCAGGCGAAAGTTGTCCGGCAACAGGTGGAACTCGCGCAACGTGCCCAGCACAAAGGAGTGAAAAGTCGTCACCTGGATGCTTCTCGCCAGTCCCCCATAGCCCAGGCGTCCCAGCAGATCCTGCAAGCGGTACCGTAACTCACTTACGACGGCACGGGTAAAGGCCAGTACGAGGATTTCACTTGCTTTCACGTTCTCCTTGTGGACCAACCGCACCAGGCGCGCCAGCAGTGTGTGAGTCTTGCCGGCACCAGGGCCGGCAATCACCATCAGATGGCGGTCCAAGGGGGCATCGTAGACGGCCCTCTGTTGGTCTGAAAGCCCGGGCTTGTTCCTGGCCGGATCGCCCTCTAGCAGTTCTATGAGGGCCTCCTCGCGCAACTGGCGCAAGATGTCGTCACCCGCTGGCAGGTTGTCTCCGAGCAGCGTGAGCAACGCCTGTGGTGATGCCGCCTCAAAGTACTCTTCCACGAACTTGCGCAGGGTCTCCACATCGTCAACCAGGGCAGGTAGCGTCTCCAACGCGGCCAGGCGCAACATGCGCAGTTGGCCCTGTTCCTTGAATTCACCCAACACTGCCGCATCCTTGCTGGTCTCATCCAGGTCTATTGGGCTGGGATCGGTCACCTGGACGTCAAGCGCCATTGGGACAAATAGGTCAGTTCGGCGCAAGTAACCCAGGCCACGGAGGAAACGAAGGATCACTTGCAGATGGCTGACACTGAATCCAATGCCATGAGGTTCCGCTGCTTGCAGCGTGGCAGTAAGCAACTGCTGCGCGTCAATTTCCCCCACATCTCCACTGGCCGAGGCCTCTCTGCTCTGCTCCTGAGCAACGATATTCCTCAAGCACTCCTTGGCCAGAGCCGGCAGGGCAGCCAACCATTGGTCCCAGTCTTTGCGGCGTAGGTTGAGGCGAAATCTCAGCCCATCGGAGTCTAATTCCTGTTTCAGCCACACAATGCGTAACCCTTGTAGCAACCGAAGCACTGCGAACACGCACCGGGGAAAGTCACGGCGCTCACATTGTGTCCGCTCCTCGCGTTCGGCAGCCTCAAGCCAGGTGAATTCCTCTGGCCTGAAATGCTCAGCAGCTACAGCCTCAAGGCGTTGTTTCAATTCACCCCGCGTGTACGTGCGTTCGGCATCCAGATCAAGATCATCGCCCAACATCCTCGCTGCTGCCAGAGCCGCATTCAGCAGAGGCCAATTTGCAGCAACTGCCCCACCACGACTTTCCTGGGCACGACGATCAGCCAAAGGCAGCAGAAGCCCCCGTAGGTACTGAACCGCTCCCCCCCTGACTAGTTCTTCCAGGTGAATAAAGAGTTGGTCCTGTGAAGACAGATCGGCTGACGCTATGGCATCTCGGGCCTGGAAGTTGACAATCTGCTGTTCCCTGCCGACTGACAGGCTTCGCAAGTAGTCGAGCAGCCGTTTGGCTTCTCGACCGCGTCTGGAACGAGCGGTACGCACTTGTGTGAGATCAATCTGGACTCTTATCTGCGCCGGTGCATAAAAGCCCACCTTGATCCGCCCCAGTTTCTCAAGCCAATACAGCCCTATACGCACCTGATTGGCTGTGCCGCTTCCGCTGCGAAGGCGATTGGCCAGTCGCTCTGGCCGGATGCTTACATACTCGTCGGACGGAGAGCCTGCGCGTTTCCATTCCTCAACTAACAGGTCGTGCAACGCTTGCAGATCGAGAGGAGATAAGAGGCCATCTTTTAGACGGTCCTGCATCTTGCGAAAATCCCCAGGTTCGTACAGCAACCACGCTTGCGCCCTCTCGAGGCGGGCGCGCCGAAGACTTTCCGCCTCACGCGCTGCGCGCCCGATTTCCTGGACGTAATCCTCCAAGGAACTGGGGGGGCCAAAGTGGACGACCAAATGGATGTTGTCTATGTCCATCCCCATGCCGAAGGCTTTGGTGGCACATAGGACACATAGATCGCCATCGCGGAATTGTTGGTAGGTTGTGGCCCGTACTTCGGGGGAGAGGCCGGCGTGGAAGGGGGCAGCGGCCAGGCCAGTTTCCCGTCTCAGCACGATGGCCAGTTCTTCGGCCAGGTGACGCGAAGTAACAAACACCACAGCCCGGCTTGCCTCCGGGTTCAACTCCTGCAGCAACTCGATCAGCCGCTTATCGCTGGTGGTACGATCTGCCACACTTTCCGCATAGATAGCGATCTCTAGCCTCAGAATGTCGTGTCGGTCTTTAGGACGGTGGATTGCCACGCTCAAAGATCTCCTCTAGTTCCCGCACTACCTGGGTGGGCAAGGTTGCGGAAAGGAGTAATACGGGCGCTACCGCGTCCGAAAACTGCATGCGCAGGCGTTGGGCCTCTTGCGCGGCGTAAAAGTAATCGGGACGGAAGTCGTGTCCCCACAACGAAATACAGTGAGCCTCGTCGAACACCCAGTATTGAAGGCGCTGGTCACGACGTAACCGCTCCTCCAATGCCTGACGGAAGCGACGTGAGCGGAAACGCTCCGGTGCGACGAACAGCAGTTGGATCTGCCCGTCGGCCAGGCGCTGGTAGATCTCATCTACCTCGCCCTGAGCAAGATCGCTGGAGACGGCCTCTACGACAAACCTGAAACCCAGTTGCCACAGCTTCTGGCACTGTTCGTGCATCAGGGCACGGAGCGGCGATATGACCAGTGTCAGCAGATGGTTGTGCGCTCCCTGCACCAGCGCCGGAAATTGATAGACGATGGATTTGCCGCCCCCTGTTGGAGCTTCAACAGTCAGGGTTCTGTGTTGCTGGAGCATAATGCGTTCCAGATCTGCCTCTTGCCACGGATACAGGTCACCGGGCAGGTCAAAGAGTTGACGGGCAATACCGCTCCACTTTTCCTTAGGAGGGACACCGTTCTCTGCGGAGCGCTTCCACAGGTTCATCCTATCTTGGGTTGCCAGTTGTTGTTGCACACGTGAGGCAACCATTTCATCGAAATCCACGCTGAACGGCTGTACGGTGAACCTGCCTATGTCTCTCACCAGGTCAGACGGCAAACGGGAATCCAGGATCAGCAGCGGTTGCCCAGACAGCCGCTCGGCTGCCCACACAAAAGGGACAAGCACATTGGAGTGTTCTTTGAGGCGCTCGTACAAGATGCTAGACAAAGATGGGGCACTGTCTTGGTCGGAGAGAGCCTGGTCTTCTTCCTCTGTTTGACCAGGATCATCGTCATCGAGGCTGGTCTCCTCCTCGTGTTGCGTGGCCTGTTCGGGTTGTCGCGAGGAGAGTCCGAGTCTCTCGAATTCATCACAAGTTGGCGGTGGAATCCACTCGGGAATATCCACAGGCCATGCTTCCACAACGACAATGTCAAACGGCTGATGGAGACCATGTGCCTGGGCATGCAAGACGTAGCCGATCAGTTGATCCTCGCGGGTGATAGCAAGCCCATTGCCGTTTCTGGCCAACCGTTCCATCTGGGTGAGCAGCGTCCCACGTGGTACACAGATGTTCTGTTCTCGTGCTAACGTCTGAAGAAGTCGGGAAACATCCTCCTGGCTCCGCATAATTAGTAACACCCGTTTTTGCTGGGCCAGGGGCGCTACCAAGCCGGCGACCTGCCCGAGATATCCGGCCCGGTAAGGGGTTGTCGGAGTCAACCACAACTGATCTTTGAAGCGGCAAACGCGAATCCACTCACCAGCGTCCCCCAAAATGAATGTAGTGCGAGGCGTGTCTGGGGATCGGCTCTCCTGGAGGCACTCTTCCAGGCTCTTCGGAATCACGTGCATTTCCCAGCCTCCGTCGAGGGTTTTGACCAGCCAGCTACGCCATCCTGGCGGCAGCGGTTTCCACCATCGTTCCATATCCCGTTCGGACAGGCCAGCTATCCACCTGTCGCCATAAGGCATGAGTCGGGCGTGGATTCGCCACGGCGGTTCTTTGCACGGCACACTCATTTTCGACTCACGTGTGGCTACTTCGGGACACACCCATACCACACGGTCGAACGGTTCCGCAGACAAACGTTCTGTGAGCTTCTGATTCCGCAGAGCCACGTCCCAGGGCACGATCACATGCATAGTCTGGCCTTCATCCAGGGTATCGCGTATGCGATCGTAGGCCAGCCTGATGGAGGCTAATAGGCTGGGATCCGACTCGACCTGATTGCGCGCCCAATCCGCCATGCAGTCCAGGTGCGGACTTCGATGGCGCGCCTTTGACTCTCTGGCAAATGCACTGATGTAGACCAGCAGATCGCCGACCGGCGTCCCGATGCCCTTCTCGCCCTGTAGAAGGTGAGCCGCCTGCTCCCTTTCTGGCTCTTCGATGTAGTGGCCGCGGGGGTCCAGAATAGCCGTATGGTCGCAATCGGCGGCGAAGGGTAGGAGAGAGCGAGGAGCCAGTATTAGAACACGCTCATCGTCGGGAAGAGCACGAATGAAATCACCCAATTGCTCAACAGGCAAGTGGTCCCTCTGCAAGAGGCTCTTCTTTGGCCTGGACTCGTCATCCGGAAGGACGGACTGCGGGAAAGCGGCCAGATGATCACGGTGGCTGACGACTTGAGCGAGCAACTGACCCAGTCCCGGGCCTGCCAGTCCAGCCCAGCGAACCAGTTGCTCCTCGGGAAGGCGGGCCAGGGCAATCATCTGCTGCCGCAACAACCGTAATATGTCTCGGGCCACTTCGTCAGCCCCACGTGATCCTTCAGGGTGCAGCAGTTGCCGGCTGCATGGTCTGAGGATCGCCTCCAGGGCCAGCGTATCAATGACTGGCAGTTTGACGATCGGAGAATCCGGCTGAAGCCGCTCCAGATGCCAGGCAACATCGTACCCCACCAGCAAGGAGATGCTGGTATCGCCTGAAAGCGTCTGAATTGGCTTTTCGAACCCTCTCTGCCAACGCAGAGTCTTGCCCTGGCTGTCGCAAACGCCGATCTCCCGAATCTTGCCGTGCTCGACCTCGACATCTATGGCTGCCACCTTGAGCTCGGCCAGCATGCGGTCCAAGACATCCTCGCACAACCACTGCTGCACTTGGTCCGGTGCCAGGCGTCGCAGTAGGGGCTGGTTGGGCGGGTGGTACCAGGCTTTGCGTAGCTCATTCTGATGCATTGAATGAAGCACTATCACGCGCAAGGCCTCCGCCAGGTTCGGGTCGAAACGAGCGAGGAGGGTTTGCTCGAGAGCGTCCCAGCCGTCCTCCTGCACGATCTGGTATGCAGTCTGCCCAAGGGAGTGGATTATCTCAGGATCGTGCAAGTCGTCGGTCAACAGTATTTGCACATCCTTCCTTCTGGGGCCATCTTGCGACCAGGAGAGATTGGGGTCATCTTGCGAACAACAGAGAATCTGAGTCGCCACAAAGATGCGCCAGATGTCCGGTGCATCCGGTTTCGCTGCCAGGCAGTATACCTGCCCTTCCAACAGCGGATGCCCAAGCCCTGTGGGGCACCAACACATCATTGAGCGACACTGCATCCCATCCAACACAATGCACCCATCGCCATGTAGAACGGCCAGCACCGTCTTATCCTCACCCTGCCAGTGGATGTTCCGCGCTATTCGGGAGCGCACTTCAGGTTCGAAGGCGACCAGGGGCCACAGGGTTTGCTGGTCCAGTCGTACCGTACTCAAGAAGACACGCAGAGCTTCCTGGCCTTCCTCGAGACTTCGGATAGCCTTTGGCCCGTACGCCCAGAATCGGTAGACACTTTCATCAATCCCCCTGATGCGCACATAGCCCGTTCCCGGATGGTTGTAGTCCAGTATGCCCGTCAACTCCCTCGGCGCGGGCTGCACATCACGGGCTTCCATTCCAGTCTCTGACGACTCTGGCGCGGGTTGTACCTCGTAGGCTTCCAAGCCATTCTTTCCCCGCGGGCGGGGCCTGGCCAGGAACGATACGCGCATTCCACTGCGCAGCAGCCCGGACGTCACGTTCGTCTTGTGCACGAAATGCGAGACGGCGTCATCTCCGGAAATGACGCCAAACCCACGTTTCGTGTTGAACCAGCTAACGTTGCCCAGCAGTCTGACTTGCGGCATGGTGAAAGCAATCCCGATCCTGCCCCAAGTTCCGGATCCCTTGGCCGTGTGATGGGGCGATGCCTGGTATCACAGTATCACATCGTGGCCTGACGCACGCGCTCTTTGACAGCGTGGGGCGCATCTGTATCCATCAACAAAAGCAGATGGGTCCGCGCGCGTGAGCAGCCCACGTAAAGTACCTTCCCCAAATCGGAACTGGCAAAGCGGTCAATCTCCGCCAGCATCACGACCTGCTTCTCCCGGCCCTTGAAGCTGTGAACGGTGCTCACCTGGATGTGGCTGGAGGAGGATGGAGCGTCTGTCGTGAGAACAAACTTGCCGACCCGCGTCCCTGCTTTGAGCGCTGAGCGATCCTGGGAGCGCAGGGTCAGGAGCACGATGTTTCCGGCACCTATTCTCTCTTCTTCCACCAGGCGATGCAGTTGCCGTCCTACCATACGGATTAACTGAGACTCTCCCCGGTATGAGAGTGTCTCCACCTGCCGGCCTGGTGGCCCCTGGCAGCGCAGATTGGTCGGTGCATGGTAGAAAGAAGAGACCACCTGATGAATTCGCTGCGTATTGCGGCAGTTGTCCGTCAGTGTGAAAGGCAACTCGTCCACTACACCCGGAATGTGGCCCTGTCGCCGGTAGATATTCTGGTTGTCATCGAAAAAGACGTACAGGATGCCATCCTCAGGGTCGCGCAACAAGGATACCAAGGGCAGCCACCAGGTCTCCTCAAAATCCTGTCCCTCATCAACGATGATGGCGTCGAAGCGCGGCCCCAGTCTGTCTACTGCCTCCAACAGCGCATCGGGCAAACTATCCACATCGCCAGTGGCGATGCCTGCTTCTCTGGCCATGGTGCTGCACAGCCCGTGAAAGTGCATCACGGGGATTTTGTCAGACATTCGGTGGTGCAGGTCTTCAGCGAGTGGCTTGCTATGACAGGTAAGCAATACCTCAAAGCCTTCGATGGCCAGACGACGGGCCTTTTCTATAGCCAGCATCGTCTTGCCCGAGCCGGCACATCCTGTAATAGCAGCCCTGCGCCTATTACTCAAGAAGTCGAGCACCATCATCTGGCGTTCTGTCAGATCAATGAGACGTTCGTCTTCGTACTCCAGCTCTACGCCCAGCGGTGTCCTCAGTTGAAACGAACGGGCCAGCAATCTCTCGACCAATCCCAGCCGATCTTGCCCCAGTCCTCCTGCGCGCCCATCTTCAGCACTGTAATGCTTGAAGCTCCTGAGCACGGCATCCTGAATATGGTGGACGTCATCGGCATCCAAGATGATCTCACGAGGCAGGTCGGGCCTCAATGAGACGGTTCCCACGTGCACGTCGGGAAAGGCCACGACTTGTCCGATGGTCAACCAGCGCTCCTGGTTCCAGTCTCGCATGTCGCATAGTTTTCCAAACAGGGCGTACCGGCTTCTTCGCGCCTGTTCAACTGGGTCATCAATCGAGTGTATCTCACCATCTCGATCTGTGCTGCTCCACTGTTTTGTACAGGCATTGTAGGAGATACCTCCCCCTTTGACCTCCATCACCAGGATTCCCAGGTCAGCATGAGCAATCACAAAGTCAGCCTCACCGTCTTGGGCACCAGCGTCACGCCTGCGAGCCTGCCAGGCGACGCTGTAGAAGACGAGGAACTTGTCACCTAAGCGGCTTAATGCCTGGTAGACCCTGCGCTCCGCAGATCGTTTCGGGTCTCGGAGCACACTTTCTGGCAATCGCTCAGGGTACATTCTGGCCATCTATGTTCACCTCCTGGCAGTACGTTTTCTGGTATTGCATCACATAGGTGACACTCAGAGCCTGGGCTGCTGATCTTTCGTGCATGCACGCCATGATGCCAAATATGGTACTTCATGCCATCTGAGTGGTCTTGCTCAATCAAAGCGCACCACCATCATAGCATAGTCCTGTTCACTTTGCGTGAAGTAAATGTGAAGCATCTACTAGAATTCGCCTCAGCTCGAATTCAAGTTCAGCTTCCTCAAGGTCGCTCCCTTCGAGCACGGTACGCGCACAGAATCTTTTCTCAGACGCCAAGACCAAGACTATTGACAGCGGCAGTATGAGCCTGCGTTAATGATGCGGCTTTTCAACTCCTTGCCATCCGCGCGTGTACGGTTGAGCCATAAGTGAAACGACACTCCCCTCTACTGCGGGGGCGATAGATAAGATGCGCCGCTGGCTGGTAGTGGTTAAGCAGGCCGGTCGAGCGCGTCCACGATGGCCTTCTCCGGTTCCGCCATCATCACCTGGTTGCCGTAGGCGTCTACCTCGACCGCGCCGAAGAACTTGTAGGCCAGCCGGTACGTCTTGCCGCGCACGTCGAACACCCGGCGCGCCTTGCGTGTGGCGGTGGCGACGTAGACCGTAGCGGCAGCCTGGGTGGAAAGGCCCCAGAAGAAGGCGGCCGTGGCAAAGGAGAAATAGTAGGGAGTCACCAACACGCTGCCGGTGAACAGGGGGTTGGTGTCGGGGAAGGCGTGTTCGCCCCGTTCGGCAGGGATCGCCTCATACTTGCTGGCTTCAAGGGGTGAAAGAGAACGGGTCGCCGTCGTCGGTCTTCTTAGCGTGATCTGCCTTTGTGACCAATTCCGTCACAAAACGTGATTCGTGTAAGGAGATTATACCCCTGAACCTGCTCCAACGTATAGGCGGTCAGTTCTGCCGGGTCGCAACGGTGAGCAGCGCCGCTAGAGTTGGCCCGGCTCACGCAGGTATGCCTCCACTGCCGCCACGAACCGTCCCGCGTCGGCAATTGTCTCGATAGCGTAATAGATCCCGCAGCTGCTCTGGCCTCATATCCGGACCCCCTCTTGCATGACCTGGTGCACGATCGGGTTGGCCCCCATGGGGCCGCGCTCCAACTGCTCGCGCGTCGCGACCAGAGTTGTAATCACCCGATCCATCTCCAGGCCGACCTCCCAGGCGACTTCGCTGATCTTCCGCCGCAATTCGGGCGTTATGGCTTCTACCTCGACAAAGATGTCCAGATCCGATTCGGGGGCGTGAAACGTGAAGCGTGAAACGTGATTGGTTGATCCATCTGCTGGGAGGGAGTATAATATCTTCAGACTCCGAGGGAGGGGGTGGTGGGTCATGCGTATGAAAGAACTGATTGAGGATATGGGCCGCCTGGAAATGGAACTCCACAAGTTTGAGACCAGGTTCGGCGTGAAATCGGCGGACTTGTACGAGGCGATGACGCGGGGCGAGTTGGAGGAATTCGATGCCCTGGACGAGTATCGCATAGAGTTCATCGAATGGCTGGCTCTCTACAAGACGTGGCTGAGCCTGAATGACAAGTACCACCATCGGTCTCCTCGCCCAATCGTGCCAGCTCTTCCCGTTCGGCTTCTGTGAGCGTGCCAGCATGCCAGGAGCACTTCTAGCCGTGCCTGCTCTGTGGAGGTCAGCCTGCTGCGAGCGATGGCCCACAAAGCATCGTCGTCCAGGGTTTGCTGGTTGCGCAGGGCCTCACGCAAATCAGCCGGCACGTCGTCCAGCGAAGGGGGCACGATAGCGTCCACACGTTAGTTGATCTCCTGAACTGGACACTTGTTCGAGCGTCTACGAATAGAGGTTAGGGTTGTCCGTAGCCAGGCCTGCGGTGTTTGCTGCTTTCACCAGGTCATTATCGGCGGCTACGAAGGTGAGCGCGGGGAGGCCGGCCGCTACGAGGGCCTCGTTGATCGATGGTATGCCCGGCCAGAGGATCGGTCAGCACTTTGACCCAGGCGCTACCGGTTTCCAGGCTATAGCGTTTGACCACGGCGCTGGCGTCCAGGTAGAAATGGCTCATCCCCTGGGGCCTCGCTGTTCCAGGACGATTTCGCCAAGCGTTTTGCCCCCTGCTCGACCCAGAGCCGCGCTGACATCCTCCAGGCGCACCGCCGGGTCTGCCATCCGGCGCAGGTTTGGCCCCAACGCGGTCAACAGGCCGGCGGCTCGGAATGCCTGGCGTGCCCTCTCTCGCTCGCTGCCAGGTACTGCAGTTGGCGGGACCAACCGCTCGACGAGCCATTCCTCAGCCACGACCTGAGGTGACTTGCCCAGGCGGACCGCCTCTTCACGGAGCCGGCGGTACGTCTCAGGCGCCAATTTCAGAGTCAGTACTGCCATCTCTTTCTCCCTCACCAGGACTCCCACAGATCCCCCTACTCATATTATATCACAATCGGAATTGATGCACAGCGAGGTTTTGATCTCGCGGGAGGATCCTTCCCCAGAATCAGGTGCCCCATGCGATCCGCCAGCCAGCCGTTGGCTGTGCCGCGCGCACCATTCGCATCTTCTGATACTCGCGCACTTCCAATCTGCTCCCGGAACTGGCCGACGACCCGCTCGTGCGGATGGCTGTACATCAGTTGGGGGCAGGAGCCAGGGCCTTGTGAGGTGGTTCCCCTGTCCTTCCAACCCTGAGCCGCGGTTGTGTCTTCCCTCAAGGCGCATCTCAGGCTGGGGGCAAGTTTCGCATGGGCCGCTGGAAAGCGCTCCAGCACCGCCTGTTTTACGGCGGTGCGGCCCGCTGGAAAGCGCTCCAGCACCGCCTGTTTCACGGCGGTGCGGCCCACTGCGATGGCTGTCGCCCTAGAAGTGAAATACGCCCCTCCCTCCTGCGAGTTGTCAGGTCGGGAAGATGGTGTTAAAATAGGCGTAGGCTTACAAACGGGGGGATGTGCGATGCCAGATTCGACATTGGCGAGTATCTTACAAGATATTCATGCCCTGGCCGCCGAACTAGAGTTCTACGAACGCAAATACGGCGTGCTGTCTGAGACGTTCTTCGAGGCCTAC
>Ga0315274_10004905_pt1 | contig 19634 bp, 20 predicted proteins | sample YL17G02_20_MG_FD_203700 | JGI IMG/M metagenome (GOLD analysis project Ga0315274, IMG submission 203700) | Sediment microbial communities from Yellowstone Lake, YNP, Wyoming, USA - YL17G02_20 | ecosystem: Environmental > Aquatic > Freshwater > Lake > Sediment | place: USA: Wyoming | collected... | reverse complement strand
GCTCCATCGCCCTCCGCATGGTTTTCAGCCGGATTGAGGAGGGTTCGCACAAGGTGAAGATCAACTTCGTGGATGAGGACGGACGGTTCATCATGCCGAGCATCGACCTGCCGGCGGAGGTGTCCTTCCCGCCCGACGGCAGCTTCCTCGCGCGCAACTTCGTCCTCAACATCCAGCACCTCAAGTTCGACAAGGCGGGCGCCTACGCCATCGACATCGCCGTGGACGGCCGGCACGAAACGAGCATTCCGCTGCAGGTGAAGCAGCTTTCCACACCCGGTTAGCCGGCGGCGGAGTGAGGTCGGCGGGCTGCCCCGGAAGACCGGGGCTCGGCGTGAGACTCGCGCGTCGGCCCTGTCAATCTTTCTTGTGAGAAAAAGTTTCGGCGGGGCGTTTCCTTTTGCTTGCGGCCGCGCGCGGACTTTGTTTCCCTCACCGCAATTTGCCCCCCGGACCGGGTCTTCCGGCCGGTTGTGCAATGTCGTTATGTTGTTATGTTAATGGCGATGCACTCGACCGTCCGGTCAAACATCGGCGCCCGGGACCGCTACTCGGCCAAGAACATGGCCAAGCCGGTCAATTTCTTCTGCGTGGCTCCCGGGGCGAAGGCGGTCTTTCTCATCGGCGACTTCAACGACTGGCGGGCCGAGGTCCATCCCATGGTCCGGCAACTGGACGGCTCGTGGCATGTCGTGGTGGCGGTGCACCACGGACATCACCGCTACCAATTCCTGGTGGACGGCAAGCCCGTTCTGGATCCGCGCGCCACGGGGATCGCGCGCAACGCGAAAAACGAGCGCGTCTCGCTGATCGCCATCAGCTAGGTCGGTACGACCGTGCCTGGCGGGGCCGGGGCACGCCTCTAGCGGGCCGGGGTGGAATTCTCGCCCTCGTGCGCAGCTCTGGGGCGTTCCCGTTGTTCCTGGAAGAAACTCAGCAGCAGTTGGCGGCACTCGGCTTCGCGGACGCCGGCGGTGATCTCACAGCGGTGGTTGAAGGTCGGGAATTGGAGCAGGTTCAGCGCGCTGCCAGCCGCGCCGGCCTTGGGATCACTCACGCCAAAGACCACCCGCGCCAATCGCACGTGCACGATGGCCCCGGCACACATCGGACACGGCTCCTTGGTTACGTAGAGTGTGCAGTCGGTGAGCCGCCAGTCGCCCACGGCCTCCTCGGCTTGCGTCAGCGCCAGCATCTCGGCATGTGCCGTGGCGTCCTTGAGGGTCTCCACCTGGTTGAACGCGCGCGCGATGATCCGTCCCTCCCGCACCACCACAGCCCCGACCGGCACTTCCTCGGCGTCGCAGGCACGGCGCGCCTGACGCAGCGCCTCACCCATGAAATAGTGATCGCTCTGCAGGTCAATGATCGGTTCGTCCACAGGATCTCAGCGCGTTGATTCGTCGTTGGCGGTTGGCTATCGGCTATTGGCGCTTGGCGAAGCCGACGCCGTCTCCTCCAGGGTCCAGTCGTTCCGCCCATCGGCGTGGCAATGGCAGTGAGCGGCGAAGAAGCCGCCGCGATGACGCCAGAACAACGGCCAGAGCTGCTCGCGGTCGGTCTGCGGCATCGGCAGCGCGTCCATCGCGGCTCGCGGGAAGAACTGGAAGCGGCCTTCGCGATTCGGTGGCGGCAGGGTGTTCAGTCTCCGCTTCACTTCAAACAGAAACATCAGCCAATGCGCCTGCCCCGCGTAGCCGTGCTCGCTCACCAAGCCGGTGAAATGCAGGTCCCACGGCTGAAGCGTCAGGCCCAATTCCTCCGCCGCCTCGCGGCCGGCGCAGGCGTAAGGCGATTCACCGTCCGCAGTCTTCAGTTTCCCGCCGCACGGGCTCCACAGGCCCAGGTTGGGTTCCTGGAGCCGCTGCATCAGGAGCACATTGTCCCGCTCATTGAAGCAGTAGAGCAACGTCGAGATGATGTGCGGCAGCGCCACGCCCGGAGTGGACCAGAAAGCAATCGCACGGGCAAGCCGGGCGCGGCCTTCCCGCCAGACCTCGACGCGCCCGGCATCCCGCTACTCCCGTCCTTCGCGTCCTCCGCGTTCGACGAACTGGCATGGACATGGACCGATCAAGAACAGCCATTGGCGAGCGCTGGCCGGAGTGCTAGGGTCGTGCCCGTTCTCCGAGCGAGGGCCGGTGAATCGCTCGCTCGTGGTGGAGAACAACAGCGCGTCAGCCGACGGCCCGGCCGCAACAGATCGCAGTGGATGGCCGTTCGAGAAAACGACCGAACTGATCCAAATCAAAATGGAAACCAAACGACTCGTGGAAAAAGATCCGATCCTGAAGAAGGACGACCTGATTGTCATTACCGGCGCTGGCGGCTTCATTGCCGGCAACCTGGTGAAATACTTCACCCGGAAAGGCTTCACCCGGATCCGGGCCGTGGACAAGAAGTCGTTGTACGAGTGGTATCTCCGCACCCCCGGCGTGGAGAACCTCTGCCTTGATGTCAGCCAGGAGGACAACTGCAAGCGCGTGTGCGAAGGCGCGGTCGAGATCTATAACCTCGCCGCCGACATGGGCGGGATGGGCTTCATCGAACGGTTCCGGGTCGAGTGCCTCCGCAGCATTCTCATCAACACCCACATGATCGAGGCCGCCTACCGGGCCGGCGCGCGCCGCTACTTCTACTCGTCGTCCGCCTGCGCCTACAACACCCTCCTCCAGCAGGACCCGAAGGTCCGCGCCCTCAAGGAATCCGACGCCTACCCGGCGATGGCCGAGCGCGGTTACGGGTGGGAGAAGCTCATCTCCGAGATGTTCTGCCAGGAATACTGGGCCGAGCGCGGCCTGAAAACCGCCATCGCCCGGTTCCACAATGTCTATGGCCCGAACGGCACCTGGGACGGCGGCCGCGAAAAGGCGCCCGCCGCGATGTGCCGCAAGGTCATCGAGGCCATCGACAAGAAGGACCTGAACATCACCATCTGGGGCGACGGCACGCCCACCCGGAGCTTCATGTATATCGACGATTGTGTGAAGGGCATCGACATGATCATGCACTGCGACGACCTGATCGCCACGCCGATCAACCTCGGCTCCAGCGAACTGGTGTCCGTAAACGAACTGGTCTCGAAGGTGGAGAAGATCGCGGGCGTGAAGCTCAAGCGGCACTACGACGCGAGTGGCCCTCGCGGCGTGGCAGGTCGGAACAGCGACAACACGTTCATCCGGAAGATGCTCGGCTGGGAGCCGAAGACCACCTTGGACAAGGGCCTCGCCGCCACCTACCGATGGATCAAGGAGCAATACTACAGCCGGAAGAAAGGGAAGCGGGTGGTGGAGTAGAGCGAAGGATGACGTGGAGCAGGCGCTTTCGATGATGAGAATTCTGTACCTGGAAAACCATGCAGTCTTCGCGCAGCAGGTAACCCGGCAGTTCCTGGCAGGACACCGCGTCACGGTGATCCCGAGTCTCTCAGCGGCACGTAGGGAACTCACGACCTCTGGATATGACCTAGTTCTCTCGGACTACGACCTCGACGATGGCAAGGGTGACGTGTCTGTTCGTGAACTTCGTGCTGCTCACCCCGATTTGCCGATAATTGCAGTCTCATCGCATGACGCCGGCAATGCGACACGTCTCAGAGCTGGTGCATCGGCTGTTTGCAGCAAGATGGAGTTCCAGCGCATTGCCCAAGTCGTTGCGGGACTCGCGAACGAGAGTGGGAAAAATTGAGCCATTCGAGGCATCCCCTGCTCGCCATGCCTGAATCCGCGACTCCTCTCACCCGCGTCATCGGCCACATTCCCTACCGGCTGGCCCTGGCCGGTGGGTGGATCGACCAGCCGTTCGTCTCGCGCCTCAACCCCAAGCCGCCCGGCTCGATGGTTGTCGTGGCCGTCGAACCCACGTTTCGCTTCATGGATCGCTCCGGCATCGCCACCGGCACTCGCGAAGTTGCCACGCGTCTTTGGCTGCGCCGGCTGCCCAATCGAAAGCCCGAGCTTCTGGTGCGCGAACTTTACGAGGCTGAGAACCGAGGCAAGGCTGAGCCGAGCGGCTCGCAGGACATGATCGGCCTCATCTACCCCGGCATCAACCGGCTCGATTACGACTTCGCCGTCAACGGGGGGGTGTTCCCCAGCCACATCGAATCGATCAATGACGCTCGCATCGCCTGCTGGCTGGAGCGCGTCATCCACGTCCTCCCGGTGGCGCCGCGCCCTGACGGCTACAATCCCCTTGGCGAGAAACATCTCGAGCCCAACTGGATCGCCCGTCTCGGCCAGAGCGGCAAGGACTGTTTCGAGGCCATCCGTCACCGGGACCTGGACGCGCTGGGCGTTTCGATGAACGACTGCATGGTGTGCTGGGAGAAGCTGCTGCCGCACACCGTCCGGCATCCGACGATCAAGGTGGATCTCAAAGCCCTCCTGCGGGCCTATCAATCCCAGCATCCGGGTGCGATGTATTCCGGCTGCGGCGGCGGCTACCTGTTCGTCGTTTCCCGGGAGCCGGTGCCCGGTGCGTTCCCAGTGAAGCTGCGCATTGGCGGTGGCTGCTCTGGTCGGAGCGCGGCAGATGTCGCAAAGAGTGATCGCTGCGGACTTGCGTCCGCAGCCACGGCCCGTGGTTGAACCTCATGCCAAAACACATCGTCGTCTCCGGCGCGTTTGACGACCTCCGGTCGCGCCACCTGCGCTTCCTCGAAGAAGCCGCGAAGCTCGGCGAATTGACTGTGCTCCTCTGGCCTGACCACGAGATCCGGAAACTCACCGGCCAGGCCCCGAAGTTTCCCCAGGCGGAGCGACGCTATGTCCTCAGCGCTGTCCGCTACGTCAGCCGCGTGCAGTTGGTGGACGGCCCCCTGCAGCCGGACGAACTGCCGGACGTGCCCGGCTTGCGCCCGGACGTCTGGGTCGTAGGCGATTGCCGCGCCAACCCCGCGAGAGCCGCCCACGCCCGCGCGCGCGGCATCGAGTATCACGTCCTCGGCGGCGAGCACTTGAAAGGTTTCCCTGACCCGACGGCCCCACGAACTGGTAGCGCAGGTTTTCAACCTGCCGTATCGCAGGTTTTCAACCTGCACGGCGCCGCGATATCACCAGAGCTCCGTCGATCTGAGGTCGGCGATACCGGGGAGAGCAACTCCGTGCCACCGGCGACGCGCAAGAAAGTCATCGTTACCGGCTGCTACGACTGGTTCCACTCCGGCCACGTCCGGTTCTTCGAGGAAGTGAGCGCCTACGGCGACCTCTATGTCATCGTTGGGCACGATGCGAACATCCGACTGCTCAAGGGCGAGGGTCGCCCGCTGTTCCCGCAGGAGGAACGGCGCTACGTGGTCGGTTCGATCCGCTTCGTGACGCGGGCGCTGATCTCGAGCGGCAACGGCTGGCTCGATGCCGATCCGGAAATCCAGCGGATCAGACCCGACCTGTACGCCGTGAACGAGGACGGCGATCAAGGCGGCAAACGCGAGTATTGCGCAACGCACGGAATCGAGTATCTCGTTCTCCAGCGCACGCCGGCGCCGGGACTGCCCAAACGGTCAAGCACGGACCTGAGAGGGTTCTGAGCAGCAGGCAGGAACGCCGGCCGACGACATGGAAAACGACGCGCCCATTCAGCCAGGTTCGCTCCAGGCCCATCTGAGCTACGAACCCGTGCCGTTGAAGTTCGGCACCAGCGGGCGGCGCGGCGAGGTTATCCATTTTTCCCAGCTTGAGATCTACGTCAACGCCCTCGCCGAAATCGAATACCTCCAGTCGCTACCTGCCACCGAGGGCGGCATCGTGCGCGGCGACGACTTCTTCTTGGCGTTCGATCTGCGGCCCAGCTCCACGCGGTTCGTGCCCGAGCAACAGGGGCGAGGCGAAATCGCCCAGGCCGTTGTCCAGGCCATTCGTGACGCCGGCATGATCCCGGTGAACCTGGGCGCGATCCCGACGCCGGCGCTGGCCTTTCACGCGCTCCAGCGCGGCAAGGGCAGCTTGATGATCACCGGCAGCCACATCCCTTTCGACCGAAACGGTTACAAGACCAACACGGCGAAGGGCGAACTGCTCAAGAAGGACGAGGCGCCCATCAACGCGCGCGTCGAACAGGTCCGGCAACGGCTCTACGCGGAGCCGTTCACCGCATCGCCATTCGACCGGCGCGGCATGTTCAAGCTCGGGCATCAGGATCTTCCGCCCGAGGTCGGCGTGGCTCGCGAGGCCTACGTCCGCCGCCACACGGATTTCTTCGCGGGCCGGAACCTGAGCGGCCGGCGCTTGCTCGTCTATCAGCACTCTGCAGTCGGGCGCGATCTGTTGGTGGATATCCTCCGGCGGCTGGGCGCGGAAGTCATTCCCGTCGGGCGCAGCGACACCTTCGTGCCCATCGACACCGAGAACATCGACACCGAGCAACTCGCCCAGATCCAGGCGCTGGCGGACGAGGCCTGGACCCAGCACGGCCCGCTCGACGCCGTCGTCTCGACCGATGGCGACAGCGACCGCCCGCTGATCCTGGGTGTTGAACCCGCGCCAGGCGCGGGTGAAGGATCGCCCTGCCGCGTACGGTTCTTCGGCGGCGATCTCGTGGGCATGATCGTGGCGGGGTACCTCGGTGCGGACGCGGTGGTGGTGCCGATCAGTTGCAGCGACGCCATTGATCGCGGCCCGCTCCGCGACCGGGTTGAATCCAGGACGCGCATCGGCTCGCCGTTCGTCATCGCCGGCATGGAAAGGGCCCGCGCGAAGGGCCGTCGGCGGATCTGTGGCTGGGAGGCCAACGGCGGTTTTCTCTTGGGGTCCGACCTCGAGCGCGCCGGCCGGGTGCTCAAAGCGTTGCCCACGCGCGACGCGCTGCTACCGATTCTGGGCACGTTATTCTGCGCGACCGAACACGGCCTGTCGCTCGCGGAGCTGTTCGACCGCCTGCCGAGGCGCTTCAGCCGCGCCGCGCTGCTGAAGAACTTCCCGCGCGCGGTCAGCCTCAAGATCATCAAGCAGTTGCTGCCAGCCAATCCAGCGATCAAGGACGTCGTCTTCGAGGACCGCGAACTCCGGTTGCTGGACGGGGAAGGCCGTTCGCTCTCAGCCGGCAGCGACGAGATCGCTGCCCTTTACCTGACGCGTGAGCCTCTGGAGAACTTGTTCACTCCGGCTCTGGGCTTCGGCGAAATCGTCCGACTGAACTACACCGACGGTGTTCGCATCTACTTCGGCAACGGCGACGTCGCGCACGTGCGCCCCTCCGGCAACGCGGACGAGCTGCGAATCTATGCCGTGGCCGACACGCAGGCGCGCGCCGACGAAATCGTCCGCCTCGGTGTGGCTGAACCGGACGGCATTCTCCGAAAGCTGGAGAAGAACGCGACCCTGTGAAATCAACTCCGGCCAAACGAATCGAATGTCCAACCGGCCGTTCTTCTTTCTCATCATCACCATGACCTCTCATCTTCTCCGCGTTCTGGGTGCCGCCGTGGCGGCCTTTACGGTGTCGACCAGCTGGGCCGCGCCGAGCTTCGTCGGCGAAGCTCCGCCACCGGCCGCGCCGTTGTCCGTCTGGTTCCGCAAACCCGCGTCCTCGTTCCTCGAATCGTGTCCGGTGGGCAACGGCCGGCTGGGCGGCATGTTGTTCGGCGGCATCCCGACCGAGCGCGTCGTGTTGAACGAGCAGACGCTGTGGTCGGGCAGCGTGCAGGCCGCCGACCGCGAGAACGCCCACCAGGTGCTGCCCGAGATCCGCCGGCTGCTTTTCGAGGGGAAGAACCGCGAAGCGCAGGAGCTGCTTTCGCGCAACTTCATCTGCCAGGGCCCCGGCAGCAGTAACGGCAACGCGGAGGAAAGCCCGTACGGCTGTTACCAGACGCTCGGCGACCTGCTCCTCGACTTTGGCGAGGTGAACGGCGAAGTCCGTGACTACCGCCGTGATCTGGACCTCGATTCGGCCATCGCGCGCGTGAGTTACCGGCTCGAAGGCGTGACCCACACGCGTGAGCTCTTCGCCAGCAAGCCGGATGAAGTGCTCGTGCTCCGCGTGGCAGCGGACAAGCCCGGCGCACTGAACTTCACCGCCCGACTAAATCGCAAGAAGCGGGTGAGCTATCGCTTCGATGGCCCCGACGGTCTGGTCATGTCCGGCCAGCTTCACAACGGCAAGCCCGACGCGGCCGGCATGCGTTATCTCGCGCGGCTCCAAGCAGTCGCGCAAGGGGGCCGCATCTCGCCCGCGGCCAAGGCCGAGGAGGGCCTGGTGGTCGAGGGTGCAACTGCGGTCACCTTCTATCTCACTGCAGGCACCGACTACGTGGACCAGGGTTTCGAGCAGGCCACTGCGACACAGCTTGCGTCCGCGGTCAGGAAGCCACTGGCGGAATTACGGGAAGCGCACCTGAAGGAGTTCCGCTCGTTCTTCCGCCGTTGCACGCTGGACTTGCCGGCCACGGACGCGGCGAAACTGACCACCCCTGAGCGCGTGAAGCGAATCGAGCAGCAGCCCGACCCGCAACTGGCGGCGATCTACATCCAGCTCGGCCGCTACCTGCTGATCAACAGCTCGCGACCGGATTCGCCCTTGCCCGCCAACCTGCAAGGCCTCTGGGCCGAGGAGTATCACACGCCGTGGAATGGCGACTTCCATCTCAACATCAACGTGCAGATGAACTATTGGCCGGCCGAAGTCACCGGCCTCGGCGACTGCCATCTGCCGCTGCTGCGCTTCACCAGCCGCCTGGTCGAGCCAGGGCGCAAGACGGCGCGCGCCTATTACGCCGCCGACGGCTGGGTCGCACACGTCATCACGAATCCCTGGCTGTTCACGTCACCCGGCGAAGGGGCCGGCTGGGGTTCGACAGTGACCGGTGGGGGCTGGCTCTGCCAGCACCTGTGGGAACACTACGCCTTCAATCCGGACCCCGACTACCTGCACGGCGTCTATCCGACGCTCAAGGAGGCGGCGCAGTTCTTCCTCGCGTTCCTTGTCGAAGAGCCCAAGCACCAGTGGCTCGTGAGCGCGCCGTCGAATTCGCCGGAGAACTCATTTCGCACGGCCGACGGCACGGTGTCCAACACCTGCCTGGGCCCGACGATGGACCAGCAGATCATCCGGGAATTGTTCCGCAACACCGCCGCGGCCGCCCGCCGGCTCGGCGTGGACGCGGACTTCGCGCAGCGGCTCGATGCCGCGCGCGCCCGCCTCGCGCCGCATCAGATCGGCCGGCGTGGACAGGTCCAGGAATGGCTCGAGGACTACGACGAGCCGGAACCAACTCACCGCCACGTATCACATCTCTACGGACTTCATCCCGGCGACCAGATCACGGCGTCGGGCACGCCGGAGTTGTTCCAGGCGGCGCGGGTCACTCTCGAGCGGCGCGGCGATGCCTCGACCGGCTGGAGCATGGCGTGGAAAGCCAACTTCTGGGCGCGGCTATATGACGGGGATCGCGCGCACAAGCTTCTGGCGATGTTGATCGGCCGCAGCGCACCGAATCTGTTCTGCCTGCACCCCCCGTTCCAAATTGACGGCAACTTCGGGGGCAGTGCCGCGGTTGCCGAGATGCTCCTTCAGTCCCAGGGCGGCGAAATCGAGCTGCTGCCCGCCCTGCCCAAGGCGTGGCCGAGCGGCTCGGTGAAGGGGCTGCGCGCGCGCGGCGGATTCGAGGTGGACTTCGCCTGGGACGACGGGAAGCTGGTCAGCACGAGTCTGCGTTCACATCAAGGCGGGCACTGCACGCTCAGCGCCGGAGAACTGCGTACGGAGCTCGCCACTGAACCCGGCAAGACCTATCGCCTGGATGGCCGCTTGAAGCCCAAATGAAATCAACTCTTCCGCCGACCTCTGCAGGCAAGGTAGGGCGAATCGTCCCGATGAGCCGTTCCTCGTTGCCAGGCCGCAGGTGCGGCTCGGCCGGGAGGCCTCGCCCTACCGAGTGTGCCCGTCGAGGATGCGCCTTGGTCGCTTTTCTCTCAGTGGGTCTTCTGGGCCCCCCCCCATTACTTCACGCCGACAGTCGGCTCAACCCGTCGCCCGACGCGCTGGCGGAGTTGCCGGGCTACTCCCGGCCCAACTCACCGCCAGGTACCGATTGGCTCATTGATAACTCGCGGTTCAAGGCGAACCTGTTCCGTGGCACGTCCTCGAATGAACTCGTGCTCGCCAACGGCCTGATCGCCCGAACCTTCCGGCTCGCGCCCAACGCCGCCACCGTGGGCCTCGACAACCTCTTGACCGGCGAAGCCATCCTGCGGGGCGTCAAGCCGGAGGCCCTCGTCGAGATCGACGGCACGCGCTATGAAATCGGCGGGCTGAAGGGCCAGCCCAACTACGCCTTCCTCCGTCCCGAGTGGGTGGACCAACTCCGCGCCGATCCAGCCGCGTTTCGCTTCGTCGGCTTCGAAGTCGGCAAACCGAAGGAGCGCCTCGCCTGGAAGCAGGTTCGACATCACGCGCCGGGGGCGAAATGGCCGCCCGAGGGCGTCTCGATCCGGCTCGATTTCGCGCGGCCGGCCGGTCTTTCGGGCCCGTCCGACGCCGTCAGAGCCGACGCGGAACCCTCCCTCCGCCCAAAGGACATTCGCGTCTCGGTTCACTACGAGCTCTATGACGGCCTGCCCTGCTACAGCAAGTGGATCACCGTCAGCAACGGCACCGACAAGCCCATCCGCGTGGACCGGTTCTCCAGCGAAGTGCTGGCCGCGGTCGAGCGCACTGCGGAGGTGGATGAACTCAGCGCTGGCCGCACGCCGCCCAACCTGCATGTCGAAACCGACATGGCCTTCGGCGGAATGATGGCGGCGGGCGCCAACCGCCGCTCCTTCCGCTGGCTGCCAGATCCTGACTTCCACACGCAGGTGAACTATGAGAAGAAGACACCCTGCCTGCTCGACGTCGGCCCTGACCTCGGCCCGGCCCAGGAGATTGCGCCCGGCGGAGTCTTCGAATCGTTCCGCGTCTGGGTGCTGCCGTTCGACGGCTTCGACCGCGAGCGCTGCGGCCTGGCGATGCGCCGGATGTACCGGGTCATCGCGCCGTGGGTTACGGAGAACCCGCTCATGATGCACGTCCGCTCCGCCGACGAGCGCACCGTGACCAACGCGATCCACCAGTGCGCCGAGATCGGCTTCGAGATGGTCATCCTCAGTTTTGGCAGCGGCTTTGATCTCGAGAGCGAACAGCCAGCCACGCTCGCCCGAGCGCAGAAATACGCCGCCTATGCGCACGCCGAAGGCATTGAGATCGGCAGCTACTCGCTCCTGGCGTCGCGTCGCGTAGGCGGTGGCAATGACGTCCTGATGCCGCCGGGGCAAAGCCCCACCTTCGGCAACTCGCCGTGTCTGGTCAGCGCCTGGGGCACGAACTACTTCCGCCGTCTCTATGAGTTCCATCGGGACAGCGGCTTCACGCTGCTCGAGCACGACGGCTCGTATCCCGGCGACATCTGCCAGAGCGACCAGCATCCCGGCCACCAGGGTCTGGCCGACTCGCGGTGGAACCAGTGGCGGACGATTGCCGATTTCTACCAGTGGTGTCGCGGCCAGGGTTTCTACCTCAACGTGCCGGACCACTACTTCCTCACCGGCTCCAGCAAGACCGGCATGGGCTACCGCGAGGTGAACTGGTCGCTCCCGCGCGAGCAGCAGGTCATCCACACCCGGCAGAACATCTACGACGGCACGTGGGAGAAGACGCCGAGCATGGGCTGGATGTTTGTGCCTTTGACCGAATACCAGGGCGGCGGCGCGGCGGCGACGATCGAGCCGCTGGACGAACATCTCGACCACTACGAGCGAATGCTGGTGAGCAACTTCGCCCTCGGCGTGCAGGCCTGCTATCGCGGCCCGCGCCTCTACGACACCGAGCGCACCCGGGCGATGGTCAAACGCTGGGTGGACTGGTTCAAGGCCCACCGCGACATTCTCGAGAGCGACGTCGTCCACGGACGCCGTGCCGATGCCCGCGACCTCGACTGGATGCTGCACGTGAACCCCCGGCTGAAAGAGAAGGGGATGCTCGTCGTGTTCAACCCGCTCAACCAGCCGGTGACACGGACGTTGCGCGTGAACCTCTACTACGCCGGGTTGGCCAACAAGGCGAAGGTGCGCAGTTACGACGGGAAGGCGCGGACCTTCAGGCTGAACCGCGATTACACGATCGCGTTGCCGGTCCGGGTGGACTCGCAAAGCATGAGATGGTGGGTGATCGAGTGAAGTGGAGGCCCCCCGAACGGACAGACATGAAAAAGCTCCGGTGCGCGGTCATCTTGGTGGGGGTCGCCATGGTTCTCCTGCTCGCCGCCGCCAAATGGATCAGTGCGCGCTTCGCCGAGGCCGACGCGATGGCTATGCACTCCTGTGTCGAGTCACTCGCGTCGGGCTTGCAGTTCGCCGTGCAAACCAACTCCACCGTGTTGCGCGACAGGCTGAGAGCCGCGCCGCAGCGGATTGATGAGCAGTTATTGGCCGAACTGGCCAAGGTCGGCTCGCTGGATTGTGCCAGCATGAGCGTGAATGCAGCCGGTGATCTCTGCGATGCTTGGGGTTCGGAGATCCTGATCGAGATGTCGTCGACAGCGGAAGGCGCCGCGACCGTCCGCGTGATTTCCGTTGGTCCGGACAAGAAACAGGGCACCCGGGACGATATCCAGGCGAGCCGATCCTTTCCACACTGAACCGGACTTTCGAGTAACCCGTCAGGTGCTGGCTCAGTCAAACCCGGGAAAGGGGCACTCCGGAAAGCCGGCCTCCGGCACGGCGAGAGTCTGCAAGCCGAACCGTGATTACTCCTTGCTACTGCCGGCGCGCGGTGACGTTCCAAACATGACCCTATGGGGCATCGAGCAAGACGGATGAGTTTTCTAAAGCGCCGGTTTAGATTCCTCAACTCCCCGACCGGGTCCAGACTCGACATCCCGCGGTCAATCCTCGCTATTCCCAAACGCCGACGGCTCGCCTAACCTCCGGGCAGATTATGAACATGCCCCGCCTCTCCTTCGCCATCGTGGCCGCCGCCATTCTGCTTTCCCCCTTCGCGCTGCCGGCCGCTGACCGTCCGGCCCTTCCGATCGCTGAAGGCCCGTTCCAATCCACGATGGAGTCGCTCACCCATTACCAGTGCCCTGACTGGTTCCGCGACGCCAAGTTCGGCATCTGGGCCCACTGGGGGCCGCAGGCGGTGCCCATGATGGGCGACTGGTATGCCAAGCACATGTACGTCCCCGGTCACCCGCAATACCAGCATCACCTGGAGACCTACGGCCATCCGTCCACCAATGGCTACAAGGACATCATCCCGCTCTGGAAAGCCGAGAAGTGGGACCCCGACCGCTTGATGGCGCTCTACAAGCGGGCCGGCGCGAAGTATTTCGTCAGCATGGGGTCGCACCACGACAATTTCTTCCTCTGGAACTCCAAGCTGCACCGCTGGAACGCCGTCAACATGGGCCCGAAACGCGACGTGGTTGGCGACTGGCAGAAGGCGGCGAAGAAACACGGCCTGCGCTTCGGCGTCTCGGAGCACCTGGGCGCCAGTTTCACCTGGTGGCAGGACAGCCACAGGGCCGACAGGGAAGGGCCGTTCGCCGGCGTGCCCTACGACGGCGCCAATCCGAAATTCCAGGATCTCTACCATTTCCCGGCCGATCCCAACGACAAGGGCTGGTACAGCACCAATCCCCGCTGGCAGCGGATGTGGTTCGACCGCATCCAGGAGCTCGTGGACAACTACCGCCCGGACCTGCTCTACACGGATGGCGGGATTCCCTTCGGCGAGACGGGCCGGGGGCTCGTCGCCCATTTCTACAACTCGAATCTGAAGGACCGCGGCCGGCTCGAAGCGGTTTACACCTGCAAGAAGATCGGCTCGGGTGAATTCGTGGCGGGCACGTGCGTGCAGGACATGGAGCGCGGCGTGTTGGAGGGCATCAACCCGTACCCCTGGCAGACGGACACGTCGATCGGCGACTGGTTCTACAACAAGAACTGGAAGTTCCGGCCGGTGAATTGGACCATCCACATGCTCGTGGACATCGTGAGCAAGAACGGCAACTTGCTGCTCAATGTGGTCCAGCGCCCCGACGGCTCGCTCGATCCGGAAGTCGAACAGACCTTGGCGGAGTTGGCCGGCTGGATTCAGATCAACGGCGAGGCGATCTATGGCACGCGCCCCTGGCGGGTTTACGGTGAGGGCGCCGTCAAGGCCAAAGGCGGCCACTTCAAGGAAGACTTCGCCTACTCTTCAGGTGAAAGCGGTCGTCAGCACCGTGCATCCGGACGCGCAGTTCGCGGTGGGAGTGGCCGGGCAGACCCTCACGGCCACGGCTCCCAACACCGGCTCCTGGGACAAGTTCGAAACGGTCGCACTGGGCAGGATCAACATCCGGCAGGCGGGCGAGTTGCCGGTAAGCTGCAAGGCCCGCAACGCGCAGACCTGGAAGGCGATCCACTTGGCGCGGCTCGAGTTCACAAAGGCGAACTGAACCGCACGTCCCGTTCGGAGTCCCGGCTTTAGCCGGTCGGGTGTCAGCAGAACCCAACCTGCCGCCGACAGGCCCACGCGCTGAACGTTCCCGCGCCCGGCTGCCTGAAGGCAGACACACACGTCCGATGCGGTGGAATTGACTTTGCCCGGCACGATGGTTCAATGCCGGCATGAAGGCGACGTTGGAGCAAATGCAGTCCGATCTGCTGAGGTTGGTCGATTTGGCCCAGCACGGCGAAGAGGTGGTCATTACCAGCCAGGGGCGCGCCGTGGCCAAGCTCAGTGGCGTGACAGCCAGCGCGACTTCGCCAAATCGTCAGGCCTGGCTGGCGCGGCTGGCCGAGTTGCGCGAGCAGTTGTCCACGGGGAAGACCGGACTGACGGTGGAACAAATCCTGGACGAAGACCGGGGCGATTGAGCGCATGAGCTACTGGGACACGTCCACCCTCGCCACACGCCATCATGGCCCGTTGCTACCGCCACGCGCCGCCGATTCCCATTCGCACGTTTGACGCCATCCACCTGGCAACCGCCCGCGTGGCCGGCGAGACTGAGCTTGTGGCCACTGACGAGCGGATGCGCGACGCGGCCAAGCGGTTGGGGTTTACGCTCTTCCCCGTATGACCCCTTTCCACCCGCAACGGCGCGCCCGGACCTTCTGATGTGCCTTGTTCCCAAACCTCCACGTCGCACAGATCCTCGCCACGGACAGCGAGGTCAACAGGTTGCCGAGCAACACACACGCTCGTCGCGGTCAGTGAAGGCGGAGTTCGCACAGCGGCGCAACCGGCGGCGCATTCTCGAACTGGGCGGCAAGATCGCCTTCCGTCCTGGCTGGGACTACAAGCAAATGCGCGGCGCGCGATGATCGTGCCAGGGCGTCCAAGGCACCGCCATTGACTTGCTGATTTGCGCCGTCGCCGTGCGCCACGGGATGCGCATTCTCACCACAGACACCGACTTCGACGAGTTCGCCAAGCACCTACCGATCGACTGTCCAAGCGCCGGCACCAGTCTGGCCACGGGTCTGTTGCCTTCCGTGAGCAGCGCCTCATTGCCGGCCTGAACCTGTTTCACCAACTCGGCGAGCTGACCGGTCAGCTCACTGATTTCTGCAGTCGTTGTCATACTCTAAGTCTCCTCGAGCTCCTTGAGAGTCCGGCCCTGGGTCATGATCTCCGGATGCTCGCGCAGGCGGCCGAGCCAGAACTTGTCGGACTTCCAGTAGATCATCGTGACCGTGTTTTTCATAACTGGCGACGATGTGAGCCCCTGGGCGGCCTTTGGCAATTCCGAGTTGGCGCTTCGGAAAAGGGATGGCCTGGACCGGGCCCGAAGGGCCCCCTGTTCCATCAGGGTGACAGGGTCCGATAGAAGCGCAGATCCATCCCCACTGCCTCAGGATCAAGGAACCGAAGCAGCCCGTGCGGAGAGGAAGCCAGGCGAATTCGCTTACGGGCTGACGGCGCGATAGAAGCGGTGATTTATTCCGATTGCGTCAGGGTCAACGAAGCGGAAGACGTCGTTCACCGGTGTGTTCGTCGAAAGATCCATCCAATCCACAAGGTTGGTGGAAGCTTGGAAGCGATAGGCCTGAGGAGGTCCGACCGGGAAATGAAGTTCCAACGGACCCAGGGCGGCGGCGAGGCCAAAGGTGTTCGTTTGAACCCCTCCAATGAGATTGGCGACATTTAACCTGATGGCAGTGGAGTGGTATTCAGCAAAGGTGCTGCTGCGTGAGCCGAAGCTGAGAATTGGGAAAGCATCGCCAAGGGCGGGCGTGAGACCGTTGAGCAGTGTCACTTTCAGCGTGCCCGCGAGAGTGGCCTGACCGTTGACCACGAGCCGGTCAAATTCACCAGGCGTTAGTCCGGCAAGTTCCATCTGCAACTCACCGGAGGCGGTTTGGGTGTAATATCCGTTGATGGTGAGCGTTCCGGGCGAACTACCAGGGCTCAGCAGAGCGGCGTTGAACACCGGCCCATTGATCGTCCCGGAGCCGGTCAAAGCTCCGCCGTTGATGTAAATGGTGGAACCGGACGCAAGCCCGCCTCCGCTCAATATCGTGATCCCAGAGGTCTGGGTGTAGCCGGCGGCAAAGTTGAGCGTGCCGCTCTGCACCTCCACGGTGCCGGTATTGGTGAACATGGTGCAAAGGCCAAATGTGGTGTTGCCTGTGCCGGCTGACTTGCGAAAGACGCCCGCGTTGCTGAAGGCGTAGGTCTCCGAGAACAGAGTGGCTACGAAGGTGGCCGTGGCGTTGAATGCGCCGTCGCCTTGTGTGTCAAACAAAGCACCCGCGGCGTTCACGATGGCGACGGAGCCGAAATCCAAATCGCCCACAAGAGAACCGTTCCCTGTCCAGACCACCGTCCCCAAATTCGTGATGTTGCCGCCCCTCAGAATCCTGTCTCCACTACCGTTGATGTTCAGCGTGCTGCCTGGAGCAACCGTAATCTGCGCGCTCACGTAACCGCCTGCCCAGTTCATCGTACCGATTACGTTAGGCGTCCCGCTCAAAATGCCGCCGTTCAGGTTCAAGACAGCGAAGGCCGCGGACGGCGGAACCGTTATGTTTCCCGAGTTGACGACAACGATGTCACCTGCCGCGGGCACGGTCGCGGGATTCCAGTTGGCTGGGTTGTCCCAGTCGCTGGAAACCGCGCCCGTCCAGGTGATCGTGTTCGCCGTCACAACGAAATCTCCTGTGATGCTGAGTGGGGAGTTCATCGTCACGCTCAAAGGATTGACGCTCCCTGTGGCATCGCCCGCCCAGGAACTGAACGAGTAGCCGGCGGCTGTGTCGGCGGTGATCGAGACGGATTGGCTGGGTGGGTACCAGGGCCCAGGTGGGCTGCGCTGGAAGCTGCCGCTGCCGAGAGGGGAAGAAGTCAGGTCCAGCAGGTAGTCTGTGTCAAAGGTCGCTGTGTAGGTGGTGCCAGCGTCCGGAGCGATGAGGGTTTGCGACTGGGTGCCGCCTTGACTCCAGGAGCTGAATGAGTAACGGGTCCTCGAGTCTGGCGAGTACTATGGGCTGGGGGTGCCCACCGAGTGCGACGATCCGGGTGTCCAGTTGAAGCTGGCCGGAGTCAGGTAACCGACACCATCGACCGTCACCTGCAGCCCCGACGGCACCGAGGCGACTGTGACGCCGATCGGCGGTTGGGCCGTCCGTGGCATCGAGTTATAGACCGTGTTGTATCCGTCAGTCCTCGAGGGTCCCGACAGGATCACCTCACCATCCAGCAGCACCGAACCCTCATGCAGTCGCTGAAGACCGCCGTTGTTCACGAAGAACATCAGATGCGGTCGATCCGCACAGCCTTGATCTGAGACGAAACCTATCACTCCCCCTGCTGACACCGCCCTGCCTAGTGTCGGAGCGTCTTCACCACTGGCGGAAGGTATCGCATCAACCGCCCAGCCTGTGCCCTCCGCCCCCTGCAACTGCCACCACACATATCCTTCGGCCAGCTCAGGACCTCCGACTACGGTCATTTCGGTGCCGGGAGCGAGCGTGGCCAGTGGTGCGGCGGTTGTTGAGAAAGTGGGCCGCAGATTCAGGCTCGATACGACGGTCACGACGGTTGATCGATGAATGAAGCAGTTATGCAAGGTCTTGCGGACCCCGATCTTCTCGACCGCCCATCCGGTCGCGGCTACTCCTCGCAATTCCCACCACCTGAAACCATCCGCTTCGACCGGCCCACCGATCACGATCATCCTCGTTCCATCCGGCAGTTCGGATACTACTCCGGCACTCGTCGTCGCTGATGAGCGCAAGTTCAGGCTGCCCGCCTCCCGGTTATAGACGGTGACCGCGTCGTTGATTTGGATCGGATCTACTGTTTCCATGTGGATACAGGTGGTGCTGAGAGAGCCGGCGCTTACCCGGATTTCCGCCTCGGCCCCGTGTGGAGGACATGCGGTCGGGGAAAAGGTGTAGTTCACAAACTGAGCGATGCCGGCATGGGCGGCCCTCACGTTCTTTCCGCGGCCAGCCTCAGCAGCCGCGTCATACCCGTCATCAGCGTGCTGGGTTGCCGATCTGGGTTGGTTCCCTGCCTGGGGCTCTATCCAGAAGAAATCAACAGCGTATTCCTGCCCGCTTGGAAGATGGTCCGTGTACGTCCTCGGTATCCAGTACTGACCGTCGTCCCACGGGGCAGCAAGGTCCACAGCGGCGGCTGCAGAGCAGCAGCCGAAGGCAAAGACGCCTAAGACACGCGAAAGAAGCAGAACTGCAGAGAGCGATTTGGTGGGGTGGCGCGTCTTCATATTCAAGCTCCAATCGGCCGGATTCGTCGCCCGTAACGGACGGGCTGGGTTTGAGTTGCGTCGACCTAAACAAGAAGGTCCTCGGAAGCCAATCAGCGAGTCACATCAGCAAGTTGCATAAGGGGCTGAACCGCCTCTGGCCGCTCTGGTAGTCTCCGCCCATGAACGCCGGCACTCATCTGTGGCTTACCTCCGCCGCCGCGGTTCTACTGGCCGGCTGCGCGACGGACTCGCAGGTTTCGAGCTGCCCCCGGACCGACCGCCCCTCGCGCCTGGCCTTCATCACCTGCGCCCGGGACGCGAAGGTCTTCGAGCCGGTCAAGCGGGGCACGTGATTCGAGATTGTCGTGGATGGGCCACTGCGGTAGCTTGAGGCGGCAATGAAGAGAATCGTGGAAGCGAAACCCTTGGCGGATTACCGCATCTGGGTGCGTTTCGAGGATGGCGTGGAGGGCGTCGCCGATCTTTCCCGGCATGCGGGACGGGGTGTCTTCAAGCTCTGGGTTCAACCGGGTGCCTTCGCTTAGGTGCAGATCGGTCCGAATGGTGAACTCGTGTGGGGAGATCAGATCGATTTCTGTCCCGACGCTCTCTACCTGGAGATCACGGGGCGGAAACCCGAAGAGCTGTTCCCGAAGCTTGGCCGAATCCCCGCCTGTGCCTGAGATCAGCCGATTCTTCGGTATCGTCCGTCATCCGGATGTACTTCGCCGACCATCCGCCGCCCCACTTTCATGCGGAGTATGGCGAGCACCGGGCGGTCATCGACATCGAGTCGCTGACGGTGATTGGTGGGAAGCTTCCCCCTCGCGCACTTGGCCTTGCGCTGGAGTGGGCCACCCTGCATCAGGCCGAGTTGAGGGAGGATTGGCGTGCGCTGGAAAGAGACGAACCGCCCCGTCGCATCCCCCCGCTCGATTGATGGCACTGCGTT
>Ga0315274_10004904_pt1 | contig 19636 bp, 14 predicted proteins | sample YL17G02_20_MG_FD_203700 | JGI IMG/M metagenome (GOLD analysis project Ga0315274, IMG submission 203700) | Sediment microbial communities from Yellowstone Lake, YNP, Wyoming, USA - YL17G02_20 | ecosystem: Environmental > Aquatic > Freshwater > Lake > Sediment | place: USA: Wyoming | collected... | reverse complement strand
CGCGGCGGCGGAAGCGGGCTTTGCTGTGGGCTGAGCGGCCAGCCGCTGCCCGGCAAAGGCACCTCGCCCCCGGCATCACCTTTTGGTGATGGCTCGGGTCGCTCATAAAGGCGTTGGCGCGCGCGGGGCGTGCGCCCTGCTGGGCGCAGCCATTATGGCGACCCTCGCCGAAATCCGGTGTGGAGGTGATGCCTTATGGCGGCGAGGTGCTCAGTGTGCGGCAGCGAGGACGGCATCCGCTCATCCTGCCCCAAGCTGGAGGGGCAGGTCGTATGCCGTTACTGCTGCCGGACCAGGAAGGGCCTGGATCAGCCGGATTGCCCCTGGTGGGAGCTGTGCAGTGCCACTGACCTGCGGCAGTGGGAATGGTGACGGCCCCGCTCGGCATGGCTTGGCTGCCGGGTCTAGCGGGGCATGGGGAAGAGGTGGAGGGGCTGGGAGGAGGGGAGGGGGTTGCCGGGAACGGCAGACCCGTCTGCGGTGATTGGCGCCGCAGTGCTCGCGGTGACGCCGCGCGCGGTGGGTTGGAGGCCGTCGCATGGTGATGCTGGCGGTCTTGGAGGTCGGTTTCGGCCGAGGAAATGAATGGCCGGGAACGTGACCATGTAATATCAATAATCTATTGAAAGGAAAGGAGTTGAGATTCAGTTTGAAGAGGTAAGAGGATAAATGAGGCGCGAAATGGAAACGAATGCTCGTATGCACCCGGCGAACACAGATGTGATAGCCAGGGCACTTCGGCAGGGCATGTCGGATGGGGTTGAATGAGCTGGACTCAGGCTTGAGCTGCCGACAGAGTGTCAGCCTGCTTTGCCGCCTGGGCGAGCTTCCAATGGTCCGGCAGGATCTCGTGCAGCTTGTTGCTCGGGTGAACATCGCCCACACATCGCCTTGTACGGACGGACACCCCAAGAGACCGGGGAGGGCCGCTTCCTGCCGGAACTCATTACGATCCGGGCACGTGACCAACTCCAGCCGCAGATCGAGGTTCGTCGAAGGCACTATCACGGCGACCCTCGATTGCCGGTCCTCGATATCTTGGTGCGACTGGCGGCCTGACAGGTGCCCTTGTTTACTTGCCAGGGAGTCAGCGCGGCTTTCTGCGCCCCAGCCAGTAGCGCCATCCATGAAGCACGCGTAAACTCCGCGCCATGCTGGTTCCCAACGTCGGGCAATCGTCTCATTCCTGCCTTCGATTACCCTTCGCAGGCTGAGGAATCGAGCGAACAATTGGCCGGGCCGCTACAGGTCGGCTGGTTAGCCAAAGATCAACGGTGCCGAAGGCGCCGTGACGGCTCAATGTTGGGCGGGGCGGGCGACGTCGCCTCGGGCGAACTCGTCGACCTTGCGGAGGACCTTGGCGATGCTGAGGGACTCCCGGATTTCGGTGATCTCGATCTCGCCGGCCTCGGTCTCCTCGTAGCCGATCAGCGCCCCGTTGCGGTCGCGGATCTCCTTGCCGCGGTGGATGACCTGGAACTGCTGGCCGACCTTCAACCCGCTGGCCTGCCCGACGTCAAGGTAGACCTTCTCGCCGGAGACGGCAGCTACGCAGATGCCGTTGCCGACCTTTTCGGGCATGGTGTCGGCCAGCTCTTCCACGGCGTCGTGGATGGCCTCCAGGCCGTTTCGGCCGAGGCCCATGACGGAACATACGACCTCGCCGGTGTAGACGCTGTAGACGCTGAGGTAGCAGGCGGTGTCGAATGTTCGCATGGCGGCGTTGCGCTGGGCCTGCTCGGCGCGCATACGGCGCAGCTCCGCGATGCGTCTTCGCTGTCCGGCGACGCTGGGGTTAAGGAGGTTCTCGAGAAACGACGGCTGGTAGTCCTCGGCATCGCGGTAGCTCTTGTCGGCATCGAGGGCGTTCTTGAGCGTGCTGTCCTCGTTTTGCCCGAGGGAGCCCTCGATGAGGTACCGCACGCCGAGAAGCCCGCCCCGGTCGGGGGCGGTCTCGGGGTTGACGTACTTGCTGGCGCCCAGGTTGATCTCGCGGATGATATCGAGGATCCGCTCGCGTTCGACCACGACGAACGCGTCGCTCTCCAGCAACTCGTGCTTGAGGATATCGCGGGCGCGCTTGTTAATGTCGGGCGGCACCTCGCCCGGGACGCTGCGCCCCGACTGGCCCACCTTTACGTCCACGTTTACGTTAACGCCACCCTGCCCGGCCGGGCGGGTCTGGGCGGGGACATCCTGCACTTCAGCCTTGCCGAAGGGCTGGCCCTCCACGGCGGTGGTGTCGCCGAATCGCAGCAGGGCCACCGTGTAGCGGACGGCGCCGCGTTTCTTAGCAGAGGGTGACACCTTGTGAGTATAGTCGAACGTCCGGCCTGGCGGCGAAACGGCCTCGGGGGGCGGGGGCGGCGCGCCGATTCCTGCGCCGGTCGTCGTGTGCCCACAGCCGCTAGTCAGGACGCCGAATGCCAGGGCCGCCATTGCGGCCAGAAGCGTCGCGCGTGTCATGGTTCACCTCCTTGGCTGTTAGCCGCGAGTGGAGTGTTTCTTGGGTTCTCTAACAATCACTTGGTAGTCGGCCGCCTTGGTGCTCATCGACGTGCAGGTGTACTCAGTCACTGTCCGCGCGTCCAGCATTATCGGCTCCCAGTTGGTCTGCTCCAGCATATGTCCCTGGGCGTCGAGGAAGGTGGTCCGCGCGTCGATCCAGACGTTCTCCTTGGTCGTGTTCCGGAAAGTGGCGATGACCTTTAGCAGCCCACTGCCGACTCGCTGCGTGTCGATGCGGGCCACCTGGAGGACGTACTTCACCTTGGAATCCTCGAACTGGAGCCGCCCCTGTGAGATGTAGGGCGATTCCTCCAAAACCACGTGGGCCGGCTCGGTCGTACAGCCGATAAGCATTGAGGCCAAAACCCACGACGCCGTCAAGGTCATGTATGGTCGCATGGTTAACCGTCTCCTTTGGACCGCAGGGTCACTTGGCCGCGACCGGAGCGCTCCGCGCCGGCCCGGCGATGACACGTTCGTAGTACTCCGTTCCCGGCGTCGGAGGGCACATGCACCGCCCGCCGAGAACGACATGGAGTCCTTTGGCACACAGGCCATTGCACCGTGTGTGCCCGGGCCCTTTCAGGGCGATGCCCTTCTGCTCGTAGAGTGATCGAAGCTGCTCGGCCGTCATGTCCTTGCAGAAACCGTCGCGGTGCAATTGCTCCATCAGTTCCTCCGATGGCGTGCAGCAGCACTTTCCTCCCAGCGCCCAAGGCTGGTTTCCCGGCTTGTGACCGACACTGTCATTGCAGTAGACCACATCGGGCGCCACGAGGCTCTTGGCGACGTAGGGGCCCGGCGGGGTCTCACAACCGGCCAGGGTAGCCGCCAGAACGCATAAGGCGGCGGCCCAGCCGATCCAGTGCGAGCGGGCAGTTTTCCTGGATGTCTTGCTCATGTTCGGTTCCCTGTTGTTTCGGCCGCCACGGCGGCGGGCTAATCCTTCTTTGGCGGCTCGTACGTGTTGTCTGCCTCGGCCATGGTGTGGAGGATGTAGATATTCTCCTGGCCGTCACGGACGGGCAGGCTGTATCGCGTCTGGCGCATGCGAGGCAGCAGTTTGCCATTGGAGTCGAACGACTCCAGGCTCAAGTTATAGAGCCCGGGGCGGACCTTCGCGGCATAGATGTGCACCTCGCCGGGCATCAGGTGCCAGTAGCGGTGGTCGGCCTTGACGTTCCAATATGCGGCCGCGTATCCAATGTATGGCAGGCGCGCCAGAATGGACTGTGCCACCCCCTTGGCCAACTGTGCCTGGTCCTTCTCCGTTGTGCCGCGGGTGTCGGCCTGGTGGAATATGTCCAGCATCTGCCAAGCCTGTCCCGCGCCCTGCCCATTGAGATACACCAGGACGCTTCGTTCGGGGTAGGGGGCGCGAATGATGGCGTCGGCGAACTGGTTCTCGCCCACCAGGTACTTGATCGGTCCCAGGCCCGCCTCGACAACCAGGATTAGGTTCACGTCCTGCTGAAAGCCGCTGGAGCACATTTCCTGGCAGGATGATGCCCCTCGTAGGACGATCTGCCCGGGCTGACCCTGTGATGGGTATCCCGGCAGCATCGCCGGCATCTCGGTGAGATCCGGCGATGCGGACATGTCCGTCGCCCCGGGCACGGGTTTGTCGCCCCGGGTCGCTAGCCGGTAGCTCTCCGCCTCCAGTCGCACGCGTTTCTCGCGCTCGGCGGCCTGGTTCCTCTGGGTTGCCTGCAACTCATCCTGCTCGTTGTCGCGAGGCACCCGCGTGCAGGCCTTGACGAAAGCGATCCGGGCATTGTCTTGCTGCCCCAGCTTCAGATAAGCCTTACCCAGCCAGAAGTGCGCCAGGCGGAAGTCGTCGCGGTACTTGGCCATGTTCTCCGCCGTCGTCTGGTCGGCCATGTTCCCACGCGAGCAGAAGATACGGGCGTTGTTGTAGTCGCCGTCCATGTAGTGCAGCAGCCCGAGGTACGTGCAGAGCATCGCCCGCTCGAACGGCTCGCCCTTGAAGATCTTGGCGCTCTCATCGCTCAGGGCGGCCTGTTTCTCCTTTTCCGTGTCCTGGTGATTCTCGATGTCGGCCACGCACTGGAGAAGTTCGGTCTTGGCCTGGCTGTAGTTGCCTCCCATCAGGCACAGTGACGAGTAGTCCATTGCCCACATGACAAAGTCTTTGTCGTCCGGCCGGACGTAGGCCTGGAGAAACCTGGCCGAGACGTCGTAGTCGGCCTTGGGGTTGGCACGGGCGCACATGGCCTGAGCCATCTTGATCTGCGTCTCGTCAGGCCCGCATCCGGCCGGGACAAGAATGGCGCCCAGGAGGATCGGCCAGGCAAGCGTTTTAGGAGGCAGTCGGCGGTTCATGGCATGTCCCTATTTGTAGTAGGTGCCCGTCTTGCTGTGTTTCTTGATCTCGTAGTCATCTTCCCAAACGATCGCTGACGTTCCTGCATCCGTCAGACGGAAGCTCAGCCGGGTGTAGGTCGTGTTGCCCTCGACGGTCACCTTGTCGATTGAGTCGATCGCACCTGTGAGGAAGAAATCGGCCCCGTATCGGGTCTGCTCGCCGCTGGTGGTAAGCTTGCCACGATCCTTATCGCGGGTCTCCTTATCGATCGTTCCGGCGATCACGCGATCCAGGAACACGATCCGTCCCTCGGCGTTTCGGATGAGTTCCTTTCGCATCTTGTCAAGGAAGGCGTTCTCATTGATGTAGGCGTTGGAGTTGTTCTGCATTGGCGCAAGGGCCACCTTGGGCGGGGTAGTGGCGTTCTGGATCTGGGCAAGCTGGACCATGCTTCGCGCCATTCGCTGGCATATGGAGCGGAAATCCTGGCTGGTCAGGCCCGTGCCAACCTCGATCTCGCTTAACTCGTCCGGTCCGATCCGAGTCGTCTCGCCCGTGCAGCCGGCCAGGCCCACACAGGCCGCGACGACCAGACACGAGATGGCTTTCAACATGTTCATGTGTCAGTCTCCTTTATCTTTGTTACAGGAATTGCCATCGCTGGCTGCGCCGAGTTGCCGGAAAACCGTCCGGAAATCCGCTGCACAACGAAACCCCACGTCGTCGAACGCTTCCGCGGGCCGGGCCGCCTGGTTCGTGCCGCAGACCGCAGCCTCCTGGCGGCTCCGCCAGCCGCCACCAGCCACGATCTTCTGCACGCCGTCGTCCGGCTCGATCACACCGGCTGGGGTGGCCGACGCGTGGAGGTCCCGTCTATACCACGTGGCCGTCCACTCGCGAACGTTGCCCGTCAGGCCGATTGCGCCGAAGGCGCTGACGTCACCGCACGGTTTATCTGCGGGTGCAAGGCCCACATGCCCGTCGACGCCGCTAGCCAGGTTGCCTCCCGACCGTTCGCCGCAGGGCCATCGGCGGCCGTCATCGGCCTGGCAGGCCCGCAGAAACTCAAGCCATGTCGGCAACTGCCGTCCCCGCCACCTGGCATAGGCTTCGGCGGCCTGCCACGTCACGCCCGTCACGGGCAGGTCGAGCCCGTTGAACTCCTTCTGCCGCCGCGTGATCGGCTGAAACCGCGTCGCTCGCTCTTCCTCGCGGCGTGCCAGATCGGTCAGGAAGGCCAAAAACTCCGCCACCGTCGTCTCCCGACTGTCGAGGAAGAAAGGTTCGACCCACAACGCTCGCGCCTCGCCGTTGGCTGCCCATCGAACCGCGCCCCCAGGCACGAATACCATCCCGTCCGGCGGATTTGCCGCTACGGCGCATAAGCGAAGCATATGTACGTAGTAATTGGCCAGCAGCGGGCGGCTGGAGGCCGTAGGGGCCTTTCGCAGGGCTTCGCAACGCGACCAGAAAGAGGCAAACCGGCTGGCTGCCTTCGCCGCCAGGCACTGCTCCTGAAGGGCCGTCAGCGACAACTCGGCCGTAGCCCCCTCGGTGGTTGTGGCGGGAGGCGGGGTGTCGCCCCTGGCCACGAGGCCCACCATGGCCTTGGCGTGCTCGGGGAAATACGACACCAGCCGCGTCTGTCGCGTGAAACACGAGGAGATCGTTCCGTCAGCTACCCGAACCACGCGCAGGCTCAGCAGGTAGTCGTTCTCAATGCGGGTCACCACGGGAACCAGCACGTGCGTCGCGTCGAGGCCAGCCAGCTTGATCGGCACTTGCCCGACCCCCGCAGCCCCTGAAACGATCTTCAGGTCGTATTCGTCAAAGATGGCCTTGAGTTGCTTTCGTTCACCCAGCCGAACGGACCTGGCCGCCAGCGACTCCGTGACCGCCTGCTCAAACGACGCGGCCTCCTCTGGGCGGACTTGGCCAGCCACCTCAACAGGGCAGACCACATAAACAGGTTCTCCGGCCCAGGCCACCGGGCAGCCAAAGCAGACAACCCATAACCACATTATGGTTCGTAGCTTCAACACCGCCGCCTTTCCTCAGACCCACTTCAGAGTATGCAGTTGAAACGTTATCAGCCTTCGGCCAAGATAGTCAAACCAAAATTGTGGAAATTGTGGGATGGCCAAGGAACATCGTACCCACCTGATTCCAGTCAGGGCCGTACCTGGACGATGGTTCTTTCGGCTGTGTGAAGCCTGGGAACGATTGCGAAGGGACAACTTCGCTGAGCAGGAGCCCATGCGGGATCTCTGGATACTTGGTGGCCTTCTCAAAGTAGATGGAGCCGAATACCCACGCGCAGAAACCGTACACGCACAATGGCGCTGTCATTCCCATTACGCTCAACGCCGTCTTTGACCATGGACGCAACGCGGGCATTCTCATCTCCTCGTCGGCAGGCGGCCAACTTCCACTGTGAGCAAACCTTGCCGGTGTTCGGATCAGTCTTCGATAATCAACGGACTCTGATACGAACTTCATCCATGAAAACGCGCCCCGGGCCGCCGCCTGACCACCAGTTGCCGGCCAACCCGAAGCCCCAGTTGTCGAGCGGCACTTCGCTCCTGTAGACGGAAGATGCCGGGATTACCTTCGGCCAGGCTGGAAGCCCCTTCTTGATGACGTTGCCGTTAAGCCACACGTCGGCCTTGCCCCCGGCAAAATCGATGTCCACCCTCACCGTGTAGGTGGCTTCCTTGCCAGCGGGCCAGGAACCAAGTTCCCACGATCCCGGCTGCCATTGGCCGGTTTCCCCGCCAGTCGGCCCGCTCCAGGTAATACGCCCATCCGTGCCGAATACCAGGGCGTTGGCGTAGGGAACCTGATTCCCGAATCTCGGGTCCGTGAAGAAGAAACCGACGACCGCCGACGAACGTGGCGTCGCTTCCATGTGGATGACGCACTCGTAGCGCAGATGGTCCGGCGCTTTGCCTTCTTCTATGCCTTTTAGGTGGATCGCAGGCCGTTTGAGCCAGTTGCCGTTTTGTGAAAGGCTACAAAAGGACTTTTTGCCGCCAGCCGCCCATTGGGTCATTACGGTATCGTCACCACCTCCGGTCAGGTCTGCCCACTGCGACGGATGCTCACCATCGTTCCATTTCTCGAAATCATCCTCGAAGACTGTGCGCCAGGGCTTGCCGCTATTCAACTCGGTGACATCCGCGACGAGCGTGTGCGCCGGGTTCACCTGAACATCACCGCTCTTCTCGTGCTCCCAAGGAGACAGAGTGTCGCAGAGGTCGACAAACGCGGGTGTGCGAATCCCGCCCCAGCAGGTCCTTCCCCCGTCGGCGTTGTACGTCCCCAGGACGATCTTCTTCACGTCCTGCCGCCCGAAGGCAAACGTCCGCTTGGCGAGTTCGCGGTTCTCCCGGTCGAAGGCGCTGCACGTGACCTGGTCGCCTGTCCGCTCGATCTGGTATCTGTACCATGTGTTGACCGGGGCTGGTACCTCCGTTTGGTCGTAAGAGCCAGGCGTGAAGCTGAAGCAGCGATTCGTGATCTCGGCGACGACGTACCGTCCGTCCTCGAAGAACAATCGCAGGCCTCCCACTGTAGGCGGGCAGTACGCCGTCTTGCCGTGGGAATCGACCTTTACCCAGGCCTCCACCACAAAGTCTCCCGACCATTCCAACGACCTCGCGATGTTGTTATGCCGAAACGGGCTGGGGTGGAGGTCGGAAACCATCACGATAGCCTGGGGGCCAGGCCCGAAGCTGACCGCAGCCGTCGGACCCTTTGCTGGTGGCTGACCGGTTGGGTGCAACGGAGTTTGTCCTGAGTCTATGGCCGTTCTGGGACCAGCAGGCCGCTTGTCCCAGCCAATCATCGCCCACAAACCAATCGCCAGGCCGATAATGATGATGCCGGCGAGGGCGGCCAGGAGCCAAAACCGAGACCATCTTGCCGGCACTTGAGGCCTTGCCGCGCAAACCATGGCGTTTTCGCCGGCCAGCACGTCCTTCAGATCGTCGGAGACGGCATCACAGGAGGGATAGCGTTTGGCTGGGTCGACCGCGATCATCTTCAGGACGATCTTGACAAGGCCTGGCGGAACCTGGGGATTCAGCCTGCCGGGCGCCAAGGGCGTTTGGCCCTGGAAGGCCAGTGCAAGTTCCGCGCGATTCCTGGCCCGATATGCGGTCCGCCCGGTCAGGATGAAATACAGCGTCATGCCCAGCGAGAAAATGTCGGTGCGGTGGTCGAGCGGCTGGGCAAGGTTCTGTTCCGGCGACATGTAGGCCACCGTGCCGGCGGTGAGGCCCTCGGTCTGTGTCACCTCGGCGATCTGCCCGGTGAGGTCATGGGCTATTCCGAAGTCGCTGATACGCACTCGCTGGAGGTGATTCTGAAGCAGGATGTTGGCTGGCTTGACATCTCGGTGGATGATATTGTTCCGGTGAGCGTGCTGGAGGGCGTCGCATGCTTGGAGAATGATGCGGATGGCCTCCTCCGGCTGAAGGAAGCCTTCCTTCTCGACCTTATCCTCAAGGGAAATGCCCTGGATGAACTCCATCGCGAAATACGGCGGGCTGGCCTGCTGGTCGACATGGAAAACCGGCACGATATTGGCGTGGCTCAGATTGGCCGCCAGGACTGCCTCCCGGTGAAATCGCTTTACGAAGGAGGGGTTGGACGCGATCTCCCGGTGGAGAACCTTCAGGGCAACAACGCGTTTCAACGCGTGTTCGTAGGCCTTGTAAACAGTCCCCATGCCGCCGCTGCCGATCTTCTCCAGAATCTCATAGTCCCCCAACCGTGTCCCCGGAGGCATGGCTTGGTCGTGGCCCGGCGGCAAGTCCCCGCGCTCGGTGCCTGCATCGGTTATTGGTGGAAGATCAGCTTCGTTAGCCATGATTTTGGTTCCAGTGTGCCTTGCGGTCACACGCCGTCGCGGCCGTGCTCTTCAAGTAAGGCGAAGGCGGCACGGAAAAGTGCCTTGACTTCGTCCGGAACCCAGGTCCGGTCCACCAGATTCCACATCCCCTTCGCCAGATCCCTGCACGAGAGCCGTGTGATCATCCGGTTGTGCGACAGAAGGGTCCTCGCGATGGCGGCATAGTACACCACCGTACCGGCGGCACGCTCCGCAGCCGTCTCGCCGCGATCCGCCATGGCCTTGCCTTGGGCCTTGATCGCTTCAGCGACGGCCACTTCCGTTGTTGGGTCGAGCAGGGCCCTTCCTATGGTGTCCACCTTTCTATCCGCCTCAGACCCGTCCTCAGCTTCCTTGGCAGCTAGCAGCAAGGGTGCCGAAAACGCCGCGACCAGGGCAGCCCGCGCTTCCTCGGGCCGGATATTCTCGGTGCTGCCGGATGCAGCCACCGCAAGGAGGTCGGCGAGTTGCCCTGGCAATATCCCATGGGTGCGGGCGTCTTTCATGGTTCTGCTTCCGCTGAATCCTAGGTGGCTCCATCATGGTATGCGCCACCGTGGCCGTCATCTTGCGCGGCGCGACGATAGAATCTTGTGCAGATCGGCAATCTCATCGGCAATCTCGGCATCCTCGCTGACCAGGGGTCCGATGTGCCGCTTCAGCGTGGCCTCGAACCGGCGCTTGACCGTCGCGATCATGTTCGATGCCTTCTGCGGCTCGACCCCCAGCGGGGCGCATATGGCAGCAAGATCGGGGCTCGGCGACCCTGACAGTATCGGCTCCACCACCCTGGCGTCGAAGATCTGCCAGTGCAAGGATTTTCCATCTCTCAAGCACTCCTCTTGCACTTCCGCCAGCACCTGATCCAGCAGCGTCGAGGCCCACATGTAGTGGAAGGCGTCCTCGGGGGTGAGGCTGGTCGCCGGCTCCGGGATGGTGAATGATCCGGCGCCGTCGAGGCTCACAATCTGCGTTCCGGGGGACCTCCTTTGGGTTCTGTCTCGTCGGTGGATGCTGGCCGTGTAGTGGGTCAGAGCCGTAAGCAGAAAGCTGCGGAATCGCCCCTTGCTGCGGTCGGCCTGCTGCACCAACGCCTTGCCCAGGGCCACATCGACGAAGAATCCCTGCGTCAAGTCCTCGGCTTCCCCGACGCTGTAGCCTTTTCGGCAGAGGTAACAGTAGACGGGCTTCCAGTAGAGTTCGAAAATCTGTCCCAAGGCCGCCTTTCGCCTGGAGGTGTTCTCCGTCTGGGCGTCGTGGATGATCGTCCAGCGGGTCGGAAGGAAGCTCGATGGTCGCTCCCCTGGCGTCTCCTTGTCGAGGGGACGTTTCATTTGCTGGATGTCTCCCCAAAGCTCAGTTCATCAATGAAAACCCGCCCCGGCTCAGAACTTCCATCCACCAGTTGTTCATCCCGAAGCCCCAGGACCTCAGTGGGATCTCCCGGCTATACTGCGAAGAGGCTGGAATTACATTGGGCCATGCCTTTAGACCCCGGAATACCTCGCTCTTGAGCGCGTTTGCGCAGCGGTCGTCCACCTCCGTTATGTAGACGTCGGCGAGTTGCGAAACAGGATCGACCTCAACGCGAACGTGAAACGTGCAGTCCGTGCCTGGCTTCCACCTGCGCAAGGCTACGGACGTCCTTCCGGTCCATCCCACCTCGCCACTGTCCGCGAAGTATACGCCGTTCGTGATCGGCACTTGGGTGCTTGGATGGCGCGGGTCCCAGAACGTGAATCCCATGATGCCTGTAGAGTAGCGGGACGCCTCGAAGTGAATGAATACATCGTAGTAATATGCCTGCATAGGCGGCCAGCCCGGCCAGACGCCGATTTCATTGAGGTCCATCACCGCCCGGTTGACCCAGCCGCCGCTGCGGCATGTGGACACGAGTGACTTGGTTCCCTTCAGGCCCCACTGGTCGGTCACTAGATCGTTGGCGGTGCTTCCCGTCATCTCGGTCCAGCGGGCTGGATGCTGCCCGTTTGGATAGCTCTCGAAGTCGTCCTTGAAAAGCACCATCCCGCGGCGATTAGCCATGTCCACGACGTTACAGGCGAGCTTCTTCGCCATCATGAGTGAAGGCGTGATCATGCCCACCAGCACGGCGATGATGGCGATCACGACCAGCAGCTCCAGTAAGGAAAAGGCGAGGAATCGCCGCGTAGGGCCATGCGACGACTTCTGGAGGGAGCCTGATCGATGCTGGCCATCCCAAGCCTTTGTCGGCCCTTCAATCGATCCGTCGGATGCGGCTGTTGTGTTCCTGTAGGCCATGATTGCTCCAAGAACTACAGCAAAAGGACCCGGGGGCAGCCCATCCACCGCCGGCACGACTGAAATACACACCCTCTAGCGTACAGCAGGCCCCAGCCGTGTCAAGCCTTGCCGGTTCTTCCGTTCTTGCCAGCGGATTTGTCCGCGGCAGCGCGCAAGATGTCGACCGCATTGGCGCACTGGTAATGGAAAGAAGAACAAGCTTCGGCATCAGGCTGGGCAAGAAGTCTCAAGAATAAGGAAGAAGCGATGGGCCGCCCGTCATTGCGGGCGGCAGGCAAAAAGGAAACCACCTCAAGAAAAGGAACACAAGATGAGACCCATGAAGAAGATGACACTGTTGATGGCGTTGATCGCAATTGGCACGCTGGCCGTGGGATGCGACCCCAAAGGCCGCTCCAGTTCATCCGGCAACGCCGGCTCTGATCGGTCGGATGGCTCTCGCGTCATCAGGGAATCGCGGCGGCCCGACGGCACGGTTGTCCGGTACGTTGCCGACAACTCGGGGCCCGCCGGACCGATGGTGGTCGAGGAAACCCAGTACCCCGGCGGCCAAGTCTCGCAGACCAGCATGTCCCAAGAGGACTACAGGCGGCTGCGGGGGCAGCAGATCGCCAACAGCATCAAATGGGGAACAAGCGACCCGGATGAGGCTCGAATGGCCCAACAGCGATGGGCTGACCAGCAGCAGCAATGGCAGCGGCAGGCCCAGAACATCGGCCAGCAGTTCGGCCAGGCGATGCAGCAGGCCCAGAGAAACGCGGCCCAGCAACAGGATCAGGCCCGGCAGCAGGCCCTGGACCTTGGCCGGCAGGTCAACAACTTCTTCAACAACCTTCAGAACCGGCGGTAACAAAGCATGGCCAGCGGCGGAACATCTCGACAACAGGCCATCTTCTCCCGTACGGAGTGGGCGGCACTGGCGCCCAGCTTGGGCCTGACACGGTGCCAGATGCAGGTCGTTCAGCTTGTTTTCGCCGGGCTGCACGACAAGGCAATCGCGGTCCACCTGGGCCGCAGCCGGGCCACGATCCGGACTCATCTGCGGCGGGCTGCGGTTCGGCTCGGTGCGGATGACATGGTGGGCATGGTCCTAGAAGTGTTCCGCCGTTTCCGGGCCAGCTGTGCCGGGCGCCGGAGTCGTTGAAATTAGTCCAGGTGAAATTCATCAAGGTGCTGACTTGACAAACAGGGCTAAGGCGGTAAGATATTATGAGTTTTGCGTTTGCGCACCATGATGACGTTGTGCGACGACGGCTACGAAGGACCGCGTTGCAGTGTAGCCCTGTTCCCAGACTTCCGAGCAAGCTACACAACAAGTCATGACCCTTGGCCTCGGGTGCGTCCGGCAAAGGACAGTACCATGAGAACAAACAACCGCATCCCCCATCTCCAACAAAGACACACCTCATCTCGGACCAATACCAAGCCCATGCGACCACTCCTTGAGCAGCTCGAAGAACGCATTCTCCTCGCGGTCATTGCAGTGCCCGGAAACTACTCAACGATAACTCAGGCAATTGCCAATGCAAGCGCAGGAGACACCATTCAACTCGCCGCCAACACCACATACGGCGCGGGCGAGACATTCCCGTTACACGTCCAGAAGGCCATCACGATACGCGGCGCTGGTATAGGCTCCACGGTGATTACAGGCATCGCATCCCAGTACGTCTTCCAGTGTTACGGCGTCAGTGGTACTTTGCTAATTGACGATTTGACCGTGCAAGGCGGTGAGATAGGCTTCTATCTGCGGGAGGGATTCTCTGGCATACTTCGCAACTGCGAGTCGAGGAATAATTTGAAATGCGGCATATATGCCGAATCCAGCAGCCCAACAATTGAGGGCGCATCCCTACACGGAAACCCCACAGCCGGCGCCGCCTTCTACGCTGCCACATTTGCTAAATTAAACGCCTGCAACATATACGGGAACGGCATAGGCATTAGCGCCGTCGCTTCGTCCCACATCAACCCGTATGCCTCCATCATCTCCAATAACACATACACTGGGATAAGTATCCAGAATTCCATAGCAGATATCTACTCCAACACTATAACATATAACGGAACTGGGATACTCCTCGTCCAAAACTCATCCGCGACCATTGCAAACAACATCGTTGCCTGGAATGAATTCGTCAACAATCATACGGGTATTTATGTGCAATCGAATTCTACAGCCGTCATCGATCACGACACGATCTGGTACAACGGCACCAATGCCGGGGCGCCTGACGGAAATGGTGTCCGTTGTGATGGTGGAACCGCGACAGTGACGAACTGCATCCTTTGGGGCAATGGGAACCACTCTGATTTATATGGATGCACAGCGACGTATTCAGACATCAGCGGCACTGAGCCCCACCCCCTTGACATCACCAACATAAATGCTGACCCGTTGCTGGACGCGAGCTATCACCTTAAGGTGGCCTCGCCCTGTATAGACAGCGGCGTAGGGACTAGCCTGACGCTGGACATCGACGGGCAATCGCGTCCGAAGGGCGGTGCGCCTGACATTGGAGCTGATGAATGGGTGCCCACATACTACGAATACGTTCCGTACTACAGCCAGGGGAGAACAGAGTGGTGCGCACTTGCCTCTCTCAGAATGTTGCTTGGCTACTCCGGTGTTAACAGGGACCTGGCGACGATTGCGTGTGCAAATGATTGGGATGGAGACATCAAGCCAGGACTGGACTCGGATCATGGAGTTCCACTGATGAAAATCGAATTGACTGGCAGTGGGACTTTTTCCGACTATGCCTCTTCATTAGGTCTGGTAAGCGTAGCAGGGAGTACTTATGACCTCCTAAGCACGTTGCGTGCGGAGCTTCCCTTGCATCGCCCGGTTCTCATTACGTGCAAGAACCAATCGCATGCCGTCGTCATTGTGGGCCTAGACGATGGGGCTAGCCCGTATGTGTACCTTGATGATCCGGATACGGCCGTCGGTTCAGGCACGTCGTATTCTATGCGGCGGATGGCATGGACGAAGTTCTTAACTGATTACTACCCGAATTCGGGAAACGAGGGGTGGTTTGTGATCACGAATGGGAAAGGATGTGGATCCTCCACAGTGACTGTTGACCCATGGGCTGATGACGAGCCACTCCCGGTGTGGTTCTGGCACGCCGCAGCGCAGAATGGGCGGCCAGTCAGTGACTCTCAACTTAAACTTGACCCAAACGGGGAGACGCATAGGCCTGGTGGGATAGGGTGGGTGGAGACGACCAGTGTTAGCGGCAATAGCAGCCATTACCTTGACCCGTCTAATACATATGGCTATTGCGTCAATGCGTCTGATTACTTGTTCATACCTCAATTGTGGATCTATAACCCAGGGGGAATGCTCACAGTGTGTACTTTATATCTTCAGATTAGTGACGAGACCTCTGGCGTGACCGTGTGGGGACAATCAAGTCCTATCACATTAAGTGGTTGTGTGAAAGCTATTTGCCCGGAGACTCTGGATGTGCCAGTGTTGCCGCTGAACGGGAAGCAAGTCTCGTCGCTTGGTATTGGGGCTGGTCATGTGGGTAAAATAACGGTTTCCGTCGACGTGGGGGGGTCTGTAACTGATGCCTTTAGTGTTGCTTTTAAGGTTGCGGCCCTGAAGACGCCGCCGGTAGCGTATAACCAGTCGACCAACACGAACGAAGGTACGTCATTGCCTGGTACGGTTACGGCAAGCGATGCGGACGGCGACGCGCTCGTGTATGCGTTGGTTTCCGGAGCCTCACACGGAACCGTGAACTTGCAGTTGAGTGGTGCGTTCACATATTTGCCATCGGGCGACTATAACGGGGCAGACAGTTTCACGTTCAAGGCCAATGACGGGAAAGCGGACTCGAACGTGGCGACGGTGAGCATCACGGTCAACGCCGTGAACGACCCGCCGTCCTTCACGAAGGGGCCGGACCAGACGGTGAATGAGGATTGCGGCGCTCAGACGGTGACCGGCTGGGCGACGGGGATAAGTGCGGGTCCGCCGGACGAGTCGGGCCAGACCTTGACGTTCCAGGTGACGGGGAACAGCAATACTGGGCTGTTCTCGTCTGGACCCGTCATCTCATCCAGCGGAGCGCTGACCTACACACCGGCGGGAAACGCTAACGGATACGCGGACATCACGCTGGTGCTGAAGGACAACGGCGGGATAGCCAACGGCGGCGTGGACACGTCCGGATCCCAGACGTTCAGGATAACGGTCAACTCGGTGAACGATGTGCCTTCGTTCACAAAGGGATCTGACCAGACGGTGAACGAGGACGCTCCGGCTCAGAGCGTGGCGAACTGGGCAACGGCCATCCTGGCCGGTCCGGCCAACGAGTCTTCCCAGACATTGACCTTCCAGGTTACGACGGACAATGATGCATTGTTCGCGGCCAAGCCGGCGGTTGCCTCCAACGGGACGCTGACCTACGCGCTGGTCCCCAACGCCAATGGCGTGGCCAACGTGACGGTAACGCTGAAGGACAACGGCGGGATAGCCAACGGTGGCGTGGACATGTCCGGCTCCCAGACGTTCAAGATCACGGTCAATCCAGTTAACGATGTGCCTTCGTTCACCAAGGGATCTGACCAGACGGTGAATGAGGACGCTCCGGCTCAGAGCGTGGCGAACTGGGCGACGGCCATCTCGGCCGGTCCGGCCAACGAGTCTTCCCAAACATTGACCTGCCAGGTGACGACGGACAATGATGCGTTGTTCGCGGCCAAGCCGGCGGTTGCCGCCAACGGGACGCTGACCTACACGCTGGTCCCCAACGCCAATGGCGTGGCCAACGTGACGGTGACGCTGAAGGACAATGGCGGGATAGCCAACGGCGGCGTGGACACCTCGGGCTCCCAGACGTTCAGGATCACCGTCAATCCGGTCAACGATGCTCCGGTGAACACGGTTCCTGGCTCGCAGGCGGTCAACGAGGACACGAACCTGGTGTTCTCGACAGGCAACGGCAACGCCATCAGCATCGGCGACCCAGATGCCGGTAGCAACCCGGTCCGAGTGACGCTGACGGCGGCCAATGGGTTGGTGACGCTCAACGGGATCAGCGGTTTGGCATTCATTAGCGGGGACGGTGCCGCTGATGCGACGATGACCTTTACCGGCACGATGGCCAACATCAACGCGGCGCTGAATGGGCTGATCTTCCGAGGGCTGCCGGAGTACAACGGGGCGGCCAGCGTTCAGATCGTAACGAACGACCAGGGCAACAGCGGCAGCGGCGGTCCTCTGAGCGACACCGACACGGTCAGCATCACGGTCAACGCCGTAAATGACGCTCCGAGCTTCATCAAGGGCGCTGACCAGACGGTGAATGAGGATTGCGGCGCTCAGACGGTGACCGGCTGGGCGACGGGGATAAGTGCGGGTCCGCCGGACGAGTCGGGCCAGACCTTGACGTTCCAGGTGACGGGCAACACGAACTCAGGGTTGTTCTTGTCCGGTCCGGCGATCTCGTCGAACGGGACACTGACGTACACGCCGGCGTCAAACGCCAACGGCTACGCCGACATCACCATTGTGGCCCAAGACAACGGTGGTGGTTCGAACACCTCGGGCTCGCAGACGTTCAGGATAACGGTCAATCCGGTTAACGATGTGCCGGTGAACACGGTTCCTGGCTCGCAGGCGGTCAACGAGGACACGAACCTGGTGTTCTCGACAGGCAACGGCAACGCCATCAGCATCGGCGACCCAGATGCCGGTAGCAACCCGGTCCGAGTGACGCTGACGGCGGCCAATGGGTTGGTAACGCTCAACGGGATCGGCGGTTTGGCATTCATTAGCGGGGATGGCACCGCTGATGCGACGATGACCTTTACCGGCACGATGGCCAACATCAACGCGGCGCTGAATGGGTTGATCTTCCGAGGGCTGGCGGAGTACAACGGGGCGGCCAGCGTTCAGATCGTCACGAACGACCAGGGCAACAGCGGCAGCGGCGGTCCCCTGAGCGACACCGACACGGTTAGCATCACGGTCAACGCCGTAAATGACGCTCCGAGCTTCATCAAGGGCGCTGACCAGACGGTGAATGAGGATTGTGGCGCTCAGGCGGTGACCGGCTGGGCGACGGGGATGAGTGCCGGTCCGGCCAACGAGTCGTCGCAAACGGTGAGTTTCTTGGTGACCGGGAACACGAGCAGCGGCCTGTTCTCGTCGGGACCCGTCATCTCATCCAGCGGAGCGCTGACCTACACGCCGGCGTCAAACGCCAACGGCTACGCCGACATCACCATTGTGGCCCAAGACAACGGTGGTGGCTCGAACACCTCGGGCTCGCAGACGTTCAGGATAACGGTCAATCCGGTTAACGATGTGCCGGTGAACACGGTTCCTGTCTCGCAGGCGGTCAACGAGGACACGAACCTGGTGTTCTCGACAGGCAACGGCAACGCCATCAGCATCGGCGACCTGGATGCCGGTAGCAACCCGGTCCGAGTGACGCTGACGGCGGCCAATGGGTTGGTAACGCTCAACGGGATCGGCGGTTTGGCATTCATTATCGGGGATGGCACCGCTGATGCGACGATGACCTTTACCGGCACGATGGCCAACATCAACGCGGCGCTGAATGGGCTGATCTTCCGAGGGCTGGCGGAGTACAACGGGGCGGCCAGCGTTCAGATCGTCACGAACGACCAGGGCAACAGCGGCAGCGGCGGTCCCCTGAGCGACACCGACACGGTGAGTATCACGGTCAATGCCGTGAACGACGCTCCGAGCTTCATCAAGGGCGCTGACCAGACGGTGAATGAGGATTGCGGGGCGCAGACGGTGACCGGGTGGGCGACGGGGATGAGTGCGGGTCCGCCGGACGAGTCGGGCCAGACCTTGACGTTCCAGATGACGGGGAACAACAATAGTGGGCTGTTCTCGGTGCAGCCTACGATTGCCTCCAACGGGACGTTGATATACACGCCGGCGGCAAGCGCTAACGGGTACGCGGACATCACGCTGGTGCTGAAGGACAATGGCGGGATAGCCAACGGCGGCGTGGACACGTCCGGCTCCCAGACGTTCAGGATCACGGTCAACCCGGTGAACGATGTGCCTTCGTTCACCAAGGGATCTGACCAGACGGTGAACGAGGACGCTCCGGCTCAGAGCGTGGCGAACTGGGCGACGGTCATCTCGGCCGGTCCGGCCAACGAGTCTTCCCAAACATTGACCTTCCAGGTGACGACGGACAATGATGCATTGTTCGCGGCCAAGCCGGCGGTTGCCTCCAACGGGACGCTGACCTACACGCTGGTCCCCAACGCCAATGGCGTGGCCAACGTGACGGTAACGCTGAAGGACAACGGCGGGATAGCCAACGGCGGCGTGGACACCTCGGCGGCCCAGAGCTTCAAGATCACGGCCAACGCAATCAGCGATGCTCCGTCGTTCGCCAAGGGCGCGGATCAGACGGTAAATGAAGATGCACCGGCCCAATCCGTAGCAAACTGGGCGACGGCCATCTCGGCCGGTCCGGCCAACGAGTCTTCGCAAACATTGACCTTCCAGGTGACGACGGACAATGATGCATTGTTCGCGGCCAAGCCGGCGGTTGCCTCCAACGGGACGCTGACCTACACGCTGGTCCCCAACGCCAATGGCGTGGCCAACGTGACGG
>Ga0315274_10004903_pt1 | contig 19636 bp, 10 predicted proteins | sample YL17G02_20_MG_FD_203700 | JGI IMG/M metagenome (GOLD analysis project Ga0315274, IMG submission 203700) | Sediment microbial communities from Yellowstone Lake, YNP, Wyoming, USA - YL17G02_20 | ecosystem: Environmental > Aquatic > Freshwater > Lake > Sediment | place: USA: Wyoming | collected... | reverse complement strand
GTCAAGCGAATCTTTAAAATGTACGCTGAAGAAGGCAAGGGTTACAAATCACTATCCGCTACGCTAAATAACGAAGGTATCCCCACACCTCGAGGAGCTGCGTGGTCGTATATCTATAGCGGCAAATGGGCTGACACAACAATAAGAGCGATCCTGGTAAATCCAACTTATGTTGGAGACATGGTCTGGAACCGCAGGACAGATGCCCGCTTCCACAGGATAAGCCAGGGCCGGGCAGTAGACCGCGAAAATGTACACGGCGCAAGATTGGTACCTAATGGCAAGTCAGACTGGATAGTAATTCGTGATGCCCATCCGGGATTGATAAGCAGAAGGCTGTTTGAACAAGCCAGACAAAGGCTTGAAAATCATCCCAAATCAATCGAGCAGCAGCAGAATAACCATGGGAAAACCTGGAACGGCCAGCGAAGCCGATTTATCCTCTCCGGACTATTAAAGTGCGGTCTCTGCGGCAATCGTTACCAAGGTGTTACTCGAAACAAGGGCAAGAGACGGCTGGATGGGACACAAGTTAAGACGTACTACTACGACTGTGGCGGCTACATAACCAAGGGCACAACCATCTGCCAGATGAATGCCATTCCAAAAGAGGTGCTTGAATCACAAGTCATAGAAACGGTACTTTCCTTCTATAAGGCGTTTCTTGAACATGGAGGCCGGCAGAAGCTCGCTGAGGCCGTCAAGGCTCAGACGGGATTAGAAAAAGAAGACATCACTTCTGCACGTCAAAGGGCACAGGCCGAATTGGAAAATATAACCAAGATCATAAATAACCTTTTGGACAATCTTACAGAGACCAACCGCGAACACGTAGATAAACGGCTCAATGAACTGACCGCCAAAAAGCAGCAAATTGAGGCCAGATTAGAAGAACTGGAGCGGCTGTCCTTATCACAGGCCGAGATTGATATGATAGCCACAGAGGGTATGCGGTTTTTAGCTGGCCTTGATTTTACTTTACGTAACGGTCTGCCTGAAGAGAAACTCACTGCCCTACGCCGATGCATCGAAAGAATCCATATCAATAAACCCGCCAAGAAAGCCGTTTTGGCAATACGGCTGGTCCGGGTAGGCGGTCTTAACGCAATCCAGGAAAGGAGCATTTCTATGTAGCTCAAAGAGGTCTTTGAGCTTGATAGGGTCAACATAGGCAGTAGCATGTCTTTGAGTTAAATGTGGTAATTGAAAGGAAATTTACTGAAGTGAAATTCTGACAATTTGTGAGATGCGCGAGCATCGAGTAGCTGTCTCCCAGAAAACTGCCAAATTGAGCATTCGTGCTCACTAACAAGACAGCAGAACTCGGACCGCGTTCCCGAAAAGGGAGCGTCGGCTGAGTGCTATGTCTTGTACCCCTTGGCAGGGGGTTCTGGGAGTAGCCTTGGTTTGGCGCTCCTTATTATTTTGGGAACACGGTGATGAATACCCTTGCCAACGATTTAATCCAGCGGTTCAAAGATACGTTCAAAGATACACTCAACGGCACGCCGCCTGAATGGGCCTGGCAATTCAAACCTTCAATCCCGCTTATTGGTGAGAATTACAAACCCGGTAAAGGCCTGCTGATTTACGCAAGCGCAGAAAACCTCTCGTGGCTCAATAATAAAAATAAACCCGTTCCTCAATTTTTTACAGAGGAAAATGCATGGAACCGGTATCGAGTCCAATATGAAATGAGCGGCCGTAACTCAGAGGACTTCTTTCCTTATGTTGGGATACAACCAGCTAACGGTGGCGGTCTCTTTGCTGCGGGACTTTTTACTGCTACCAAATACGGTCTTCAACAAGAGAAAAACCCACGTTCATTTTTAGAAACCATCGCCGTAACTAACTGGAATAAGTTCAGCATCAGATCGCCTGACAAAAACGAGGATATTCGCGATATTAAGAAATTGACTGCTTCACTGGCTTTCGTTGTCGCTGAGTTAATGGTGCTCCAGCCTGCGGTGGTTTTGATTTCAAGGACAGTTTGGAGGCACTTGAAGCTCCAAGCAGCCATGAAAGCAGCTTCGCCTCAGTCAAAATTTTTGGATGTTCCGCAATTCAACGCAACCGTCGTGAACTGTCACCTTGGAAGTTATGAAGAAACAGCCAAACAGTTAATAAAAGAATGGGAGGGGACATCACTCGCTCGCTGGATGAACAACCTTTGCCCCCGGATTAAGAAAAACGGTTGGCTATATATTACGAAGCTTGATGAAGAAATTCACCTGAGAAATGGCCTGTAACCTTCAGTTCCCCCAATCAAAATTCCTCTTAATCTCGTTGGCCAAGAAATGTGCGTCGCACTTCTTCGTTAGCTGCAAGATTTCTACCGGTGTCGTGCATCACGATATGGCCGATGCTCGGCCAGTTGCATCTGGTCTTTAGCACCAAAGCTGCAAGAGCTGGTGGATTGTCCTTCTGGGTCTATATGCCGATTGCCGGGCTGGCGGTGTAGAATTCGCTATTTCGGGCTGACTGAAATGGGTCATCTGCGGACGCCGAGCTTCGAAGGTTTGGTTTGAATGACAGAAATGAGGGCTGTTAGTGTTGATGGATCAGCGGTAACGAAAGCCTTTTTGGACCGGCTAGATCTCTTTTCTTATATGGTCGATTTTACCCATTACGAACCTGCGACCAGCGCGCTATCAACCCTATTTTCAGAGGGTATAAAACGAGGTGGTCGGATGTTCGAAGACATCCCCCGCTATTAAAACCTAGAGATAACTTCTTGCTAACAAAGGAGTTATCTCTTTTTATTGTCTCGAATTTAACCCGCTATGAACCTCCGACCTTTGGCTTTTTCAAGCCAAGGTCGCAGGTATGAAACCATCCCCCGCTATTAGGACCTGGAGATGAACCCAGGTCCCTTTCTGTTTGTCATGTTGAGCAGCATCCGGCTCAGGTTATATAGCTTTGCGTGCTTTACGCTCTCGTGTATCGTGCAGTTTTAGTATCATCATCGCTGCGGCAAGGGCCATATAGGGCAAGAGAAACTCGACAATACTACCATTACCAGTGGCAGACACCGAGCAGCCTCCACCGCCGCCGCCAGTTCCACCAGCCGTGCCTTCAACTACATAGAATGGTGTAAAGTGCGTGGTCTCGAAGGAAAGAACGTGTAGTGTTGGTGATATTTCCATATCCTGAATGTTGGTCATACCTTGTTGACTGAGTGCTCCGGTTAGAGAATTGAACCAATATGGCTTAGATGACCTGCCAGAAAAGGTATATGGTATCATAATTTTAACTGGCTGATTAAACTGCACTCCGCTTGGACCAAAATCATAAACCGCAAGACACTGCGCGGCAAATCCCTGTGGGTTTTTGACTTCGGAAATCGTAATCTGCAGGTCACAAGAACATGCACCGGCCGGGACAGTGACGGAAACATCGTCCACACTATCTATATTTTCCGGCCTCGTTCCTACGATCGCGCCCACAGAAGCAGAGACAAGCTGTGAGGCCAAAGGCTCAGGGTTCAGATAAGTACTTCCAGCATAGTAGGCCTGTGGGTTTGTATTTCTGCTATCGGCCCATACAATATACGGATAACCGTATCGGTCGACGCCGATTGCCGGCTGGCTCTGATTGCTATTTGTACTATCGTCACCTACGAAGACGTTTGTCCCACCATCTGAGCTGACTTTGGCGAAATACAAGTCTGTATCGCCAATTGCCCCGGCAACATTTCGTCGATCCTGCCAGCAGGCAAAAACCTCTAAGTTATTGCCCGTGCTGCCGGTCACCGCAATCGCGGGCTCGACCTGGTTGCGGCCGGAGCTGTCGTCGATAATACTACTGCCGGTTACTGGACTGCTCGGCAAACCATTTGTAGCCGCGTGGTATATGTCGCTGTTGCCGGAGGCGTCATCGACCCACAATAGGTGCAGAATTGACCCGGCAGTCTCCGCAGCAATCGCGGGGCTGGACTGATTGCCTGCCTTATTCACGATGGGCACATTCGTCCAGGGGCCGCTGTTCGAGGCTGCTCCATAGATGTCGTTCGAACCACTCCGGCTATCTGTCCATACCACGTATACTGTGTTGTCAGAACCTACAGCGATTGCTGGCTCAGTCTGGTTAAAACCATCCCGTGTAATCTGCACAACGTCTTTCGTGGCAAAGCCGTCGCTCGAGGTGGCCACATAGATATCCTGATTGCCCGCTCGGTCGTCCTGCCAGGTAATAGCGGCGCGACCAGTAGAACCGATAGCTATAGCAGGGTTAATCTCATTGTTATTCGAGTCAGTAATCTTTCCAGTCGACCAGTTTATTCCGTCAGCCGAGGTGGACATATAGATGTCCCAATTGCCTCTACGGTTGTCCTGCCACACAACGTACAGCTTGTCACTGCTGCCCACGGCAATGCCAGGATTACATTGATCAGCAGGATCGGCTATTAACTGAATACTACCGGTGAAATTGGCTGCTTCGTCCACAAGCTTGTTGACATAAATGTCTCTGCTGCCTGCGGGCCCGGCGTGCCAGACCACGCATGTATTTCCGCTGCTGTCTCGAACTGTCGCCGGTGCTACGTTACTCAGGCTGTCCAAGCCTACGCTGACCTTCTTATTTTGGCCGAACGAACGCATCTCAGTCCAAAAAGAGTAGCTATATTCGTTCATCACGTTTCCGCCCAGGTCAGTGGCATTTACCGTGACCGTCACTTCCTGCTCAAAGTCAAACATCTGGTTCGGCTGGTAACTGAATGTGTAGTCAGCTTTCGTGCCTGTGCGGCGACAATCACCGTAAGAGCTGCTGTAATGAGCGGTATCACCCGCGTACACTGTATTGCCGTTGACCTTAATGATGACAGAACCCGCATCTACGCCCTTGCCGGTATCGACAACGTGCAAACTGACCAAGCTATTCAACGGCACCTGTATTGAGTCGGGAGCCGGCGAGCAATTAGTCACCGCCGGCGGCGACGAATCGGGAGAGGTACTAGCCGGCGCAGTAGTAAAAGTGTAATCTTGGCTCACCGACTCGTTTCCTGAGGCATCTTTTGATCGTACGCGGTAATGGTACAGACTGTCAGCGGTTAGACTAGTAAGCAACGCAGCGTGAGATGTGACAAGGCTTGCATCAAGGCTCGTGGTGTTTCCATAACTGCTGGTCGGCCCGTAGTCTACTCGAGTAGTGGAAGGTTCGTTAGTGCTCCAAGCGATAGTCGTTCCTGAAGATGTGATGTCAGATGCCCGGATGTTGGAGATGACCGGCGGCATGGTATCGGTAGGCGTCGTACCCTGTATTGTATTACTCTTCTGCGATTCTGCCCCCGAGCGATTGACTGCTGAGACTTCATATGAATAAGCGGTTGCAGGAAGAAGTCCGGTATCCGAAAATGATGTGGATGTTGATATAGCACTCGGTGTTGTTGCACCATTTCTATAGATATTGTAGTGGTCTATTCCTGATTCCGGATCGGCAGACGCATCCCAGGTTAAATCTATCTGGCTTTGGCTTACAGCCTGGGCCGTCAAATTCTTAGGCGCCGACGGAGGCGTATTGTCCGGCCAAGTCGTGTCCGAAGCGGAGACACTTTTCTCCGATTCAGCTCCCACTCTATTTACTGCTGAGACTTGATAGGAGTAAGTGGTTCCAGGAACAAGGCCAGCGTCTGAGAATGAGGTGGCAGTTGTTGTGCTAATCCGGGCGCCGTTTCTGTAAATTCTGTAGTGGCTAATCCCTGACTCGGCATCGCTGGATGCCTGCCAGACCAAGTTCATTTGCGTGTGGCTTACAGCTTGTGCAGTGAGGTTCTGAGGTTTGGTGGGAGGGCTGGAGTCTGGGACAAATTCATAGCAGCCGGCGCTATGGTGGCTTGCATCTCGTGCCGGCCCATCATCAATTATAAAACCGTCAGGGCCAATCGAGCCAAGACTATCACTCGGCTGATTATAGGGGTCGCCAAAATTGATTCCGGGAGAACCAGCAGCAAGATGATAATCACAAGTTTTGCCATTCGCCCACGCATAATGACCATAACTATTGTCCGTCTTGTAATTAGGGTCAACAAAAAAGGCCTGAGGAGGATTGACATGAGTGTATTCATCAGTATTTGTCTCGTATCCTATATCTTCAAAGTAATCATACCAACCATGAAGAACCTTGCCAACTTTCCACACTACTATTTTCGAGTGCGCACCTTTGGTTATTTTTCCGACCCGATCATAACCCATCCAAGATATATTATAATCCTCTGTAAAATGTAAATCAGGATTATTTGGGTCGGGGGAAGCAAATTCACCTACAGAGACATTGTTATAAATACTAACACCGGCACCATCATAACCGGATTTAAGATTTACTTGTAATGGATAACCACTATATCTGTAGTTACACATATTGCCTACTGTTATATCACGAATACAACCAATACCTGTATTGTTTCTAACTACACAAGCGCCAACAAGGTTCTCTATTTTAACTTCTCCACAATCGTAAAAAAGATTGTTTTCAACAGTCATATTCTCTACGTCCAGATAAAACATAAGCCCTTGGGAAGTAGCACCTCCGTGAACTATGTTTTTGCGAATTGAAACATTTGAAGAACGTATCGCAAATCCACTGCCTGGATGGTAATTTGGGGTAACCCCAATCGTTGTAATTACCGCATTGGCATCCGATGTTTGTCCTACAACGTTATAATTTACTGCAAAAATAACACCTCCCATAGGATGACTTGAGGTTCGATATATCCTTAACAGTCCATCCGATTGTGCAGTTATCCAACCAGTTGCGTTTCCGTGATCGTTGACCTGAACCACATTTTCACCAGTAATAAAATCTCCGGTCTTTGTAAGATAATAATAATACCTTGATGCCTCTATGTGTGGATAATATGCATCGGTCGTGTCAGGCTTTGGTAAGAAAATATGGTTATTTTCAAACAAAGTTCCTGTGGAAGCACCCTGAATCCTCAATCCTCCAGCACCACAGGTATCGTGCAAATAACAGCCAGTAACAGTCAAATTATCACAATCTACAATATCTACGATTCCACTGCTGTTGTTCTGTCTAATCTCACAGTGATGTATAGTTACGTTATCGGAATTGTTTAGATAAACACCTTTTGATAAATATTTGTTATAACCCGTATAAGTGCCATTCAAGAACTGGACATAATTTGTGTTTGTCACCGACATAAGATAACCAAGGGCACCGACATCGTCATAATGCCAATACCCATCATCGGGAGGGAGAGGGTCAGGAGCGGGATGTGTAATGTTAATCCCATCGAATTTAACATAACCATTTACCGAAGAACCAGCCGAAATTACTATTCGGGTAAAAACCGGCGTTTTGCCGGTGGCGGCTTGAATAGTCAACCAATCCGTGCGAACCTTTTTCAAAACGCCTCCGCTGACAGCACCATAATTTCCAGTATTAACATCTACTGTATCGCCAGCCCCATCATCACCCAGAGCATCAAGCAGACTATCCATATCAGCCCAGGTCTTTTTTGCTTGTGTCCAGGAAGTTCCGTTGCCGGAAGAACCAACAGCGGCGTCGAGATAATAAGTCACTGCGGTTGCGGTGTCACCCAGAGCAGTAATGAAAAACAGGCCAGCGATTAGCAAGTAGAAGGCGGAAAATATGTGCAAGGACTGCCGATGACTGTTACATAACAGGCGAAATGCACCGGCTGGCCATACCATACTGTTGCCCTCCTACCAAAAGGTTATCTTGTGTGGTCCAACTACCAATCAAATTGTAACAATAAGTTTCGCCACACACAAATGGGAACTTAGGCCTCCTGCCCACCACATAGGCGAATCCATTATAGGACTTTTTTCTACACAGGTGAACAAAAAGCCGAACAGGTGGCCATTGGCAGGATTATTAGTCGCATGGGTCTAACAACAAGAAAGTTACTACCACGGGCAGTGGTGCTTCCTTGGGCAGATCAGCGAATCGGGCATCAGGAACGATTGTCAGTCGCCTCGGTTCTTTCGATGTTATAGGAAGTTGTGCGAAAACTCGTGCGACGGGCCTTTTTGCTAAAATTCGGTTGACAAACGGACGATTAGCTGAGTACTATGATAGTGTAGTGGTATGTATCTCTGAGGAGGTGCCTGCGATTTTCCGCTATTCTAAGGCAAGAACTGATGGTCAGAGCCGAGAATATGTGCGACCTGACTACCCCGAAAGGGATATGGAATTTGGCTTATGTTTTTGGTCGTTCTTTGCGCGTGACTTCAGCGAAACTGCGAAGTTCACGGCCATGCTCTTGCCGGAGTTCCTGCCTGTCAAAAGGGCGAGGCCCGCAGGGTGAATATCTGCGCCCCCTCGCAGGGCGTGATTACTTGGCCACAGACAAAGGCGATTAGTACCGGCATTGGATTAAGAAGTGACCTGGCTTCTCTTTTGCAAACGGTTGCATCAGTTTTTGGCATGCAACCGACAGGGACGGAGTACGGAAAGAAGCAACCAAGTGTCACACAGTACAGTAAATATCACCTGTAAAACACTCCAAGAACATCAGGCACAAATCGATGTGAGGATAGAAGAGTTCTTTGATACAAAACACCTCAAGGGTAACCTAAAGGAACGATCTGTTCGTGGCGGGGTCGTTACAATGCTGCAGTATGGCACGACCTTTATCATGCGGACCGCCTCGACCATAATGCTTGCCCGTCTTCTGACTCCGCAAGACTACGGTTTGATTGCCATGGTTACCGCAATCACAAATTTTGTGATGATGCTCAAAGACTTGGGCCTATCGATAGCAACCATTCAAAAGGTCGAACTCAACCATTCCCAGGTCAGTACCCTTTTCTGGATAAACGCGGCCGGTGGGCTGGGGCTGACGCTGCTGACGGCGGTTCTGGCACCAGGCATAGCATGGTTTTATGGTGAGCCGCGTCTGATGTGGATTACCCTGACACTCGCAGGGGTATTTCTCTTTGCGGGTCTGACGACTCAGCATCAGGCCTTGTTGAGAAGGCAAATGCGGTTCGGCACGCTGGCTGTGGTCGAGATTATCTCCTTGGCAGTTGGGGTTGGTACAGCCATTGTAGCGGCCTACTATGGCGCCGACTATTGGGCTCTGGTGCTTATGCAGTTGGCGATTCCAGTCAGCAATGCGACTGGGGTATGGATAGCGTGCAGGTGGCGCCCCGGCTGGCCAGCACGAAGGTCGGGAATTCGTTCAATGGTGCACTTTGGTTTGAACGTAACCGCCTTCAATATAGTCAACTATTTTTCCAGAAATTTAGATAACGTTCTAATCGGTCGATTCTATGGCTTAGGGGTCCTCGGCTTGTACAGCAGAGCGTATAGCCTCTTACTGTGGCCGATAGACTATATCCGCGCACCGCTTACTCTCGTAGCTATGCCGGCTCTAAGCCGCATCCAGAATGACCCTGTTCGATACAGGATATATTGTTATAAATTAACTTCATTGCTTGCCCTGATTAGTATGCCTCTAATGATTTTTATGGCAATCTGTTCGGACAGTGTCACTCGCATATTATTGGGTGAAAAATGGACAGGTGCTGCCATTCTTTTTCAGATCATGGCAATAACCGGTTTTGTCCAGACTTCTGCAAGCATCAGAACGTTAGTCCAGATATCTCTTGGCCAGTCCGGCAGATATCTTAGATTCGGTGTATTTCACAGCATTTTTACTGTTGCATCTTTCATAATAGGTCTTCCCTGGGGACCAGTGGGTGTTGCTACTTCATACGCGATAGTAAATTACCTTATACTAATTCCTTCACTATGGTACTGTTTTCGATTCTCACCCATAACAACGGTGGTTTTTTTAAAGGCCGTTCTACGGCCGACAATAGCCAGTCTATGTATGGGAGCAGTCATTTTCCCTATTTATTTATCCTTAGGCAATCAGCCAGACATTGTGGTGGTCGGGGCTTGTTTCGCTCTTGGTCTGTTGATGTATCTTTTGGCTTTGGTCTTAATACCAGGTGGCCTCCAAATGCTACGTGAATTTCTCTCATATATAAAATTATTATTTCAAAAAACAAACTGACCTTACCCGGAGGCATTCTTCAAGGTCATACTATGAAGGATTTGAAAAAATCATTATCGAAATTGATAAAAAAGAGACAACTTGCGATCTTTAAAGTCAGGAAGAAAAAAGTATTATTTTTGACTGCCGGAACTGAGATATTAGCAAGTAGTAGGGTTAGGGTATATCAATATATACCAAATTTGGAAAAGTCTGGAATACAATGTTTTGTCATTACAATGAGAAGAAATTCCTCGATTGACAAGAGCAAATTAAAGTTCTGGAAATTAATCAAAATTCTATTTATGGGAGGAATCAAATATTTAAAAATAATTTTATTTTGTATATTCTGCGATGTTGTATTTATTCAAAAACGCACACTGCCAATCTGGCGTCAGAATTTCATTAGGTTACTAAATAGAAACCTTATATTTGATTTTGATGACGCGATTTACTTATCCAGCCAAAAGAAACCCTCTTTGAATGATGCCATGGGTAGAAAAAGCTTGGGTCATATTCTCAAAATTTCTAGGGGCGTCATTGTTGGTAATAATAATTTAAAAGAATTTGCACTTCAATTTAATAAAAATATTCTAATGATTACTGGACCAATAGATTGCGAAAGATATTTTCCTAAAAAGAAAGACAAAAATAAAAGTATTACTATCGGTTGGATTGGTTATCCTGGAACAACTCCTTTCTTGGAACCATTATCTCATGTTTTCGCAAAGATTGGTCAACATTATCCCAATGTCGTTATCGAATTGATTGGCGCTTCTACATTAAAAAGGCAAAGCCATAATATCAAAATTGTGGAATGGTCACTCGATAGCGAGGTTGAAAATCTACATAATTTCAACATTGGCATTATGCCACTCCCTGATAATGAGCAGGCTAGAGGGAAGGGAGGTTACAAGTTGCTTCAATATATGGCTATCGGGATACCTTGTGTGGCTTCTCCTGTTGGAATAAACTCTATGTTGATTAAAGAAGGAGTAAACGGTTATTTGGCTGATTCTGAAGACCACTGGTACGAAAAATTGCAATTGCTCATAAACAATCAAGCCTTGCGTGAATCAATGGGTGTAAGGGGTAGGGAAATTGTGGAGCAACAGTATTCTCTTCAGGTAAGTACACCCAAATTGATTGAGTTTTTAACGAAGTTGTATACTGCTCCCCGTTAAGAGATAGCCAGAATTATGGTAATATTTCTTAATCCCGTAAGGGATGCCTTACGGGACGGAGGTAACAGTTTATGAAGTACAGGAACAGGGAGATAATAGAATATTTTAAGGTAATTAGGAGAAGCATGATGGATCTGCATAAATGATATTTTCTCAATTGAGATGATAAAGAGGTTATTTGTATCCGCTTTTCTTGAAGGAACGTTGTAATATGAATGTATGTATAGTCTTGGTTACATATAATAGATTGGAATATACGAGGAAGTGTATTTCTCGCTTGCTTGAAGACTATACGCAGGAATTTGACCTGTACCTCTGGGATAATGCTTCGAGAGATGAGACGCCTGGATATCTAAATTCAATAAAAGACCCCCGGATAGTGGAAATAATCCTGAGCAAAGAGAACGTGGGCCAAACAGGGGCAATGAACTACGTTTGGAGCAAGACGAAAGCGGAGTTAGTCGGCAAGGTTGACAATGACTGTTTAGTAACTCCTGGCTGGACACGCATTCTTGCAAAAGCCCACGAAGACATTGAAAAGCTCGGTGCAGTTGCCTGCTGGCATTTCTTTCCAGAAGACTTCGATTATGAACTGGCAAAACACAAGATACAGACTTTTAACGGCCACCAAATTTTTCGGCATCCGTACGTTGGAGGCACAGGGTTATTACTCAAGCGCAGGACTTTTCTTGAAATGGGGTCTTGGGATAAGGGTCCTAACGTAGGGACTACATACTATTTCCTGAAAATGGCTTTGGCTGGCTACATCAACGGCTGGTATTATCCTTTGGTTTATCAGGAACACATGGATGATCCGGTCTCCGATCAATCTATGCTGAAAGATGATAAGGCGATAAACTCGCTATACGACATAACGTATACCTTAAGGAACAGAAAAATAAAGACAATGGAAAAACGTATGGCTTGGCGAAGGCATGTAATACGAGAGTTGCTATGCGGGCCGTGGGAGCCAAGATATTACGTCGGCTGGCGAAGCAAATTGTGCAGAATCAAAAAGAGAGTAACAGACCTTTTCAGTTCGAAGCCTTCATGCAATCTAAAATAATCAGAGAAAACTCGTGGCGTCTGGAAAAATTTCAGACCAGAACTATTCTGAGCAGCGAAAATGGCCATCAGGTCATACGGAAATGCCCCATAACAGAAACTGCGCTGCCATTTATCAGTGCTATTGTGCGGACAGAGAAAAGGCGTCGCGGGAGTATCTGAAGAGCCATTTCGACGTGTTATGCGGCACCCTACAGGATGGCTGCCTTAAGTACGATTACCTTCCATATCAGTCTTTACTGCAGATTATAGAAATACAGTTTACAGTTTCAGTAAAATTGGACGTTAATGGCTGCGAATAACCTGTGGCGTAGGCGATAAATGAGAAATATTGGTCCATTGGTACATAAAGGGTCAGGTCAACTCCGAATACTGTATAGCTTTCCGCTAAGAATTGGTACCGTTGGTATCGGTATGACGGGCTGGCACCAAGTTGGCGGGTTGATAGCTCAAGGCGTTCGGGTTCACCTTTATGCTGGTAGCTGCGAAAAAGACCTTAATGGATTGAGAACTCTGCGCCAGACGATGGTTGTTTGCGGGGTCAAGCTGCCCTATAGGCTAATCGGTCACAGAAGAGTTTTGATGCTTCATGACAAAATCGTGGCGATATCTCTTCGGCAGCTTGACGACAAGATTGATATAATACACTGCTGGCCGTCAGGAGCTCTGGAGACGCTGAGAACAGCCCGGAAACTCGGAATCAAAACGGTTCTTGAACGTCCATCCGCACATACTCGCCTCGTTTACGAAATCACAGCTCGTGAGTGCAACAAGCTTGGGATAAAGCTAAACAAGTCTCACTATGCAGCGTTCAGTGAAAGAAAGCTTGCCCGCGAAGAAGAAGAGTTTTCCGCTGCAGATAAATTGCTCTGTCCTTCCAAATATGTGATGAAGACTTTTCTTGAAAGAGGTTTCAAAGAAAATCAGCTTCTGCTGGGGCGACGTGGTTATGACCCTGCCTTTTTTGGCCCTCCTGAGTGGTCTGGTAGTGAGAATGGTACGCATCCATTTAAAATGGCATATATAGGAGAATGTAATCCTTTGAAGGGTCTCCACTTTGCTTTACAAGCCTGGGTTGCATCCGAGGCATCAAAGAAGGGCAGATTTTATGTATGTGGAAATTTTCTGCCGGAATATCGTAAGGTATTAACCCCCTTACTGGCCCACCCTTCTGTCGAGTATCTTGGGTTTACACAGGAAGTAGCGAAGGTAATGCGTAAGTGTGACGCATTAGTCCTGCCGTCTTTGTCTGAAGGTTTTCCTAAAGTAACTTGCGAGGCAAGGGCTTGCGGTTGCGTTCTTCTGGTCTCTGACGCTGCGAGCGAAGCGTGCGAACATATGAAAAACGGACTGATTCACGCACCAGGCGATGTGAAGACCTTGCGGGAGCAAATTGACTTGTTGGCCTCCGATAATTCTTTGCTTAGCCGTTTGCGAAACAACAGCCTGGCAGGTGTGAGTGAGTTAACCTGGGACAAAGCGTCTGAGCGCCTTGTGGAAGTATATCGTCAATGCTTAGCTGGGGACTGAAACCAAGAATACCAGGTAGACAGACGGCAGCCTTATCCTGCCCTAATGTATGAAAGGTAAAAAAGACCGTGTCGCTATACCGTTGTATAAAAAAGTCATATAGAAAACTATTACGCGAGCGAATTCGACACGCTATTTGGAATGGAGTACCCCTGCCGCTGAAGAGGTTGCGGGGGAGACTCATAAGAGTCCTTGAAAAAACGGCCACGCATGACGATATCTACGACGAAGATTACTACAGTGAATTGCCTGAAAAATATAGGCGGGACGCCCATGAGGTAATTGCTGAAACGATTGTGAATACGTTTCACCCGAAATTCGTTGTGGACGTAGGTTGTGGGTCTGGCCTGCTGCTGTTGGCGATGAAGCGACGTGGGGTGCGCTGTCTGGGCTTGGAGTATGCCGATGCAGCAATCAGGAAGTGTCGGGGAAGAGGGGTCGAAGTGCTCAGATTTGACCTGGAACGAGATAGCCTGCCGAAGGGGATAAGAGGAGACGTTGTGACGAGCACAGAGGTTGCAGAGCACCTTCCAGAGAATTGCGCGGAGCGTTTCGTCAGAATTCTGTGCTCCCTTGGAGACATTATAATAATGACGGCTACCGAACCCAAGTCCACGCACTTCGGAACAGACCATATAAATGAGCAGCCAAAGGAATACTGGATTGGGAAGTTTGCACGTCGTGGTTTCATGTACGATGAACTGGTTTCTGGGATATGGCGATCACGCTGGGAGCATCTCGCCATACCGTGGTGCAACTATGAGGGGCTGATGGTGTTCCGTAAGACGGAGAAGAGGCTTCCGCCGGAGTAGTAAATGCGCTCGGTGGAACAAGTGGGCCTTGGGCGAAACTAATAAAGGCTTATTACCGCCTACGGAGGAAATTGCCGATCTTGTGTTAACTCTGCCACTTTTCCCTGATATGACCGCAGAACAAGTCAGTACGATCGTTATCGCATTGAGAGGCGCATTAAGCGGGCAGCTGGCATATTCGCTTTTTGGTTTTTTTGCACCCGCCCCTGAAAATACAGGACGATGGAGAGACTATGGGACTCGCAAAGCGTGCATTACATTACGTTGGATATTGTACCTGTTTGATCAGCTTACACAACAAGTTGTACCCAAGAAGAAACGTTATAATCCTTTGTGCCCATGAGGGAAAAACCTTTCCCCTTTGCGTTAATTATCTATGCAAGAACTGCAAAGTTATCTCGTTGGATGATTTTCTGGAGATTCATCGCAATAATGCAGCTATTCCTGAGAACGCTGTGGTTATAACCTTTGATGATGGTTACAGGGATAACTACACAACAGTTTACCCCATCTTAAAAAAATACAAAATGCCCGCCACGATATTCCTGACGGTTAACATGATAGGTACTGAAAAGGTGTTCTATTCAAGCAAGGTTAGATTTGCTATCACGAATACAAAAAAACAATTTGTCCAGATGAACGCCAAGAAATGGAAGCTAACCACACCCGGCAGCAGGGAAGCAGCCTCTCAGGAACTTTGTAAATCATTAAAGCAGATGCCTGAACAACCAAGAAACCATAAGGTTGACGAGCTTATAGCTTCCTTGGATGTAGAATTGGATGAAACAAAGCTACCGCAGATGCTCACCTGGGAGCAAGTAAAAGAAATGAGCGACAACGGTATTACATTCGGCGCTCACACTTTAAGCCATGCTATGTTGACAAAAATTCCCCTGGAGGATGCCAGAAAAGAAATAGTGGAATCGAAGCGTGTGCTTGAGGAGAAGATTCAAAAACCTGTCAAATATTTTGCTTATCCCTATGGCACAGAAACTGACTTCAATGAAGACATTAAAAACATCGTCAGGGAATCAGGTTACACCTGCGCCCTTACTTTTATTGCTGGTTACGGTGACCATAATTCAGATATATTCACATTAGGAAGAATGGCACTCTATGTAAATAAGCCGGACCTGGCATTTGCGTTGTCGAGTCTGCAATGGAGACTCTGCGCCGCACTCAAGGAAAGAGGAATTCTGCGTCGCCGCCTGTGATCCGGGGCATTGTCCTTTATTTCCTTGGTGGGCAAGGTTGCGTTTGCACAGGGTAACGCTCGTCAATGGTTAATCAGGCTGCGACAGATACTATTCGAAAATGAATACTATTCTCAAAGACTGCCGGTTTGAATGGCTAACCAGATGGGACGAGGTGTGGGACCCTTCATTTGTGAAGTGGTGGAAGGAGCTAATGGAGAAGTCGCCGGATGCACATGTCTTTTTTGAACCGTCTATGGTCCGGGCATGGTATGAGACTTACCGTAACCGGAGAAGAATTGAGCCGCGATTTTTAATTTTCCGTCCTAATTCTGAATGCACTGTTTTCTATCCGCTTGTGCTCGACCGCGGTCGCTGGAAGGATGTCTGGCTGCGTGTAATAGAGCCAGTCGGGCACAATGGATTTGACTATCAAGACCCCATATTATCAGGCGGTTGCTCAGCAACTATTGGCAGCAGTTTTTGGCAGGCTATTGTGGATGAATTGTCTGCATCGGGTGGCGGCTTTGACCTTTTTGAGATACCCCGCGTCCGTCAGGGACGCACGCTGGGTTTTGAAGGGTTCTCAGAGACTGGCAAGGCTCCATTCCTTGAATTGGTAGGGTTCGGAATCATTTGAGCAGCTTTTCGCAACTCTCCCACAACCGCTGCGACAGGATGTTCGGCGACAACAGCGTCGCATTAGTGCTTTGGGGACGCTGAGGATGGATGTTCTTGGCAAAGATGATTTGAACTCTGCTTTGGAGGTTCTCCCCAGTTTCCTATACCATCACAGGGCGCGATGGGCCTCGACATGCCCAGCATTGATGCCGAAGTTATTAGAAGAAGCATTCCGCCAGCAGGTGGAAGTATTCGATTTTCTCGCTGGTCGAGAATCATACAAGCTTCAGTGGACTAAGCAGGTAGCAGGCCTCTACCGGCTGTCGATATTGATGTCCGGTCTTCTGCCGTGGTTGCGCGATAATTCCAGAAAGCTCCTAAGAAAAACTGCGTCACTGAAGCTTCGTAGACATAACTGACTGTATCGCTTCGGCTACCAGCGACTATCGGTATGTGGGCCTCCTATCTTCTCCACACTTCAGAACCGACATATGCAGAAACCCGCAAGGCAAAACATTAGCCAGAAGATTCTTGTAGAAATCACTTCTTCTACTCGGATACGCCAGATGAACTTTGCCCGGCGAATAGTTGGAGAAGGTACTATTGAATACACACGTATAGGCGTAAAAGCGTCGCACAACCTAAGCCTACGTCCTTTGGGACAGATCATGTGAACGAACAGTCCAAGGAATACTGGATTGAGAAGTTCGCAAACCACGGCTTCAAATATAAACAAACCCTTTCGATGCAATGGCGCAAACTTTGGAAGGAACGCGATGTGGCAGGGTGTTTTTGGGATGGTGTGATGGTGTTTTGCAAGGAATTTACCTAAGTAGAAACGCAGAATGTTTAGAGCCTAAAATAGCTCATCCTGAACAAAGATGCGATCTTCAAAAAACGAAAAAGAATCCGTGCCGCCTCCCGACAATATTCTCCACCTGACACTATCAGACAATTTTTGGCGTCTGGAGAAATTTCAGACCAGAACTATTCTGGGCACCGAAAAGGGCCATCAGGTTATATGGAAATGCCCCATAACGGAAACCGCCCTGCCATTTATCAACGCTATTGCGGACAGAGAAAAGGCGTCGCGGGAGTATCTGAAGGGTCATTTCGACGTATTATGCGGCGATATAGAGGATGGTTGCCTTAAGTACGATTATCTTCCGTACCAGTCTTTACTGCAGATTATAGAAACACAGTTTCGGCGAAATTGTCCTTCAATAATGGCAGATAAAACGATTAAAGCCTACGTTGATAAGATTAAAGCTTTGAAGAGTATTTATACCGTCCCCAAAGAGTTTTACCAGATAATCGGTTTAAACGGTGCTTATGATGACACTAAACTACTATGTCTTTGCCGAGGGCTGCTTGACCTTACGCCGCGAAATATTCTGGTTAACGGCGAACAGTGGATTGTTATCGACTCTGAATGGTCGTTTGATTTTCCCGTTCCTGTGGCTTTTGTTCTCTTCCGCGCGATTAAAGAAGCGGCGGTTGAGCTACAATACGAGATACGAAAGCACACCAGCAAAACACGCCCAGCCGTCGGTATTTTTGCAAAGGGTTTACGAACATATTTCTTGCCACAAGACTGGGTCAAGTACATTAGCGATACCAACATCAGCTTTGCACAGATGTTAAGATGGGAGCTGGGTTTTCGTCGATACATAAGCAGGTCCAACAAAGGGACTGTGGGTCGGATAAAACTGAATCCCAGAACTAAAACTCGCTTCTCATCGCAGCGATTAAAAAGCGACGTTGGAATTGCTGAAGGTTTGAACCGCTTTTTAAGAAAACTACCCATTATGCGCAGGATTGTGTACTTTTTCGAACGTCTGCTGCTCTATTTTCAAAAATAACAGGCAGGATGGATTTTCTACAATATGGTAGCATCACCCTTACTAACTTTACTTGTTAGTGTTGCAGCCAGTATTATGGTGTTCTTCTTGTCCCCGGTTTATGGGCTTATAGTCTATCTGGCTTCCTTTGTGTACTATCCCTCGTATCTTTCAGTTCCGTTAGGAACGATTGACTTCACAGTGCGCAGGATAGTAATTCTTGCGATACTTGCAAAACTGTTTCTGCAAACGGATTTGCCCGGCCGGTTTAGGTTTGTATGGCTCGACAAACTCGTAATCATATACTTCGCAGCTCAGATTTTAGCCGGAGCCACAACTGCTCAATCTCTGGAAGCATTCGTTGAGAATCGAGCCGGGGCGATATTCGATATGGTTTTGCCATATTTCGCCGTGAGACTTATCATAACAAATAAAGACCGATATCTAATTTTACTAAAAGGAATACTGTTCTCAGTAGCTCCTTTAGCGATATTTGGATTTTATCAGTGTCTGACTGGCCGTAATCTCATTGATTTCATACCCGGACAACGTTCTTTTGATGATCTGCCAATGAGGCTCGGATTATACCGTGCCTCATTAACATTTTCAGTCTCGATTATGTTCGGCTTGTACTTTGCAATGTTCGGGCCGGTGTGTGCAGGCTTATGGTATTCGATAAGAAAAAACAGGTGGTTGTACACCGTAGCGCTTAGCCTGATGGCATTGGGTGTTTTTTCTTCTATGTCCAGTGGACCTATCCTGGTTGCAATACTGACAATCCTGTTTATATTGTTTTATAGATTCCGCCAATATTGGAAAATTGCAGCTGCTATTGTGATATTTATGTGTGGTTCTGTTGAAATACTAAGTAACCGTCATTTTTACGATGTTCTCGGTGGTTTTACACTTGACCCCGCTACAGCATGGTATCGCAGTAAATTAATTGATGTAGCATTATTTCAAGGGGGAATGTCCGGACATTGGCTAACCGGATACGGACTGGTAGATCCCCTATGGTCAGCCAAAATCGACAATCGTGACCATACGGACATAGTCAATGAGTATTTGGCGATTCTAAGTGGTTACGGGATAGTAGGGCTGATTCCATTTGTTGCTGTTATCGCATCAGCCTTCAAGATGATTATAAAATCTTATCAGGCAAGCATGTTAGATACCGACAGGTGGTTAATCTGGTGTCTGGCAGGTGCGCTATTTGGATTGCTGGTTTCCATGTTTACAGTTTCATTGTTCGGCCCACCAACAACAATTTTGTACATTTTATTTGGATTCTGCGGCGCGATGCCACAAATCACAAAAAAAATGAATTTCAGGCTTTTTGCCACAGTTCAATCGAGTCCAGAACTTCTTAATATCTGCCACAATGACCTCGAATTGCAAAAGCTGCAAACCG
>Ga0315274_10004902_pt1 | contig 19642 bp, 18 predicted proteins | sample YL17G02_20_MG_FD_203700 | JGI IMG/M metagenome (GOLD analysis project Ga0315274, IMG submission 203700) | Sediment microbial communities from Yellowstone Lake, YNP, Wyoming, USA - YL17G02_20 | ecosystem: Environmental > Aquatic > Freshwater > Lake > Sediment | place: USA: Wyoming | collected... | reverse complement strand
ATCGGGCGTATTTAGTAATAAATTTAGACACTTTTTTCATCATTTATTTTTTGTCCTCTCTATTTCTCTTCATATTTTTAAATCAGTTTTAATTTTAACTGACTGGTCAGTCGAATGTCAAGAGATTTATTAAATATTTTTTAGTATAAAATAAAGAATCTTCTCTTCTTAATTCTTAAAATTTTTAATCTTTTTAATTTTTGCTTATGCTTTAATATGTGCATTTTAAATTTTAATTTATCAAAAAATGCACAAGTTTATTTTTTTAGAAAAAATACAAACAAATGCCTTATTTTCCTTGACATTTAGAAAGATGATTGATAAACTATGTATAGATGTACATACAACTAAAGGGCTAGGCGGAGGATTCATAATGAAATTTAAAAAAATTAACAAAGATATCCCAATTCCGGTGTATTACCAATTGAAAGAAATTATTCGTGAAAAAATTGAAAATAGGGAATTAAAGATTGGGGAAAAAATTACATCAGAAAATAAATTAAGCGAAATATACCAAATTAGTAGAATGACTGTTAGACAGGCAATTAAAGAGCTTGTTGGGGAAGGGTTGCTTTATAGGGATAGAGGAAGGGGAACATTTGTAAGCGAACCTAAGATAAATTACGGGTTTATTCAGAAGTTAACCACCTTTTACGATGATATGGTTGGAAAAGGCTATACGATGAGAACAAAGATTCTGAAACAAGAAATTAAACCTGCAAGTAAGGCGATAGCAAAAAAGTTAAATATTGAAGAAAATGAAAAAATTATATATATTTTTCGTGTTAGATGTATTGAGAATGGACCTATTGTACATGTTGCAAATCATATCCCATATAAATTATGTCCTGATTTAATAAACGAAGATTTAACAGATAAATCACTTTATCAAACTCTTGCTGAAAAATATGGATTAGTTGCTTATAAAGCGAGGGTTACGTTGGAGGCCATTGTAGCATCGGAGTATGATTCGGAGCTTTTAAATATAAAAGAGGGAGCTCCAATACACCTAATGAAGAATATCACTTATACTAATACTAAAGAAAATTTAGTAATGGACTATTTTGAATCACATTTTAGAGGAGATAAAGGAAAGGTTCAGGTTGAGCTATATAAGTAAAGAAGGATTTTACTAATTGCAATAATTTATCAAGACCAATCTCTTATTAATTGTATGACAGTTGCTAAAAAAATACATTTGGATCGACTTCCTAATTGTTTTGGGGATGGATTAATCATAATAGTATATTAGGTAAGTGAATAATAAAGGGAGGATTTTTAATGTTTGCCATTGCTGTTAAGTGGCCTGGCAAGGTTGAATTAGTTGAAATGCCTGAACCAGAACCAAAACAATATGAGGTAAAAATAAAGACAGAGGTATCTACTCTTTGTAATGCTACAGATAGAAAATTGATTGAAGGGCATTTTCCTGGAATTGATAAATATCCGCTTATTCTGGGGCATGAATCAGTAGGTAAAGTGGTTTCTATTGGAGAGAAGGTAAGGAATTTTAAAAAAGGGGATAGACTAATTGGCGGATTGATGTTAAATCCTCCTGATCCTGATTATAGCAGTGGTTGGGGTGGATTTTCAGAATATAACCTAGCTGCTGACCACAGGGCGATGGTTGAGGATGGGGTTAATGATAAAGAACATGGCTGGGCGGAGGTTTATGAGATTCAAAACAAAGTTACCCAATCGATTCCTATTGAATCAGCAATGCTACTCTGTACTTGGAGAGAAGTCTATGCAGGGCTTAGTGATTTTAATATAATAAATAATGATGAAATGGATAATATACTTATCTTTGGAGCAGGCCCAGTAGGATTAAGTTTTGTAAAGTTTTTAAAAAACCTGGGAATAAAATTTATTGGAGTTGTTGATCCTCTGGAAATAAAAAGAAAGATGGCTCTAAAGATGGGGGCAGATAAGGTTTTTGCTCCCAATGAAACTGAATTAAAGAAACTTCCAGTATATTTAGGAAATAAATTAGATGCTGTCATAGATGCTGTTGGCAATGAAAATATTATTAATGCCGCGGTTTCTTTAATAAAAATGGGTGGTTCTATTTGTGTCTACGGTGTAATTGATAAACCAGTTATTTGCCTCAATAAAAGTACAGGTCCCTATAATTTCAATCTATTAATCCATCAATGGCCTACGAGATCAAGGGAAATTGCTGCCCAAAAACCTCTTGTTAAGTGGATTAAAGAGGATAAGATTAATTACAAAGACTTTATCACCGCTGAGTTTCCAATTACTAAAATTATTGATGCCATTGACTTGTTAAAAAAAGGTAATGATTTAAAGATATTATTAAGGTATTAAAATAAAATGGGAGATTTATATATGAAAGACTTTAAGGTAGTTGTTGGGTTAACTTCGGTAGTTCATCCAAATATGCCCGGGGATGATCGGGGAATTTATAAAAAAATTATTAAATCTATGGAAGAACTGAAGGATAAAATGAATTTTGAATTAGTAGCTATAAGTAGACCACTAGAATCAGAACAAGATGGAGGAAATGCCAGAAAACAATTTGAAGACAAGAATGTTGACTTTACAATGGTATTTAATGCCAGTCTAGGATTTGGCAGGGTAATTTTACCATTGGCAAAGGTGAATAGTTATCTTGGTTTATGGTCAGTACCTGAGCCCACCAAAGAAGGTGTTTTACAATTAAATTCATTTTGCGGCCTAAATATGTATGGTGCAATTATTGAAAAGTACTTTAAGGATTACAATATTCCCTTTAAATGGTTTTATGGATATCCGGACTCGGAATTATTTCTAGAAAGATTTAGTATTACATTAAAAGCAATAAAAGCCATAAAGGCTCTAAGAGAGTCCCGGATAGGATTAATCGGTGGAATTGCTAATGGGTTTGAAAATATATATTTTGATGAGCGAGATCTGGATAAGAGATTTGGCACTTATATTCAAACCAGGCATACAGTAGAAGATATTGTTAGCAGAGCGAAGGAATTAGATGAGAAAAGAGTAAATGAAAATTTAAAACAGGTTTTAGAAGAAGGAAACTGGGATAGAGAGAGAGTGAGTGAGGGAGAGTTAAAAAAATCATCTCGAATTTACCTGGCTTTTAAAGATTTTGCTGAAGAAAATAATTATAATGCCCTTGCTATTAGCTGTTGGCCTAAATTCCAGGAGATTTACAGTATTGCTGTATGTAGTGCTATGAGTCGATTAAATGAAGCAGGTATAGTGGCTTCCTGCGAAGGCGATGTGCCGGGGGCAATAAATATGTTAGTATTAAACGCTATGAGCGGCCAGGAGGCTACTATAAACGATTTGGTTGCCTTTGATGAGGATGATGTAAGTATAAATATGTGGCACTGTGGAGTTGCACCAAAAAGTTGTGCAAATAAAAATGGTATCTGCTGGAACGAACATTTTAATATTGGTTCATATGAAAATGGTAAGTGGAATGGTAAGGGTACCGTTGCAAACTTAACATTTAAACCCGGGAAAATAACCGTATTTAGAATGGATAATAATTTTGATAACCTTTTTATAATGACCGGTGATGTAATGAAAGATAAAAAAACATATTATGGGTCAAGTGGCTGGATAAATAATTTGAAAGTAAATGGAGGAGAAATATCTCTGCTTGATCTAATGAATACAATAATAGTTAACCGGGTAGATCATCATTATCCAATGATCTATGGTGATTTAACAAATGAGCTAATTGAGTTTGCCAGTTGGTTAGGATTAAATATATTGGATATCATACCATACAAACCATATATGCAAACTTATAAATAGGATAATTATAAGTCGTAAAATATTTTAAAAAAATTAATAAAGACACCCCAGTAAACAGTGTCCGGATTTAATAAAGGAAAATTTAAAGTTGAAGTTTATAGTGAAAAATAGATAAGGAAATGCGTTAGAAAACCAAAAGGGTTATTTAATAAAATCCGGATTTGAAACACCCAAAGAAAGATTTTATCCGAAGATTCAGGTAAAAACATTAAACTTAAGCGAGGAGGTGATAGATGACCAAATAAATGATATTTGTTGAATGATTGCATGTTAAGCAAGAGAGTTAGTTAAGAGTTACTAGCGAGCAATTAATAGTAAAATAAAATTTTAAGGAGGTTGTTATTGTGAAAAGAATTTTAAATATTAGTATAGTAGTACTAATTGGGTTATTCTTGCTATCTTCTTTAGTCTTTGCAGCTGATAAGACTTCACTTGGTACCGCAATCAGATCTCTCGAAAATCCATACCATGCCGATTGGGCAGCTGGCGGAGACATGTTTGCTGCAACCGTAGGGTATCCCCATGTAATTCAAACATGTGAGGGAAGTAGTGAGAAGCAGTTTAATGATATTAAGGCCTTAGTTGCTAAAACAGGGGCTAATGTTGTTTTTTGTGTTGACCCTAACGAATCACCAAATTGCGTTCCCATTGCCAAAGCACTGGAAGAAGCTGGTGTTTACTTTGTGACATTTTGGAATAAACCAGATGATCTAAAAGTTTGGGATTATCCTCATTGGGTAAGTCATATTACTTTTGACGGAGTTTCTGCCGGACAGTATATAGCCACAGAGCTATTCAAAACATTTAAAACACCAAATAAAGGAAAAATTATTGCAGTTCAAGGTATGTTGGCCAATGCTGCAGCCATAGAGCGCTGGGAAGGACTTGCTTTAGCACTTAAAGCTAACCCTGGTGTTGAGATGGTTGCATATGAAGCTGCTGACTGGGATCGAGCTAAGGCTTTTGAAAAAATTTCAAGCATGCTGGTTGCGCATCCGGATGTTGATGGAGTATGGGCTGCCAATGACAATATGGCTATGGGTGCATTGGAAGCTTTGAGAGCTGCTGGATTAGCCGGGAAAGTAAAAGTTGTTGGTGTAGATGGTATCGAAGAGATGCTAAGGGCTATTGCTAAAGGAGAAGCAGCTGCAACCTGTTTACCTGATCCAAAATGGCAAGGTGGAATAGGTCTATCAATTGCTCTTGCCGCAAAAGAAGGAAGGATTAATGTATCTTCTCTTCCAAAAGAAAAACGACAATTTTATGCAACAATGGTTAATATTAATGCTGACAATATAGATAAAATTATTAAAACATACTTGGAAGGTACTCCTGAATTCGACTGGACTGATTACTGGGGTCGTTGGCTTAGAGGCATTAAATAAATATCATTTAGATTCGAAGTATGTTATCTAAAAAGAATTACCCCTGATCCAAAAGGTCAGGGGTAATTCTTTAAAAATATTTTAAAATATCGAAGAATATAAAAAAATTATTCAATTAAAATAATATTGGTGGAGATTTGAATGTGATTAATGAAAAAGAATTACTAAGTAGTGGTAAATTATCTGTAAAAGAGAGAGCTTTAAAGGATTTCCAGTTTATTATATCTCATAGTGTATTTGGACCTTTATTAGCGCTTTTTTTAATAACAATTATTTTTACAATTGGTACAAATGGTTTTTTCCTCTCATTGAAAAACATTATAAATATTTTATATTTATCAGGAGTGTTAGCAATAATTGCTTTGGCAGTTTCCATGCCTATTCTCATGGGAGGTATCGATTTATCTGCTGAAGGTATTATGTCTTTAACAGCTGTAGTTTCTGGATTTTTTGTAAAAAATTCTCAAACGAATATCGACATAGGATTTTGGGTGTTACCGGTAGTTATGATAATAGGTTCTATTGTTGGTATAATAAATGGCTTATTAAATACAAAATTAAAAATTCCTTCTTTTATGGCGACTTTAGGGATGGGTTTCGTAGCCCAAGGATTAGCTGTTATACTTAGTAGAGGTGCAACCATCCCTTTCTTGGATCCCCGGTTTCAAGATTTAGCAAACGGAAGACGATTGCTGGGAATACCTAATATAACTGTAATTGCTGTAATTTTAGGTGTTATTTTATTAATAATGCAGAGACGTACGCCTTTAGGGAAATCAATTTATGCTATTGGAGGGAATGAAGAATTAGCTAAACAAGCTGGAATTAATGTGGCAAGAGTGAAAATAATTGTTTTCTGTCTTGCCGGTTGTCTTTATGGTATTGCGGCATTTTTTTTATGCTCAAGACTAAATTGTGCTAACCCAACATTAAGCAGAGGTTTTCTTTTTCCGGCAATTACGGCTGCAGTTGTTGGGGGGACAGCATTAACTGGAGGAATAGGAGGGGCATTAAATGCTTTCATAGGAACTTTAGTAGTTACTGGCCTGAATAATGGTATGGTACTTATGCAAATTAATCCATATATCCAAGGAGCTATAATGGGGTTTATATTAATTGGGGCAATTGCTATAACGATTGATCGTGAGAAGATAGGAATAATTAAGTAATTTAAGTTTATTATTTGTTTAATAATTAATATAAATATATATTAGATTTAATGAATGTAAACATAAAAATAAAATTAAGTTGATTGATTAATGGAATCATGGAGGCGAAATAAGTGAATTCTAATTCTATTTTAGAAATAATAAATATTAACAAAAGCTTTCCAGGTGTAAAAGCTCTTCAAAATATGAATTTTAATGTTTATAAAAATGAGATTGTTGGACTTGTTGGGGAAAATGGAGCAGGCAAATCAGTATTAATGAAGATATTAGTTGGTATTTATAAAATGGACAAAGGGGAAATGAAGCTATATGGAAAAAATGTGAAATTATCTGATTCAAGAATGGCTATTCAATTGGGCGTAGGAATGGTATTTCAAGAGGGAAGTCTTATTCCAAATTTGACAATAGCGGAGAACTTGTTTTTAGGTCATGAGAATAGATTTAAACAATATGGATTGATATCTATATCTAAAGTTATAAAAGAAGCCAAAAAACAATTAAACAGAGTTGGTTTAAATATTAATCCTAAAACTTATGTCTATAATCTTTCTCAAGCTTATCAGCAGATGGTGGAGGTTGCGCGTCTACTTTGGTTATCTAATATTTTTCATATTGAGAATCCCCTCCTAATTCTGGATGAGTCGACAACAACACTCACATCTAAGGAAATTGAGCAATTATTTAATATTCTAAGAGAAATAAAAAATGAGGCGTCTATTATTTTTATTTCTCATAGATTAGAAGAAATTTTTGAACTTTCTGATAGGATTGTTGTTCTTAAGGATGGTAAAAATGTGGCAAATATGAAAGTTAGTGAGACAAATATTCACCAAGTAGAAAACTTAATGATTGGACGTAAGTTATCTAAGGAATATTATAATGAATCGGAACAAAATGAACCGAAAGATGAAGTTCTTTTAAAGGTAGATGGTTTGGAAAAGAAGGGTAGTTTTAGGCCCATAAGTTTCTTGGTCAAAAAAGGAGAAATTCTTAGTCTTGTAGGAGTAGTCGGATCAGGTAAAGAGGATATATGTAAATGTATTTTTGGATTGATGAAGCCAGATAATGGAATTATTTCAATTGAAGGAAAAGAAGTAAAAATAAATAAACCAAGAGATGCGGTAAAAGCGGGTATTGGTTATATTCCTATAAATCGACGAGAAGAAGGGCTTGCTCTACAGATGGATGTGATGTCTAATATAACCTTGGTTATACTTAAAAAAATTATAAGAAATGGGTTAATTAATTCTCAGTTAGAAAAAGAGAAGGCTTTATATTGGATAAAAAAATCTTCTATTTTAACTCCTTCATCAAAAACAATTTGTAAAAACCTTAGTGGAGGTAATCAACAAAAAGTTGTACTATCAAAATGGTTAGCCGCAAACGTAAAAATAATGATCCTTAATCATCCAACTAGAGGAGTTGATGTTGGAGCAAAGGAAGAATTTTACAAAATGATTCGCCTTCTTGCCTTGGAGGGAATGTCTATAATACTAATGTCCGACAGGTTAGAAGAAGATATTGGACTTTGCAATAGAATGATAATAATGAAAGATGGGAACATAACTAAAGAATTAGCCTGTCCTGTAAGTAATAAACCAACACCAGTAGACATAATTAGTTATATCGTTTAATTGGTAATTGAGCAAAATATTGATGAAAGGGGAAATATATATTGAAATCAAAAAAAGGGACAAATTTAATTTTATTAAAAGAATCAATCTTAAAGAAAATGGGTAATTTATTAAGTGGGTTACCAGCAATATATTTCTCACTATTCCTACTTTTAGCCTTAGTTATCGTTTTTTTTATTGGAAGCAAAAATTTTTTATCATTATATAATATTAAAGCGATATTGAATTCCTCTATTATACTTTTAGCTGTAGGATTAGGTCAGTGCTTCGTTATTCTCAGTGGTGGTATAGATCTTTCTGTGGGAGGAATTATGTCACTTGTGTCTATACTATATATTATTGGTTTAGAAAAGTTTGGTTTATTGTCATTCCCCTTAACTGTGATTATTGGATGTGCAGCAGGATTACTAAATGGAATACTTTATACTAAATTGCGCATCCCTTCTTTCATATGTACATTAGGTACTGGTGGGATTTTTGTCAGCATTTCATATCTTCTTTCTCCCGCTCCTTTATCAGTTTCATATAGACTGTCTAAATATATAGATTTAGTTAATGGTTCAATATTTGGAATAAAAAATATCTGGTTTATTGCTTTAATCATATTTGGACTCTATTTTATTTTACAAAATTATACTTATTTTGGAAGGACAAATTATGTTATTGGCAATAATGAAAAGATGTGCTGGATGTCAGGTGTAAACGTTGCTCGCTCAAAGATTTTTGCCTTTGTACTTTCAGGTTTTGGGTCTGCAATTGCAGGAATTATTTTAGCTAGTACTCTTTACAGCGGATATGCCACTCTTGGAGATATTTATGTATTACAATCTATTGCAGTAGTTGTTATTGGAGGTACGGCTCTAACGGGAGGAGTTGGAGGAGCGTTAAATACATTTGTGGGTGCATTGATCATGGGTGCCATTAAAAACGGTTTACTTGTTGCAGGGATAGATGTATACCAACAACAAGCTTTTTTAGGCCTATTGATTATTATTGCTGTAGCTTTAACATTTGACAAAAGCAAAATAAAAATTATAAAGTAGATAAATTATTTTTTAAAAAATTAATAACCGATAATTTCCCATTTTTATTATATTTAGATGTTTATCATCACATTGAAAAAATGAAAGAATATAGAATGAATGAAGGTAATATTTCTATCTTTAGATATAGAGGAGATAGAGTAGGTTATAATTAAAACAATTGGGGTACTTTTTTAATAAGGGGCAATTCGATTTCTTAAAAAATATTTTTAATAGCATACTATTTAGTTAGCTTAGGGATCTTTAATTACCTTCTTAATAATGTTTGATATTTGTTTTTTATTATGGAGATTATTGATGATCTGTTCAAGTTTTTCAAGATAGCTTTTACAGAAATAATGGAACAGAATTAACGTATGAGGAAAATACAATGGATCGAGCAAAAGTTTATTTTACAGATTTAAGGGCAAAACCAGGAAAGAATTTACTAGATAAATTAAAAAAATTAGTTTTAGAAGCTGGGATTAAAGAGATTGATTTTAAAGGGCAGTTAGTAGCTCTAAAAATTCATTTCGGAGAACCTGGTAATCTTTCTTATATCAGGTCTAATTATGTAGCTTGTATCGTGAAATTGATTAAAGAGTTAGATGGGAAGCCCTTTTTAACTGACGCTAATACTCTTTATTCAGGGAAAAGGGCGAACGCAGTAGACCATTTAAATACTGCTATGGAGAATGGGTTTAATCGTATTGCGGTCGGGTGTGATGTCATTATTGCTGATGGTTTAAAGGGGACTGAATATCGGGAGATCTTAATTAATAAAAAACATTGTACAGCACCTAAGATAGCTACAGCTATTGCTGATGCCGATATTATTATTTCTCTGACTCATTTTAAAGGCCATGAAATGACCGGTTTTGGAGGTGCCTTGAAAAATTTAGGTATGGGCAGTGGCTCTCGAGCGGGTAAAATGGAGATGCATTCTAACTCAAAACCCAAAATCAATCTTAAGAATTGTATCGGCTGTGGTCAGTGTATTACACACTGTTCCCAGAGTGCCATTCATTTTAATGAAAATAAAAAAGCAGAAATTGATTATCAAAAATGTATCGGTTGTGGTCAGTGTGTAGCGGTATGTCAGTATAGTGCTGCAATAGCAGGATCTGGTGAATCGACAGGAAATACCCAGGAAAAAATTGTGGAGTATGCTTATGCAGTATTAAAAGACAAACCCCATTTTCACCTCAGTTTTATTATGAATGTTTCTCCTGATTGTGATTGTGGGAATTACAATGATATGGCTATAGTGCCAGATATTGGGATGGCGGCCTCTTTTGATCCGGTGGCTCTGGATAGAGCCTGTGTAGATTTAGTAAATAAAGCCCCTATGGTAAAAGGGTGCGTCCTGGAGGAAAAAGATTTTCATGCCGGAGAAGATAAATTCGGACATATTCATATTGATACCGATTGGAAAATAGGTCTGGATTATGCGGAAAAGATAGGTTTAGGCACTCAAAATTATGATTTGATTGTAGTTAAATAAAAGGTGATGGAAGAATAAACGGTTCTTTGCTGAGTTAAAAACTGCCAGAGAACCGTCCCCTGGTAGGAAATATTTTAAGAGGAGGATATAGTTATGGATTTAAATCTCAAGGGAAAGATAGCCCTTATAACTGGAGGAAGCAAAGGAATAGGTCTTGCTGTTGCAGAGGGTTTTGCACAAGAAGGTGTCCATCCTGTTATTTGTGCGAGAAATGAAGAATATATTATTAATGCAGCTGAACAAATTGAAAAAAAATACAGAATTAAAACTTTGGGTATAAAAGCAGACGTTACTAAAATAGAGGATATAAAGCTTCTAATTTCTGAGGTAGAAAGAGTTTTTAATGGAGTAGATATCTTAATTAATAATGCTGGAACTGGGAGTGCAGAAAAGATTATAGATGCACCAGATGAAAAATGGCAGTATTACTGGGATTTACATGTAATGGCAGCAGTTAGGTTATCAAGAGCCATAGTTCCTTTTATGCGGAAGAGAGGAGGAGGTGTGATTGTAAATACCGCATCAATTTGTGCAAAACAACCTCTTGATTATGAGCCAATTTATAATACCACAAAAGCTGCTTTGGTAATGTTTTCAAAATGCCTAGCAAACGAAGTAATTAAATATAATATACGAGTTAATTGTATCAACCCGGGTTTGGTCTTAACTCCAGATTGGTACAAAACAGCAACTTTGCTTAGCAAAGAAAAGAATATTACAGCTAAAGAATATCTTGATCAGATTGCAAAGGATAATGCCCCTATTGGTCGATTTGCTTCTCCCGAAGAATTAGCAAAATTTTATGTTTTTCTTTGCTCGCCTTGTGCTAGTTACTGTGTAGGATCAACATATTATGTTGATGGAGGTTGGTTAAAAGTTATTTGATAAAATTTTATTAATTTTTTGTTTAGAAATTTTCATGTTTAATCATTATAAATTTAATTGCAAAATAGATTTTGCAAATAAGGAGGGTAAAATGAAGTTTGGTATTCATTCATTATTATTTACTGAATATTTTTTAGAAAAGGATATTCCTCTTCTTGAAAAATTTAAGAATATGGGATTTGATACAGTTGAAATTAATCCATATGATCCTGATAATTTTCCCGCAAAACAAGTAAAAAAAGTTAGTAACGAATTAGGAATTTCAATTAATATAGGCTATGGAATGCCCGAAAAGTATAATATCATATCCCCTGATCCTACTATAAGAAAAGAAGGTATAGAGTTTTCAAAAAAACTTATTAATTTATCTAATGAAGCTGGTGCAGTAGTATTTGGTGGGGTTATTTATTGTAGTTGGGGATATATAACTGGTAAGATGCGTACTGAAGACGAGTGGAAATGGGGGGTTGAAGCGTTCCGCGAAATTGCACAGTTTGCAGAAGACACGTCCAACTTAATCTTAGGAATTGAACCGACAAATAGGTTCGAATCGCACTTTATAAATATTGCAAAAGACGCAGTGCAATTTATAAAAGATGTGGATTTGGATAATGTATATGTTCTACTTGATACATTCCACATGATTAGAGAAGAAGATAATATTTACCAAGCTACTAAAGATGTTGGTAAGTATCTTGGATATATACACGCTTGCGAGAATCAACGTGGGATTCCAGGAACAGGACTCATACCATGGAAAGAATTTTTTATTGCATTGAAAGAGGTTAATTATAATGGTTGTATCACCATAGAATCTTTTGATCCAAATATGATAAACATTGCGAAACTTTGTTCAATATGGAGAAAATTAGCTGACTCTCCTGAACAACTTGCAATCCAAGGCTTAGACTTTCTTAAAAAGAAATATGGGGAGATAATTAATAATTAATTTTGCTAATAGGGAATGGTGAAAAATAAATAAGATGTTGTAGATATTCTTTCAAAGAGTAGGATTAAAGTGCTAATTGAAAGACATTTATAATTAAAGTTGAGTATTCATTGCATTTATTAGAAAGTTCTGCTTAAGAAATAATTCGCTTGGATCTCTTGTTAATTTTTATTTTAAGGAGGAGAAAGATATGGAATATAGAAATATAGGCTTATCAGGAATTAAAGCTTCAGTTGTTGGTCTGGGTAGCTGGGCGATTGGCGGGTGGAATTGGGGAGGTACGAATGAACCAGAAGCAATTAAAGCAATTCATGCAAGCTTGGACGCGGGAATTAACCTAATTGATACCGCTCCGGCTTATGGTCTTGGTCTATCTGAGGAGATTGTAGGTAAAGCAATTGCCGGTAGACGTGATAAGGTATTGATAGCTAATAAATGTGGATTAGTATGGCATACCCAAAAGGGTGAATACTTTTTTGATGAAAAGGGCAAACCGGTATATCGCTATCTCGGTAAGGAGTCCATTCGTTATGAGATTGAACAGAGCCTTAATTTCCTTAAAACAGATTATATTGATTTATATCAGACACATTGGCAGGATTCTACCACTCCTATAACAGAAACCATGGAAACCTTGCTTGATTTAAAGAGGGAGGGAAAAATAAGAGCTGTTGGTGTGAGCAATATCAACCTGAAACAGCTTAAGGAATATCGATTAATAGGAATTATAGACAGTGCTCAGGAAAAATATAATATGCTCGATAGAGAATTAGAAGAAACAATACTTTCTTACTGTCGAGAACAAAATATTTCTATTTTATCTTATTCTTCACTTGCAACGGGTCTTTTAACCGGCAAAATTGTTCCAGAGCGGAAATTTTTCGGAGATGATCAACGAAAAAATAATGCCCGCTTTAGTTCAAAAAACCTCAAACTAGTAGCGAAAATGATTAATGAATTTGTACCGATTGCTGAAGAACACAAGATAACAATTGCTCAATTAGTTATTGCCTGGACTATTTGCCAACCCGGAATTACTTTTGCTCTTTGTGGAATTCGGAATCCAAAGCAAGCAAAGGAAAATGCATATGCAGGTAATGTTGTTTTAACTGAGGAGGAAAAAGCGATTATAAATAACATAATTGTAAAACATGCCAACGGAATAGTTTAGAGAAGTATGTGGTTATGAAAAATTTGTGAAATGCAATTCTAATTTTGGTTTTACATAGTGTTACCTGATAATAACAAGTATAGTTAATGAAATTATTGAAGATTAAAAAAAGAAAATAATCATATATTTATTTTTAAAAAAGGGAGGGGCAAAGGGAGTGCTTTGTAAAAGCATTAAAGTAAAACCTCTTAATGAGGATAATTTTAAGTTATATGGGCAGTTAATCAAAAAACCAGAAAGAAGCCCGGATGCAGAAGTAGACACTCATAACTGGTGGAATAACGTTGCAAATTTACCTGCTGAAGATTCGATTAGTGTGGGAATCTTACAGGTAAAACGTCGTGATTTTACTGTAACAAAATTGGAAAAACATACCAGAACAGCTGAAATGCTTGTATCGTTAAAAGGAAATTCTATACTGGTTGTTGGCAAGAAATCATTAGATAACAGAGAAATTGAAAGGATGGAAGCTTTTTATTTGACTAGTAACCAGATAATTATTCTGAATGTCGATATTTTGCATTTCGTGCCTTTTCCGCTAGAGGATGAAGCAATTTATGCTGTTGTATTTCGGTCTAAAACACCCGATGATGATTTAGAATTCATTGAATTTAAAGAAGATATTAACTTAGTACTATAATTATATTTTAATTAGCAGTTATCTATTATTTATTAATTCCCTAAAAAATTAATTAAAGAAAGATATCGATAAGTCAAGATGTTCATTTAAATAAAACAATTAATATAATAATTACTACCCAAAAAGTAACCAAACTTTACAAATAAAATCAAACAACATATCTAATTATTTACTCTATGTACCTTGAAAACTTCTGCAGCAAAGATAGCTGGAACACTTTATTTATTAGTGTTTTAGGCATAATTAATTATAAAAAATAATATATATGGAGACTGCCAATGTCATTTCACCTAATTAATATAGAAAGTAGGATCATCCGGACGGATTCCCTGATGGGAACCCTTTTAATTTATAATATAAGAAAGAAAATGGAGACATAAATGATTAATTATCTAATCGGCATTGACATTGGTACAGAGAGCAGTAGGACTATATTATTTGATGAAAATGGGAAGGTTGTATCTTTGTCCTCGAGTAGTTATTCTACGTATTATCAACAAAAGAAATATGTAGAACAAAATCCGAACGATTGGTGGGAATCAGTATTTTATAATTTAAAGGAAATATTAGATAATTGTCAAGTAGAAAAAGAAGATATTATAGGATTAGGAGTTTGTGGTCAAATGCATGCTGTTGTTCCCATTTGGAAATAGGGTAACCTATTATCAGATAGAGTGCCAATAATAAAGAAGAATGCAGATATAGTTGGAAAAATAAACAAATCTTTATTGAAAGATTTAAATTTAAATAAAGAAATAAAAGTTGTATGTGGCGGCGGAGATATGATGTGCTTGCTTTTAGGTTCTGGCATGATTAAACAAGGGATAGAATTTGAGGTAACTGTAACTGCAGCTGATGTTTCTGTATGTAGTCTTTCTCCATGAGTTTCAAAAATTTTATGTTGACTTTTCTAAAATATCAAAGGAACATATAAAATAATTAATTTAATTAGCTATGTTTACAAAAAAGGTAAGAATTATATGTGTTTAAAGGATTTAATGGTAAATATTGTTTATCGATCTTTTCAATAAAACATTCAAAAAGGAACCTTTGTAGGAAAAGATTATAAATAATTAAGATAATATGAGGAGAATTAAATTGAATTTTGGTAATGATGATGCATTAATAGAAATAATATATAAGATCGCCTATAGAAAGCAGAAGGAAACTATTTTAAGATTAAGACTTTAAGGATTATATTTAAGATATCTTTGGGAAGATTAGTTGATCCTGAAGAAGTAATAGGGTCAAGTAGTTTTTCTTGCATCTGAAGCTTTGAGTATGGTTACCGGACAAATTTTAGATGTTGATGGTGACTGGCTCTTAGTTTGAAGTTAGACATTACTATTATAAGTTAAGATAGTCAAAACATTAATTAAAAATATAAAAGAAAGGGGATAAATGAGTATATGAAACAAATACAATTAGTTGGTGTAAAAAAATTTCAGGAACAGGAGGTTCCTGTTCCTGAAATTAATGATAATCAGGTATTGATAGAAGTAAAATTCTGTGGTATTTGTGGGTCTGATATTCATAGTTATACAGGGTGCCATCCTTTTGTAAATCCTCCTATCGTATTAGGGCATGAATATTCTGGGGTTATAAAAAAGAAAGGTGATAATGTATTAGATTTACATGTTGGTGATCTTGTTACCTCAGAGATTGTTGTAAATTGTGGAGAATGCTATGCGTGTAAACATGGGAGATATCAAATATGTGAAAAGGGTAAATATTTAGGAAATATTGGAATTAATGGGGCTATGGCAGATTATTTAGTTATGGATGCTGATAAAGTCTATAAATTACCAGAAAATATGACTGCGAAACAGGGAGCGATGGTTGAACCTGCGGCAGTAGGTATACATGCTACAAGGAAGTCGAATTTTCGTATTGGAGATATTGCATTAGTAATAGGTGCAGGAGTTATTGGTAATTTAACTGCTCAGACGCTAAAAATTGCTGGGGCTAGACGTGTAATTGTAATTGATTTAATAGAAGCAAGAATTGAAAAAGCCAAAGAGTTAGGTTTTAAGGATGCGTTAAATACTGGTAAAGTTGATTTGAGAAAATGGATTGACGAAAATATCGGAAGGAATAATTTGGATATAATCTTTGATTGTGTAGGAACTGAACAAAGCATTAATATTGCAATAAATAATGCAAGAGAAGGCTCACAAATTATTGATATTGGTGTACCACCATTAACAGTACATATTAATTTAGCACAGATGCAAGATAGAGAAATAAATATAATGGGAAGTTGTCAATATTTAAGAGATGATTATATAAGGGCTATTGATTTAATATCCCGAGGAGTAATAAAGACAGATATTTTAATTACTAATATCTATTTTTTTTCAGATTATCAAAAAGCATATGATGTTGCATTAAGCAAAGAAGAAGCAGAAAAGGGATGTATGAAAGTAATGATGGAGTATTAAGTGAAGAAAAGCATTAACAGCAGGCTCTGTGTCGAATAGTATTATATAATAACCTTACTGAAAGAGAAATAAAATATAAAAGAGGGAGCTCCAATACACCTAATGAAGAATATCACTTATACTAATACTAAAGAAAATATGATAATGTACTATTTTGAATCACATTTTAGAGGAGATAAAGGAAAGGTTCAGGTTGAGCTATATAAGTAAAGAAGGATTTTACTAATTGACTTAGAGCAATAATTACATTTGCGTGGAGATAATGTAATTTGAGTCGTAATCGTTTTTACTTTTTAAAATTTTAATATTTTTAAATTTTAATATAGAGAGTTTTCAAATTGTCATTTTATTATTTATCTATCTAAAGGGAGGCGGAAAATAATTTTAGCTGCAATTTATAAAGGTAGAAATAAAATTGATGTAGAAGAAGTTCCAGTACCGGAAATCAATGAAAATGAATTACTAATAAAGGTTAAAGCCTGTAATATTTGTGGTACTGATATTAAGATATTAAAATATGGGTATCACCAAATTAAAGAAGGAGAACATAGAATTTTAGGGCATGAAGTGGTAGGAGAGGTGGTCAAAAAAGGAAAAAATATATCTAGACTTAATTTGGGGGATAGGGTTGCTATAGCTCCCAAGTGATAATGTCTTGATTATAGGTGCTGGTGCTATTGGTTTACTTCACTTAATTCTTTCGAAAATTGCTGGGGCAAAAAAGGTAATGGTTTCAGACATTAGTGATGATAGGTTAAAATTAGCTAAAAAATATGGTGCAGATGTTACTTTAAATCCTTCGAAAGTTAATTTTAAGGAGGAAGTATTTATTAATACTGGAGGAAAAGGAGCTGATGTTATAATAACTGCTTGTTCAATTCCATCTGTTCAGGAGGAAGCCCTAGATTTAGCTGCTAAGTTAGGGAGGATTAATTTTTTTGGAGGGCTACCCGAAGGGAAAGATAGTATTATGTTTAAGTCTAATATTGTTCACTACAGGCAGTTAAAGATAACCGCAACTACCGGATCAACTATTTCACAATTTATAAAATCAATGGAAATTTTGAGCAATAAAGAATTTGATATCCGAGGATTAATTACTCATACCTTTGGTTTGGAAGAGATTAAAGACGCTTTTGAGAAAGTAATTTCTGGAAAAGGTTTAAAAATCTCAATAGTGCCTTAAGGATAGTTAAGAAAGGAGAAATTGAAATTGAATTATTTTGAGCCATTTAATAGTTATATGGATTTGGAAGAAATGAAGTTAAACCCTGAAGGAGAGCTAATTATCAGGAAATTAAGTGATATGGTAGATGTGTTTCAAGATAAAGAGGCAGTGAAAGAAGCTTTGAAGGAAAATCCTCTTATCTATAAGTTTTATAATGTTCAGATTCCCGAAGAAAACGGGCATTTACAACATTGCATTAGTATAATTTCCCCCGGGAAAATAGGTAGTGAATATTACATGACAAAGGGGCATTTTCATAAAATAAAGGATACAGCTGAAATATATCTTACTTTAAAAGGCAGGGGTAAATTAATTATGCAAACACCCGATCAAAAATCAAGAATTTTAGATATGGAGGAAGGGAGTATTTCTTATATCCCTCCTTATTGGGCTCATAAAACTGTTAATATTGGGGACGAACCATTAATATTTTTCGGTGTATACCGGGGGGATGCTGGGCATAATTATGGAATTATTGAAGAGAAAGGGATGGCTGTAATTATTGTCGAAGAAGGAGGTAAGACAGTAATAAAAAATAATCCTGCTTACTAAATTGTATAAGGATTTAAGAGCGAAGGTGAATAATAAAATAAACACTGAAATAATTTAAATAAAGGAGAGTGGTTAGATTTGTTACAGGCCAAAATGTTAAAACCGGGTCAAATAGTATTTGAGAACGTTGTAATACCTGATATTAAAGGGTATGAAGTTTTAATTAAAGTGATAAGAATAGGTATTTGCGGTTCTGATATCCATGTATGCCATGGAAAACATCCTTATACACCTTATCCTGTAATTCAGGGACATGAATTTTCGGGTAAGGTAGTAAAAGTAGGAAAAAATATCAAGAAAATAAAAGAAGGAGATAAAGTTGTTGTTCAGCCACAGGTAGTTTGTGGTGAATGTTATCCCTGTAAACATGGTAGATATAATGTATGTGATAACCTGAAGGTTATGGGTTTTCAAACTGAAGGCTGTGCTAAAGAGTATTTTAAGATAGAAGAAGCAAAGGTATTAAAAATCCCTGAAGGTATGAGTTATGATGAAGGGGCACTTGTAGAGCCGTTAGCCGTAGCCTGCCATGCACTAAGAAGAAGCGAGATAGAGTTAAAAGATAAGAATATTATTATTTTGGGTGCAGGTACAATTGGTAATCTAGTTGCTCAAGCAGCTAAGGCAAAAGGGGCTGCTAGAGTTATGATTACTGATATAAGTGAATTTAGACTTAATTTAGCTAAAGAATGTGGAATAGATATAGTTTTAGATGTTTCAAAATATGATCTTAATGAAGAAATAGTTAAAGAATTTGGTGCTGAAAGGGCAGACTTAATATTGGAGTGTGTTGGCTCTCAGGTAACGATTAATGATGCTATAAATAATGCTCGAAAGGGTTCGGATATTATCGTTGTTGGTGTATATCCAGAGGAAGTTAGAGTTAATATGGGGTTTGTTCAGGACAGGGAGTTAAGACTAATAGGTACTCTTATGTATAGGGAAGAAGATTATCTTGATGCCATTGATTTAATTGCAAATAAAAAAGTAAAAGTTGATAAGCTGATAACTGAGTACTTTGAATTTAAGGATTATGATCTAGCTTATAAACATATAGAAGAAAGAAAAGATAAAGTGTTGAAAGTAATGATTAAGTTGGCTGAATGAATGGTGGTGAATTTTTTGGCTAATAAAAGATATATAATTGCTTATGATTTGGGTACGACAGGAAATAAAGCGACAATATTTGATGATGAAGGAAATCTTGTTTCCAGTACTTTTAGCGGTTATAAGACCTATTATCCGAAAACCTCCTGGGTTGAACAGGAACCTAAAG
>Ga0315274_10004901_pt1 | contig 19644 bp, 14 predicted proteins | sample YL17G02_20_MG_FD_203700 | JGI IMG/M metagenome (GOLD analysis project Ga0315274, IMG submission 203700) | Sediment microbial communities from Yellowstone Lake, YNP, Wyoming, USA - YL17G02_20 | ecosystem: Environmental > Aquatic > Freshwater > Lake > Sediment | place: USA: Wyoming | collected... | reverse complement strand
TGCTATCGTGGATCGCAAGGAAAGATCGCTGCCCCGCTCAAGACGTCGAACTCCTACCCGCCTTGTGGTAGAGCACCTCTCCATTCACCATGGTCATCTCCACGTCCACCGAGGCCAGTTGGCTTGGCGCCGTGCGGAATAGATCCTGGCTGAACACCACGAGATCCGCCTTTTTCCCTGGGGCCAGGGTTCCGAGTTGATCTTCTTTTCTTGAGACCCAGGCGGGGACCCGGGTGAATCCGTGAATGACGTCTTCGAGCGTCAGCCTCTCGCCGGGGAACCATCCATCCCTAGGTTCACCGGAAAGGCTCTGGCGAGTCACAGCCGCATGGAAACTCAGGAGAGGATTGATCGCCTCCACGGGGGCATCCGAGCCGAATTGAAGGCGAACCCCCGCCTTGAGCAGCGATTTCCACGCGTACGCGTACCGGCAACGGTCCAGGCCCCATCGTTTCTCCGCGACCGGCCTGTCGGTAAGGAGGTGCACGGGTTGCACCGAAGCTATCACCCCGAGGTCGCGGAACAGGGGGAGAGCATCTGGGTGAAAGAGCTGGACGTGCTCGATCCGATCGCGGCGGGGGCCGTTGTAGCGCTTCCTAGCACCCTCGATAGCCTTCAGGACGTTGGTCACGGCCTGATCCCCGATGGCATGGACCCCGACATCACCTCCGAACCGGTAGGCGAGTTCGACCCGTTCCTGGAGCTCCTGCACCGTGAGGACGGCCAGTCCCCGCTGGGTGGGGTTGTCCGCATATGGCTCGTGGAGCAGGGCCGTGCCGGATCCCAGGCTTCCGTCGGCGTAGAGCTTCACTTGACCAAACCAGAGCCGCTCGCCTCCCTTGCCCAGCTCGACGCCGCAGGATCGGGCTGGCTCCACTTCTTCAGGCGGCAGGAGGTGGTGGACGCGCACCTTGAGCTTTCCTTCTGCTTCCAGGGCGGTCAGCGCCTCCCATTCCCGGAGGGTCTCGCAGGAATGGACCCCTGTCACCCCGAAGCGGAGCGCTTCTTGCTGGGCCAGGAGGGCCGCCTGCCTCCGCTCTTCGAGGGTCGGCGCCGGAATCTCTTTCTCGATGATCTTCCGATATTCTCGGAGGAGGCCTGTCGGCTCGCCGGTGTCCGCCTCCCGCTCGATCCGTGCTCCCGGCGCATCCGGCGTTCCTTTCTCGATGCGCGCCGTCTTCATGGCCAGTGAGTTCAGCCAGACCGTGTGCCCGCAGTGTCTGACCAGCATCACCGGATGATGGGGGGCGATGTCATCGAGGTCGCGGGCCGTCGGCTCCCGACGTTCTTTCCACACGTGCTCGCTCCATCCACGACCGATGATCCATTCGCCCGGCTTTCGGGCTGCCACGGCCTGCTTCACCCGCGTTCTGCAGTCTTCAATCGAGGGGAGATCCCGCAGGTCCAGCCGCTGCAGATACAGGCCAAAGCTCACAAAGTGGAGGTGAGCATCCACAATCCCTGGCATGACCAGTCGCCCGGGAAGCTCGAGAATTCGAGCCTCTCGACCGCATGCTCTCTCGATCTCTTCGTTGTTCCCAACTGCGGCAACCTGGTCATCTTTGACGCACAAGGCTTCGGCCCAAGGCCGCGCGATATCCCCGGTGAAGATTCGCGTGGAAAGAATCGCTGTCTCCATGTCTATCTCCGCTGTCGAGTGATGTGCGGGTCAAGGACATCCCGTAGTCCGTCTCCGAGCAGATTCAAGCCCAGCACCGTGACAAAGATGGCCAACCCCGGGAAGATGGAAATCCAGGGGGCCGTGAAAAGCTGCTCGCGCGCCGTGGACAGCATGCCTCCCCAACTGGGGGTGGGGGGCTGTGCTCCCAGGCCGAGGAAGGACAGCGAGGCTTCGGTCAGAATCGCGAACGCGACGCCGAGGGTTGCGATGACCAGGATAGGTCCCACGATATTGGGTAGGATCTGGGTCAGCATGATCCGGACGCGCCCATATCCGAGAGCCCACGCCGCGGTGACGTAGTCCAGGGAGCGAGTGGCCAGGACCTGGGAGCGGGTGACCCGGCAGCTGTACGACCAGTTGGTGAAGCCGAGCGCCAGGAAGACATTGAACAGCCCCGGCCCCAGGACGGCCATGATCGCCAACGCGAAGACCAGGGCCGGGATGGAGAGCATGATGTTGGTGAGCCCCATGACCAGGTCGTCCCACCATCGCCCGAAAAACCCGGCGGTGAGGCCCAGCAGGATACCAATGATGCTGTTCAGTAGCTGGGTGCCTAAACCGATGCTCAAGGAGATCCGGGCCCCGTAAATGACTCGGGAGAGGATGTCTCTCCCCTGGTTGTCCGTCCCGAAGAGATAAGCGCGACTGGGGGGTTCTTCCGAGTGCAACAGGTCGGCATTATCAATGGGATGGTAGGGAGCCAGGAGCGGAGCGAAGATGGCCATGGTGGCGATGAGCAGGGTGATGCTGCCGCCGATCACCAGGTTCTTTCTGGCCTTGATTTTCCGGAGCGTTCCGTTCATCGGTACTCGATCCTGGGATCGATCACCGCATACAGAAGGTCCACAGCCAGGTTGACCAGCAGGAAGACCAGAATAATCAGCAGCACGCATCCCTGGACCACCGGGATGTCCCGCTGGAAGATCGTGTCAACCAGGAGAGAACCAATGCCGGGCCAGGAAAAGAGCTTTTCTACGATCACCGTCTGGCCGATCAGCGAGCCAAACTGCAGGCCGGCCGTCGTCAGGACAAGGATCAGGGCATTCCGGAGCACGTGTTTCCGATGAATCATCAACTGCGGGAGGCCCTTCGCCTGCGCAGTGCGTACGTAGTCCGCATTCAGGATCTCCAGGACGGCGGCGCGGGTCGTGCGGGCAAGCAGGGCCATATAGCCCAGGCCAAGCGTGATGGCGGGAAGAATCAAATGCGCGAGCCCTCCGTCGCCATACCCTGACGTCGGGAAGAGCCGCACCTTGACGGACAGGAAGAACATCAACAGCAGCCCCAGCCAGAACTGGGGCATGGAGACCCCCGAGACCGCACCGAGCATGGAACACGCATCCAGCCAGGACCCCTGGCGCAAGGCCGAGAGGAAGCCGAGGGGGATTCCCAAGGCTACAGCAATCAGCATGGCCGCCATGGCCAATTTCAGCGTCGGCCAGAAGCGGGCCAGAATCAGAGCGGTCACACTTTCCCGGCGCAGGAACGACAGGCCGAGGTCCCCCCGGGCCAGTTTTCCCAGATAGATCAGGTAACGCGTGAGCACGGGCTTGTCCAGGTCCCACTGCTTCTTCATCTGCTCAATGAATTTCGAGTCGATTCCCTGTTCCTGAGATCCGGCGGCCATCAAGGCGGCATTCCCGGGAAGCACATTGAGCAAAAGGAACATGATGAGCGAGATCACCAGGATCGTGGGAACGAACTGCAGCAGTCGGCGGAGGGCAAAAATCAACATGGGGAACCTGGCGCGATGGATTGGACGATCGGATTCTCCCCTGGATCTCTGCAGAAAAAACAGCCCGATCCCGGGCCCCCGGAGGGGACCACGGGATCGAGCTTGCTAGCGAAGCAGGTGTCTTCCTCGAGGGTGATGGGCTCGCGGGAGCGGCCTACTTCTCCTTCGCCCGGGGAGACGTCTCATCGATCCACAGGTCCGTGAGGTCCTGGTACATCATCTCGATCGCCACCGGCTTGATCCCGTGGACCCAGGGCTGATGGGCGATCACCGCTTTGTTGTAATTGAAGAACCAGACGGGCGCATCGTCGCGGAAGATGGCGTCGGCCTTCCTCAGCATATCGATCCGCTTTGCCGGATCCCGCTCCTGCCCCGCCGTATCAAGCAGCTTGTCGAATTCGGGGTTGTTGTACGCCACGAAATTCCCCGCGGTGGCTGGGTTCTTCGAATACCATCGGTTGAGGGCCTGCAAGGGATCACCCCCCGCCCCACTGCTCAGCGACCAGATGAACGCCTGGTAATCCATCTTTCGGATGCGATCGGACAGGGCGGCGCCTTCCAGTTGCTGCGGCTTGACCGTGATGTTGATCTGCTTGAGGAACGGCATGAGGGCCTCGACGACCACCACGCCCCAGGACTCGTTGCTGGTTCCGATGCACTCGAACGTGAACCCCTTCTCGTACCCGGCCTTCTTCATCAGCTCTTTGGCTTTTTCGACGTTGTAGTCATACCCCTTGGCGTTGGGGTCGAAGGCCGTCGAGGTGGAGGGGAGATACCCGACCGCAGGGTACGCCTTCTCCTTCAGGAGCCTGTTGATGATCAGGCGCGAGTCGATGGCATGGTTGATGGCCTGGCGGACCAGCTTGTTCCCGAAGGGCTCGTATTTCGGATTGAACCCGATCAGGCGGGTGAACAGCTCGGCCACCTCGACCATGTTCTTGGCGATTTGCGGGTCAGCCTTGTAGGGCGGATACTGCGCGGCCCCGACCACAGTGGCATCCAGCTCCTTGGCGCGGAAGGCCACATCGCGCGCCGCCCCTTCGGGCATGACCTTGTATACCACCTTGTCGAGGTAGGGCTTCCCTTTTTCATAGAAGTCCGGGTTCTTGGCCAGGACGATCTCGCTTCCCTTCACCCACTTGACGAACTTGAAGGGGCCCAGCCCGATCGGATCCGTCCCAAAGCCATCCCCCTTCTTCTCCACTTCTTCGCGGGGGAGGATGGCCGTCCCACCCTCGTAGAGGGTGTAGGATGGATCGACGGGCTTATCCATCGTGATCTCGAGCGTGTAATCATCGATCTTGCGCAACCCGGATATCCGGTTCGTCTTGCCCTCCTCGTACTCCCTGGCCCCCTTGATCACCCGCACGAAGCGAGCCGAGGGCGAGGCAACCTTGGGGTTCATGATCCGCTCGTAGCTCCAGATGATGTCATCCGCGGTCATCCCTCGCCCGTTGTGGAACTTCACGTTCTTCCTCAGCGCGATCTTGTAGACCAAGCCGTCCGGGGACACCTCAACCTTTTCTCCCAACTCCAGCGTCGGCCGGTTATGCGCGTCATCCCAGCTGTAGAGGCTCCGGTGGATGTTCATGGTGACGATCATGTCGTTGGTGTTCGGCGTGCGATGCGCATCCAGCGAGAACACGTCGCCGCCGTAGGGGACGACGAAATTGAACGTCCCGCCAGAGCGCGCCGCCCAGCTCGCCCCGGGCAGCACGCCGAGCAACAGGAGCACCACGAGCCCGACCACATGGATCTTTTTCATTTGGACGATCCTCCTCTGCCAGAACAGTCGTTTTCCCGCCGACGCGTAGATGCCAGTCGGACGGTCGCTTTTCACTTGGCCCGGAACGGGCATGACGTCAAAAGCCTCAGAGTGTGTGAAAATATCCGTGAATCAGCGCCGTTCGGCTGAGCTCACGACGAAGCCAAGCGCATTCTTCATCCACGGAAAATCAACCTGTCTGCCGTCGCCCGGCGACAGGCAGGGAGGTTACAGTCACGCCTGCCTGCCGGGGCGGCGCAGGCAGGCTCTCGGCCCAGCGACGATTTCTTCACACACTCTCAGGACTGCGCAGACCCCGAAAGCCGCCAAAGCATCGCCCAGAGCGGTGGTGGTGTCAAGAATGAAAACGTGAAAGAGAGGAATTGTCTCAAGAGTGTTCCGAGGGCCCCGACCCCAGCCTTATGAACGCCTCCCGCAGCTTCGGGTGTCTCTGTAGCAACCGGAGGAGCCGGGATTCCTCCGGGCCCACCTTGGCCCGGATGATCCGGACGAGCGCGCGCTTTTCCTCCGTCGTCCAGCGCGTCAGATCAGGCACCAACGCCAGGACCAGGGCGAAATCCTCGAAGGCTTGCCTGGCGTAACCCTGCCACGCCTCCAGCCGCTCGCCCAAGGCCCGCGCCAAGGTGGCGGCCGATCGCTCCCGAATCCTGGCTGCGTCCCCGTCGCACTCTCTTGCCATGCGTCGCTGCACTGCAAACCCGATGGTCCGGATCCGGAACCGGTACCAGACCCCCTGCGTGGTCCCAGGCAGCTCGAGGAACAGGTGTCCCGTCGCCAGCCTCCGGAGGGTTCGCGCCGGCGTCCGGTACCCCGGCCGAGCAGCAATCTTCCGCTCTTCGCATTCGACGATCCGCAGGAGCTCCGGCCGCCCGGGGCGGAAGCCGAGTTTGCGGTAGAACCAGAAGGCCCCCGACTCGATGGCCTCCTCGTTGTCCAGGCCGATTTGGTAGGGATACACCGAGACGCAGGTCATGCCCAGGACCTGATGGAGAAGGCGCAGGGCCTGTGCGTAGTTCCATGCCGATTCGCCGTCCCGGAACGTGTAGAACGTGTTGAAGCCGACCTCCATCCATTCGAACAGGCCGATGGCCTCGACATAGTTGATAGGGACGCCGTTCTTGAGGCCGAAGCCCGTCACGTAGGCGCGGAGCGGCAGGCGGCGCTCCGGCGGGAGCCCCCAGAGGAAGATTTGCAGGCCCCGACCCACGTCGGCCTTGAGCACGTGCGCGGGATCGCCGTGAGTCGTGCCCCAGAGCTCCCGCCGGCGCACCATCATCACTTCCCGCATCAGGTCGAGGACCCTTTCACCCTCGCGGCGGCTCAATCGCCTTACGGGAAGCGGCGTCGTCATCTCCTTGGCCAGATCCACCTCGTTCCGACGGATGAACGGGCCCTGGTGGTAGAAGACGTGTCGCACCGGTCGCCAGTTGCAGGTGCGGGAGGCCCGCAGGTTATCAAGGTCCCAGCGGATGGCCAGGTCCAGCGAATTGAACAGCTCCGCCCGCTCTCGGTCCGAAAGCGGCAGCCGCTGGAAGCGGGAGAGGAGCCACGCCAAGTCGGTGCCGGAGCGGCCCCGCGCGGCACGCAGCCAGGTGAGGTAGGGAACATCGGCCTCGACGTAGGCATCGTCGTCCAGAAGCGGGAGAAAACGCGGCAGGGTCTCGGCCAGACGGGTGGGTGCCGCGCTGTCGTCCCAGGCAAGATCCACGTGCGCCGGAAAGCGGCGGAGGAGCCAGCGTGCCACGTCATAGTTAAGCGCATCCTCGATGGCGGTCCCGGCTATCCCCGAGACTTCCATCGGCTCCAGCGCCAAGAGGTCCACCCCCGCGCACCGGAGCGCCTCCACCCGATCCCTGAAGGACGAGAGCAGCGCCTCAGTCATCCCGAGGACGGCCGCGCTCTGCGGGAAGGCCCGCAGGAACAAGAGCAGTTCATGGAAGCGGATCAAGGACTCGGGGTCCGGGGACCGCCGTCGCCCAAGCGCCGCGAGCAGTCGTTCCGTGCGTTCGGCCTCGGCGGGCCCAAAGCGGCCCTTCATCGCCTCCAGGCGGGTCAATAGCTGATCCAACGAGTGGTGTGCCATGAACGTGTCCGCAAGTGGAAGGCCATGTCGTCCGGCTCGCCGCCCCCGGCCACCGCCGGGGCCTGCAGATTTTGCGCCTACCTACCCACCCACGCCAACAAGTACCGTAGGCACCCTGCGCCCCCTAAGGATGTGATCTGGGCAGAAATTTCTGTTGATAGGTGGAAAGGATCGCGTTCGAGTAATGGTCGAAAAAGTACCCATCCGATGAAAGAGCCTACGGGCTCTGCCGCAAGGCTAGTCGGATGGGTCATTTTTTTTCGTATCGTCCCCTCCTTGAAGATCTCGAACTCGCTCCTGAGCTTCTTCTGGATCATCCGGTAGGGCCGAAGATCGTCGCGCTTCCACATTACACAAAATCTGGTCAGCCTTTGATCAGACCGGATTCCTGAAAGCTGTAGTAGCCTTTGCGCGTGACAATGACATGGTCGAGGACGCGAAGGCCGAGAATCTTCCCGGCCTCGGTGAGCTGCTCGTGCATTCGCTGATCGGCCTCGCTCGGTTGGAGTTCGCCGGATGGGTGGTTGTGGGCGAAGATGACGGCGGCGGCTCGGTCGGCAATGACATCGGCGAAAACTTCGCGCGGGCGGCTGTGTTCTGGCATGTCCTTGATGGTTTTCATGCTCCGCCCTATTGCCGCCCGCGACTCTCTTGAGGTTCCGACCGGCCTGGAGGCAAGCGAAGCGGCTCATCGTCCGCCCTCCTCGCCTCCAGTCGTGCGCGGGCATGTTGAATGGCCTCATGGAGCTTCTGCTGCAAGAGCTTGCGCGGCAGCAGCTTGGTCCAGTACGACGCCACGCGGATGCCGCTTTTCTCAAGCTCCAGCAGCTCGATCTGTTCACGCTTCTTCCCAGCACATAGAATCAACCCGATCGGCGAATCCTCACCAGGTTGCTGCTCGTATTTGGCGAGCCACCGCAGGTACAGTTCCATCTGCCCCTTGTCGCCGGGCTGGAAGTCCCGGAGCTTCAGGTCAATCGCCACCAGCCGGCGCAGCCCGCGGTGGTAGAACAGCAGGTCGAGGTAGAAATCGTCACTGTCCACCTGGATGCGCTTCTGTCGGGCCACGAACGTGAAGCCCGCGCCCAGCTCCAAGATGAAGTGCTCCATCTCCCGCATGATCGCGTCTTCGATGTCTTTTTCCAGGTAGCGGTCCTTCAGGCCGAGGAAGTCGAGAAAGTAGGGATCACGGAAGACGAGATCGGGCGTAAGCTTGTCCTCGGCCCGAAGGGCGTCGAGTTCCTCGCGAATCAGCTTCTCGGGCCTCTTCGACAACGCCGTCCGCTCGAAGAGCATGCTGCCGATCTTTTTCTCGAGAGTCCTCGTGCTCCAGCGCTCGATCCGGCACATTTCGCCGTAGAAGTCGCGCTTGAGAGAATCATCGAGGTAGATGATCTGCTTGAAGTGCGTCCAACTCAATTCTCTCCGCAGCGCGGAGACAATGTTCTCATCGGGGAAGACCTCGGCAAACCGAATCATGTGCCAGAGGCTTTTCTCCGAAAAGCCGTGGCCGAACTCAGCCGTCAATTCTCTCCCCACCGCAGAGACAATCTGTTCCCCATACTCGGCTCGCTTCTCCTTCAGAGTATCCTGTCGGATGCGCTTGCCGACGCGCCAGTAGAGCAGGACCAGTGCGGAGTTCACCTGCCGCGCCACATCCTGCCGCGCCTCGGCAATCAACTGCCGGAGGTCGCTCAACAGCGACGGCGATCTCGTCGGCTTCATCTCAGTCCCTGGCTGCGCCCCTTCTCCTATTCAAACCAAATCTCTGCTAGCCCGACCTGGATCTTCCACGAGTCCCTTACGCGCCAAAACTGAGATAGCGAGTCGCGTACTCGGCCAACTGTTCTTTTCGCTCCCGCCAGTTCGGCATTGCCCGTTCGACACAGGCCCAGAAATCCTTATCGTGATGGGGATGCGCGATGTGGGTCAGTTCATGGACGATGATGTAATCCACGAGGCGCACGGGGAGCTGCAAGAGCTTCCAATGAAAGGATACGATGCCGTTCCCGTTGCAGGAAGCCCAACGAAAGCCCAAGTCCCGGACCCGAATATCCGCAGGCATGCTCCCAACCCTGGGCGCAAGCATCCCCACCCGGCTTCGCAACCACTCTGTCCCCGTTCGACAATACCACTGCCGAAAGAGCGCCAAGCCCTTGGCCCGAGAATCACGGCGGAGGAGGAACCTGGCACCGTCGAAGTTCAGCGCTTTCCCCTGCTCTTTGACGACCTTCAACCGAAACCCACGACCCAGGTAGCTGAAGCTTTCACCGCTGACGAACTCGGGTGATTTCGTCTGTGGAGCAACCTGAGCCTTGGCCGCCAACTTCCCGTGCACCCAGAGCAGCTTTCGGCTGATCCACCGGATCAGTTCGTCCGAGGCAACCTCATTCGGGGCATAGACCCGCAATGCGCCGCCTCGGTCAACCATCAGCTCGAGAGTCCGTCGCCGTGGGCTTCTGCGGACTTCGAAGGTGAGTTTATCGAGTTGTAATGACTCGGTGATCATCGGGTCAAGCTTTCATAGTTCTCTTTCGCCAGCGCGACTAACCGTTGCGCGAGGTCCCGGTCCCGGCCCGCCGGGCAAAGCCCGCACCGATCAAGGTCACGAACCAGTGCCTTGGTGAGAAGCTCTCGGGCGTACGGATTCCGCCAGAAGCCGACCTTACGGACCTCCTGCCGGATGCGTTCAACCATCTCCAGGGTCGTGCTAATGGCCCCAGAACGCTCTTTGTCGGTCAGCTCTCGCCTCTTGCCGACCTCCTCTAGCACAAGACGCACGAAGGGCACCTGTGTCTTGGGGTCGAGGTCCGGAAACTCATTGCGATCTCCCTGCCGCAATTCCTCGATGAACCGCCGCAGCTCACGCTCGAGCGCGTCCCAGTCATCCTTGAACCGCCGGAGAATCTCCTCCAGCTTCTCGCTCATCTTCTTGGCGTAAGCCGGGTTCTGGGCGGAGAAGCTGATAATGTGATACCGGGCGGCGTGCTGCATCTGGGCGGCACGGGCACGAGCGGACTGCTGGCCGCTCACCACCTCATCAAACTGGGCGTCGGTGATGGCCACGGGCGGGATCTTCGGGTCAATGCCCCGAGCCAAGACATGTGCGTCAATCAGCGCCTTGACCTTTTCGGCCACGCCCAGGAGGTTCAGTGCAGGGTCGCGGTAGAGGTTGGCAGCAACCTTGTTGATGAATCCCAGGAGTTTGGCGTCGCGGAAAACATCCGCCGGCACCTCCGGTCGGTGTTCCAGGATGCCCAGGGCCTCGTAAAAGAGTCGTAGCTTGGTAATGAAGTCGGCGCGAATCCTCAAATCTGCGAGAAGCTCTACGCAGGCTGCCACCTCCTCTTTCAGGTCGCGGATACCACGATCGGTGAACACAGCCACGGCTCGTGCGCGCCGATCAAGCAGCGTGGCCAGCTCCACGTGGATATCAATGAGCACGCCCGTGACATCCTCGCTGTCATAATCGGACAGCGCCTCGCTGAGGTGCCGCGCCACGCCAATGTAGTCCACCACGTATCCGCAGCGCTTCCTTGCCGCCGTGCGATTCACGCGGGCAATGGCTTGCAGAAGATCATGCCTCACCAGCTTTCGGTCAAGGTAGAGCACCTGCTCCACTGGGGCATCGAAGCCAACCAAGAGCATGTTGTTGACGACCAGTATCGCCAGCGGGTCAGTCTTGTCGGTCTTCTCGATTGCTAGCTTCCGCTTGAAGCGCCGGATCCGCTCGTCCTGCTTATCCTTGTCGGTCCAGTCCCACCATGACTCCGGATCATTGTGGTCACCTGAAATCACAACGGCGATTTCTGCTGCCTTCAATTGCGCCACGTAGCGACGCGCTTGAACCAGGAAGCGGGGTTGCCCGTCGAGCCTTTCAACCTCGCCCTCGGGCAAGGCCAGCGTTTCGGCGGGCAGCGACTCGATGGCCGACACCAACTCTTGACGTGCCTGCTCCAGCTTGGCGTGATACCGTATCGCCGCGGCCCGGCTGGTGGTCACCACTTGAGCCTTGAAGCCCTCCGGCAGGACCACGCCTACGTAGTGCCGGAGCATATCACGGGCCTTCTGCTCGATAAGCAGCGGGGCCTCCAGTACGTCGCCTTCGGTAGCGTACCTGGCCTTGATGACCGCCAGCTCCTGGGGTGTGTAGTCGCGAAACATGTCCTCGAAGAGGACGTCGAGCCCCGGCGCATCCTTGACGAAAGCATCTGCCGTCCGGCCTTCGTAAAGGATCGGCACTGTGGCGCCGTCCAGTTCGGCCTCCTGGAGGAGGTACTTGTCAATGAAGTCGCCGAAGATGTCCCGCGTTTCGATCTTTTCCTCGCTCAGGATCGGCGTGCCGGTAAACCCGATGATGGCAGCGTTGGGCAGCGCCCAGCGGAGGTTACGGTGCAATGTGCGCGTGTGGGACCGATGCGCCTCGTCCACGAGCACGAGGATGTCCTCGGACTCGTTCAGCAGCGGGAACTCCTCAAATCGGATGTTCTCCTCATAGGTGACCTCGTGCTCTACGACCGGGCTCTCCCTGCCCGGCTTCTTTTCCTTGCGGATGATAGTCATGACGACGGCCTCGTCGACCGCCGCCTTGCGCTCCACGCCCTGATACTTCTGGAGCATCGCAAAGACGATATCGGGCGTGCCTTCACGCAGGATCCGCTGCGTCCGAGAGGTCGGGGATTCACGCGGCTGGAGGTCTCGCTCCGTGGGTCGCACCGTCTCGCCCGTGAGCGCCGCCGTGTCCCGCAACTGCCGTTCCAGATCGGTGCGGTCCGTCACCGCCACGACCTTGAATCGCTTCAGGCGATCCGACGTCCGCATCTTCCGCACGAGGAATACCATGCTGAGGCTCTTGCCTGAGCCCTGCGTGTGCCAGATGATACCCCCCCGCTCGTCGCGGTCGGCCCCACGCCTCCGTGTGCGGCCTTCCTGGAGCCGCTCGACAGCCTTATGAACGGCCCGGAACTGCTGGTAGCGTGCCACGATCTTGCGCGTGCACCCCTCGACCTGCTGGAACACCGTGAAGTTGCGGACCAGATCGAGCAGATGGGCGGGGCGGAGCATACCGGCCACCAGGACCTGCTGGCTCTGTAAGGTGACATTCTCTCGCCGCCATGCCTCCGGCCGTTGCTCTGCTGTGCGAAAGAACAAGGGGATGCCTGGACGGTCCGGCTGCTCCTGTCCCGCTGCCTGCAATTCCGCCGCCGCCTCGGCCATTTCCCCGTCGTTCCGCGGGATGATGCGGAGTTCCTCGGCCACCGCACTGAGCGGCAAGGGGCTGGTGTCCGCCCACTCCAGATATGCCTCCGGCGGGGCACCCACCGTTCCCGCCCGTGCCTCGAAGAAGTTACTGGCCACGAGCAGTTGGTTGTAATGGAAGAGCCGCTCGAGTCCCTCATCGTCAACAAACTGCGTGGGATATAGCTCTTTCCGCTGGTTCGAGTATCGCAGGAGTTGGTTGATGGCCTCGCCAAGCGGGTTCTCGATCCCCGGGCTCTTGAACTCCGCCACCACCAGCGGAATGCCGTTTATAAAGAGCACTGTGTCCGGGACAATGTGCCCACGACCACTCGTCAACTCGACCTTGAACTGGTTGATCACGAGGAAATCGTTGTTCTGCCAGTTGTCGAAATCAATGAACCGCACCGTCTGTGGCCGGCCGTGGTCCCAGTCGGGCCGCCCCTCGCCGACCGTGCCTTGCAGGAGCAGACGCGTCGCCGCCTGGTTGGCTTCCATAAGCCGGTACTCACCGAGGCGTTCAAGGTCACGAATGGCCCGGTCAATCCGTGGATCGTCGAGCCATGGCTGGCCATCCGGCCCAGGATTGATTCGGCGCAGCGCCTCGCGGAGCCGGTCTTTGAGCAGCACCTCGCGGAAGCTGGCACGCTCGGTCAGCTCCGGCACATCGGCATCACCCTCCAGCCATTCCCAGCTCATGAGCTTGAGCTGGTCGCAGAAGGGCTTTTCGACCAGATCGTATTCCCACTCGATCTTCATGCCAGCCCCTCTGGCACGCGGACGCGGCCGGTGAGCAGGTCAGACATGAGGCCGGATTTCAGTAGGGTCAGCTTCGCCTTCTCCCGTTCCTCAGCATGCCGTTGCGCATCGGCAGCGAGAATGCGATCTGCGATCATTTTTCTCTCGCTCCTATCGGGCCAAGGCAGAACGAAAGAGCCTAACTGCTGATAGTTGAGGCCCTGTCGGTTGCCAAATGTGTTTAGCGCTTCAAGTTGCCGCTGGCCAATTGGTGAAGCGAGAACTGACGCCAAGTAGGTCGAATCTTCCGCTGTAGCATCTGGCACGCGCAGAACGCAGACATGCTGATTGACATTTGCCCTGCCAAGGCCATCTGGCATCGGACAACATCGTCCAATCGAGGCTCCGGTGATGTTGAAAAGCACATCGTGAGCGAAGACCTCGCTACGGAGCATCCCTCGGTGAATCTCTTCAGGGATGAATGCGATGTCCGACAGCAGCAGGCCCTCGAATGTCACGTTCTGGCTGCGGATGAATGTGACACCTTCGGTTGTGTAAACGTCCTGCCCGCCGCGCGGCGTGACCCCGCTGCCGATATGTTTACAGAGAGCCGATAGCGTCTTGGTCTCCCACTCCTTGGGAATCCGGCCGAGGGGGGAGTCTCGGAATTGATCAGGGTGGGCGATGGGGTCGCGGGGTTGGCCATGTTCGTCGAGGCCGCGGGTGAGTAGATCGTGGAGCAGGCCGGCGCGTACCCGCCGTAGCTTCGCAATCAGTGCCTCCGTCTTCGCAATCGCTTCGTCAACCGTGTCCAGCACCGCCGCGATGCGGGATTGATCCTCCGGTGGAGGAATCACCACCAGCATTCTCTCAACATCGCTCAGGTTCAGACCTGGCTGTGCCGACCCTTTTTGGTGTCTCCGAACCTCGAACGCGAAGATTTCAGACCTGAACTGATGCAGGAAGAAGCGATCGTGGTTTGGTGGCTTGACTGCGATACGTGCTGTGGTCTGCGTAATATTCGCGCCGGTCAGGTGCGGTGGGACGATGGCGGTCTGACCAAGATACCCGACGATAGAGAACAGAATATCGCCGCCCTTGACTGCTGAGCGCTTGTAAGCACTGGCGATGTTGGGATGGACAAGATAGAGATCCAAATCATCGACGACGCCACGGCTGTAGTCCTGGCCGCGAATGATCGGAATGCCGTCTTCAAGGCGCAACCCGGGCTGCACAACACCGTATGTAATTGGTCTCGTCGGGTCGACAACCGAGCGAACGGAATCCGTCTTCCAATCGGCCGGTAGAGTCCTATTGGCCTGCATACTTGAGCTCTCGTAATATAGTATCCAGGCGGCTTGAGATGGCACTGCGATCCATCTCGATGGACTTGAGCGTCACCCGATACTTGTCCCAAAGGCCCTCGACAAAACGCACCAAGTCCCGCCGTTTCTCGGCTGCGGCGGCGTCGAGGCCAGAGAGGCCGTCTCGAGCCATTAGCTCGAGCACCAGGGCTTGCTTCTCAGCCTGGCCTTTTGTTTCGCAGCGGACTTTGAGTTCGTCGAGGAAGCTGCCGACCAGTTTGCGGTAATGGTCCCGCGCGGCGGTAAGCTGCTCCTTTAGCTTTTCGTAGGGCGCCAGCGCCTCTTCGATGACGGCCATCTGATCGAGGACGGGGTGCAGGGGGGCTTGAGCCTCGGCGAGGGACTGCCGGTCGGCGTCGGTGGCCCGAGATTTGGTGGCGGCCCTTTCGAGCTTTTTCAGTTCCTTCAGCGCGTCGCGGTGCTCACCCACGACCTCGCGGATCTGCCGTTCAAGGTCCTTGGCGTAGTTCCAGTTGGCCAGCTCTTCCTCGTCGGCGTCTTCGGAAGGGTTGCTCTGCTCGAAGGCTTCCTTCTCTCCCGTAAGGCGGGCGATGTCGGCTTTCGCAGCAATCATTTGGTCCAGGTAGTCGGTCATGACGGCCCGGACCAGCTTGTGGCCGAAGGGATCAAACGCCGGGCCGGCCGCCTCGCCGTCCTCCAGGGCGTCGGCGATAGCATCCACCCAGCCCTCGATCACCCCGCTAAAGCTGTTCTCAAGCAGGGTCTTGAGGTCCGGGAGACTCTCGGCCCACCAGGACGCGATCACCCCGGACAGGGTGAAGCGGTCGAGGACGCCGAGGGGCTCCAGGCCGGCGACGAAGGTATTAAGGATCTCGCCGCGCACGCTGTTGAGATCTCGCCCCTCGGGCAGGCGTACGAGTCGGGGCGAGTGCTCCTGCCACCACGCATCGAAGGCCTCGCGAAGCGCCTGGCCGCGGGACTGCACGCCGGGGTCGCTCACCACGAGCGGTTGGATGGCGGCCCGATCCGTGAGCGCTGGGGAGAAGTCGGCGTAGCGGGCATCATCCGGTCGGGTTGTAAAGGCGCGTGCGGGATCGAAGCCGAGGCTCCCGTATAGATCCCAGCGGGCCTCCACCTCCGCCACGGGCACGCCGCCGTGAAAGTGCGCCCGCACGTCGTGGGGCTCCGGCGGCGGTGAGTTGTCCACGTAGCGGCGGATGTTGAGATTGAAGTCATTCTCCCGGATCTCGTCCAGGCTCACCCGGCGGGAGTAGCCGGGTACGTTGTCGAAGCGATCGAACGTGGAGACGATCTTCTCCACATGCTCGGGGCGGAGGTAGTTCTGCGCTCGGCCGGCGTGAAACTCGGCATCGGCATTGATGAAGAGGATCCGGCCTCGGTGGTCCTCCAGCTTATTCCGGTTCGGTGCCTGCCGCGAGAGGCTCGGCCGCATGACGAGGATGCAGGCGGGAATGCCAGCACCATAGAAGAGGTTGGGCGGCAGGCCGATGATTGCCTCGATGAGGTCCTCTTCGATGAATTTCTGACGGATGCCTTTCTCCGCCCCGCCACGGAACAACACGCCGTGAGGCATGACCGTGGCGACCATGCCGCCCTCTCTACACACGGCCAGCATGTGCTCCGCGAACATGAGGTCGCCCTTCTTGCCACTCGTGGGACACCAGCCCCAGCGGAAACGCTCCGCGCCGAACTCCATCCCTTCGCGCGAGTAGTTCTGGCTGAAGGGCGGATTGGCGATGACGCGGTCGAACCGCTCAAGCTCGCCCGCCTCGCGGTGAAGCGGATGAAGGAGCGTGTCTTCGCGCTGGATGTCGGCATCGGGGATGCCGTGGAGGATCATGTTCAGCTTGCAGATGGCCCAGGCGGAGTGGCCATTGTCCTGGCCGCAGAGGCGAAGGTTGCGGGGGTCCCCGCCGCTCTGCTCAACGAACTCGTGGCTCATGATCAGCATGCCGCCGGAGCCACAGGTTGGGTCGTAGATCTTCATTCCGGCGTGTGGATTGAGCAGCCGGACCATCAGGCGGACAACGTCGCGCGGAGTAAAGAACTCGCCCCCCTTCTTTCCCGCGGACTCGGCGAACATTTTGATGAGGAACTCGTAGGCGGCGCCGAGGAGGTCGGAAAACTGGAAGTCCTCGTTCCGCAGACGGTAGCGGTTGAAGTGCCGGACCAGCGCGCGGCAGTCCTCGTCGGACAGCACGCGCTTGCCGCCGGAGACCTTCTGGAACTGGATATGGTCGAGGACGTGCTCAAGCGAGGGGTTGTGGTCGCTCAGGGCACCCAGGGCTTTGTCGAGAATCGCGGCGATGTCGGGGGCGTTGAGGTTGGGGAGGATGTGCTCTTCCCAGCGGGCCTGCGGCGGGACGAAGAAGTGGTCGTAGAAATCCGGGTTCTCGCCGTAATACTGCACGACCTCTTCCCGGGCGCGCCCTTCCTCGACCTTGCGACCGACAAGCCGCTCGCGCTCGGCCTCGAAAACGTCCGAGCAATGTTTGAGGAAAAGCATGCCGAAGATGTAATCTTTGTACTCTGCGGCATCCATCCGCGGACGGAGGATGTCCGCGGCGGCATAGAGGTGACGTTCGAGCTTTGCGAGGGACAGCCTTGGCATGATCTACCTTCCGCCAACCACGCTAGGGGACGTTGGGGCTTTTCTGACTTTTTGTTCTACCCTCTCTCCTGCCTACTACGTATCTTCAGACCACGCTAGGGGACGTTGGGGCTTTTCTGACTTTTTGTTCTACCCTCTCTCCTGCCTACTACGTATCTTCAGTACGACCTAGGCCCTGCGGAATTCGGTGGAAACAAAAGGACAGGACCGTGGATCGCGGTGCTTTTCCGAACCGGTCACAAATTGTGATCGGTTCTCTTCGCAGTCACCCGCGGTCGAAATCCGTGGCCACTCATCCTCTCCACTTGAGGTCACAATTTGTGACCTCAAGTCTGTAACCTGTTGAAAGGTAAAGCGAAACACGAAATCTGCCGGGAAACGTTCGGCGTTGCGTCTTACCGCCTGGTTCAAGACCTTTGTCGTGACGCCACAGATCGCGGCCAAGTCGCTATCCAGAATCACACGCTGGCCGTGGAAACAAAACGCCGATCCTCGCGGGGAGAATCGGCGTTTCATCCATCCGGGATTCCTCCAGAGCAGAGCGTTCTCTCTCAGGCTGCCTGTGGTCCCAAGCTCACTCGCGCAAAGCGTGGCTCCTTATACCAGGAATCCCCCTTGTGTTTCAAGGCGTGAGCCCCCCAACCTCCGCCGGAGAGGAACGGGCGGTCTCAGGAGCCGTGAGGGGCCTCGTCTTTCCGTGCCTCGTCCAAGAGGTGATCTATATCGTATCGGGCGAAATACTCGGATCGCCACTTTTGATAATCGAAGGCCTCACGGGAGATTAGCGCAAGAAACCGCAGGGCCTCAACGGGGCCAAGGCGCTCGTGGAGGGCGCGAACGGCTTGACGCCGCAACTCATTCTCGGTCAACAGCTCGGCCATGTTCTTTCACCCCTTGCCAGTATTCTACTGGATTCATCGTCCGGAAGGGTAATGAAATCGGACCAGGAGACGGGAATGCGGCTCGGAACTGCCGTGCGCGATTCAGCAAGACATCATCGCAGGTGAGGAATGCCTCGGCCCCACCTGCCTCGGCGCTGGCAAGGTGCGATGCATCCAGCGGCGGAATACCGCAAGCGTGAATTTGCCTTGTTCTTGCCTCTAATGGAAGGGTGAGCTCAACCCTCTCCACCGCCTGGTGCCTCCAGAGACCTATTTCCTCCCGCCGGTCCGCGATTGGGTGACGTGCGTTCTCCCAATCGAGGGCCCAGGACCAAACCAGTGAGTCCGCTCTCTCCACAATCCTTGTCAGGATGGCGAGAATGGCCTCTGTTTCACGACGTATCCGCCCTTGGCTTTGGTCATCGAATGGTCGGTTGAAGCAATTCAGGTCCAAGTAAAGGCGCACGCGCCGTCCTCACGGATTCTCGGGGTTGCCTTGCATCTGCAGCCCAATCTTCCTCACTCCACCGTCACGCTCTTGGCGAGGTTGCGAGGCTGGTCCACGTCGCAGCCCTTGCGCACGGCCACGTGGTAGGCCAGAAGCTGCATCGGGATGGCCAGGAGGATGGGGGTGAGGAAGGGAGACGTATGGGGCACGGCCAGACAGTGGTCCACCTTCCGCGGTAGGTCCTGGTCGCCCTCGGAACTCACCGCGATGACGATCCCATCGCGCGCCTTGACCTCCTGGATGTTCCCCAGGATCTTCTCGTACACCTTGTCCTTTGGGGCCAGGATCACCACAGGCATCTCCTCGGTGATCAGGGCGATGGGCCCGTGCTTCATCTCGCCGGCCGGATATCCCTCGGCATGGATGTAGGAGATCTCCTTCAGCTTGAGGGCGCCCTCCAGGGCGATCGGGTAATTGATGCCCCGCCCCAGGTACAGGAAGTCCGACTTGCCGTGGAAGAGGTGGGCCAGGCGCTCCAGCTCCGTGTCCAGGTGCAGGACCGTCTCGATCTGTTGCGGGATGCGGACCAGGTCTGCCAGCAGGTCCCGCACCCGGGCCGCGTCCAGCGTCCCGCGCTTTCGGCCGAAGTGGAGAGCGAAGAGGTAGAGAGCGGCGATCTGCGCCGTGAAGGTCTTGCTGGCGGCCACGCCGATCTCGGGCCCGGCGTGGGTGTAGAGGACGCCGTCCACCTCCCGGGTGATGGAGCTGCCCACCACGTTGCAGATGGCAAAGGTGTGGCAGCCGCGGGCTCTGGCCTCCTTGATGCCGGCCAGGGTGTCCAGGGTCTCCCCGGACTGGCTCACCGCCATGACCATCGTCTGCGGGTCCAGCACCGGGTCGCGATAGCGGAACTCGGAGCTGTAGTCCACCTCCACCGGGACCCGGCAGAGCTCCTCGATCATGAACTTGCCCACCAGCGCGGCGTGCCACGCCGTGCCGCAGGCGATCAGGACCACCTTCTGGACTTCCGGCAGGACCTCATCCAGCGCCTCCATGCCCTCGAAGAAGATCTGTCCCGACTCTTCCGAGAAGCGGCC
>Ga0315274_10004900_pt1 | contig 19648 bp, 12 predicted proteins | sample YL17G02_20_MG_FD_203700 | JGI IMG/M metagenome (GOLD analysis project Ga0315274, IMG submission 203700) | Sediment microbial communities from Yellowstone Lake, YNP, Wyoming, USA - YL17G02_20 | ecosystem: Environmental > Aquatic > Freshwater > Lake > Sediment | place: USA: Wyoming | collected... | reverse complement strand
CGTCCATTGGCTGCCTCCTCGAGTTCGGTAACCCGAATTATGAGGCAACCGCCTCTCCCCCCGACACCCCCCTCTCTTCCTCCCCCCCTCCTTCGGTAGCTTTTATTATGAGGCAGCTCGCCGCTTGCGGACGCGGCCGGTCCCGGATGATCGGCGCGTGACAATGCCGCAGGGGTTGTGGTAGGGTTCAGTAGAGGAGGGGAGGCCCGTGCCGGTCATTGCTCGTTTCTACGGGATAGTCATCAAGATGTACTTCAGGGAACACGGGACGCCCCACTTCCACGCGCTCTACGCGGAATTCAACGGCGTGTTCGATATTGAGACTCTCGAAATGCCGGAGGGGGACCTGCCCGCGAGAGCGCAACGCCTTGTCCGTGAATGGGCGAAGCGTCACCAGAGCGATCTCTTGAGCATGTGGAGAACGCAGGAATACAAACTGCTTCCAGGACTGGAATAGATGAGAGTCAAGACGACATGCCCCCAAGTCAAAGCGGTGAAAGCGCTGTCCGGCAAGCGGCTCCGGGTGACCTTCAGCAATAACGTGACTAAGGTCTATGACTGTAGACCCCTTCTGCAGGAAGACGTCTTTCGTCCCCTTCGCGACGAAGGCCTCTTCCGGTGCGCCCAAGCCGACCCCCACGGCTACGGGGTCATCTGGAACGATCACATCGATCTGGCGGAATCCGAGCTGTGGCTGCACGGGGAACCCGCCGAACGCGACGCTGGAAGCGACGTGTAGGCCCTCCTTGGCGGGCATGGCCGTCAAGCAGCATCTCGATGAAGCGCCGTTCCGCGCGATCTGACGGAGTGGGCTGTTCTGTGGCGCATGGACGCCTCTCACGCATCCCGCGGCGCCAAAACGCTTCCTCGTCCCGTCTCTTCATCGGGCGGATCGCCCCCGGCCATCTCGACGGCGACGATCATCTGCCGCGCCTCGTGGCTTAGAGCCCGCAAGCGCAACGCAAACACGGCCGCCCCGGCGACGCACACCAGCCCGCCGATCGCCACCGTGTTCGGCGCTCCCAGACGATGGGCAAGGACGCCCGCGAGGAGCGAGCCGAACGGCGCCATGCCTATGAACATCATCGAGTAGACCGACATCACGCGCCCGCGCAAGGCGTCCGGCACGATCGTTTGGATCAGCGTGTTGGAGGAGGCCATCTGGCCGACCATGGAGAAACCGGCCGGCACAAGCAACGCGGCTGAGAGCCAGAATGACCGTGACAATGAAAACAGGATGAGGCTCGCGCCGAAGCCCGCCGACGAGAGGGCTATCCACCGTTCCAGACCGCGCACGCCGCGCCGCGCGGCCAGGGTCAGCGCGCCCGCGAGCGCGCCAACTCCCGCCGAACTCATGAGCAATCCAAGCGCCTTCGGTCCGCCGTGCAGCACCTGGTTGGCAAAGATCGGCATGAGGACGGCGTAAGGCATTCCCATGAGGCTGACGAGTCCCAGCAGGAGGAGCAACGCCCGGACCGGCCCCGTGCGCCAAGCGAACTTGAATCCCTCGGCGATGCCGGCAAGCGCCGACTCGAACGGCCGGAGGCGAGCCCGCGCCGGAACGCGCATGAGCAGGAATCCGGCGATCACGGCGGTGTAGCTCACGGCGTTGACGAAGAAACACCACCCCTCGCCGATCGTCGCCACGAGCACGCCCGCAACGGCTGGGCCGACGATCCGCGCGCTGTTGAACATCGAGGAGTTCAGAGCGATGGCGTTGATGAGATCGTCTTTGCCCACCATCTGGACTACGAACGCCTGGCGAGTCGGCACATCAAAGGCATTCACGAGGCCAAGCAGCGCGGCGAGTATAGGCAGGTGCCACACGCGCACGTGATCGGTGAGCGTCAGAGCGGCTAGGATGAAAGCCAGGAGCATTGCGGTTGTTTGTGTGGCGACGAGGATGCGGCGCCGCTCATACCTGTCAGCGACGGCGCCGCCGAGAGGCGAGAGCAGGAGAACCGGAATCTGCGATGAGAAGCCGACCAGCCCCAGCAACATGGCGGAGCCCGTCAACCGGTAGATGAGCCACGACTGCGCCACCACCTGCATCCAGGTGCCGCAGAGCGAAATGAGCTGACCGCCAAAGAAGAGCCGATAATTCCTGTGTCGAAACGCTCGCAGCGCCGAAGGCAGTCTCGATCCCGTCGCAGCCTTCTCGCTCCCGGCAGTCCCTGCGTGTTGAGACTCCGCGGGAGAAGCGCCCTCCATGGTCTCCTCGCCAATGGTTCCCCGCTCAGTTCGCTTCGGCTTTCCTCCGGACCTTGACTCCTGAGACTGTCTCCTCATTGACACCCCTTTGCCATTGCAGTGAAGCCGACGAACACGCTAAGAACCACTTGAGCGGGGCCTGTTGGCGCGCGCGGAGATGGGGGATGGCGCCGCGTCAGGCGCGTCCTGCCGGTTGATTATGAACGTGTAAAGGCGGATGTCAAAGGCGAAAAGAGCCGTTTGACGAAGCGGAAGACGGGAGGATTCCCTGAGCCCAGGAAGGTCCATGCTGGGCGAGCTCTGGCCGTCGAGCGGAATCTACCGCGAACTGCTCGTTGACTATGGACGCATGGGTAGCGATGTCAAGGGCGGAGAAGGGCGTTTCCGGGCGGCCTTCTCTGCCGGGAGGGCGTCGGGAGCGGCTTGGTTGCACGGAATGAGAAGGGCGGAATCAAGGGGCGGATGTGACTCTGTGTCAACCACAGAGAACACCGAGGACACAAAGGGGGCTCAGAGGATGAATCGCTTGATGCCATCCTTCAACACCTGGACGTTGAAGTTGATCAGCAGCCCGACTTTGACTCGCGCCAGCTTCATGTACGTCAATAGCTGGGCTTGGTGGATTCCCAGAACCTCATCGACGGCTTTCAACTCCAGGATGAGCCGGTCGTCGACGAGCACGTCAACGCGGTAACCGCAGTCCAGGCGGCTTCCCTTGTACTCAACCGGCAGCGGCCATTGGAGCCTGAAAGGAATCCCGGCAAGGTCCAGCTCGCGCGCCAGGCACTGCTCGTAAGTCGACTCAAGCAGTCCAGGTCCGAGGGCACGGTGCACCTCAATCGCGCACCCGATCACCTTGCCACTCAGCTCATTGATATCCACGCTCTCTGTGTCCTCCGAGTCCTCCGTGGTGTGCTCCTGCCTGTGCCGAGGAGACAAGCGTTCGCCCAAAGCGGATTCATCTATCGCAACGGCTGGGGCCGACAAGCTGACTCAAGGGCTTCTGTCGCATTCAACGGTTTCGCTCCCGGTCTGGGGATCTCGGCGGCTCTGGCGCGAACGACCCGTTGATTATGAGCGCATGGGCAAGGATGTCAAGAACGCACAGGAGCGCTTCGGGGTCTCTCCAACGCGGGAGGGGTCTTCCAGCGGGGCGCTCGCGCGGTTTGGGGCCGGCAAAGAAAGGATGCTGGGAAAGAAAACCCTTGCCCGCCGCGGGCAAGGAACCCAAGATGGCGCCTGACCAGCGAAACGCCTGGAAGGGAGCGAAATGCACATGACTCACATCCCCACGCCAGGCGACGAGGCCGGTCTGCGCACCTTGGGCGTGAACCTCACGAGCGACCCCATGTTCGCCACCGATAGTCTTTTCGTGAAGTGAGGGACCTTGTGGAGATAACAGCCGAGGGCGGCTGTTCCACGCTTTCCACACGCCATGTAAGGATTTCAAGTTCGACCCGGACGAGAGCATCCGGCAGCCAGCACGCGGAGACCAGAGGGAGAATCGCGGAATGAGCAAGAGCAAAGCCAACAGCCCAAGCCTCAAGGGCCGCGCCACGTGGTGCGGCCCGGGCGACGCCGGCGCGTCGCGCGAGTCGGTCGTCGACTTCGTCGAGCGCGTCGAGCGCGCCAACATCAACCTCATCTTGATGAGCATCGAGGGCGCGTGGCCGAGTGAGAAGTTCCCTCATCCGGTCAACGACGCGTACCGCGAGTTCGACATGCCCGCCGTCCTCGTCGAGGAGTGCCACAAGCGCGGCATCGAGGTCCACGCGTGGTTCTGCAATTACATCGAGGGCCTGGATTCCTACGTCGTTCAGCAACACCCCGAGTGGCTCGCCCTGAATCCCCAGGGAAAGCCGACCACGTCGGAGGCGCTCCGGGGAGGGGAGTACGGCCTCGCGTGGATGTGCCCGGCGCGCCGGCCCGGATACACGGACCAGTGGCTCATCCCCATGATGGCCGAGTTCGCTTCGCGCTACGACGTCGACGCCATCCACCACGACTACGTGCGCTACCCGGGCGACCTCGCGCCCGACAGCTACTGCTTCTGCGACTACTGTCTTGAGGAGATTCCGAAATTCGCTGGCTACTATTCCCAGAAATACCCGAAAGAGGCGTTCTACCCCGCGATGGACCGGCCCCATCTCGAGGCGCATTGGGAAACGAGCCCGCGCGTCTTGCCGGGAAACTGGGACGCGTACTCGCGCGAGGACAAGAGTCGTTTTCTCCTGACCGGCAGCTTTTTCCCGGGCGGACATCCCGATCTAGCCTACTTCTTCCACGCGTTTCGCGTTGACGCCATTCTGCGTTGCGTGCGCGAGACCTACGAGGCGGTGCGACGCGTCAAGCCGGACATGAAAATCTCCGCCGCCGTCTTCAAAAACGCCGTCCACAGCGGACGCTTCATCGGCCAGGATTGGCGGCTGTTCGGCCCTTACGTCCACTACGCCATGCCCATGGACTACCGCGCCCATTTCCCCGAAGGCTTCGAAAGGCACCTCGATCTTCTCGAAGAAACCATCGAACAGCAGAAGGAATGGGCGAAGGACCACGAGCACCTCTGGATCGGCATCTCGGTCCATCACATCTGCTCCGAGGAGTGCGACCTGGCGCGCGCCGCGCGCGACCTCATCGAGAAAGACGCGCCGCCCGCCGAGATCCAAGCAGCCTGGGACAAGGTGGACTACTCGGTCAAGAAGGCCCAAGCCGGACTGGACGGAGCGGTCGTCAGGGTCGCGAAGGGCGACGGCGGAAAGGATGAAGCGCTCGCCGCGCTCGACGCGTTTCTGAAGGAAGCGCCGATCTCGGGATGGCTCGAGTCCAAACTGATCCGCACGATGGAGCGGATCAAGTCGACGGGCGCCGAGGGCATCGTGCTCTTCTCGGCCGGCGCCTTCATTCGCAACGAGCTTCTCGACGTCGTCGGGGATTTCTTCGGGCGGTAACCGCCCCGCGAACGCCGGCGGCCTTGCGGACGCTGACCAGCCTTGCGCACAACTGAGAAGTGCTTGCGAAGGCGACTCGGTTCGGCGTATCGTGGCGACAACGTCGGTAGGCAGCCGGAGGGCGATCCGGCAACTGCGTGAGGAAGGATGCAAACCATGAGCGCAACGAACAACAGGCGGCTCAACCGTAGGCGTTTCCTGAAATGGGGCGCCGCGGGGGCTGGGGGGGCGCTGGCGGCGCCTTACGCGATCGCTTCAACCGCCTTGGGCGACGAGGGCCGGCCGCCCGCGAGCGAACGCATCGTGATGGGGGCCATCGGCCTCGGCGGCCGGGGAAGCTACGACATGGACGCCTTCATGGGGAACGAGGACGTGCAGATGGCGGCCGTCTGCGACGTTCAGGGCGACCGGCGCGAGGCCGCCAAGGCCGCGGTGGACAAGAAGTACGGCAACAGCGACTGCAAGGCTTACATCGACCTGCGGGAGCTTCTGGCCCGGCCGGACATTGACGCCGTGCTCGTCGCGACGGGCGACAACTGGCATTCCATGGCGTCCATCCTGGCGGCGCGCGCCGGCAAGGACGTCTACTGCGAGAAGCCGGTGAGCGTGGCCATCGCCGACAGCCGCGAGCTGGCGGAGACGGTGCGGCGGTTCTCGAGGATATTCCAGTGCGGCACGCAGCGCCGCAACGTCGGCAACTTTGTGTTCGCCGTGAATCTGGCGCGCTCCGGCAGGCTGGGCAAACTGCGCGAGCTCCACGCCGAGAAGGCCGACACGAAGTCCGGCGTGCACTTCACGGTCCTGCCGCCCGAACCCGAGCCGACTCGCGAGGCGATGGCCTGGGACCTGTGGCTGGGACCGGCGCCCTGGCGCCCCTACAACGCCCAGTACTACACGCGCGGATTCTGGAGTTCCCACGGGGACTTCTCCGGCGGTTCCATCACCGAATGGTGCAGCCATACCGCCGACCTCTGTCAGTGGGCCAACGACGCCGATGCGACGGCGCCCGTCGAATACGAGGTGATAAACGAGAACGGAGACGTGACGGCTCGCTACGCCAACGGGGTGAAACTGGTCATGCGCAAGGGGTTGCGGTTCGGATCGTGTCCGGTGCGCTTCGAAGGCGAGGAGGGCTGGGTGGAGACGGGCGACTCCGGCGAGATCGAGGTCCACCCCGCGTCGCTGTTGGAGGAGCGGCGGTTCCACGGCGGCTATCCGGCGGACAACCACATTCGCGAGTTCCTCGACTGTGTCAAGTCGCGGCGGCAGCCCGTCTCCAACGCGGATGTGGCCCATCATTCCATCACGGCGTGCCACGCGGCCAACGTGGCCGTCCGTCTGGGGCGAACGGTGAAGTGGGACCCGGCCAAGGAGGAGTTCGTCGGCGACGAGGAGGCCGATCGCCTCCGATCGCGGGCCTACCGTCAGCCGTGGCGCTTGTAGATCGGACGTGTCGCCCAGCGTGTAAGCCTGAAGGATCCAGCCATTCAACAAGGAGATGAAGCAATGAGCCGCAAGACCTGGCATGTCAGTATTATAGCAGTGCTCTGCGCCGCCGCAGCTCTTTGCGCCGCGGCAGCTCTTTGCGCCGCCGCCGCGCTGTTCTCAACCGTTGCCCGGGCAGCCGACGCCCCCGCGAGCGCCCAGGACCGGGCGAAACGGGAGGCGCAGTTGATCGAAACGCTCAAGGGCGACGCCTCCAACGCGGAGAAGGACAAAGTGTGCCGCGAGCTTCAAGTGATCGGCACGCCCGCTTGCGTCCCCGCGCTGGCGGCGCTCTTGCCGAACAAGGACCTGTCCCACATGGCCCGCTACGCTCTGGAGCCGATGCCGTATCCCGAGGCAGCCCAGGCTCTGCGCGAGGCGCTGGCGAAGACAGCCGGCATCACAAAGGTCGGCGTAATCGGTTCCCTGGGTTTCCGCGAGGACAAAGAGGCCGTCCCGGAACTGGTCCAGCTACTCAAAGACCCCGACGCCGAGGTCGCCGGCGCCGCGGCTGCGGCGCTGGGCCGCATTGGAACGCCCGAGGCGGCCCGGGCCCTGAAGAAGTTCCGCACCGATGCTCCGGAGCCCCTGCGGACCATTGCCGCTGAAGCCTCTCTGACCGCCGCCGAGCGGCTGTTGCGCCAGCGCAGGCAGGAGGACGCCGCCGGGATCTACCAGGAACTCCAGGCGCCCCAGTGGCCGAGGCACGTGCGCCTGGGCGCCTTCGCGGGCCTGCTGATGGCCCGGCCAGGCGAAGCGCCCGACAGAGTGGTCCGCGCCATTACTGGCGACGACCCGGTTCTCAGGTCCGTCGCCGTCGCCAATGTCGCCGCGCTCAAAGACAAGGACCCGGCGACCGGAGCGACCGTTGCCGAACGCCTCGCGTCCGAGTTGCCCAAAGCGTCGGACGAGGTCCAGGCGTTGCTGATCGGGGCGTTAGCCGACTGCGGGGGGGCGTCGGCGCTTCCCGCGGTCGTGAAGGCGGCGGCCGGCCCCAACCCGGAAGTCAGACTGGCCGCGGTGAAAGCCCTCGGGAAGATCGGCGACGCGACCAGCGTCGAGACGCTCTCGAAGACCCTCGTCGAAGGCAAGAGCGACGCGGAAAAGGAGGCCGCCGCGAACAGTCTGGAGCGCCTTCGCGGCGAAGGGGTCAACGCCGCCCTTCTCGCCTGCATGAAAGCGGTTCCAGCCGATGCCCGGCCGGCGCTGATCGACGCCCTGATCGCCCGGAACGCGACCGACGCCGCGAGCGGCCTGCTCCAGGAGGCAGCGGGACCGGATGCGCAGGTTCGCACGGCGGCGTTCAAGGCCCTCGGGCGGCTCGCCGGGCCGAACGACCTCCCCGCGCTGCTCAAGCTCCTTGTCGAGTTGCAGGGCGACGCCGGTAGGGGAGAGGCCGAGCGGGCGGCGGCGCAGGTATCCCGGAAGATCGCGGACGAGTCCGCGCGGGCCGACGCGGCGCTTACGGCGCTCCAGGCGACCACCGCGACGCCGGCCAAGTGTTCGCTCCTGCGCGTTCTCGGCGGCATCGCCGGCGCGGAGGCCTTCGATGCCGTCCGGAGCGCGTTGGGGAACGAGGCGCCTGAAGTGCGGGATGCCGCGGTCCGCGCTCTGGCCGACTGGCCTGATGACCGGGCGCTGGACGCGCTGCTCGGCGAACTCCGAACGACGGACAGTCCGACGCATCGCGTTTTGATTCTCCGCGGCTGCGTGCGACTCTTGGGCCTCGGCACGCGTCCCGCGACCGAGAAGCTAACGATCCACGAGGAGCTGATGAAAGCCGCCCAGCGCCCGGAGGACAGGAAGCTCGTGCTGGCCGGCCTGGCGGACGTGGCGGACCCCGCGGCGCTGAAGATGGTCGAGCCGTGCCTGGCGGACCCGGAGATCAAGGTCGAGGCCGAGCGGGCCATGCTGAAAATCGCGAGCGGGATCGCGGGTTCGGCGCCGGCGGCGGCAAAGGAAACGGCTAACAAACTGCGGGCGGAGTCGGGAAGCGAAGAGGTCCGCAAGGAGGCTGCTCGGATCATCGAACAGGTCGAACAGTTCGAGGACTTCATCGTGGCTTGGCAGGTGGCCGGACCCTATGCGGAGGCCGGCCGAAACGGAGCGCAGTTGTTCGACGTCGTTTTCCCGCCGGAGAAGAGCGGCCAGGACGCGAAGTGGCGGAACCTGCCCGCAAGCCGCGCGGATAAGCCGTGGATGCTCGATCTGGCGGTCGCCCTCGGAGGCGAGCAGCGCGTCGCCTATGCGCGCACGTGGGTCCACAGCGAGGGAGCCCAGCCCGCGCGCCTCGATATGGGCGTCGACGATGGCGTCAAGGCGTGGCTGAACGGCGAGGTCGTCCACGCCAACAACTCCGGCGGCGCCGCCATACCGGGCGAGGAAAAGGCGAACGTCTCGCTGAAACAGGGCTGGAATTCGCTGATGCTGAAGATCGTGCAGGACACCGGGCCGTGGGAGTTCTGCGCGAGGCTCCGCGCGCCCGACGGCGCACGGCTCGAGGGCGTGCGAGTCGACGCCGCTCATGAGGGACAAGTCGAAATGCTCCCCGCCAGCCCACAGGCGAAGGCCGCTGCACCCGGCAAGCCCGAAACGCCGAAGGCCGAGACCGGCGCCGCCGTCCCGGTCACAGGTTGGACGCCGCTCTTCAACGGCAAGGACCTGACCGGCTGGCGCCCGACGGGCGGCGCGATCTTCAAGGTCGAGGACGGCTGCCTGGTCGGCACGCAGACGACGGGCGAGGGCGGCGACCTGTGGACCGAGGGCGAATGGGACGACTTCGAGCTGCGTGTGACGTATCGCGTCGTCTGGCCGGCCAACAGCGGCTTCTGGTTCCGCCACAACGGGCAAACGGGTTATCAGTTCGACGTCCTGAAATGGCCGAACCCCGTCGCCTACAGCGGCACGTTGTACTGCCCGGAGAAAATGTTCCTGACAACGAATCTGAACGAGTCCCTCGAGAACCGCGACGGCTGGAACGAAGCCCGCGTGCGGGCGCTGGGCGACGAACTGACCCTGTGGCTTAACGACGCGCAGATCGGCCAGTGCCGGGATGACTTGGTGCGGAAGGGCAAAATCGGCGTCCAGGTTCACGGCGGCGACGGCTTCAAGGGCATGCAGATCATTATCAAGAAGATGGAGATCCGCGGAGTGAAGCGGTAGACGGGCGCGGCTGGGCTCCCCGCAACGCCGGCGTCTCGCCGGCTGTCGTCGGGGGCGTGTCGCTTCCGCCGCGCCCCAGGGGCGCCGGAAGGGGATCCATCACCGCCGAGGGCGGCTGTGCCACAAACCGAAAACGTAGGGTGGGACGGCGCCCCGCCAGACCACCGAAAGAGGAGTCGCCGTAGGTTAGAGGCGCAACGCCCCAGCGGCCTAGCCCACCGAAGAGAGGAAAAATCGATGAGCGCAAAGGCATTGGCGGAAAGGGCCCTCGAGCAGGGCAAAGGGATCGTCCGGCTGACGCCGACTTGGGTGCCGCGCGTGTTCTGCGTCCCGGGACGACGGATCAAGCTGCACCCCGACGACTACTACGCCCTCGGGGCAAACCGCGGCGGGATCGACGAGCGGTGGTTCTCCTCCACGACCCCCGCCGACAACGGGCCGCTCACCAGCAAGAACGAAGGCTTGAGCCACATCGCGGTCGAGGACGGCGGGCGCGTCGAGACCGTACTCCTTCGCGACGCCGTCGACGAGCTCAAGGGCCAACTCATCGGTTCGAAGCTCTGGCAGAAGTACCGCGCGTGGCCCATGTATTCGAAGTTCTTCGACAACCAGGGCGCTCTGCCGTTCCACATCCACCACGACGACGAACACGCGGCGCGCGTCGGCGCCCGCGGCAAGCCCGAAGCGTACTACTTCGCCCCCCAGGTCAACAACCACGGCGGCGACTTTCCCTACACCTTCTTCGGGCTCCAGCCCCACGTGACCAAGGACCAGGTTCGCGAAGCCCTGCGCCGCTTCGTCGAGGGCGACAACCGCCTCACGGACCTGTCGGCAGCCTACGCTCTCACGCCTGGAACGGGATGGAACGTGCCCCCCGGCGTGCTGCACGCCCCGGGAAGCCTCTGCACCTACGAGCCGCAGAAGGCCTCCGACGTGTTTGCCATGTACGAATCGGTCACGCATAACCAGGTCGTTCCCGATGAACTACTTTGGAAAGATACGCCCAAGGAGGAAAAGGGCAACTTGGACTACCTCGTCGACGTAATCGACTGGGAGCAGAACGTCGATCCGGCATTCAAGGAGAAACACTTCATGGTCCCGGTCCCCGTGCGGGACCTGGAGGAGACGCGGGCCGAAGGGTACGAGGAGCGCTGGGTCTGCTATCTCTCGGAGGACTTCAGCGCCAAGGAGCTGACCGTCCTGCCCGGCAGGACGGCGACGATCAAGGACGGCGGCGCCTACGGAACGATCGTGCTTCAGGGACACGGCACGATGGGCGTCTGGGACATCGAAACCCCCGCGCTTATCCGCTACGGGCAGCTCACGTACGACGAGTTCTTCGTCTCCGAGGCCGCGGCGAAGGAGGGCGTGACGATCGAGAATCCCAGCAAGGAAGACCCGATCGTTATACTCAAACATTTCGGGCCTATGGCGCACAGCGATATGCCGAGCGGGTGCCGGTAACGGACCGCCGGAACGGAATACGAACCAGAGAGGACACACAGAGCACAGAGACCGAGCGATCCCGTCTCCGAGTCCTCTGCGGTTCGACATAGAAACAACAAGGGAGGTCGGACCATGGCAAATCATCCCAACAACTACCCCAAGTTGCACAACGCGGCCTGGCCTGGCCTCGTCGGGAAAGGCGACGGCGGCGAGCCGCCTATCGGCCTTGAAACGATGCTCGATCTCACGGCCTCCGCCGAGGTCGATGGCGTCAAGTTCGACGGGATCGACCTGTTCTTGTCCGAGCCGCATACGCCCATTGACGCCTCCGACGACGACCTCAGGCGCCTCGCCGAGAGCGTCCAGACTCGGGGTCTGGCCATAGGCACGGTCGTCGCGCCGGTCTGGCCGCCCACCGGGGGCGGGTCGGCCATGGGAGGTCGCGAGGAACGGCTCCGGTTCCTCGAGCAGGTCCGGAAAGCCTGCCGCATTGCCCAGGAACTGCGCAGTCTCGGCGTGCGGCCCAACGGCGCGGTTCGGATCGATTCGGCCGCCGACCCGGGTTCGTGGGCCAAAGATCCTGAAGGCAATCAAAGGCGGATCGCCGAGACGTTCCGACAAGCGTGCGACGTTGCCGAGGACCACGGCGAACGACTGGCGGCCGAAGGCGAGATCTGCTGGGGCGGCATGCACAGCTGGAGGCGAATGGTGCAACTGCTGGAGATGGTCGGCCGACCGGACACGCTGGGGTTCCAGGCCGACATGGCCCACACGCTCCTCTATCTCCTCGGCTACAACGCGCCGGAGGACGCGATCCTGCCCGAGCGGTTCGATTGGAGCGACGCCAAGGCGCTCGACGAGGCCTACCGGGAGCTGTGCGCCTTGCTGCGGCCCTGGACGATCGATCTGCACGTAGCCCAGAACGACGCGACGGTGAAGGGCGCCGGCACGCACGACAAGACGGGTCGGCACTGTCTTCCCAACGACCCGAACGGCAAACTGGACATCCCCCACTGCGCCGGCTACTGGCTCCGAGACGAAAGTCGCAGGCTGACCAAACGCCTTCGGCACATCTGCTGGGACGGCTGCATGTTTCCCAACGAAACGATGATGGAACCCCAGACCTGGAACGGCGTCCTCGCGGCGATGCTCGCCGTGCGAGACGCCCATGGGTGGCGGGAGGAGCGCTAACCGAAAGCGGCATCCCCCGGGCAGCGTGAGGCGATAATGATGAATCTCCGTGAACGCATCCGCGAGGACGTGCCGCGCGAGGCCGTGCCGCTATGAGGAGCGGTGGCGAACGCCTGCTCAGCATCCACCCCCCGAGCGAAAGGACCAGACAGATGCCAGAATTGAACATCGGCATGATCGGCTACGGCTTTATGGGCCGGGCGCACACGAATGCGTATAAGCGCGTGTCGGACTTTTTCCCGGAGCTGGGGTATCGGCCGGTTCTGAAAGCGGCTTGCGCCCGAAGTAAGGACAGCGTCAGGAAATTCGCCGAGCAATGGGGTTACCACTCCGTCGAGACCGACTGGCGCAAGCTCGTCGAGCGCGACGACGTCGACGCGGTCGACATCTGCGTGCCGAACAACCTCCACAAGGACATCGCCCTGGCGGCGGCCGCCAACGGCAAGATGATCCTGTGCGAGAAGCCCCTCGCCATGAACCCGGCTGAGGGCGAGGAAATGGTCGCGGCCGCGGAGAAGGCGGGCGTGCCCAACATGGTCTGGTACAACTACCGCCGCGTGCCGGCCGTGACGCTCACGAAGGCGATCATCGACGAGGGCAAGCTCGGGACGATCTATCACTACCGCGCGAACTTCCTGCAGGATTGGACCATCTCGCCGAACGTCCCGCAGGGCGGCCATGGAACGTGGCGTTTGGACGTCGCGGCGGCGGGTTCGGGCGTGACGGGCGACTTGCTGGCGCACTGCATCGACACGGCGATCTGGCTCAACGGCCCCATCGACGACGTCAACGCCATGACGAAGACGTTCGTCAAGGAGCGCATGCACGCCGAGAGCGGCAAGGTCCAGCCGGTGGGCATCGACGACGCCTGCGCGTTCCTGTGCCACTTCGCAAACGGCTCGCTGGGCCTCTTCGAGTCCACCCGTTACGCCCGCGGCCACAAGGCGCTCTACACCTTCGAGATCAACGGCGAGCACGCCTCCATCCGATGGGACCTCCACGACCTGCATCGCCTCGAGTACTTCGACCACCGAGATGAGGCGAGGCTCCGCGGTTGGCGGTACATCCACGTCACCGACGCCGGCGGCGATCATCCCTATATGGACAAGTGGTGGGTGCCGGGCTTGCAGATCGGCTACGAGCACACCTTCGTGCACCAAGCGGCCGACTTCCTGGCGGCGTTGGAGAAGGGCGAGGCGTGTGCGCCGACGTTCCGCGACGCCCTTGAGACCCAGAAGGTCTGCGACGCCGTCCTGCGTAGCGCCGCCGACCGCGCGTGGGTGGATGTTCCCGACTAACCCCTTGGCCGCGGCCGCTTCGCCGTGACGCGGTCTGCTGCCGGATGGGAACAAACAGGGATGGCCAGGATAGTCAGGATCAAACAACATCCGGCCCAACATCCTGCCCATCCTGGCCATCCTTGTTCCTCCCAGAGGAAGATCCCGTACTGCCTTCATGCGCCGCCGGCGCCTCCTTTCAAGACGGCACAAACGCGACGGGGACAGGGAATGCGTCCTCACGCCGGCGCGACTTCCACTTCGCCGTGGAGGCGCAGGCGGTCCGAGCTGCTCCCAACCATCACTTCGAAAACGCCCGGCTCGACAACCCACTCGAAATCGCCATTGAGCAACTGCAAGTCTTTCGGTCCCATCTTGAAGGCGACAGACCGTGTCTCGCCCGGTTGCAGGTGGACGCGGGCAAAGCGTTTCAGTTCCAGTAGGGGAGAGACGACGCTCGATACCTTGTCGCGCATGTACAGCTGGGCGACCTCGTCTCCGGGCCGATCGCCGGTGTTGGTCACGTCGAACCGTACGCCGAAGGCGCCCTGGGGCGCAATGCGACCCGGCGTGACGGCGAGGTTGGCGTACTGAAAGGTCGTGTAGCTCAGGCCGTGCCCAAAGGCGAAGAGGGGTTGATGGTCGCCGTCGATGTAGCGCCTGCCGCCCCCGCGTCGGCGATTGGTGTGGATCGGCAGCTGCCCGACGGATTTCGGGAAAGTCATGGGAAGGCGGCCCGCGGGGTTGATCTCGCCGAAAAGCGCCTCGGCGATCGCCTGGCCCCCTTTCTCGCCCCCGTACCAGCACTCCAGGATCGCGGGGATGTGTTCGGCCTCCCAAGCGATCGTCATGGGGCGGCCATTCTGCAAAACCAGTACGACGGGGACGCCGGCGCCATGCACCGCCTGGAGCAGTTCGAGCTGACGCCCGGGCAGATTGAGCTCGCAGCGATCGAGGTTCTCGCCGCACGTCTCCGTCGAATCCCCCAATGCCACGATCGCCACGTCCGCTTCGCGGGCGGCGCGCACGGCCTCCTCGATCTCTTCGCCGCCCCGGTTCCACCCCAGCAGAATCTGGGCGCCGTTCGTGTCGCGCCGGTACTCCACGCGCAGGTCGTATTCGCGTTCCGCCTCAAACCGGAAGGGTCTGCTTTGCCTGGCCGTCTTGTCCTCTCCCCAGCCGTCGACCAGGATCTCGCCATCCACCCAGAGGCGCATGCTGTCCTGACTGGCGACGCCCAGACAGCCGTCGAAGGAATGGGACGGCCTTAACTTGCCGGTCCATCGGACGGAGAATTCCTGGGCGCTGATCTCTCCGCACGGCTTGGCCAGAATCCAGTTGAACGAGATCCCCGCGTCGATTCGCGCAAGGACCGGCTCGCCTGCCGGGTCGGGGCCGTTGAAGTACTCCCCCCGGAGCCCCTGCGCGTCGCCGTCGGGCGTCCGCAGACATTCGGCGGGGATGGGATCCAGCTCCTCGGGCAAGATGCCGGCGCCTTTCACATAGGCGACGCGCGTTCCCGGCGACACAAGACGGCGAACGCCGTCCAGAACGGTGACCGGCTCAAACCCCTCGATTACGGGCGTGTAGTCTCCCAAACGCGCCACGTTGGCGCTCGGGCCGATAACGGCGATTGACGCGATGTTCCTGGGAAGAGGCAGCAGATCGCCTTCGTTCTTCAGGAGGCAGATGCCTTCCCTGGCCGCCCCCAAGGCGAGGTCTTGATGGGCCTGGCAACGAACCGTCTTCTTCGCGAGTTCCGGGTCTGTGTAGGGGTCGTCGAAAAGCCCGAGCAGGAACTTCACGCGCAAGACGCATCGCGCGGCCCGATCCACCGCCTTCCGGTCGATCGCGCCCGCTTCGAGCATCCGCGCGAGCGCCCCCTGGAACTCCTCGTGGTCGTAGTCATAGTACTGCATGTCCAGTCCCGCTTCGACGGCCAGGCGAATGGCTTCCTCGGCGCTTGCCGCGGTGCAGTGGTCGGTCTGCAACATGCGGACGGCGCCCAGGTCGGATCGCACGAAACCGCGCAGGTTCCACTTGCCGCGCAGGATGTCGGTCAGCAGTCGGCGGTTCGAGGCGCACGGCTCGCCGTCGATGCTGTTGTACGAGCACATCACGTTCAGCGCCCCCGCTTCGGCGACGGCCGCCTCGAAGACCGGCAGGTAGTACGCTTCGAGCTCGCGCCGCGACAGGTGGCAGGGACCGCAATTGAGCCCGCTCGCGGAGGCCCCGTAGCCGAAGAAGTGCTTGGGTTCGGCCACGATGCGGTCACGGGCCTGGAGGTCCGTCCCCTGCATGCCCCGCACCATCGCCGCCGCCATCCGCGCCGCCAGGTGAGTGTCCTCGCCGTACGTTTCCTCGACGCGCCCCCAACGGGGGTCCCGCGCCAGATCGATGACGGGGCAGAAGGCCTCATGAATCCCGAAGGAGCGGGTCTCCGCCGCAATGGCGGCGCCTACCCGCTCCACGAGTTCGGGATCCCAGGTTGCGGCCAGAGAGATACCTTGCGGGAAGACGGTGCAACCGGGCCGCGCCAAGCCGTGCAACGCCTCCTCGCTGAAGAGAATGGGAATGCCGAGGCGCGTCTCTTCGCGCGCCCAGCGTTGCAGACGATTGGTCGCCTCCGCGCTCGTGGGGTACAAGTCGTGAATGCACCCCGCCCCCTCCGAGCCCAGGACTTCGCGCACCTTGTCCATCTGGATCGCCGCGTCGTCCGCCATGCACGTGTGCTGGCGAGGGTGGATCTTGTCCACGGCGAAGGATGTCCCGAAGTACTGGTCCATCTGCCGGGCCTTCTCCCGGTCGGTCATCCGGCTGAGAAGGTCCTCGACCCGCTCCTCGACGGAGGCCGGCGAACTCCTATAGAGGGGAGTCGGGCTTGGCGTTGGGGAATCGGGTGCTGTCTCTTTATCGGTCATCGTGCGCTTCCCCTCGATCGCTGGGTCTTGCTTCCGCCGTCGAGGCGGGTCGCTCTTATGGCATCCGTCCGCGACTCAGTGCTGCAATCCATGAATTCGATGACGTATCCTCCTGACAGTCTCTCATGAACCAAGGGTTCTCCCAATATTATGAAAATAGAGGACTTATCTCCCCCTCTCCTGGGGGAGAGGGGCAGGGGTGAGGGGTTCTCCTCTCCCCTATTTTCAGAGCAGGATGAACAAGATTCAGGAGCATCCTGTGAATCCTGTCCATCCTGTCGAAGATGGCTTTATACGTAACCGTATTTCTAAATAGAACCACTCAGCATCCTTGGCGGGGTAGGGGAGAGGGCCTGCCGGAAAACGCCCCGCACCGACCCCCTGAGCGGGAAGCCTTCGCGCAACGACGCTTTGGCCCCTTCGCCCCGCCGCCTGGCCGGATTGCACCGAACGCGCGGGTCAAGGGAAGAACGCGTTCAACCTCACTGTGAACTCCTCCGAGTTGGCGAAGAGTTCGATCAGGTCGTCATACGTCTGGCGTCCCGAGTCGAGTTCGCCCGACCAGTACGTCACTTCCGCGTCGTTCGGGAAGCGGCCGAGGAACGCTCGGTAGAAGCGCGTGACGTAGACGGGGGCCGTCGGGTTCTTGCTCAGGAACTCCGCCGAGACGATCACCTCCCGAGCCATTTGTTTCGCCTGCGCGCGCACGGCTTCGATGCCGCTCCTCTTTCTTGTGGCCCCGGTCCTTCTTGTGGCCCCGGCGCCCCCGCCGGGGTCGCTCTCCTGGATCGCCACAGCCGAGGGCGGCTGTGCCACAAGGCCGCGTCCCGCCGTCACAGCCGGGGACGGCTGTGCTACAAAAGATTGTTCGGCGTAGGCGGCGTCGAAGAGTCCCGCGGCGTATTCGAGGCCGTCCTTGTCCACCAGGCGATCCAGAAGACCAATGTACATGAACGTGACGAAGTTCCGCGCCGGACTGCCCTCAAGGCCTGGGTACATCGCCTGAATCCGATTCGCGAACTCCTCGGACTCGGAGAAAACCGTCATTACTTGGGATCGGTTCCAAGCGCCGCCGAGCCAATTGTCGAGCTCGGTCTGACTCGGATAGCGGTTCAGGAATACGCGGTAGCAATCGGTGATGAACTCGGCGTCGGTGCGGTTCCGCGCGGCGTACTCCTCGGACAAGAAGAACAGCCGCGCCATCTCGCGCGGGATGAAGCGCACGTCGATGCCGAAGCCGAGAGCGTACTGGAAGTAGCCGCTCTCCCAGGCGTCCACCGCACCCGCTTCGGGCGCACGGTCGAGCACGAGATTGTAGAACGACGCGATGAGGTCGCGAATCGCCGCTGGATCGGCGGTGGGCGTGGGGGTGGCCGTTGGGCGCGGCGTGGGCGTTTCGACCGGCGTGGGAGTGAAGGTCTGTACGGGCGGGAGGGTGGGCGTCGGCGATGGCGAAGAGGTCGGCGTGCGTGTGCATGTGGCGGTTGGGGTTGGCGTGCCTGTGGGCGTCGCGCTGGGCGTGAAGCTCGGCGTGTTCGTGGGCGTAGGCGTCGCGGGAGCGAGCCCGCTGTCCCAAAGAAGCGCCCATCGGTCCCTTCCTCCCGTCAGGATCCTGGTTCCGTCCGGAGAAAAGGCGACGGAGGAAACCTCCTCGGTGTGGCCGGAGAAGGTGCGCAGTTCCGCCCCCGTCGCCGCGTCCCAGAATTTCGCCGTCCGGTCGCAACTCCCCGTCAGGACCTTCGTCCCGTCGGGCGAGAAGGCGACGGACGTGACCCCGACGGTGTGGCCGGAGAAGGCGCGGCGTTCCCCCCCCGTCAATGTGTCCCACAGTTTCGCGGTGTCATCCCCGCTCCCCGTCAGGATCTTCGTCCCGTCGGGCGAGAAGGCGACGGACCGGACATAGGATGTATGCCCCGAGAAGGTCCGGATTTCTGCTCCCGTCGACGCGTCCCACAGCTTCGCCGTCCCGTTGTCAATCCCAGTCAGGACTTTTGTCCCGTCCGGCGAGAAGGCGACGGAGGTGACCCTGTAAGTGAGGCCGGAGAAGGCGCGGAGCTGCGTCGCCGTTGACACGTCCCACAACTTCGCCTCACCACCCGCCGCCGTCAGGACCTTCGTCCCGTCCGGGGAAAAGGCGACGCACGTGACCGCGTCGGTGTGGCCGAAGACGCGGCGTTCCCCCCCCGTCAATGCGTCCCACAACTTCGCCGTCCCGTCGTAGCTTCCCGTCAGGATCTTTGTCCCGTCCGGAGAGAAGGCAACGGAGTAGACATACCCGGCGTGGCCGGAGAAGGTGCGGAGTTCCGACCCCGTGGAGGCGTCCCACAACTTCGCCGTCCAGTCATCACTCCCCCTCAGGACCTTTGTCCCGTCCGGCGAGAAGGCGACGGAAGAGACTCCGTAGGTGTGACCGGAGAAGGTGTGGACTTCCGCTCCCGTGGAGGCGTCCCACAACTTCGCCGTCCGGTCATAACCCGCCGTTAGGATCTTCGTTCCGTCCGGAGAGAAGGCGACGGAGTAGACATAGCCGACATGGCCCCAAAAGGTGCGGAGGTGCGCCCCCGTCGCCGCGTCCCACAAATTCACGTTCCCCGACCAGTTCTCGTCCCCCGTCAGGACCTTCGACCCGTCGGGCGAGAAGGCGACGGAGTTGACATAGCCGGCATAGCTGGAGAAGGAGCGGAGTTCCGTCCCGCTCACCGCGTCCCACAACTTCGCCGTCCCGTCACCACTCCCCGTCAGGACCTTCGTCCCGTCCGGGGAAAAGGCGACGCACGTGACCGCGTCGGTGTGGCCGGAGAAGGTGCGGAGTTCCGACCCCGTCGCCGCGTCCCAGATCTTCGCCGTCCGGTCCCAACTGCCCGTCAGAACCTTTGTCCCGTCCGGAGAGAAGGCAACGGAGTAGACATACCCGGCGTGGCCGGAGAAGGTGCGGAGTTCCGACCCCGTTGATGCGTCCCACAACTTCGCCGTCCAGTCCTCGCTCCCCGTCAGGACCTTTGTCCCG
>Ga0315274_10004897_pt1 | contig 19655 bp, 16 predicted proteins | sample YL17G02_20_MG_FD_203700 | JGI IMG/M metagenome (GOLD analysis project Ga0315274, IMG submission 203700) | Sediment microbial communities from Yellowstone Lake, YNP, Wyoming, USA - YL17G02_20 | ecosystem: Environmental > Aquatic > Freshwater > Lake > Sediment | place: USA: Wyoming | collected... | reverse complement strand
TCGGTTTTAGCGGAGCTAAAAAGATTTGCCGGCAAAGGTGCGATTGTTGTGCTGAAACTAAAATGCTTCGGGGCAGGTGAATCAGTTATTGCCGAAAAACTCGGCGACCTTATGCAGCGGGGCAGAAACCCGCTAATCAACTGCACAGTTCAATATGGCGTAATTACCCTACACATTATCGCAACGGCAGAAGATAAAGGTAAGGCGCAGCGAATGGCCAAAAAGGACGAAAAAACGCTGCGAAATATCCTTGGAGAGCTGATTTACGGCACAGGGGAGCAGACTTTGGCAGAAGTGGTGGGAGCAAAATTAGCTCAACAGAAAAAAACAATTGCCATAGCTGAATCCTGCACAGGTGGTACTTTGGCGAAGTTACTGACCGATATCCCCGGGGCCAGCAGATATTTCACATACGGCTGGGTTACTTACAGCGACATCGCAAAAATCACGGAACTTGGCGTAAAAGCCGATTTAATTGAAAAGGATGGTGCTGTGAGCTACAGGATAGCGGAAGCTATGGCCCAGGGTGCCAGAAAAAGGGCTGGAGCAGATTTTGCCATAGGTATAACCGGCATAGCCGGGCCAGCCGGTGGAAACGAACAGAAACCCATCGGTCTGGTATATATTAGTGTAGATTCCGATAGCGGCTGCGAAACTAAGCGCTTTATTTTTGCTTATGACAGGGATTTTATACGACTTCAGGCGGCACAAACAGCCCTGAATATGCTCCGGCTAAAATTGTAGATTTGACTAATTGCGCTCGATAAGGATTGACGAGCTGCATTAATATAGGTATAATAGGTTTTATCAGAGTTAACAAATGCGGAGTTGTTGCATATATGGCAGAGAAACGTAGACATTTAGGCGAGATACTCTATAAAGCCGGACTGGTGGAAAAGCAGTCGCTTCTCAATGCAATCAAGACTTCCAAGACCAGTAATAAACGGCTTGGCCAAGTATTGCTCGAATTGGGCCTCGTGGACGAAGAAACTCTTACCAAGGCAATCGCCAAGCAATTTGGGTTGGAATACGTGAACTTAGATAAAATCACCATTCCGCCTGAGGTAATGAAGCTCGTGCCGGAAGACCTTATAAAAAGGCACAATGTCCTGCCTCTTGGTATGAATAACGGCCGATTGAAATTGATTATCGGCGACCCGTTAAACTTAGACGTGATGGATACACTTCGGTTTCGCCTGAACGCCGAGCTGGACTACTGCCTGGCAAACCCTTCAAAAATCAAATCCTATCTCCGGGGGGCACTGGAAGAAACAAAAACCGAGGAAGATGACAAGTTGAAACATAGCATCGACGCAACCGCCGCCGAGCTTGCTGAGGCCAGTCGCGAGTTGCAAGCAGAAGCTCTCCGTGCCGAAGCTGCAGGCAGTGTCGATGACGGCCCCATTGTCAGGCTGGTGAATCTGATAATAGATAATGCCTACCATATGCGGGCCAGCGATATCCATATCGAGCCGATGTCCGATAGGGTACGTATAAGATATCGTGTTGACGGCGTCTGCCTGGAAAAAGATAACATTCCCAAAAATATGCAGGCGCAAATGATTACCCGCTTAAAAATCCTATCTGGTATGGATATTGCGGAGAAGAGATTGCCACAAGATGGTCGTATTAAACGTATGATTGCAGGCAACGATGTTGATTTTCGTGTTTCTGCTCTGCCTGGAAACCACGGAGAAAGTGTAGTATTGCGAATCTTACGCCGCGAGTCAGTCAATATTGGTATCCAGTCACTCGGCTTTGAACAGGATGATTACGAGCGATTTCTGAAAATAATCAAAAGGCCCAACGGTATATTTTTGGTTACAGGACCGACCGGCAGCGGCAAAACCACGACTCTATATGCAGCTCTGCAGGAACTTAACAGACCGGACAAGAAAATTGTTACGGCTGAAGACCCTGTGGAATACAACTTTGACGGGATAAATCAGTGTCAAGTCAAAGAAGAAATCGAGTTGACATTTGACAAGATTCTTAGAGCAATGCTACGACAAGCTCCTAATATTATACTTGTTGGTGAAATTCGAGACGGCGTTGTTGCGGATACTGCAATTCAAGCAGCACTTACAGGACACCTGGTTTTCAGCACTTTGCACACCAATGATGCCCCCAGTGCAATTACGCGTCTAATAGATATGGGTGTCAAGCCATTCCTCGTGGCCAGCTCGATTCAAGCTATTATGGCGCAGAGGCTTGTAAGAGTCATTTGCGAGAAATGCAAAGTAATTGATGAAAATCCTGACCCATACTATTTACGATTGCTTGATATTACCCCTGAAGATATCAAAAAGCAGCCCATCTATAAGGGTGCCGGCTGCAGCCAGTGCCAGAAGACCGGCTTCAAAGGCCGAATCGCAATATTTGAGATGGTAGAACTAAACAGCAAAATAAGAGAACTGGCCTTTGAAAAGGCAGCTACTACTGAATTGAGAAAGGCTTGCCGAGCAGGTGGAATGAGAACGCTGAGGGAGGACGGCAGGATTAAGGTACTCAAAGGAACAACTACACCGGCAGAAATAGTGAGTATAACACAGACTGAAGAAATAGTCCTGGATTAAACAAAATGGATTATTAAGGATTCTCAAATGGCAACAGTTAATATGGATCGTTTACTACAGGCTTGTGTCGCACAAGGTGGCTCAGATATACACCTTGTTACCGGCCGATCGCCGGTATTGAGAATAGACGGCCAGCTCAGGTCCCTGGAAACCAAGGTTCTTGAGGCTGATGATACTGTGGCTTTGATGAAAAGCATTGCGCCTGAGCGAAATCAGCAAGAGCTTCAAGAAGAGGGAGGGACCGACTTTGGCTTTGCCTATGGTGATGTAGCAAGATTTCGTGTGTCTGTTTTTCGGCAAAGAGGGGATATCTCGATAGTCTTGCGTTTAATCCCGACGAAAATTTTAACATTTGAAGAGATAGGCTTGCCCAAGATTTGTGCTGCTTTGTGCCGGCGGCCAAGAGGGATGTTCCTGGTTACAGGCCCGACCGGCAGCGGCAAAACAACCACATTAGCTTGTATGATAAACTATATTAACGAACACTTTGACCGTCATATTGTAACAGTTGAAGAACCGATAGAGTATTATCACAAGCATAAAAAATCTATTATTAATCAACGAGAGGTTGGTGTTGATGTTCCAAGCTTTAGTGAAGCGCTAAGGCGTGTTTTAAGAATGGACCCCGACGTGATTTTGGTAGGTGAGCTGCGAGACTTGGAAACGATCGAATCAGCCATTAGAGCTGCTGAAACCGGTCACCTTGTCTTTAGTACACTGCATACAATAAGCGCTGCAGGAACGATTACCAGGATTATTGATGTATTTCCGGTAAACCAGCAGGAGCAGATTCGCACCCAGTTAAGCACTAATCTGATGGCGGTTCTCAGTCAGGAACTTTGTCCTCTGGCTACCGGCAGAGGAAGAATTGCAGCTTATGAGTTTATGGTGGTTACTCCTGCGATTTCTAATCTTATCCGTGAAAGCAAAACTTATCGAATTGATTCGAGCATCCAAACAGGTAGGAAATTGGGAATGCAGCTTCTCGATGAACATCTGTGGCAACTTTATGAAACCGGCAAGATTACATTAGAGGAGATGCTGAACAAGGCTCGCCAGCCGGGGGCATTGCAGGACAAGGCTATGGCCAAGCTAAAAGGCGTGAAAGGGAAAAAAACAGCAAAGGCGGTCGAGGAGGATATGGGGCCGATTTTAAGGACGTAGTTGGTAACAAAATGAGCCGGTTTTTAAGAAATACCAGCACAGAAATGGATTTAGCTGGTATTTTTTTTGCAGATTAAAAGAGTAACTTTTTTAGCTAATGGAGGGCTATAGAGGGGTAAAATGGGCACTTCTTTGAGTCTTAATAACTAAATGTCCAATTTGTAATTTACTTGTCAAAAAGGTTTTAATGTGATATAATACAGCAAACTTGAGATAGGATTGATTAGAGGTAAAAGGCAGATGGAAAAGGTAAAAGTGGCAAAAACACTTCCTCCCATAGAACAGTTAAGGGGTAGAACCCTCGGCAGGATACTTATAAAAATGGGTGTTCTGACAAGAGAAAAGGTTCATGAGTGCCTGAAAATTCAGAAGCAGAGGCCTGGGGCTGTACGCATAGGCCAGATATTCCTTGAACTTGGATTGGTAGATGAAAACCAACTGCAGATTGCTCTTGCAGCCCAGCGTGGAATGGAATATGTAAAACTGAGTGACATTGATATCCCTGCTGATGTAATCGGGAAGGTGCCAGCGCAAATGGCAAAGACATATCACATCGTGCCAATCGAATATAATAAGGAGAAGAATGAGTTGTGTGTTGTTCTTGACAGTGCCGATAATTTCAAAGCAACCGACGACTTGAGCACACTGATGGGTTTTAGAGTTACCGCGAAGATAACTGACTCTGAGGCACTGGAAAATGCTTTGACTAAGTATTATGAGGCACAAGAAGAAGAAAATATCAATGAACTGATAGGGGAAATCCAAGCGGACAGCTTCCTTGCAGAATTTGAGGGCAGGAACCAAAGTATTGACCTGGATGAATTAAAGGAACTGTCGGAGTCGAATCCTGTCAAAAAACTACTGAACCTCGTTTTGCTGCAGGCAATTCGTGACAAGTCCTCGGATATTCATTTTGAGCCGTTTGAAAATGAATACAAGATGCGTTACCGCATTGACGGCGTGCTTTACGAAATGGTTCCTCCGCCGAAGCATATTGCTACGGCGCTCAGCTCGCGTATAAAAGTTATGGCAAGCCTGGATATCGCTGAGAGACGATTACCACAAGATGGCCGAATATCACTGACCGTCCAGGGTAAGCCGGTTGATTTGCGAGTTAGTGTCCTGCCCACAATGTTCGGAGAAAGTGTGGTACTGCGTGTCCTCGATAGAAGTCAGCTGAGCCTGGATTTGGAAAAACTGGGGCTGAGACAATACGACCTTAAAGTATTACGTCAGCTTATTCGCAAGCCTAACGGTATTATAATTGTGACGGGTCCCACCGGAAGTGGCAAAACCACCACTCTTTACTCGGCCTTGACCGAACTTAATGACATTGAGACGAAAGTAATCACCACCGAAGACCCCGTAGAATACGACCTTGACGGTGTTATTCAGGTTCAAATGAAGCCGGACATCGGACTGACATTCGCAAGGTGCCTGCGTTCGATTTTGCGTCAGGACCCCGATGTTATAATGGTCGGTGAAATTCGTGACCTCGAGACGGCAGAAATCGCAGCCCAGGCATCTCTGACAGGCCATGTAGTGTTCACCACATTGCACACAAACGATGCCCCAAGTTCAATAGCGCGACTTTTAGATTTGGGTGTTGAGCCGTTTCTTATTACTGCTACGCTCGAAGGTATTGTTGCTCAGCGATTGGTCAGAAAGATATGTGAGAAATGCAAAACACCATTCGAGCCAACTGAGGCTCAGCTAATGGAATTGGGGCTTACACCGGCGGATGTCAAAGGCAAGAATTTCTATTATGGCCGAGGCTGTAACAAGTGTAATAATACCGGTTACAGAGGGCGAACGGGTATTTTCGAGATTATGGTATTCACTGATGAGATACGTGAGTTAATTATGAATCAGGCTTCGACAGGTCTCTTGCGTGCAGCAGGGCTAAAGGCCGGCATGAAGCTGTTGCGAGAGAATGGTTTGGCTGCTATCTATGATGGCATTACCACTATAGAAGAGGTAGTAAAAGAGACAATTTCGGAGGAGGCATAAGAAGAATTGTGGTTATGAAATATTTCATAGCAAGTCATCAATCCAATAGGAGGTGTTTATAATGCCTGTTTTTCAATATGAAGCGCTGGACTCACAGGGTGTAGGAATAAAGGATGAAATAGAAGCTCTGAGTCAGAAAGAGGCGATAAGCAAGATACGAAATATGGGCTATTTTCCCACGAAGGTCCGTGAGCATGGGGCTGGAAGAAAAGCTGCAGAAAAAGCCGTTACAAAGCCGAAACCGAGGCGTGGTGCCGGCGGAAAGGTTAAAGTCAAATTTGTAACCCAGTTTGCGAGACAGCTTTCCACGCTGCAGGACGCTGGTCTGCCCATTTTGAGATCGCTGCGTATCCTGCAGGAGCAGCAAAAATCAGGAACATTCAAGAGGGTCATTGGTTATGTAGCAGATGACATCGAGGGTGGCTCAACGCTCTCGGAAGCTATGAGCAGATTTCCACGGAGTTTTGACCGGTTGTTTGTCAATATGGTGGCGGCCGGTGAGACCGGCGGTGTGCTCGACCTGATTTTGGCACGTATAGCTGATTTTATGGAGAAAGCCCAGAAACTTAAATCTCGGGTTAGAAGCGCTATGGTTTATCCGCTTGTGGTTTTGACCGCGGCATTCTGTATTCTTTTGATGTTGATGTGGAAAGTGATACCCACGTTTACCGGCGTGCTGAGTGAAATGACGGAGGGTAAACAGCTGCCGAAGTTGACGCGAGCGGTGTTCGGAGTAAGCAACTGGATCGCATACCACTATGGCTGGGCTGTTCTGATAGGAGTGCCGTTTGGGGTAATTTTTCTGCTCAGAGCCATAAGAACAGTTCGTGCCGGCAGACTCGTTCTGGATACCATCAAATTGAAACTGCCGGTGATGGGCAAACTTAGTGGTTACGTGGCCGTTACACGGTGGACAAGAACATTGGGGACATTGATTGGTGCCGGTGTGCCGATTCTGGATGCCATTAACACTTCGCGGGAGACAGCGGGAAATGAGGTCTATGCCAACATGCTCGGCAATGTTCACAATTCTATCAGGCAGGGCGATACCTTCGCCAGTCCGTTACGCCAGTCCAAAACCGTTGACTTAATCGTCTCCAGTATGGTCTCTGTAGGCGAGGAAACAGGTGACCTGGATAAGATGCTTCTGAAAGTAGCCGACAACTACGATGAGCAGGTTGACGTGCTGGTTGGTTCGCTGATGTCACTGCTTGAGCCGATTATGATTATTGTGCTTGGCTCTATCGTTATGACCATCGTCTTATCGATATTTTTGCCGATGATAGAAATTATCCAGACCTTATCCGGAGGCGCCTGATAAAAACTGAACTAATAGGTCAAACATTTAATTGAGTAATGAGGAGAATAAAATGAAACCGATTACTAAACAATCTGACAAAAAAACAGCGTTTACCATTATAGAGCTGCTGACCGTTATGAGCATCATTATAATTCTCATAGGTCTGCTTGTGCCGTCTTTGAATATGGTCAAACGGTACGCAAAAGAAGTAAGACAAAAAGCCCAGTTTCACAGCATCGAATCTGCGATGGAGCTTTTCAGCGGCGAGTGGGACGGCTATCCGCCTTCAAGTGCCATGGACGAGGCACCGACGCCTGACAACTACTGCGGAGCGATGAAGCTTTGCGAGGCTTTGGTGGGCCAGGATTTGATGGGCTTTAACCCGCTTTCACGTTTCCGGGCTGATTGTTCAATAAATACAAGCGATAAAATATACGACAATCCAACAGGCTCTACTCTTTTCCCGAACGCCACGGATAATTTGAAAGCCAGAAAAACATATCTGCAGCAAACTTCCGATGCCTATAAACTATGGCACTTGTATGGTAAAGGGAACACAGACGTATTTAATGAAGAATTATATGTTCTGTGCGACATATATAACCGCGTTAAACACAAAGTAACCGGAAAAGGAATCGGCATGCCCATACTTTACTATAAGGCCAATACATTAAACACCATACATGACCCCAACGGCACGTTTCCAACAATCGGCGATGATAAAGATTATATTTACAATTACACAGACAACGATGAATTGGTCAATCTGGGGCTGCCGTGGGATACAGCAGGCACACACCCGCTTTCTGTTGGGCGCAAGTTCTATGAAATCACACAGGATAAAAGGATTAGCATAGATACCGGCAGGCCATATAGGCCGGATTCTTATATCCTGATTTCTGCAGGTTTTGACGGTATGTATGGCACAGATGACGATGTATTTAATTTTGAAAAATAGTTGGCCAGTAATGGGTGCCTGGAGGACGGAGAAGAGGTAAATGGTTCGACTACGCTCACCATCCCATCCGGCTACGGCTCGGCACTTCGCCGAGACGAGAGCGAAGTCGAGGGATTTATAGGAGAGAATAGCTGTGAAAGATAAAAAATCGGCTTTTACGCTGGTGGAGTTATTAGCGGTCCTGGGGATAATCGCCATATTGGTTTCGCTGCTTATCCCGGCCCTGACCATGGTGCGCAAAGTGGCAAAAGAAACACAGCAGAAGGCCCAAATTACCACTATTGAGTTGGCCATTGTTGCTTTTAAGAACGATTACGGTGATTATCCGCCATCCCTCGGCTACGATAGTGGTGGTAATCCAGACTATTATTACTGCGGAGCCCAGACTCTTGCCGAAGCCCTTGTGGGCTGGGACCTGATGGGATTTCATCCAAAGTCGGCCTGGAGGTCAAACGGAACAGCTGGTACAGGTGGAAATGATGCATATCTTGGGGCTACAACTGGAACTCCGGCTGAAAAAGAGGCAAACTTGAAAGCCAGAAGAGGCCCTTATCTGGAGCTTGCAACTGCCAATGTGTTTAAGCTGGGTGATTTGTTTACTGATACTTCATCGTTTAATCCAAATACGTTTGTGATTTGTGATGTATTCGGCAAAAAGTCGGTAACCATCGGTTCAAAAACTGTCAAGGCAGGTGCCCCAATCCTTTATTATAAGGCAAATACTTCCAGTAAAACAATAGACTACCTTTCCAAACCACCCGCAGACCTAATTTACAATCGCATGGACAACTTCTACTTTATTCGTGATGTAAAAGAGATGGAAGATGCTGGCGAGACTGCTGCGCCGTATTTGAATCGAATTCTTGGCAGTCAATTCTTCTACGAAGAATATATCAAAGACCCAAAGGTAACGGCGACACCCTGGCCATCCAGGCCTGATTCTTACATATTGATTTCAGCGGGGGCAGACGGCCTGTATGGGACAAGAGATGATATTTGTAATTTTGAGCCTAATTTACCCGGTTAAACGATGCGATTGGTTGCATTTGACAATGAAAAGAAGACAAAACAAAACCGGCGTTACGCTTGTCGAGATACTGGTTGTCGTGGCGATAATTGCGATACTGGTAACAATGGTAATCGGTATCGCCGCCCGAGTTGACACTCAGGGTAAGGAACGGCTTACAAAAAATACCATTGCATTGCTCACCGCCGCCCTCGGGCAATTTCAAGATTACGGATATAGGCACAAGGATTATTCGGTTTACCCCACTGATGATGAAAGGGACTTTTACCGCAGCCTCGATTTTCCGATAGACTGTAACGGTCTTTCAGATACCGACCTTAAAAGCGCATTGAAAGATGCACTGGGTGCGGGAAGTGTCTTAATTACCGGCGGTACACACGATACCAAGTATTCCGGCAGCGAGGCGTTGTATTTCTTCCTGAGCAGGGTCCCCGAAAGCCGGGAAACGCTGGGGAAAATCGATAAATCCCTGATAACCAATAAAGATTTTTATGGTAACGACCTGAAACTCGTAATCGACGGCACAGAGTATCCCTTGCTTCGGATTGTTGACCCGTGGCGCGAACGTGGTGCGACGACCAATATAGGCAAAACGTTGCGGTATGACTATTACGATGAAACAGCATCGTTTGCTTTCGATGAAAGAATGAAAAGTAAGAGGAATTTTCCTGTAATTACCTCGGCTGGGCCGGACGGGGATTTCAACACTGTTGCTGATAATATAACGAGCAGAGATTAGCTGCCAGAGGACGGATGACAGAAGACGGAAGACAGACGATGGATGATGGACGACAATTAACAATTGACAATGAACTATGAACTACAAACTACGAACAAAACACGGTCTTACGCTGACCGAGATGGTGGTCGTCGTCTCGATTGTAGCGGTGTTTACTGTTTTGGGACTGCCTGCCATCCGCGCATTTATCAGGTCGGTCGAGTCCGAGGGCGGCACAAAGGCTATGATAAGCGCAGCCCTCTCTTCAGGCCGCGCCATCGCCGCAAAAGAACAACACTACGCCGGCGTCAGATTTCAACATGCTTACTATAAAGACGACCCAGACAATTCTCCGTTGAAGGCACCGCAGTATATGATTTTCATAGTGCACGACCAGCCAAACACTGACTTGGCCAATGGTTTCCGGGCAGTCAAAGGCCTCCAGCCGATAAAACTGCCTGATTCGGTCGGCGTAATGGAAGTGGTAAATGGCAATGGCGAGATTGATGATAGTCCCAGCGGGGAACTTACGGATAAGACCACCTTTTCGATTATATTTTCCCCTGCTGGCAAACTGGTAATACACGGTGTGCGAGTGAGCAATAGAGACGGTAGGACCACCACCACCAGCAAAGATGATATCTTTAATACAAAATCTAACGTTCAAAATGGCATTGGAATGTTTCTTCAGGATGAAAGTACTGGTGACCTGAAGGAAGAGCCAAGCCAAAGCAAATTCCGCATTTATGATAAGACCGTATTTGAAAAGCTGAACCCGCTCAGCAGATATGATGATTATCTAAAGGATTTAGAGGTCATTTACATAAACCCGTACACCGGGACAATGATTGAAAAATGAACAATGAACAAAAACATTCCGGTTTTTCTCTTACCGAGGTGCTGATAGCTGTGGGGATACTCGCTGTTGGTATGACATTTGTAGCCGGCGTGTTCCCCGCAGGTATCTATCTTACGACGATTGCCACTGAACGGACCATCGCAGCGGTGGCGGCCGACGAGGCCTTTGCAAAAATAAGAATCTACGCGACAGGCGACCTCGGCAATCCAAATGATGATGTTAATCTCGTTAACCTGACACAAAACAAGATGATGGACTTCAATAACCCCACTGTATTTCCTGCAACATCGGGAATCAAGGCTGACGAATTTGCATATCCTTCGGCTGACACGAACGACTCGAAACAATACTGCTGGTCGGCCCTGTGCAGGCGAACCGACGCAAATGACCGCCTTGTGCAGATAACGGTCTTTGTGAGCAGAAGAGTCAGCCCCAACCTGAAATACCGCACGCCGGATGGCAGTGATGATAGTGCCTGGCCGGTGCCGGTTCCTGTTAACGTTTCGCAGGGTGGTAAGCTCTATGAGCTTGATATAGATGAGCCCAACAAAATAACATTTATCAACGATGGCTATACAATTGTTGATGACGCAACCGGCCGGATATATAGAGTGCTGGAGTGCTATAAGACCCCTGACGACAGGATTCTGCTTGACAGGGATTGGGACGATAAGGATTGGCAGGGCAACCCGATCCTTTCGCCGGAGGTCTGGGTGGTTCCGCCGCCAAGTGGCGGCGGCAGATACCCCTGTATAGCAGTATATCAGAAGGTAATAAGATTCTAGAATGGTTTAAGGCGTTCTGTAAATCTATGAACAATAAACAACGAACAACGAACAATAAACAACGAACTTACAAGGCCTTTACTCTAATTGAGCTTGTAGTTGCTGTTGCGCTTCTGGCGATAGTGTTTTTATTTGCAGGGACGATTTTCAAGGTCAGCATAAATGCCTATCGCACCTCTGTCGCAAATGCGGAAATTATGCAGAAGCTGCGTGCCATTACCGACCAGCTGAACGCCGACTTCAAAGGTGTGATATTAACTGTTGGCGGAAAAGTAGCTTTTGACTTTGAAAATTCTGATATTGATGGCCAAACTGTATCGGTGAGGTCAGACTGCATCGCAGTATTCGCAAATGGAGATTTTCAATCTACACGACAATACCCATCAACCAGTGGTGATAAAACCGTGGTAGGTAATGTCGCCATCATATACTACGGCTTGGCGGATGTGAACACCACCGACCCGAGGGAAAAGATATTGGTAAGAAGACAAACGATACTGACTTCGGATACCGGTTTAACGGAGGATTTCAGTTTTGGCGGGCAGACCGAATACTACAAGAGTTCTTTGTCGGAATTAATCGTGGATGGGACTTTTGATGTTAACAAAATGATGGTAAGACGGTCTTTAGACCCGACTGAGCCGAATGATTTAGTAAACTATATGGCTAAAGGAGTGGATGATTTCACGATACAATACGTCGGTTGGGAAGAAAATCCACCCGAAATTAAAAAGTTTAATGAATGGCGGCCGGAAAACAAAGATGTTAACGACTGGCCTAAATACCTTAGTCCGTTGGCTTTTAAGTTTACATTTACGTTATATGATTCCAAGGGCGTTATAAAAAACGGCAGGACATTTACGCATATTGTTTATTTGGGTAACTGATAAGTTCATAGTTTTTAGTTCATAGCTCAGGGAATAGAGTATGACAAAAAAAAGATACAAATCACAAACCACTAACCGCCGGTCGCGAAAAAACGCCGCCTCGGCCCTTATCCTCGCTGTGATTTTGACCAGTCTGCTGGCTATTATCGGTGTGATGTTCGTTATGATTGCGCGAGTGGACAAAATGGCAACATCGGCTATATCAGAAAACAAAGAGCTCAATTTCGCAGTCGAAACCGTCGTTGCAAAGATATCGCAGGAATTGGTTTTAGACGTCCCGGGTATGCCGAAAGGCAAGAAAGACTATTATGATTATCCCGATGCCAATAACGCCTGGCTTGCAAGTCTTGAACCATACAAAGACGGCACTAATTATAAGTGGCGGCAGATAAGCGATGTTACAGGATTCTTAAACGTTAAGAATTTTGCCACACAGGATGTAAGCGTTGATCCGCCGGGAACAAGAAAGTATATTCAGGAATATCCTGAAATCACGTTAGATGCCAACAGTGAATTAGAGGAACTATGGGCTGACGCTGATGGCGACGGTATAGCCGATTCAAAATGGATTAAACTTGACAACATAACCTCCAACAAAGGCAAGCCCATTTATGCAGCCATCAGAATCGTTGATAACGGAGGAATGTTAAATGTCAATACCGCTCGTCAATTCGACCCAACTAGTTCGGTAAAAAATAAGATTGACGGTTCCAGCCAGATGCAGATAAACCTTTTTGCTTTGGCACAAAGAGGTCCCTCAAATACCATTGAGCAACTTGATGTTGCAAGGTATGGCAACGAGCCTCACGATTTGAACGATTACATCAGAGATGTTGTCTGGCAATATAATGAACCAAATGGCAGATACACACCTTTCGATATATCTGATGAGCTGGAACTGCGAAACAGATTTCTACTAGAGTTTGAGCATATTGACACCCGCATTGAAAAAGAAGTTTGGACAAGTGCGTTCACAGGCAAAGATTATTTACATGTTCCAGTTGACGGGACCAGCAGCAATCTTACCGATTGGTTTTACAGGGCTCAGCACGATGTAGTGGGTCCAAATGATATATATTCCTATCGCCACATCGCCACCACCTTTAATATGGACCGGATTATCGACCCAAATGGCGCGAAGATGACTAATGTAAATACTGCTGATGTTAATGCTTTATACAACAGCATTCGCAAAGGCCTTCTTGATGCTAATTATCCAGATGTTAATATAGCTGCGCAAGTAGCAGTAAATATAACTGATTATCGGGATAGCGATTCGGATGTCAACGTTTACACCAATCCTGACGATGGCAAAGACTATTACGGTTTTGAGAGTCCCTGTATTTATATATCTGAGCTGGCCCATAAATTCAAGAAAGATATGGTGGACCCTAATATTGTTTATAAGTCTTACGCAGTCGAGCTTTACAAGCCTTATTCGGGGGATAATGACCCCTGCAACTGGCAGCTTGAAGTTGGCAGCACTCCAATCACGATAAATAATTGGACGGGAAACAAGCAGTTTTACGTCATACAAGACCAGAATTCCAACGCGCTACTTAATGTTAATTCGGGAACTACCGCACAGGATGCATCATTTGCTTTTACCGTTAATACCGAGATATCGCTGCAGCGCCCCCTTCCCGGCGGTGGTTATGTTACAGTCGATTGGTACAAGGTTGATCCTTGTATACCATCTCCTCCTTGGCTATCTGAAGATGGCTCGCCCCATAGCATTCAGCGTGATATTCAGCCGCACAAGTGCATCCGCCGTCTGTGGGCTTCTGTGGCCAGAAACGATGACGATGACTTGGGCAAGGGCAATACCTTTGTAGATTCGGATACTAATGTGGTTCAGGCACATCCTGCAAATACAGGTTTTACAAATGTCGGCGAGATAGGAATGCTCTTCCGAAAAGATGTCTATAGTGATATTGTCAGGGGTGCTGTCGAGTCTGATGTGCGCCTCAATTTGGCAGACCCCAATTTCCAGCAACTCTTTAAATACCTGACCGTCTTTGACCCGTGCGATTTTCATCCGGGTGATGCTAATTATGTCAATGAAAGGAGGGTTAAAGGCAGAATCAACATCAATACCGCTCCGTGGTTTGTTTTGGCACAACTGCCGTGGGTTTCCCAGAGAAAAAGTGGCTACAATAATACCGACCTTGCCCAGGCAATAGCAGCTTATCGAGATAAACTCAAAACCCCGGTGGATTATAGCGGGATCACAGGCAGGAAAAGCGCTACGGGTATAAATAATATCAGGGAGGCACCGGGCTTTGAAAGTATTGGTGAGTTAAACTTTGTTATTGGTGGCTTGGATAATAATTATCGTATTGACTACTATAAGCTTGTTTTAGGTGATTTAGCCGGTTTTCCGGATTTAACGCCGGGTGGTTCTACTGGCGACGGTGCAAAGGATGATTTTGAAGAGCGGGATGTTATTTTCTCGCGGATTAGTAATCTCGTTACCGTGCGAAGCGATGTCTTTACCGCATATATCCTTGTTCGCATCGGTGCCGACGGTCCGCAGAAAAGAGTTATGGCCATACTCGACAGGAGTAATGTTTATTCCGGCGATGGCAAAGTAAGAATCGTTGCGCTGCATCCGGTTCCCGACCCGAGGTAAAACATGCAGCTAAGATTTTATAAGCTCTAAAATTTGGGCGTGGACTTTTTTATTAGCTGCTATTATCCACAATTCCTCTCCTCGGTAGCTGTCTAAATCGACAGGAAAGATTTTTCCGCCTTGCCAATCACTCACAATAGCCCCTGCGGCCTCAGCAATCAGCGCCCCAGCTGCTATGTCCCAGAGTTTTTGGTGCTGGGCGATAGTAGCGATGAGTCCTCCTTTTGCGACGTAAGCAAGCTGCAGGGCCGTTGTGCCTAAATTGCGAAATCTCGTTTTCTGCATAATTTCGCAGGTCCACCCCGACACCCCGTCATCAAAATTGCTGTCCAGCCCTACGCTCGAAAAAGCGTTCATTGTCTCTTCGCCGGCGGTTATTCGCCTGCCATTCAACTTCGCCTCACCGCCTTTAACAGCCGTGAACATCGAGTCCGTAGCCGGGTCGAAAATAACACCTACAATCGGCTCGCCCTTGTGTATTACCGCAATACTGACGGTAAAAAGGAGCATCTGGCGGGCGTAATTGTTAGTTCCGTCTATCGGGTCGATGACCCACCAGAGAAGCCCATCTCCCCGTGGGGGCTGCTTGAATATCCTGCCTTCGTCACCTTCCTCAGCAACAAAGCCGTGGTCCGGATAAGTCTCCTTGATTCGATTGATGATTATCTGCTGGCATTGAGCATCAGCCTGGGTTACCAGCTCACTGTTGTTCTTTATCGAAACCTTGATAAAGCTGAGCTCTTCCATCGCCCGCTGCCCAGCCAGACGCGCTGCCGCAATAGCGGTCTCCAGCATCATGCTCAAATCTCTCTGCTCTAATACCATATCCTGCCTCTCGTTTCTGCCTTGACAGAATTACAACATTTCCCTATTCTAACGTAGTTATGCAAGCGAGCCAACAGCTAAGTAAACCGAAAATTATTTGTCGTGCATCATTTCGCCAGCGCCGTGGTGCCGGAGTTTTTTTCCTGACGCTGGCTGCTTCGTTTGGCCTGTTTGCGCTGGCGGGACACTACAAAATCGCTTTGTGGCCTTTCCCCTGTGGTTTCAGGCAAAAATACAACCTGCCGTGCCCGACTTGTGGAGTAACCACTTCGGTAAAGGCCTTTGCTCAGGGTAAAATCTTAGAGTCGTTTTATATCCAGCCGGCTGCTGCATTATTATGCTGTGTGCTGGCAGTTTCGGCATTTTTGGCTTTTTTTGTAGCTGTTTTTGGAGTATATTTTGATTTTCTTAATCGTTTTTTCAGCAAAGTTAAAATAAAATACATAATTCTGGCTCTGATAGTTATTATAGCCGCCGGCTGGGCGGTAACATTAGCTCGGGCGCTGGCAGCAAACAATCAGGGCTGAGTGGAGCAGAAGACAGATGACAGAAGACAGACGACAAAAGACAGATGACAGAAAACAAAAAGTGAAAAAACTAACTGTTTTTTTTGTATTGGCTGCGGTTTTCTTCTATAACGGCTGTGGAATTGTAGGTCTGCTGGGCACACAAAGTCCGTACGAGAAGAAAATTCCCGCCGAATATGACCTTACTGAGCAAAAGGGCAGAAAGGTACTAGTGCTTGTTGAGCAGCCCGGTTGGCTCAGCGCCCAAGTGAACCTGCGTTATTATTTGACCGAGGCCATTCGCGAAAATCTTATAGCAAAGGCTAAAGCTAAAGTTCCGCCTAAGTACATACTTTCCTATAATGAATTATCCGAATTTCGCTCTAACAAAGGCGATTTTTCATCGCTTTCGCCCGCAGCAGTGGGTAAAGCTTTGGGTGCCGATATCGTCTTGTTAGTAATGATTGAAGATTATCAGCTTAGTGAAGTGGCTGAATCAGACTACTATAATGGATTTTTGGGCGCTCAAGCTGCTCTTTTTGAAACGGCAACCGGAGAGAAACTGTGGCCTGAATCAGCAGAAAATAAAAGTATTAAAGTTAGTTTTGAGACCGGGGAGAAGGGTCAAGAAGCAGCCGTCAAGAGATTGGTAAATGCTTGTGCCCACTGTACTTCAAGGTATTTTTATAACTGTCCGAAGTATAAATTTAAAGTTTCTGACGAAAAAAGGGATATTGGGTGGGAGACCGCCGAAGGCGGATGACGGATGACGGAAGACAGATGACGGAAGACAGATGACGGACGACAGATGATGGATGACGGAGGAGAAAATGGGGTGTTAAGATGGGGGGTTTGGGCAAGGGGGGATAGCACCAAACGCGCAAGTTTGTGTTTGAAAACGGTTGAAAACGGTCAAAAGTTGTAGAAAAATTTGGAAAAATGTATAGAAACGTTTAAAAACTGTATAGAAACGTTCGAAAATATTTGAATTTTTTTTTACCCCCCTGCGCATTTGATTGAAATTTGGCAGCCACGAAGACACCAAGAAAAATTAGACGCAGGTTGCCTAAGTTCCTTCGACAAGCTCAGGACAAGTAACAGAGATTTTTTTAGCTTCATTCTACAGGTGTTTGCCTGACGGTTTCTATGAATTTCAGCCATTCGGCCTCGGTACTGGCGCTTCTTACTTCCTCATCTGTGAGCCAAAGTTCTTCAAGCCAGTCTATTAACACTTGAGTATCATAAGACGGTTCGTACTGGGACTGTGGTTCAGGCTCGGATTGCAATTCGGGTTGGAGTTGCGGTTCGAGAACAGGTTGGGGTTGTTCGGTTAGGTAACGCACATCAGTAAAACCGAGACTCTGGGTCATACCCTGGCCTACACCAGAACCCATCATCTTAAGCGGGTCTGATTGTTCCTGCCCCGGCTGCCAGAGCCAATCTTTGCAGAAAATATCCAAATCCTTATAGTCAATCGTGCCATCGTTATGTAAATCACAAATATCATTATAATCCGCATTGCCGGTAGAAGTTTTCCATGACTTTGCGATAACGGCAAAATCAAAGAAGTTCACTATACCATCATTATTAAAATCAGCGTCGCTCGACGGAATTGGCGGTTCAGTCTGTATTGGCCCAACGCCGTACATTAAGGCGAGGGTTATGGATTTTGTTTGACCCGGCGATAAATTGCCGAGATTCCATTTTGCTGCGCCGGCCATATCATTATTTTGCCAAGAAGTTCGGCCATTAAGATTTCGATTTTCAATGTCGTATCTCATAGCTGAATACCAATATTGAAATTCATTGAAATCAACAATATTTGGTTCTATTGTTGAGCTGAAACTCATCCAGTCGTAGTGATTTATCCAATAAGGGGGCGGAACAGTATTCCACAAGGTAATGTCATACTTGAAATTACCGGTCTGATGGTTGGAGTCACAAGGGGTATAATTTTCCAGCGGGTCAGTAAAATTTGCGGCTTCATAACATCCTGCTAAATTGCTATACATATTTGCGGGATGACCATGCATTATCTGATAAAATTCGAGACCGTTTATGTCTGAGGTTGTACTAGGATTCTTAAAAACATAGGTTAGCAAAAGAACGTAACGCTCCGAATAAACATATACCGGATTATTATTTGCATCCCTAAAGGAGATTGGAGAGCCGCCAACGCCGTTTGCGTCCTGTTCGCCGAGGTCAACAACTTCATAGAAGATTTTCACCTGTAACTTGCCGCCGTTAACAATGTCATTAACTTCCGACCAGCCAGAATCTGATTTTGTTCCGGGGTTGTATGGCGACGGATTCGGCTGACAGGGGTCTGTCCAGACGGGATTACAGGGGTCATTGTAAACATTAAAGTTTCCCATTCTAAAGGGAGTACCTGTTCCGAAGTTTGGCCAGACAAAGCTATCTGTTAGCCATTCCGCCTTGTTATCTTCGTTAATATTTTGATACCAACAAGCTGCGGCGAGGTCGCCCGTCATCATTTCATGGTCCCCGCCCCCAAAAGTATTGTGCCTTGGAGACTCGTACCAGTATGTAAGGTCAACATAACCTGCTCGGTCAAACCATATATACCAGTAAGGACAGTTAATCTGAAACTCGCCATAACCTGCAGAACAGTTGGATGTCACGAATAGCAAAGCAGAAAAACAAATGTTTACAATAATTAAGTTCCGATAATTTCTTCCTTTAATTGCAGGCATTTTCTTTGTCCTTAAAGAAAAATAGTTGAATTTAATCTCCTCTTTTTCTAATAAATAGAGTGAGCAAACTCATTATACAAAATGTGGAAGGCTCGGGTATCTCGTGTAGAAAAACTTGTTCCGGATTATATGTATAAATATTTCTAAGATAAATCCAAAACTCCTGACCATCTTCCCAGTATCCTGTGACCCAGTTTGGAGCTGCTAATTCATCATACTCAAGATGATATCCATAAATATGTAATTGGCCATTATCGTAGATAAACATACTTTGGCTAGGACCTCCATTGAATATATGGACTACACTTTGGTCATAAATTTCGGCTCCAACAGAGTCATTTGCATATAACCAAGCTTGCGAATTTTGATGAGTATAAAGCACTCCAGCGTCTCCGCCATAGATATTAAACTTGCTTGAATCGTACAAATTGCAATAAAATGCCCATCCGCCAGTCATTGTAACCGTTGCGGTGTTCCAAACATTGACAGTGTCGAAAACATTTCCATCAACGATTTGGCCATCGGTGTAAAAATCTTTTACGATTGTCGCGTTAGCGCAGACCGGCAGTAAAAACAGAACTGCAAAAACGATTTTTAACACGCCCTTTTTCATAACTTCTCACTCCTTAAAAAACATCCCTATTTCCCCACTGTGAATTGTCCGATAACATTATATCTGAAACGCTGGTTCAAA
>Ga0315274_10004896_pt1 | contig 19658 bp, 14 predicted proteins | sample YL17G02_20_MG_FD_203700 | JGI IMG/M metagenome (GOLD analysis project Ga0315274, IMG submission 203700) | Sediment microbial communities from Yellowstone Lake, YNP, Wyoming, USA - YL17G02_20 | ecosystem: Environmental > Aquatic > Freshwater > Lake > Sediment | place: USA: Wyoming | collected... | reverse complement strand
CCGCCATGATGGCCTTGGTGCGGGGGGTGACGTAGCGGTCCAGGCAGGTTACATCCGCGTTCAATGTGACCGGATCGACGTCCACAAACACGGGGGTCAGCCCCAGCTGAATCAGGGGAAAGGCGGACGTCGACCAGCAGACGGCGGGGACGAGAACTTGGTCGCCCGGGCTGAGGTGGACTTTCCTCAACTTGTTGACGATGGCGGCCACGGCTAGCAGGTTGGCGGAGGAGCCCGAGTTGACCATGACGGCGTAGGGGGCGCCCACGGCCTGGGCGAAACCCTTCTCGGCGGCCTCCACGCGCTCGCCCAGGGTCAGCCGCCCCGTCAGCAGGACGTCCACCATGGCCATGATCTCGTCGGCGCCGAACGGGTTGAGGGCGAGCGGGAACAGGGCGGTGTTGGGGGCGTCGGCGGCGCGGCGCGCGGCCCACTCGGACGAGACGGCGGAACGCCAGTCGGGGGAGGAGGGCGGCATGGTGCCAGAGACACTTGGTTGGACGCCGTGGGGGTTGCTGGTTTGCGGGTTGTGGCGAAACAAAACGAGTGGAGCGTCTGCACAATGCGAGCGGTGGCCCGACAAGACGGCAAAAATAACGATGGAAAAACAAAGCAGCGCGCCGCTTTTCTTTGACCAGCTCCTTCCCCTGTCGCGCCTTTGGCACGTCAAAGAAAACGTCATCGTCGTTGGCCTGAGTAGATTTTTGACCGGATCCAGTTGCCAGCTGTGACCCTTGCACAGACCGGCGCACCCCCCCCCTCCGACCGACACATGACGACCAGGGCGGCCCTGTGCGCCGCGTTGGCCGTCCTCGCCTGCTCCCTTGCCTGTCGCGGCGCCGTCGTGGGCACGCCTCTCCACCCCCGGCACGAGCGCACCTGCCAGCAACGCCTGGCCCGCCGCAGTTGGGCCGGCGCCAAGCAGCACGTGCGCGTGCCGTGCGACGCCGAGGACGTGCACTGCTTCGTCATGCAGGCGCTGCGCGCGTGGTGGGGACGGCGCATACCGCAGGCCAGCGTGGAGCGCGCCTGGAAAGGGACGACCGACGGCGAGCACTGTGTGCTGGTGCAAGTCGTGGGCGGCCGCGTGCTCGTGCACGCCCCGCCGGTCCACGTGGTGGCCCACGAGGCCGACCCCGCGTTCGAGCCGTGGAAGCGGGAGCTGTATGGGCAGCGCGTCGACGCATACGTCGGCGTCATCAATGCAGCCCTGCTTCTGGGGCCGCTGCCAGACCTGGAGCTGAGCGTTTGCGTGGGCGACTGCGTGGCACAGTTCGACCCCACCCTGCCCCTGCACCTGGGCGATGTCGGCATGGACGCCTCCTTCTCGGTGGTACAGTGCCTGGGGTCGTCCACCATTCCGCTGCCCCTGTTTGACGTGCTGCGGCCGCCCGATGACGTCCCGCTGTCCGGGTGGGCCGCCCAGGTGGGCGCCATCAAGCGCAACCGGGACGCCCACCCCTGGCGGGCGCGCGCTGATAAAGCCGTGTTTCGGGGGGGCGTGCGGTCGTGCCACCAGTGCGCCACGGCGGAAGGGTACCACCTCGACCACCGCATGATCCCCGACTTTCCGCTGCCCGCCCACCTGGCCAACAGGACCGACCGCCCCAAGTGCGGACGGGAGCGCGCCGCCAACATTGCGCTAGCGGCCCCCGGCGGCCTGGACTTTGCGGTGCACGACCTGCCGGTCGGGCACGCGGGGCGCACTGTCGACATGCCCGGCCACGAAGCCTTTAAGTACGTCGCCTACCTGCACGGCCACTGTCACTGGGCCAACCGGCTGCGCCGGCTGCTGTTCATGGGCATGGCCGTTCTGAAGCAGGTGGGCCTGTGCGAAGAGTTTTACGGCATGCGGCTGCAGCCGTGGGTGCACTACATTCCCGTCGACTACAACCTGCGCAATCTGACGGCCGCGGTGGAGTGGGCCAGGACCCACGACGACGACGTGCGCACGATCGTGGCCAACATGCAGGCGTACGCAGACAGGTTCAACACGGCCGAGTTTGCGGTGCGGTACACGCACCACCTGCTGAACGCGTACGGCGGCATGCTGGACTACGCTGTGCGGTTGCGGCCCGGTGGGCGGGTGGTGTAGTGTGAATTGTGGCAGGAGAGCGTGCTTGTGCGTTTTTGTGTGTGGGCAGAAGGGGGTGGTGGGGGGAGGTTGGCCAGATGGGGGCGCTGCAGTTTTGGAGACCTATTTTTTTTGTCACTTTTTGTTCGCCGGGCGACCCAGTCGTTTTTGCCGACCCCTCCACCCGCCAAAGTTTTCCATTTTTTTGTGTTTGTCCGCCGCACTTCAGGCACTGTACCCAGTGCCTGCCCTGCCGGCAGACACACGTTAAACGAAAGATATGGGGAGTCCCAGCCGTGTTCTCCTGCTGGCGGCGTGCTTGGCGGCGTGCCTCCCCGCCGTACAGCTCAGGCGCTCCAATCGTTCCACGAGACGGACACCAACACGCCAACCCGGCAAATCGTTGACGCTGTACGGGCCCTTTTTCGCGTCGCACGAGGGCAACCACAACAAACGGACCCAGGCCGCGCTCGGCAGCTGGGCCGCCCTGGTGCCCCAGTCAAACATCATCCTGTTTACGGAGGTGCAAGCCCCGTGCGACTGGCTGCAGTCTGTCCGGTTTGACCTCGTGCGCTGCCTACTGTCGTGCAAGCACCCCGCCATTCCTCGCATGGACATGGGCTGCATCACCGCCACCGCCGCGGCCCTGGCCACCACGTCCCACCTCGCCCTCGTCAACAGCGACATCGTGCTGTTGCCCAACTTTGTGCAGGCGTTCCAGAACGTTGCCGCCCAGACTGGCGCTGTGGGCGAGTTCCTCATCATCGGGCGCCGCTTCAACGTGGCCGCCACGCGCGCGTTGGACGACGCCGCGGTCGGCTGGCCTTTCGGGCTGCTGGAGTCGCCAGGCCAGCTTGACGGCCGGTGCGCGGTCGACTACTTTGTGCACAGCAAGCAGCTGTGGTCCCACATCACCATGCCCAGCTTCCTGGCTGGTGTATGGCTGTGGGACAGGTGGTGGGTGGCGCAGGCCAACATGCACCCCAACGTGACCACGGTGGACGCGTCCCTGACGGTAACTGCGTTCCACTTGCAGAGCGAGATGGGCAAAGGAGACACTACCAGGCACCAAGACCGTCCGTTTGCCATGTACAACGAACGAATTGTGAACAACAGCAGGTGGAAGAACTTGATTGACGAAGGTAGAAAATCCCATCACCGGAGGGAGAACGCGAGTTCGAGGTGCACATACGCGTCTATTTCCATACATGGCACCCACCTCCTCTCCGACACACAGGCTCAACCAACAAGACCGATGTGTTTCTTCTTCCAAGCGGCCGACTGATGCGCAACAAATGTTCGTCCCGCAACAGGCAGGAGGAGGAGTGGAGGCGACGCTGCCGGTGGGTTAACACTGCGTGCGGGGTTGAGTTTTGGTGAGAGCAGCCGACGGCGGGTCGCGAATGCACACTAAGACGGTTGGAGGAGGAGGAGGTCAAGCTGGCATCCACACGCGGGGCAATTAGATTTTAGCGGATATATGCGCATTATTGTATTCAATGAGGAAATGGCGTCGTGCCTCTTTCCTTCATAACAAACCTCTCTCCAAACGCGCGCCAAACACATACGTCGTCACCCGCACGGTTCTCAAAAGCCAGCCATGCCTGCGCTGACGACGCTACGGGTGGCTGCCGCAACCGCCTTGCTGTTTGTCAACCTGACCGCGGCTCGGCCACACCTGGCAGCCGTGCCCGGCGCCAGCCACCCCAAGTCGAAGTCGTCATGCATCCCTGTCCGCACCGCGCTTGCCGCTCACCCGCACGTCGCCCGCCAGTTCTTTGCACTGGACACGACGCCGCCATTCGTCTTCACGGTGCGGTCGAAGGAGGACGCGGAGCTGTACGGCCGCAGCGTAGTGACTGCTGCGGACGTGGGCGGCTTCATCGAAGGCGTGCACCTCTTTTTGCACGATGTGCTGCGTGGAGCGCCCCCCGGAACGTTTGTCGACGTGGGAGGCAATTTTGGCGTGACGTCCATGCTCGCCGCCAACCTGGGCCACACCGTCGTCGCCGTGGAAGGCAGCCCCGACAATGCGGCTGTCTTTAAATTCAACACCCTCCTCAACTGCCTGCACGGCGCTGTGACGTTGGTGGAGTCCCTGGTGTCGGACACGGAGGAGAACCTCCGGTTCAGCCTTGCACCGACTTCCGGAGCGTCAGGGGCGGCCAAACTGGCGGCCAGTGAGAAAGCCGAGCTGCCCGATGGCGCGATGACCACCGCGGCGGCCAAACCTCTGGACACTCTCCTGTCGCCATTCTTTCCGCACGGCGCCCGTCGCCCCCTCGCCTGGAAACTGGACATAGAACGCTTCGAGCTGGCGGCGTTCCGTGGAGCGACCAGCGTGTTGACACATGCCCCCCCTTTTTACATTGTGTGGGAGGCGGGCCTGGACACCTTGGCCGACTGCGTGTCGGTGCTGAGGGCGGCTGGGTACACCAAGTTTTTCTATGTTGGGTCCATGGTTGACGGACTGCTGGACGTTCCGACGGCCGCCGTCCGGTCTCACTGGCGAGCTTGGGCCAAGCGGCCGCTTGAGGTGGGAGACGCCTTGTACTCCGCGAAGGCCTATCACGGCGACCGGGTCGGCTCGTTCGACGTGGTGGCAGTCCACGCGGACCAAGGGGTAGGTTGCACGGCTGGGACGCGCCAGTGTTGATGCGGCGGGGTTTTCGCTGTGCAAAGCTAGCCGGAGGCAATGAGTTCCTGTCGTGGTTTATTACGCTTTTGACATTTTGGCTTGCGCATGAGCCATACCTCTTGGATGCCCGCTAGAAAATTGATGTGCTACACGGACGAGATATAAGGTGGGTGGTGGGTGATGACCGGGGGATGAGGGAGCGTGTCGGCGGCCACGGTGTGATTGCAATTCAACCAACACCAAAACATGAATGTCCCCGCGACCTAAATAAGAAACAATGCGCTCCCGCGTCGCGATCGTCGACCTGCGTTCACGGCGGCGTGTGTGGAGCGGCTTGCGGTCGCGGGACGCCCGCCTCGCCCGCCCAACCAGGGCCGCGCCGCCACCTTGCTCGCCAGCGCCGCCACCTCCCTCCTGTATGCGTTCACCGTCCTCGCTTTGGCGCTGGGGCTTGCTTTCCATGCCAACGTGTTGTACGTAAACATCCTGCCCAGCACGTAGTCCGTGCTGGCGCCAGCGCACTCGGGCAGCACGCCCTTCCCCAGCGCCAGACACAGTCCCTGGCGCACCGCCATCGCGCTGGACGCGTCAAAGTCGGCCCCGGGCGCCAGCTCGTACGGAACGTGTACCGCCAGGCGCTGGTACGGGTGGGCTGTGCGCGCGTCGACGTCTACCAGGTCGTACAGGTCGGCCGTGATGCCGGTCGTGTTGATGAACGTGCCCAGCTGGCACATCCAGCAAAAACTCATGATGGCCGTGCTGTTCACCGTGTCCAGAGCGCGAGCCACGCCGTCCAGGTAGCACGCGCCTCGCGTGTTGCGGTACCAGTCCCGGTAGGCGGCCAGCGTGGATCGGTGAAAAGTGACGGGCTGGGACACCATGGTGTGGAACTTGAAGGTGCCGACCCCAACAAACTGCTCCACCATGGCGTCCCACATGCCCGGCTGCATGGCCAGCGAGTGGGGCAGCCGTATCCGGCCGTCCCGGAATAGCAGCCGCGGCGTGACGGGCGAGTGCAGGACGCAGTCGCTGTCGATGGTGACGATGACGTCGGCGGTCGAGTAGTGGTCGGCCATCAGGTAGCTGACCTGGTTGAAGACGCGCGAAAGCATGCACGGCACGCGCTCGTGCCGCACGTCGTACGCGTGGCGGGTGCCGTTGGGGACAAATTGGGTCGCGAAGGCTCGGTCGCTGTCGTCTAGCACGAGCACGACCTTGCCGACGCCGCGCGGCCAAAACAGCTCCACGCTGGCCAGCAAGTGCTTTAGCTCGCGCGCACCGTGGCACCCGGTGCGCACCCACAGGTCCACCGAGTCCGGGTGCCCCGCCCAGGCTTGGGCCAGCACCGCCTGCACCGCGTCCACGGTGCGCATGCCGGTCGCGGTGACGGGCGGGTAGTCCAGGCGCACGGGGGTCGGGTCAAAGTCGGTGCACGGCTCGTCGCGCGCGGCAAAGTGTTTGGAGACGGACGCAAATGGACAGGTCGGCAAGTGGGTGGCCAGGTAGTCGTCGTGTTGGCGCGCTGTGGGGTGGGCCAGGTGCCCGCTGGGTGCTGACGCGCCGGCGCAGGCCGCAGTTGACAGCGCCAGTGCCACCACGACGGAGAGCGGGCACGCCATGATGGGCACGAGTTTCGTTGGGGGCCGGCGCCTTAGGCGTGGTTGGCAGTGGCCATGAGCAAATAAAGAAAGGTCAGTGTTTTATCTTGCCGATACGCTTTCAGCAACGGGAGACGCGAGATCAACTTGCTTGCGGCGTGCAGGAGTGAATGATGTTAGCCGCTTTCTTTTATGTTGTTTGCAAAAAAAAAATGAGGTGGTGTGCTCAATAAATCGTGTTACCTTACCAACGGCCAAACAAAGCCTGAATAAATGCCATATCGTAACATTTGACACAGATGTCTGTCCGAGCGTCCCTCGTCTTCTGTCTTCTCTGTTCACTCCAGACTTTTGCATGGGAACTAAGATATACCACATACCTTCGACCCAACAGCATCACGCGTGTAGAAAATTCCACTCTGAGCCACAGAGCCACCTACTGCGAGATGTTTACACAACAAAACAGATTCATGAAGCACGACATTATCTATCACGCCGAAGACGCCGTTGTTACTGCTAGCGAAATCATTGTCGCCAAAAAGGACTCCAAGTCTACGTTTGTACGGCCCGATGACTGCATGAACAACCCTGCGGACAAAGCTCAACATGAGCTCAAGGTTGTTTCCTCGATTGACAAAAGCAAGTTCGGGGAGAGATTTGAAGGAACAGCGTACTACGTGAGACGTTGGGGGCATTCTAACCCGTACCACATCTATATTGACACCACATACCCCGTTTGGTTGATGCTCACGGCGCATAGGCATCACCACGCCAATGGTAGAGGCAGGTGCTGCATTTTCATGGACGATGTTCAGGATGGGCCTGCAAATCCGCAATTTGAGCAATTGGACCAAGCTGTCATTCCGTGCAAGCGTTGCCGAGTGAATAGCAACGGCGCTATTTACGCAAAACATGTGGTGACGCACTTTCCACTGGAAGCTCGTCCAATGCATGTGACTGAGGAAAAATGGCCCCAGTCCACCGGCGAGTACGATTTAACGCCCGCGACGGAGTACGCCTTGCGTCGTTTTCGTCGTTTTGTGTTCGGACGTCTCGGCATTCCCTTCCCCGAGACACACGCCCGCATGAAAAAGGAACTCAACGTTGTGTATGTCAAGCGAGCATCCTCGCGTGAGATGAGCAACATCGACGATGTGGAGCGAGCTTGTGCCAAGCGCAACTGCCCGATTAACTTTATTACGGCGGAGAGCATTGGGTCGGGAATAGATCAAATCAAGTATTTTTCAGAAGTCGACGTCATGATTGGAGTAGAGGGCGCTGCGTTTCTACACGTCCTGCACCTTCCGCTAAACTCCGTTGTTATTCAGCTCCATCCTCCCCGCGATATGCTTCAAGACGCAATACTACCTAATGGCAGCAGCATAAATGTCGCCAAACCATACCGATTTTATACTGCTCTATCACTTGCCATGGGCCACGATCAAATCAATCTGTGTCTGCCGGGCGACCGAGTTAATGTAGAGTTCTTCTTTGACGCCGTCGAGCCGTATCTAAAAAACCTGGCGCGGCCAGTTGCCCCTGTTGACATTGTAGTGCCGTTGTAAATATAACGTTTTATTGCGTTGGATTTTTAAAGAATAAAGCAGTTGAGGCTGTCAACGCGTGGCAGCCCAGTGTTCACACATTTCAGATGAGAACACAATTTCAGCATGTATGCTGCACTTCTCTATGTTTTTGCACAGTCACGACAATCCAAACGTAATGCAAACACACCTTCTGCGCATGGGCACACCTGTACACTAAGTGATTTAACCGTGCGCCAAACCGACAACAAAATCGAAGCTGGTGCCATCGCATATTGCGCCTTCGCGAGACAGGCACGCCAAAAAGGAGCGTGCGGCGCACCTGTCAATTGAAGTGTGCGGCTGCCACGTGTGTCCGCGATGGTGGTCAAGGTCAGCGTGGGCAAAAAGGGGCCACCAGTGCTTGGTGACCGTGTCCGTCATCGTAGTGCCCGCGTTGCCATGCAAAACGCGCAGTCCATGCCAAACACTAGTGCCACACTTGTTGCCGTGGATGAGTTGGTGGTTCCATGTGTTCGGGAGAATATGGATAAACTGTGGTGCTATCGTCCCAAACCTGTTGACAACGTCCTGATCTCCCAGCGGGAGCGGGTTCGGGTGCTGCAGACCTCGAATGTAGTCTGTCCACGCCCCAGTCCAGTTCGCGGCTCGTGCCTTGGCCAGCTTGTAGTATATCATGCCACCGTTCAAGCCGTCCACGCCATCGATCTTGTATGGATGCTCAGCGCTGATCGCGAATTTGCCTTCCACCTTGTCAGGTTGTAGATACCAGCCCGACTCTTCGGGGGCAACACCAATGAACGCGTCTTGGTGCCAACCATCGAACTCGGACTCAATGTCGCATACGTCTCCCACCCATAAGACGTCAATGTCCGCCGCGACAAGCCGGTCCACTGTGCCGGGTATAAGGCGGTCCATGGTCGCTTTTAGAATGGAATACTTGGCATGAAACGTGTTGGAGACGCCGAACGTCACATTTTCGGTGTGGTCTGGCACGGTGATGTAGGACACTTTGAGCAGGCTGTGTGCACCCGTCTCGTTCCACGGCGGTCTCTGCATCATCAGCCGTAGGTTGGCGTCGTCCATTAACATGTAAATGTGGAGAGGACAGGTGCGGAAGTAGAGCATGGACGTCAGTGCGGCAGTGGCTTCCTCGATGTGGCCAGCGCTGCCAGACACAACCATAGAAACGGAGACCTCTTTCTTCGTGGCGTCAACACGGGTTTCGCCTAAGCATTGACTTAGATTGGCGTGCCTGCGCTTGTCGGCTGCATGAAACATGCATTTCGAGACCGGCGACCGGGGCACGTGTTTGCAGCTGCCGGCATTCAAAACGAGTGCGACAGCAACAATCAACAGCGTTCCATGTATTCTCATGTTTGAAAAGCTACGAGAACGGCGGTGTGCGTTGTGTCATGGGCGTGCTGTCATCAGGTTCGTCTTTTTTGCATGCACATATTTTAAGCAAACAAAAACCGCGGCTGTCACCCCGGCTCCTCCAGCGCTCTCAGACTGGCATGTGTTGCCCGTTATCCAATGATTATGCCGCAAAAGCTAGGCCTGCTCACAAGTCAGATATACTTGCCCAGGCAGTACCCCTTGGCAAATCCGTTGAAACGCCCGCTTTCAGTTTCGCACAAGATCTCTTCCACAACGCCCTCCCGTTTGGCCCGCTGCCACGCCGTCTGCACGTCAGGAAAAGATTCGCTCCAGTCATCAATCATGACGTAGGCGTGGGGCCGACTCGCCAGCCGCCCATTTACGATGTCCAGGTAAGGCGTGTCCCCGGAGTGAACGCCGTCGACGAACAGCATGTCTAGCTTGCGGGCATCCTTCGAAGCGAATACGGGCATCGTGACTTGGCTGGGCCCCTTGACGCGGTCAATGCGGTGCGAATAGATGCGCGAGACGAACGATAGCGACTGCTTGCTCCAGTCCAAGTCCTGCGTGTCGAATGAGACCAGCGTTGCGTTCTCGTTCGACCAGAGAGCGGTGATGGCGCTGTGACCCGCGTTGAACCCTATTTCTCCTATCAACTGCACTTCGGGCAAGCTGGCTGCCGCGGACACAAACATAACTTGGCGGGGCACCTCAAAGATGTTGCCCATTCCACGAAACATGTTGGCGCGGGTCTCCAGGTCGGTTGGCGGGTAGGCGTCCTCCGCGGCGAATGTTGCAGCCTCAAGCAAGGCACGAAGGTTGACCGGAATCGTGGAGGAACGGCGGACCAGTTTCAGCCGAGTGGCACTGTTGGTGGATGGGTCTGCCGACAATGGTGTATGGTGCCCGTTGTGAAGCCTGGTTCCCGCAACAGTCGATACAGCGACGGCTCCAGTCAACAGGATGCAGCACAGAGTTGTCCGACGGGAACGGAGCTGCAAACGAAGCGATTTTTGGTTCATAGCGTGAACGGCGTGCATGAGTTTGCAAGCAGACACTTTGCTCGAAATTGTCGGGAATGTCATTGATAATGCACGAAAGTCTTTTGCTCTCTGGTTCCCTTTTTATTATTGCACGATGTGCTTTTGCGCCACGAAAGTTATACTGACCTTGCGTTTTACAGCGTGTTTTGAGCGGTGCGAATCAAGAGGATAGAACGCAATGTATTTAAAATCACCGTTGACTCGTACGCCCACCCTACGTTGGACGCAGAGTTCTAGACACGCCCTTCTGTCATTGTTTGACACATGCAACTCTTTTTGATGTACACACGCAACGTCCGTTGAAGACACACGCCTCGTGCATGTCGCAGTCGACGGCGCAAAAGGTTGAGGCGGCAATGCGGCTCCGATCTGACGCGCTCCCGCCATGGCACGCCGTCGGCCTTTCTAGCTGCAACTCGTGGTACTCTAGTGATTGTTTGAGAAGGGAGCACATACTAGCGTCCGCCTGCGTCGATGCTGCGCATTCGCGCTGAGTTTTGGCGGCCAGCTTCTCAATCCAGTGTTTGCGCAGCGCATCGCGATAGCGCGAAAGACCCACCCCCACGTCAGTCATTTGGGCTTTGAAATCCAGCACCGATGCTGCCTTTGATGGGTCGGCCTCGTAATGACCCGGAAACCGGTCGTCCTGCGGCACAAACTCGACCGTCGACACACATCCTGTAGTTGCTTGCACGAGCTGGACGAGATCGCCCACTTTGGTCGCATTGCCAGACACAACGTTGAGCGAATCGTACAACGGAGTCTCTTGTGCCGACGCGGTTTGGCTGCGCCCCTCCCTGTGCAGCCTGTCCGCGGCCAGCACAAATGCCGACACAACGTCGGACACGTGCGAAAAATCCATGGTCTGATTGCCTCCCGTCACCAGCATGGGCTGGTTGAGCATGCCTTTGGTCAGCAAAGACGGAATGAGTCGCTCAACATGGTCGTTGAGTCCGCCGTACACATTGGACAGACGCAGCACGATGGTGGGCTTGCGGAAGCCGGCTTCGAGGATAGATTCGGCGCTGCTTTTTGTGCGGCCGTACACGTTGAGAGGCGCCCGAGGTGTGCTCTCGTTCACAGGGAACGTGGGCGACGCGCCGTACACTTCCCGCGACGACGCAAAGATGAACCATTTGACGCTGGACAGAGCGTTGGCGACGTTCATTACGGCGCGCGTGCCCATGACGTTGACGTGGTTGCAGTACTGTTCGTCGTCAAGACACCACTGAACCCTGGAGACGGCGGCCAGGTGGATGACTCCTTGGACGCGCTCATGCTTTGCAATCGCGGCGACGCTCCGCTCGTCCGTCACGTCCTGCCTGTAAAAGGAGACGGACCTGTGCTGGCGCACTGCGTCGGGTGGAGGTCGGACATCGACCACGACAGCAGACGCTCGGTAAGTGGTCAACTGAAGGACGAGCTCGCTGCCTATGTTGCCGCTGCCGCCCGTCACCATTACTTTGAAGCGGCCATGTGGCGCGCTTTTGTGCGTCGACGCGGCATGTCCAGGCAGCCACACGAGCGCTAGACACATGCATGTTAGCACAATCATTGCATATGTTGAGACGCTATTCGATGAAGCTGATTTATAGTTGGTAGCCTTTGTTGTGCTTATTTTATGCATCTTTTTTTTTTAAGTGCGGGTCTGCTACACAAAGCACCCCGCCTGACATCACCGTTCCATAACAAACGAAATGCACACACAAAAACATGCACGCCAAACGCAGTCGCAATCATTTGGCGTGCCGTTGCACAGCGTAGTACATGGACGAACCAAACGTAAGCACGCCTCCAGCCACAAACTGGGGAGACATACCGCCCCCCTCCACCCAGGTGGACGCCGAGATGAGTACCCAGTCTTTGGTGACGCCTGCCATCGACAGCGTCAATACTTTGAACATTTTGAGAACGTGCAGCTGCATAAAGTTGAACAGAACTGCGACACCGACGTTCGCAAACAGAGCGCAAAAGAATGGGGCACCCCGGTTCGGCAAGTCTTTGGCGAGTGGGCCCGACTCAAAGAAGGCGCACGAGAGCGCTGTCAACGCGAAGCACGGCAGCGAAAGGCACTGCAACGACTCGGTGGCGGTCATGTCGGGCTCCACCTTGCGCAAGAAAACGTTGAGCAGCACTCCCCTCAGTGTCTCGCACAGAACACCAGCCAGCTGCAACGCCAAACCGAACGTCGTGTGGGCGACGGAACCAGTCACGCAGAGCGCGGCGCCAACGGCGATTGCGCACACGTTGAAGAGCAGCTTCAGCTTGGGGGCCTCCAGACCAAACGCCACCGAGAACGCGTACACAAACAAGGGCGCAAACGCGACCAACAGCTGGGCGCTTGCAATGGAGATGTGGATTAGGGCGACGTTGCGCAGGCACAGGCTGACGGAGTACAGACAGGCCACCGGCAAGAAGAACGTCCAGCTGCGCTGCAGGCGATGCAGCGACTGTTTGATGGACGATTTTGCGGCATGTGCGGTGGCAGCGCACGTGGCGATGTACGATCCGAGCATGTGCAGACTGGCCATAAACATGGGAAACCTGAACCCGACATAGCCCAGCAAGCCTTTGTTGAGGCACGCCAGCGACACGCTGAGCCCAAGCCAGGTGAGCAGCGTCAACGTGTTCCGAGGCGAAGTGACGGGAGCGGTGCCAGCGTCACCGTGTTTTGCGCTGATGTCAAGTGGTGGCGTGATGGTGGCTCCATTTTTGGTGCGCGTCAAAAGTACGTCGTGAGAGCTCATTCGGGGCCTAAACGTCTTCGTTCAAAGCTGCACGCACGCGTGCTTGATTTTTATTGATTGGAAAAACACGGGTTTGAGGGTGCGCGGAGCAACCGCGCATTTTTAATGACCTCACCTGGTGGCAATAATTCTTTTTCGCAAAGTCCCATCCTCATTTAACTTTCTTTTTTACACAGTCCGCGCTCTCGACAGCACCAGGCAGAACTGCATAACGAGTCACATGAATGCGTCTCCGAGAAAAAGAGGAGTCGTCCTTCCCGACTCCCAAGTTCTGAAGCCTCGCAACGTCGCGGAAGACAATCGTCCGGCCGCGGACACCATAACGTGGTGTCCAGTCAAACCGTTTGATGCGACCCGGTTTTCGAAGTACCTGGCCGCCTCGCTCGCTAAAAGACAGTTGACCAACGGGGGGCCTCTGCAGTCGACCCTGGAAAAGCGGCTCCAACACCTGACCGGCTCCCGCAGGCCCGTCCTGCCCGCCGCCAGCGGCACAGCTGCTCTGCATGCTCTGGCGTCGGCGTGGTCCATTCAGCGAGGTCGCCGGCTGCGGTGGGCGACCCAGTCATTTACGTTCCCTCCTGCTGTTCAAGGGCCGTTGGCCAACTCGGTCGTCGTCGACCTCGACCCCGTCCACTGGGGACCCTGTCTTTCTGGCCTTGCCGCCGCTGCCCCCGACATCGATGGGGTCATCGTTACCAACGTGTTTGGCCTGTCCGCCAGCGTGACCGTGTACGTGGACTGGTGCAGGGCGCACGGCAAGCTGCTCATTTTCGACAACGCGGCGACCCCTTTGGGCAACATCGGCGGCACATGCATCCACGACTTTGGGGATGGAGCGGCGATCAGCCTGCATGAGACGAAGCCGCTGGGGCGTGGGGAGGGAGGCGCCGTGTTCTACCCGCCCGAGTTAAAACGGAAGCTGTCCATGGCCATGAACTTTGGGTTTGACGTCGCCTCCAACACGAGGGTGGGGTCGTCGCTGGCGAGCAACTACAGAATGTCGGACGTGGCGGCGGCAGCGATACTGGACCGTCTGGACTACCTGCAGGAGAACGACCTTTTTCGGGAGCATGCGGCCTTGGTCAACCATGCGCTCGCCCAGCTCAAAGAAAGAGGGCTCACCATCGGTGCCAACATGCACACGCCCACGTTTTGGCCGTGCCTGTTTGTGAAGCTTCCGTCCGACTTCTCGGCCGACGCGGTGTGCGCGCAGATGACCGGCCTGTGCCGCGCGGTCGACGCCAAACACTACTACAGGCCCCTCGGCGACAAAGATGCGATGCCGACCGCGTGGAAAGTGTTCGAGTCGCACGTCTGCCTGCCTCTACATTTCGACATGACCGACGTCGACGTCGACTACATGGTGGCGGCTCTATGCAAAATCATTTCAAAAAACACGCTCGGTAGCTCCAAGTGATGGCGTGCGCGCTGCGATGCTGTCGGTTTCGGTTTGTTGTCGGCCAACTCCCATCTTGTGAAATCCCTCAAAAAAGTGGCAGCATTCATTTCTCTGCCGCATCGAATGTTGCGATGGGTCCCATGCGCGTACGCACTCGCCCTGCATCTACTGTCACGCTCCTACGTTTCTCCGAGAATACGCGCCCTGAATCAACGTAAGCAAGCAACAACCTGCCTTCGGTGACCGGCGCCATCGCCAGTTTCTACAACATTTTGCGATAAACACCGTACGGTTTCGCTGCAGCATTATTCGTAAACAAGAGAGTTAGCAACGTGTCTAACCCTCGGTGAGTGACACAGACTCGGATCGAACAAAAAACTACATAGAAAAAAATGATCAGCAAACGTTGGTCCTACGGGGCCACATGCCCCAAACTCAGCGACTCTACGCAGTCCACGTCAAACGCCAGGACGTTGTTTTTGGCGCACTCCATTCGCTCGTGAAAGCTGTCGTCCACCAGCATGGCGGCGGCCGCGTCCGGCATGAAATCGACCTTGCGCGCGTCGCGTGGCACGTGAATGATGCCGTCGAACAGGCGCTCGCACAGACGGACCTTGCTCAAAGTGGCCAACGGGCAGTGGGCGTGCTTGGTGATGAGCGTGACCCGGCGCCCCGTCTCGATGGCGCTGTAAAGGAAGCCGACCACGCGCGCGTTGACGGCGGGCCGGCTGTCCCGCCACTTGATGAGCGTGTCGTCAAGATCGACGTACACGTGGGTTCTCGCGGCCAGGCACGGCGCTGTGACGGTGTTGCCATACACTTTGTAGAGCGTTGCATTCTCGATCTGGGCGTTGAACACGACGTCCACCGTGTGCTGCAGATGGATGAACGAGGTCAGCATTGCAAAATTGACGCCGATGAACCTGTGCAGCGCCATCGCGCCCGCAATGCGCGGCGCTACCTCCATCAGGCACAGGTGCCCGTCCGCGTCCCGCTTGACCTGGAAAAACCAGGCGCCCACCAACTGCAGCGTGCCCGCGATGTTGGCGGCCATCGTTTTGCACAGCTCCTGCACGTCGCGATTGGCCGTCTCCGTGATGACACTGATGCCGCCCCTGGCCAGCGTGCGCTTTCGGGCCGCGCAAAACAGCAGGCCGCCTTCCTGGTCGGACAAGCAGTCGACCGTAAACTCGTCGCCGGGTAGGTACTCGGTCACCACGTACTCCTCGCTCGCCAGCACGGCCTGCTTGCTGTCCAGATCTTCCTTGGTGCGCAGCACAAAGCAACCGCGCGACCCTTCGCCACAGTCGGGCTTGGCAAACGCTGGAAAGGTGGGGCGGTCGGCCGGGAACACGGTGGGAACGCGGACCACGTCCCGCAGCAGGTCGTACGTTCTGCGCTTGGACCGGCACGTCTGTGTGGTGAGAACGGGGGACGTGGCCACTGGGACGCCAAGCTCAGTCTCGCGGCTTTTGAGGTAGACTTGGGCGTCGTCAAACGCGGGGAAGATGAGGTCGATGCCGTGGCGCACGACCAGGGTGCGAATGGCGGCGGCCAGCTTGTCCGGCGTCTTGACAATGTCATATTCGGTTTCGTGGTAGTTGTCGAACAGGGACCGGCCCACGTTGGCGCCGGCCCGGTTCAAACCGTGCAGTTCGAACTCTTTTTTGTCGCGCAACGCAAAGAACACTTCTTGCGCGATGCCACTGGCGCACGGAAAGACGAGCACATTGTACTTACTAGGCTGAGGCGGCGACATGGGTGGAAAATGGTTTTTGATGGGGAGCGGGGACTGTGCTGTCAAAAAGGCGCAGTGTGCCCGACTACAAAATTTGCAAAAAGGCAAAAAATCACAGCTACGAGCGTCACGACGAGTTTGCACACAATCCCTGCTTTTGAACGAATCACGCTCTATGCGGACATCGGACATGAAGTGCCTCATATGCAAGGGTGATTACGCCCCTTTAATGACCAAAGACTTTTCGAAAAGTCACTACGGTTTCCTTATGCGCGACACCCCGCTCGTGCACTACATCAAATGCGCCGTCTGCGGTTTTACGCTGTCTGAGACGCACGCGGCCATGGACGCTGCCAGGTGGAGCGAACTCAACGTCGAGTTTCACGACTACATCGAGAGCGGGCGCAGTCCCATCAACCAGCCGCCCTACATCGATCAAGCCGTCATGCTCCGCATTCTCAGCGCGCACGGTGTCATCACCTTCGACAGTGTGGTCGACTACGCTGGCGGGCACGGCACGCTGAGCCGTATCCTGCGCAAATACTTCGACATGCGGTTGCCTGTGTTTGAGCCGTACATGCAGGCGTCCGACGGCGTCGACTACATTGCGGAGCGGGACTTGCAAACATACGACGTCGTCATCAACAGCGCCCTGTTTGAGCACCTGTTCACGCGGGACGCGTTTGACAAAATCAACGGCCTCGTGTCGAGCCGCGGCTGCATGATTGTGCACACGGTCGTGTGCGAGTCGGTGCCCCGCGACGAAAATTGGTTCTACATGGACCCTCCCGTCCACTGCGCTTTTCACACAAACAAGAGCATGCAGCTGTTGATGGACCAGTGGCAGTACGAGGCATCCATTTACTGTCCGCCGGCCAGGTGCTGGGTGCTGCTAAAAAAGGCGAGCCCTGACTTGGAGAGCGTAATTGCGGGCGTCAACAACGAATTACAGAAAGAATACTTGTTGTTTAAAAGGGGGTTTGTGGACTACTGGAAGTAGGGTTTGTTGGAAACGGCAAGGCTACCCGCTCAGTGGACCGAACCGTGCCGGCTCAGCCACCTTTTGGACTCGCTTGTTGATGACCGCTTGTCGTAAATATTTTGATGGTTTGCCAGAAGACGGGCAATCTTAGTGTCTCGTCAATTACAGCGGACTGAAAAGTGCAAAAAAGAAAAAGAGATGACAGGGGCCTTGTTACTCTATTTTCGCCCTGTTTCCAGTTCTCGCCGACGGATTAAGACAGCCTACAAATCAAGTGAGTCCGATGACGCGGCATCTTATTGTTCTCTTGCTTTGTCTGTTGGCGCTGTCAACCTTCTGCAGATCGGAGCGGTGGCAGACTCGAATTGAGCGGCGCTCTAAAGCAGAACGCAACGGCATCAAGTTTGGCGTCGTGTTGAGCACATGGGAGAGACCGGGGGATCCCGACTTTCTTATTCCGTGCGCAAACAGCCTGTACACGATTTCTCGTCAAACGTTCTCCAATTGGGCGCTATTTTTACATGGAGACGGTTTATCAAGCAAAGCAGTGGGCAATCTGTTCAACGCGCTCGACTTGGCTTCCATTCCTAGGCACAAAGTAATGTTTCGAAACCTGGACGCCAGCCTGAGTGAACGCAATTTGCACGCCAACGACACGCTGAAAACGGCATACTACTCGGGCCTCAATTCTATCGTCGGTGCTCTTAACCTTGCCTACTCAACCAGCGACATCACGCACATCGCAAAAATTGATGAAGACGACGCGTGGAGTGTTTATCATCTTCAGAACTTGGCGGATGCGTATGCTGCGGTTCCACTCTCAAAGTTTGCTTTTTCTTCGGCACACACACCACCGAACGGCACGTTGCCGGACATCTCGCCCGACACGTCTAAGCTGACGTTGACGCAACAGCACTGGAACTTGCCCAAGAATGTGTCCATTATGCCTCCCATACCGTGCCACGTTGTGCACTCCGCTGTGTCGTGGTCTGCATCTTTGAAGCTGACGTACCACGGCGCCAACATACAGGGGCACCTTGCCTATCGCAGAACAATGGATCGTTGTTGTGACAGGGACTGCACCGGCATGTTGTGGGGCGACGCAGACATGTTGGCTCGGGTGCACGGGATGGTTCAAGCGAAGGAGGTCGTCTCCGTGTTTGTGCCGACGATTGACGTGTTCTACACAGGGCGTCCTGAAACTTCCTGCTTGTTGGACGCGCTGTATCGCGGTAGCAACGACATGTCATGCGTTGGCATTCAAAGTCACAGAACAGATTTAGTCAGTGCCGTGACGGCGTGTAAAAAAGCGTAGAGTCCACATCATGATCAAAATTACTGTGCTTTGCAGGTTGATCAATGTCTCGCCGCGTCTCGCCTGGACTTCTCTATGTCATGTTATGGCGCGGCCGCGCGGGGACGGTGGATTGGGGGGAGGAGAGCATGTATTTGTTTTGGCAGAAAAAGGAAAGCCCCGAGTCTTGATTACGACGATGCAACCAACAGAATGAACGCATCACCTCTCGACCCTTGCAGACGCTGCGTGTGATATTTCAATCTCAAGTTTCACCATGCCCTCTTCCGGCAAAGCCCAGCTGGCGCAGGCGCTCAACCCTGCCCGCCCGCCTTCCTCCCGCGATGGCGCCGCCGCCGCCTCACCCTCACAAGCCGCCACACGTACCACCGTCACCGTCGTGCTCGTCCTGTACTGCATGTCCGGCACCATGATGACGCTGGCCAACAAGCTGGCCGTGCGCCTGTTCCCCTTTCCCAACGCGATCGCCTGCCTGCAAAACTGCGTCACGGTGGCCCTGCTGTCCACGGGGGCCGCCGTCGCGCCCGCCACGTTTGGCGCCATGCCGAAGCTGACGCGGGACACGCTGCGCGACTGGCTGCCCCTGACCGCCCTGTTTGTGGGCATGCTGGTTAGCAGCCTGCTGGCTCTGATGCACGTCAGCGCGGTGACCCTGATCGTGATTCGCAACCTGACCAGCCTGACGGTGGCCGCTCTGGAGGCGGCCGTGCTGGGCACGCGCGTCCCACCCGCCGGCGTCGCCTCCCTTGCCGGCATGCTGGTTGGCGCCACCATGTACGGCCTGCACGACATCACCTTCTCCCCGGCTGGCTACGCCTGGCTGGCCGTCAACCTGGCTTCCACGTCGGCCTACCAGGTGCACGTCAAGCGCGTCATCTCGTCCGACGCGGCGCGCGCCATCGGGCCGCTGGGGTTCTCCTACATCAACAACGTGCTGAGCCTGCCCATGCTGGTGCTTGTGGCTGTCGCTTCGGGGGAGCTGGGGCGCATGGTGGCGGCTGCGACGTCGGGGGCGGCAGCCGCCGTGCTGTTGGCGTCGGGAGTGCTGGGCTTTTGCTTGAGCGCGACCGCGTTCAAACTCAACACTATAATCAGTGCGACGTCCATGATGGTGGCCAACAACGTGAACAAGGTAGATGGTGATTTGGGAGAGAGGCAAACACAAGAGTGGCCTGGTTGGGGTGGCCATTCAACCCACGC
>Ga0315274_10004895_pt1 | contig 19667 bp, 23 predicted proteins | sample YL17G02_20_MG_FD_203700 | JGI IMG/M metagenome (GOLD analysis project Ga0315274, IMG submission 203700) | Sediment microbial communities from Yellowstone Lake, YNP, Wyoming, USA - YL17G02_20 | ecosystem: Environmental > Aquatic > Freshwater > Lake > Sediment | place: USA: Wyoming | collected... | reverse complement strand
CCAAAAGATGGTGACAGCGACGTTAGATGGTAATGCCGTTGTCTTGATTGAGGTTTATCCTCGAGACTCATGGTGGAACGAAACTTACAATCAAATTCTTAAGAGTTTTGAATTTATTCCTCTTCAGGGCGAAGAAATTTCAGCTCCAGCAAAAGTTTCTGGATCTTCTGGGCAAACTGTTGAGGGAGGTATTATCGATGAAGGGGAAGAAGTCGTCGAGTAAGAACCTGTCGCCGGTGGCGACAGAACCTTGTTTCTGGCGAAATAAAGAAAAAATTTTGGTTTCGGTGGTGGTCCCCGCTTATAATGAAGAAAAACTGATTGCTTCTTGTTTGGCTTCCTTGCAAAAACAAAGTTTTTCCAAGACAAACTATGAAATTATTGTGGTTGATAATCATTCCACGGACAAAACCGGTGAAATTGCCAAAAAAATGGGTGTAAAGGTGATTTTTGAGCCGAAAAAAGGGGTGGTTTTTGCCTTAGAGAAAGGTTTTTCCCAAACTCAAGGTGAAATTATTTCTTTTACCGATGCTGATACGATGGTTAATAAAGATTGGTTGAAAAATATTTATCAAGCTTTTCAAAATAATCCTGGTCTTGTATTTGTGGGTGGAAGAACAATTTTTAGGCCAAGAAGAGTGCTTTCTTATCCTGCTGAAATGGTTATAAATTTTGGTTGCTGGCTGGCTAAGGTTTCAAATGGTGTTAATGCTGCTATCAGAAAAGATGTTTATCAAAAGATTGGGGGGCTGAATGAGAAAATAAATTTTAGTTGGGAAAATGATTTGAGTTTACGAGCAAAAAAGGTGGGTAAGGTTGGTTTTCTTTGGTATAATCCTGTAATTACTTCTTCTCGTCATTTTAAAGGTGTAGAGGGGATTAGATATTGCTTGAAAGGAATAATAAACGGGATATATCTGATTTTATTTAAAAAGACAATTTTTTATAACTTCGGTGATGTGAGGGATTAAAATTTCATGAAGAAAAATCTGCCTTTAATTTTATTTGCCTTACTTTATTTAGCCCTTTTAGGGATTTTGTTCTTTGTTCCAGGTCAAAAGAGCCTTATTTCTCCCTTAGGGTCGAATTTTTTTAACAGACCCAAGCCTTTAGAGAAATACAGTTTTGAGAATTTAAGGAAAAGAGAATATCAAGGAAGTGAAATCAAGTTGGAAAAGGTAATTAAAGAGGAAGAAAGGTACACCTCTTGGCTTTTTTCTTTTCAGTCAGATGGTAAGAAAGTGACTGGTATGCTTAATATTCCCAAAAAGTTAGGCAAGCTACCAGTAGTCTTGATGATTCGTGGTTATGCCGATGAGGAGATTTATTTCACCGGCTTGGGGACAAGAAAAGGAGCTGGAGTTTTTGCGGAAAATGGTTTTATCACCCTGGCGCCGGATTTTTTGGGCTTTGGCGGCTCTGATACTTCTTCTGCTGACATTTTGGAAGCGAGATTTGAAAGACCGATTACGGTTTTAAATTTACTGGCTTCTATTAAGAGCCTCCCGCAGGCTGATCAGGATAAAATTTTCCTTTGGACTCATTCCAATGGGGGACAAATAGCCTTATCAGTTTTGGAAATTTCCCAAAAATCCATCCCGACAGTTTTGTGGGCGCCAGTCACCAAGGCTTTTCCGGAGTCGGTTCTCCAATATATGGGGGAAATGGATGATCAGGGCCTAAAAGTCAAAAAAGCCATCGATGATTTTCTGTCTCTTTATGAATCAAAATACTTCTCAATAGATCAATATTGGTCGGATATTAAAGCCCCCCTGCAGGTTCACCAGGGAACAGCCGATGAATATATTGACACCGAATGGACGGATAGTTTTGTCAAGACTTTGAAGGATTTAGGGAAATCGGTGGTTTACTACAAATACTCCAGAAATGACCACAATTTAAGCCGGGATTGGGATTTGGTTGTGGCCCGAGATTTAGAATTTTTTCGAAAAAATCTCTAGAAACTTCTTTGGTTTTAGATTCATTTGCTTTCGCGTGGTAAAATTGGGGAGATGAAAACAATAGAAACAAAAAGCTATTCTCTAGGAGAAGAATCTTTTATTATACATGGGCATTTAGGAGAAGAATCTTTTATTATATTAGAAAAAGAATTCAAGGCTTTTTCTGATTCTTTAGAAGTTGAAAGGAAAATCAAAGAAACCATTGACTTTGAGTCTCTTCTTAAATCTTTACACGAGCCTTTTCGTAGTGAAGAATTAATTAAATCCTTAGCGGGCTTGGTTTTCAATCTAGGAGACCGCCTTTCTGAATACGATACTTTATTAAGTGATGATGCGAGTGGTAGGTTAGTCACACTCCTACTAAGAGATGTAGCCAATAGACAAAGAAAAGAAATAAAAAAAAGAAACATTCAGACCTATTTTATAGCGGGAGGGGGACAGATAAATGTAGATATAAGAAAGGAAACATATCGCGCAATTTGGGATTTTATTAAAAGTAAAAAGGATATGTTGAGCAAAACATTGCTGGTTATGGAGCATACTTACAATGGTAAAGGGGTTATTCCTTTAGTTAAAATACTCGAGTCTTTAGAGATTGATTTTGGTATAGCCACAATTTCTATTGAAAATCTGTATAGAGGAATTTTGGGAAAAATAAAAGATAAAGATAAGTTATTTTACGGTTCAGTGGGAATCGTAGGTTTAGATTTGTGGGGAGATGACACTTATTCAGGGGTAAGAAAAGATAAAAAGACCCCTCGGGCTCATCCGATAAAATCTGATCCAAGTGATATGACACCAGAAGAAAAATTGTTGGTTAACCAAGCCAGGGAAGACATAAAAACCTTAGGCAAAGAGTTGTATAAATTAATCTCTTAATGATAATCGTCAAAAAAACATAATTTCTCCTAGTAATTTTTTTTAGATTTGTTTACAGTGAACTTTTGAGGTGTTAAAATTACCTCATTATGGCCACAATTGAAGATTTTGAAAAATTAGATATTCGGGTAGGGAAAATTATCAAAGTTGAAGATTTTCCCGAGGCAAGAAAACCTCTTTATAAATTAACGATTGGCTTTGGTAAAGAGATTGGGGTTAAGAGATCAGCGGCTGGCATTACCCACTATAAAAAAGAAGAACTCTTAGGCAAGTTAATTTTAGGGGTAGTTAATTTTCCTCCACGCCAAATCGGACCTTTTACTTCAGAAGTTTTGACTCTTGGGACTTCGGATAAAGAAGGAAAGTGTGTCTTAGTGGTCCCTGATAAAGAAACAGCCCAACCTGGAGATAAATTATATTAAATAATTTTCCCGCGACCCCCAACTCTTCAAAAAAAAGATGATAAAATAAATTATGGCTAAGTGGAAAATTGATTATTACGATATTCCTTCAGGAAGAAAACCAGTTGAAGAATTTATCCAAAACCTCCCAGAAAGACCTCGTTCAAGAGTTTATTATACTTTAGAGCTTTTGGAAGAATTGGGAGTGAACCTGGGTTCACCACGTGCGAAGAAAGTTACGGGAACCCCCTTATGGGAGCTAAGAATTTTAGGCGAAAATTCTTTAAGATTCTTTTATGTGGCTAAAATTGGTCAAGCCTTTCTTTTACTTCATGGCTTTAGTAAAAAGGGACAGAAAACACCTAGGAAAGAAATCAAAATTGCCCTAGAAAGACTTAAAGAATATCGGAAAAGGTGCTGAATTCGTTCTTTTTTACCTCTTGACAATATCACAATATTGCGATATTATAATATATAAATATATTAAAATTATGGATTGGGAAACTCACAAAGAAATCCTTTTAAAGGATCCAAAATTCAGAAAAGCTTTAAAAGAAACCCGTCTTGAATATGAAATTGCCCGGGCGATTATTTTAGCGCGGCTTAAAAATAAAATGACACAAAAAGAATTAGCCAGAAGGTTAAAAACCAAACAATCGGTGATTTCCCGAGTAGAGAATGCCCAAACCACACCGTCTTTGTCTTTTTTAAAAAGATTAGCCTCGGTTTTTGGGGGAGAATTAAAAATTAGCTTTGATGGGGTTTAAATCCTCTCACAACCTCCAATTCTTCAAAAATTTCTATAACTTCTTGACAACATTAACAACAATGACTAAAATTAAATACAACAATTGTTGTATTTTATACCTAACTTATGTTAAAGAAAAAGATAGGGGTTCTTAACTTCTTTCAAGCTCATCCTAATGAGAGCTATTATTTACGAGAATTAGCCAGAAAGCTAGACTTTGACCCAGGTAATCTTTCACGCTTGCTTGATGGTTTAGTTAAACAAAAACAACTTATAGCCCAAAAAAAGGGGAATCAGGTTTATTTTTCTTTGTCTGATAGATTTAAAAGAACTACTGTTCCTCGCGAAGAAATAAAAAAAGCCGCCGAGAGATTAAAACCAGATTTAATAAAATTTTGTCAGGATTTAATCAGGATCCCTTCGGTTTCAGGAGAACAGCCGGAGGAGAAAATTGCTAAATTCATTGAAGAACATGCCCGTTCCTTAGGTTTGAGAGTCCAAGTGATATCAAGGGATAAACACAGACCAAATTTAATTATAGATTTAGAGCCAGAAAAAAAAGAAAATTTTTTGTTTCTAGGCCATATCGATACAATCGGCATCGGAGCTATTGATAGCTGGCGTTATTATCCTTTTTCTGCCCACAAATCAGGGGGGAGAATTTATGGCCGAGGGGCAGTTGATATGAAGGCTGGGATAGCCTGTGAAATTTATTTGCTAAAATTAATTAGAGATCTCGGACTTGATTTACCTTTCAACGTCAGAATAATTTTGGTTTCAAATGAAGAAGGCGGAAGTACGGCCACCCCGATTTTTGATTTAGGTATGGATTATTTGGTTAAAGAAGGTTTTATTGAAGGCCAGGCAGCCATTTACGGTTATGGAGGAACTTACAATATTGGTATTGGCCATCGGGGGGTTTTGCGGGTAAAGATTTCCACTTTTGGAGAATTGGTTCATACCGGTTCACTTAAGTGGCAGAGAAAAGAAAGGGGAGTTAATGCGGTTACAGGGATGGCTGAAATTTTATTGGCTTTGGAAAAATTAAAAGTACCCCATATTGAGCATCCCCATTTTCCTAATATGGGAAATGTAGTAACTCCAGGGGTGATGATTTTACATGGCGGAACCGCGGTGAGCACAGTTCCGGATTATTGTGAAAGCGTGGTTGAAATTCGCTACCTACCTAGGTTTCCTATTAACAAAATATATCAGAAGATTAAAGACATTGCGGAAGGAATTTGTCGTAAGAGAGCAAAGTTAAGGGTTAATTTAGAAAAATTTGTAGAAATTCCGGCGGTTTGTCTTTCTCCAGAAGAAAAAATTGTAGGGGCTTTACAAGAGGCATGTAAAGAAATTTACGGGAAGCCAGCTTCCGTTCGGGGGACAGGTCCAGCCAATGAGAGTTTTTTACTCATTGAACGCGGTATACCGACAGTGAGTTTTGGGCCTACTGGCGGAAGAGCCCACAGTGATGATGAGTTTGTAGAGATTAACTCTTTAACCAAAACTCTTGAGGTTTATTTAAACACCCTGATTAACTTCACCTCAGCTTAAAAAATTGTTTCCCGTGACCTCCAATTCTTCAGGAAATTTCTTTAAATTCTCCCAATTTAACTTGACAATCCTATGGGTTTTATGATAAATAGTAGATGAGAGTTTTTCCTGCCTCAACCTCACATTTTTTCTTAGAAAGATGGTTAAAAAGGAATTAATTTCCAGTGAGAATTTGCAGATGCCAGAAGGGAAGTATACTTTTGGTATTCCCACTCGTTTTGATGTTAAAGATCCGCGTTATCAAGAAGTAGTTAAACTTGAGGAGTTAAATGAGAGAATTGAAGAGTTTTTCTGGCCAACTTCGACCGGTTTTAGTAATGACATTGAAGGTGTCTCAGACTATTTAGAGAATGCTTCTCGATACAAAGAGGCAATTCTTGAAGCAGAACCCTACCTTTCTCATTTAAAGAAAGACAATTATAGCTTTGAGACATCCAGCAAAAAGGAAATTTTGCCTGAAGGGGTAAAAGAAGAAAAAATTACTCTTAAGTGGTTTCAAAACAACCCGGGATGGAAATATACATTTAACCCATGGAAACTTCTTACCCGAGAGTTGGATTCTCTTGAAGCTGATCTTCAAACTTTGCAAGTAGCGATGATGTCTAGGAAGAGTTCAATATGGCAAATCCGTAAGTTGCGGTCAGTCGTAAAAGCCCATGATGAGAATGGTGTGAAAGACTTTGTTTCTGAAGCATCATTACAGATAGAGATTAAGAAGGATACCCATGATTTTGAGGATGATACCAGAACAGAGGCGGGGCGACGAAATCAAATTAACAAGCAAATAGCTGAGAGAAGTGATATGTATGTTAGATTTGATGGGTCTTATTTAGATGGAAAGGTAGATAGGGGACTTCATTGTTTCCCTTTCGAATATATTTCCGATCCAAAACACCAATTAAGCCGGGATGGTTTACGCACAAGAACGGAAGTAAGAGATTTTATAGAAAAAAATTTAAAAGCTAAGGGCGAGATAGTTATTAATGGCGTCACTATTAAGGAAGAAAAAGGGAGAATTGTGTCTGATTCACCGGTTCTTCTTTGGGTAATAAACCTTTTTGCCCAACCGATTTTAAGTGGGGGAAAGGTGTTAGAACCAGAAGAGTGGGCAATAAAAGAAAGGGAAATGGTTGATGATTATCGGGCCCTAACTCCTACAGAAGCACGTCAAATTCCCCATCCTTCTGTTGCTAAAATTTTGACCTCTTACAATGATTTTGGGACTCTGAGCAATAAGGAAAAAATAGCTGATCTTCGTTGGTGTCTAAAAATAGAAGATTATCACCTTTAACCAGCATTACACTTTGGCTTGATCTTCTCCCTTTTCGGCCCCCGATTCTTCCAAAAATTTCTTTAAAGAATTTTCTTGATATCTTCTAGAAGTTTGGGGAATTGAGTATACCCAGTTGCGGAATTAAGGTGGCCACCGCCGTGGATGACATTCAATTTCACCCCTAAATTTTTGGCTAATTCTTTGCCTTTGGTAAGAGGCACATAAGGGTCATTATTAGAGTTGTAAACAAAGAAATTCTGACAATTTTTTCTTATTTTTTCCCAATCAAAGCCTTTTTCAAAGAAGCTTTGGTTAATTAAATCAAATCTTCTCTGCCCTAGTTTACCAATAAATCCGGAAACCAAGAAAGCCGCCTTAATAGGTTCTTTTAATTCTTCAATTTTTTTCAAAACTAAAGCCGGACCAAGGCTATGAGCGACAAAAATAAAGTCTTTGTCCCAATTTTTGATAGTTTTATTAAGAATTGCCAGCCATTTATTAAGCCTTTGGCCCTTGGGAGTAGGGAATTGGGGAACAATAACCTCACAATTCAATTTTTCAAGCTCTTTTTTCAGCCAAGGAAACCAATTTTCTTCCGGTGAACCATAAGCACCATGAATAATAATGACTTTCATGAGCTTATTTTATCATTATTTTCCAAAAATTCTTCTAGCAATCTCTTGCGGACTCTGCTATAATTTAAATTACTAATTCAGGCGAAGTTTCGCCTGGGAAAACAATCAATTTTGTTGCTTCCACCGACTTTCGCCAAGAAGTTTTTGTAAATAAAGGATATGATGCGAAATAATATCAACAGGCTAAAACAGCTATTAGAGAGAACGAAAGAATATAAGGAAAAATTCTATAAAGATCGCTCTTTCTTTAATTCAAATGAAGCCGATCTGATAAGGGAAGACTTAATGAAAAGATACGAAGAACTAAGGTTGTTAATAGCTGAAGCCAATGGTGGGAATACCCCTGCAATTTCTCTTGCTGGTTATAATGGTGTCGATGTATTTATTAACTCCCTCTCATCATTTAACTCGACAACCGCATTTCATTGTCTTAAGGTCGCTCCTGAGTATATTATTAGGGCTATTGCATATTATGGAGGCAAAAAAGTGACATTGAGCAAAAAAAATTCTAAAGAGCATTACATCAGGCCTGAATTCATAGAAAATTTTAGAGTTAAGAAAGATAAATTCAACTATAAAAAATTAGTAAAGTTACTCGAGGAACTTAATGATAACTATTTAAGTGGGAATTTTTACGCTTCTTCAGCGTTGATAAGGGCTATATTGGATCACGTACCTCCCCTGTTAGGTTGTTTTTCTTTTGAGCAAGTCGTTAATAACTATCATTGGCCAATAAAAACCGATAAACAATATATGAAAAAATTATTGGATTTCAAAATTGAGGGACATGATACTATGCACCGACCGATCTCATTCGATCAAGATTTGTTAGAAATAGATAATTTACCTTCTAGTAATAGAGTGAATAGGTTACTCCAAGAGTGTTTAAAAAAAAGCGGCGAAGTAAAACAAATTCCGTCTTTTAAGAAAAAAAGTTTAGAAGACCACATTTTAAAAACCTCATTGATTAAAGTTGAATTAGCTGAAAATAAAGTAAGCTGGGCTAACTATGCAATGTCACATCATGTCTGGTCAAGTTTTCGTCTCAAGCTTTTGATTGACAACTATAAAAGTAGCGTACCGGATTATATAAAAGTATTTCTGATTGCAAACTTCTTTGACGGAAAATGGTTTGCTAAAAATTTTATTTTCGATGGATTCAAAGAACCAAATGAAAATTTTCGCGTTGAACCCCATGAAGTAAAAAAAGTTTTTGTTTTTATCTCGGATAATCCACCTGGAAATTCCGATCAAAAACCGATGCCTGATATAGATAGAAATACTTTAAAATTAATAATTGAAACTAAAAGCGGGGGAAAATTTTCAATACCAATAAAGGCAGGATGGATTGTAAGGGGTTAAGATATGGCTAAAGTTTTTCATCGGAAGTTGATAAGGGATAAGATTCCTCAAAAAATTGTGGCGACGGGGGACAAATATGAGGTTAGAATTATGGGTAAGAAAGAATTTGAAAAGGAATTGAAAAAGAAATTGGTAGAAGAGGCGAAAGAATTAATTAAAATCCCTCGAAAAAATTTACCCAACGAGCTGGCTGATGTTTTGGAGCTTCTTAAGTCTATTTCTGATTTACATAAAATAGATTTCAAGCTCGTTGAAGAAAAACAAGTTCAGAAGCGAAAAAAACGCGGTGGTTTTAAAAAGAGATTGTTTTTAATTTGGTCTTCACAACCGGCAGAGAAATAGCTTGAAAGAAAAATTTTTTTAGTCCATAATCAAATTAATGAAGCTAAAATCCTTCTTTATTTGCTTTCTTTTTCTTTTCTTCTTTCTTCTTTTTCCTACAAAAATTCATGCCTGGAGTTCGGTCATTCATGATTATCTTTGCCCTATAAATCTGGAAGTTAGCTGTACTATTGCCGATGACAGATTTTTCCAAAGAGATTATCCCTTTGGTAATATTGGCCATCTTTGTTTGGATAACAAACCAGATTGTCCGCCCAGATTAGTGGCCAAATACTATGTTAAAAAATATTTTATTTCTCCGGATAAAGACCCAAAGCTTTTGGCTGCTGCCGCTCATTTACTTCAGGATTCCGTTTGTCCCGACCATTGGTTTCCGATGAGAGAGTTTGCCGGACGAATAATTGTCCCCTTTGCCCCAAAGTGGGTGACGAAAACAGAGGGGATGGTAGGGGATGCTGTCAGCCGCCATTTGACCAATTGGGATTATCCGATTGAGTATCATAGTCAGACAATTCATCTTAATCAGGCCTACCTGGACAATGAAAAAATCAAAATCAAGGCTTTTTTAAACCAGCAACCACCGGAAAGCATAGAAGAGCTGGGCCGTCAGATAAAAATCAAGAGTTTTTGGGCCAAAATAAGAAGTTTAAGAGAGATGCTTTATTTAGTTTTTCTGATTTTAATTTTGGTTTTACCTTTTACCATTTGGTCATGGCGGAAAAACAAGAAAAAGAAAAGTGATTTAGTTATAACTCTTTCTCTTTTGGGATTGTTTTTCCTGATTTATCTTTTAGGCTATTTATTTTATTAGAAAGGAGGTGAATAAATGAAAAAAAGTTTACCGATTATTATCATTTTAATCATTATCGTGGCGGCTTTGGCAGGCTGGAAATTGATGGGCAAAGGCAAAAAGACAACCACTCAAGGTGGAACTCAACAGGCACAAACAACACCATCACAGGCTACTGGGGAGTCTTTTACCGGCAAAATCAAAGATGCCTTTATGCGCAATATCCCTTTGAAATGTACTTATAAAATGAGTGATAACAATTTTGGCGTCGGTTATCTAAAGAACAAGAAATATTATGGTGAAATTACCGCCAATGGCAAACTTGGTTATATTATTTTGGTTGATAATTGTTTGTGGTCTTGGAACAAAGACGAAAAAGATAAAGGGGTGAAAATGTGTTTCGCCCAACAGCAGGGGGAGGATATGTGGAGTAGCTTTGAGGCGAATCAAAAGTCAGCCGACTTTGATTACAATTGTTCACCGGCGATTATCAATGATTCCATCTTTACGCCGCCAAGCAATGTGAAGTTTACCAATATCGACGAACTGATGAATCAGGCAACACAAAGTGGGGAAGAATAAAAAGCTTGACATTATTTTAAAGAAAGTCTCATACTAAATGAGAATCTTTTTTATGAAAAAAATCCTACTTGTTGTTCTTCTTTTAATCTCACCTTTTTTTATCTTCAATTCATTTGTTAGGGCGGAAACCAAAGAATATTCGTCTGACGCTCCAGGCAGAACCATTCCCAAGCTTCCTCAGACTCCTAATGACCCAGAGTTGATTGAAGGTAATGTTTATCCTTTCTGGGGGCCGGTTTGCCAGCGATACACCTATTCGGTGGTTTATAAGGACAAAGAAGGCCGGCCACCGGAATATGTCCAGATTTACTTCAACGGCAAGATGATTGACCTCCAAAAGGAGAACCCAGCCGATAAAGACTATAAAAAAGGGGTTAAGTACATTTATAAGTTTGTTCCCAATAAGATTGATTCTAATTTTTATTATTTTGAAGCTTCTAACGGGTTAGGAAAAACTAGAGATTCGATTATTGACTCGCCTGACAACGGTCCGGTTTTGTTTGAAAGCGCTTTTGATAAAAATGAAATCGCTGTAATCGATAGACAAAATGGCAAAAAGATTTTTAAATACTCAACCGGAAAAGAATGGGTGGGGGGAGTAGCTTTATCGGATGATGGCCAATATTTAGCCGCCAAAACTTCCAAACACGTTTATCTTTTTGATACCAGTCAAGAAAAACCTCTTTGGGAATTTAATTGTGAACAATGTATGATTGGCGGCGACGTCAAGGGGGGAGTGGATATTTCTAGTGATGGAACCAAAATTATTGCCGGAATTGGAGAAATGGTTATTCTTTTTAATAGGAACAGCGGCAAACCGATTTGGAAATATCAAGCTGGTAATTCTTATAATGTGGCCATTTCTAAGGATGGTCATTTTATGGCCGCAGCCACGGCTGGTGAAGAATCAAATTTAAAATCAAATCTTTTGATTCTCTGGAATGAAAAAAGTGAGAAACCCCTTTGGCAATATCATAGTTCTGGCAACTTTCATGATGTTTCCTTGTCTGATGATGGTCAATATATCGCTGGGGCCACTGGTTGTCCCGACCGCCGAGCTTATTTATTTTCCAAAGACTCTAATGTTCCCATTTGGAAAACAGAGATGTTGACCTATGATTCACCAATATCAAAAAGTAAAATTACCCGCGATGGACAGTTGGCGGCCTACACGACCGAAGGTGGTCCTCAATCGAGTGTTGTTTTGCTTTTTTCTAAAGATTCAAATCAACCTTTATGGAAGTTTGTTGATAGCAAAAAAAGATCGGCCAGGGGCTTGGGGATTACGCCTGATGGTCAATATATAGGCGTGGCGACGATGAGTGGCGATGTTTATCTTTTTAATAAGGAAAGTAATAGTCCCATCCTTTATCGGCAAATTAATGCTGCTACCGGGGCTTTAGACATCGCTGATGATGGGAGTTTTCTGGCTGTAGGGGGAACAGATGATAAGGTTTATCTTTTAGAAAGAGATTCTGGTAAACAGACAGACATAGAGTTACCCGAATTTATTGCTGATATCGATATTGCTGCTAATGGTAAGTCTATTGCGGTTGGAACGGGTGGTTCTATTTACTTTTTCGAATCCTACCAAACCTCTAATAAAATTTATCCCTGCACGACTATTATTGAGCCAGAACCAGAGTCGGCCATGACCGGGGGCTTTGGTTTATTTGATAGAGGATCAAGTGTAAGCCAAAGATCAGGCTTTTTGGGGATAATTCAAAAGATAACCGGCTTTTTCAAAAGAATTTTTGTTAGAAAGACTAGCCAAGTGCCAAATACTGAACCAATAAATCAGGAATTTAAAAAAGAAGAGGGAAGTTGTGGCAATACCCTCTGCGAACCAAACTTAGGTGAAAGTAAACAATCTTGTCCTAAAGATTGCTCTGCGCAATAGGGGACTGTCAACGACATTTAGTCTAAAACTATACCGTTTAATTACTGCTAAATTATAATTGAGGCGCTGAATGATTATACTCATGCCTATCTTTAACGGCATGTTAATTTGTAATCAGGCTTTAAAAGAGTATAATTAATTACGAAATTATGGCAACAAAAAAACGAAAGAGCCCGTCAACCAAAGCAACTCCTCAGACGAAACCACACGAAGAGAGAATGACGTGGTTCGAAGCCCTTCAAATTGTAAAGCCCTACGTGTTTAAAATATCCACACCAACGGGAAGCGGAACAGGTTTCCAAATAACTTATACTAGCAATTCAAAATTATGTGGTGTTGCTACTGCTTATCATGTTATTGCCCAAGCGCACAAGTGGGGATATCCCATTGAAGTAATGCATTTTGGCTCCAAAGAGTCCTTAATGCTGAAGGACTCTGAAAGAGCGGTTTTTGTACATATAAAAGAGGATTTAGCATTTATTCTTTTCTCTGCAGGAAAACTACCAATAAAAACAGACGCACCAGAGTTAATCGATCCAAAAACATCATTGAAGGCAGGCGTTGAAGTGGGATGGTGTGGTTTTCCCTCTGTTGCGAGTAATGAGTTATGTTTCTTTAATGGCTATATTAGCTGTTATTTAAATAATATAGATTGTTATCTTGTTGATGGTGTTGCAATAAATGGAGTAAGTGGTGGACCAGCCTTTTGGACACCATATAAAACTCACGAATTAAAGATATGTGGTGTTGTCTCGGCATATATTCCGAGCACAGCAACAGGCACAACTTTACCAGGTTTAAGTATGCTGACATCTGTAGAAACCTATCAAAAAGACCTTGAAGATTTCAAAACCTTCGTTGCTGCCTCTGATGCTGCTAAAAAAGAAGAGATGGAAAAAAGGAAAAAGGGAGAGGAAATACCAACTCCAGCGCTTTCGCCTTCGCCATCACCATCTCCTTCACCTAGTCCTGGTCAATCAGAATAAATTGAAGATTTACAAAATCATTTCGACTTGGAACCGGAGGTAGGACTCGACCCACCGAAAACCCTATTCAGGTCTAGCCTAAATTTTCAGCCTTCATCCTTTTGAAATAATTTTCAAAAACTTTCCATAGATTAATATCCCATAATTTGACTTTTAATCCTGATGGTGCTATCATCTTCTTCAGAAAACAATCAAGCTAATGCAGCTTGTTTTTTATTTAGCTTAATTTTAATCTGTTCTTGCACTTTGATATAGAGGATGAATTTATAAAAAAGAGTAAGGAGAAAACTCATGGGTTATCTTGCGTACATTTTTTCTTTAATCTGGCTTGCATTCCAGGATACTACCGGGTTGACTTTCAATCAGGGGACTAAGATGTTTCTGGATCAAGCCGTAATTATCAATAAATGGATGTTTTGGGCCATTATTGGTATTTACCTTGTTGTGGGTTTCATTTTACTACTATTGTTTTTGATTAAACAGGCTAGGCTGTCAGGCATTGGCATATTAAGCGGTTGCTGGTTGGCCTTTTTCATCTTTGTACCGATTGGCCAAGGGTTTGTTTGGTGGATGTCCAGTGGGATTGCCAATGCATTTGGTCTTGATGGTATTATTCAACCTGTAAAATTTTGGGTCCTTGTCATTTTAACTGTCTTGATTGGTATTGGCTAATTCAAATTCATCTGTATTAGAGTTCAAGAAAAACAGCGACGCCTCCTGATTGGGTTTATTTATAATAACAAATAAATAAATTCCAACAGGAGGCTAATTTTTTGCCTAAATTTTCTAAAACTTTCCATTCTTTTTTAATGATGGAGCCTCCCAACAGAATCGAACTGTTGTCAGCGGTTTACAAAACCGTCGCTCTGCCACTGAGCTAGGGAGGCAAGCAAACACTTAAATTTTAGCAAAAATTGGGGAATAGTTCCAATTAAAGAAGGTAAAAGTCCCGCCGTCGAGGTTTCCTGGGGCTATTTTCCCAAAAATCAACAAGTGGGTATGCTGCTCTGGACCATCATGGTACAAAGACTTCGCATTCCCTCCCTAAAAGGTTGTAGAGGAAAAACGCTTCCTCAGGCCAAGGCCTCTCCGACAGGACATTTTTACCATAACAAATTTGAGGGGACAAGTCAAGATGACGGACTATATCGAAATAGATCAATGGATAATGGAGAATGGATAATTGAGAATTAAAGCTTATTTAAATCTAATAGCTAATAGCCGATAGCTGATAGCTAGATTAACGGGGCTCCTGGGAGAAGTAAAGAAAGAATTAAATTAATAATCGGGGAGATAATCAAGCTCACCAAAGAGTAGCCGCCGAAAAGAGGCATTAGAAGAAAAATGATGATAAAAAAGCCCAAACGGTTCAAAATTTCGTCCCATTGATAAGCCAATCTTTCCGGCAATAAGCCAATTAAAATCTTGCCGCCGTCAAGAGGATGGATAGGAATTAAATTAAAAATACCCAGGATGACGGCCAGAGTGATAAACGGCGTCAAAATGATTTCGGTCAGATAAGAGACTTGGGGAACTAAAAACCAATGGCCAAGCCGGATAAAAATTGCCAGAACGATGGCTAAAAGAAAGTCGGCTACTGGCCCGGCCAAAGAAATCAAAGCCGCGTCACGTCTGGGTCGTCTTAAATTAAAAGGATCAAAAGGGACAGGCTTGCCCCAGCCAAAACGGAAGAGCAATAACATTAACGTTCCTAGGGGATCAAGATGGGCAAGGGGGTTGAGAGTGACACGACCGGCTAATCTCGCGGTTGGATCGCCTAATCGGTCAGAGGTCCAAGCATGGGCAAATTCATGGACAGTAATGGCCGCCAGCAAAGCCGCGACCCAGATAAAGAAGAGGAAGGGATTGGTAAAAAGGTAATTGAGCATAATTTAGGTTTATGTTATTATACCAGATAAGATAAGAACCTCTCGACATTTGTCGAGAGAACCTTGTTTTTCGCTAGGAGCTCAAAATGTCATATCAATGTGATTTATGTGGCAAGGGAAGCTTAGTTGGCAAAAACGTTTCCCACGCTAAAAATCGAACCAGAAAAGTTAGTATGCCTAACCTTCATCGGTTTAGAGGTGTTTTTCAAGGCCAAAAAGGCCGCTGGCTTTTTTGTACTAAATGTCTAAGAAGAGTCAAGCGGGAAAATATCCCAGAGCCAAAAGGAACTGTTGCCCAGAAAGGAGGGTAATATTTGGCGTCATTTTTAGAAAGATTAAGGTTAGGAGTTCAGGTAGGAGTAGAGGCCTTTCGGAAAAGAGGACTACCTGAGCGTACCCCTCCAGAGAGAAAACTACCTAGAACTAAACGAAAAGATTGGCTAACCAAACTTCCGGATTTTTCTCACCTTTCCGATAAGACACAAATCAGTCGTTTTGCATGTAGTGATGAGCTTAAGGAGACATTAATACGGGCTGGTTTGACAAAAGGTCAACGGAGTGCTGTAAGCGGAGCGTTAGGTTCAATTGATTTTGTTAATGGAGATTTTTTTACCTTGGGAAAATTCAGAGAGATTTCCAACAAGGAGTTAATTTCTCGATTGAAGGACTCTACTTTCCCTGCGGGTAAAAGGAGAATTGCTATCGCTAGAAAGTTGCTGGGTGGAGGATGAAAGGAGAAAGTTTTTCTTAATCCTTAATTTTTACACTGGGATAACCCTCTTGAAACTGTTTCCAGGTAACCGGCTTTTTGCCCTCCAATTGAATTTGATCAAGAACAAGATAGGGGATAGGGTTTAGGGAATAGGGTTTAGGGGAAGATTCTAAATGGGCTTTGAGGATTTTAAGACGTTTAACCTGGTTGTCTATTTTAACCTCACTCCAGGCTCCGGGCCAGGGGAACATGGCTCTGACAAGTCTTTCCAAGTAATCAGCCGGCTTTGACCAATCAATTTGGCCGTCATCACGAGTTAATTTTTGGGTATAAGTTGCTTGTGAATCATCTTGTTTTCGTAATTCAATCTTGTCTTCAAAATAAGAGGGGAGAATGGTGATTAAAACTTCCGCACCGGCAGTAAAAAGGCGATTGAGTAAATCTTCACTTGTTTCGTTGGGTTTAATGATTTCTTTGAATTGAGAAACAATTGGGCCATGGTCAATTTTTTCATCAACTTTGATAATCGTTAGGCCTGTTTCTTTTTCTCCATTTAAAATAGCGGTTGGAACTGGTGTTGGCCCGCGATATTTAGGCAGAAGTGAAGGATGAAGGTTTAAAAGGCCTTTTTTTGGCCAATTGATGATTTCTTGTGAGATTAAAGCCCCAAAAGAGGCCACCACCCCTAAATCCGGCCTTTCCTCAAGGTTTTTTAAGCCTTCAAGCTCACTTTTTTCTTTGACAACTTTAACAATCTCAATATTGGGGTCTTTTTGAAGAGTCTCCAGAACTTTAGCTCCGTATTGGTCAGAACCGAAAAAGACAATTTTTTTCCTCATAGCTCAACCTCCTCGAAAACTTCCTTGCCTTTACTATCTTTCTTTAATTCATAAACTTTCTCCTTCTGTTGGAGGATTCTGTCGATAAAAAGAATCCCTTCTAAATGGTCAAGTTCATGCTGAACGCAGACGGAAAAACGATTTTTAAAATCTCTGACATGTTTTTTGCCGGTTTCATCCTGCCATTCAAGCTTAATTTGATAAGGACGATCAACAAAGCCATAAATTTGGGGAACAGAAAGACAACCTTCAAAGAACTGTTGCTCTTTTTGGAGAACCTTTTTTAGGGTTTCTTTGGAAACTTTAACAGTTTGAGGATTGATAAAAACTTCAAAGTCTTTTTTGGTTTTAGCCACGAAAATACGGAATGGTTGTCCAATTTGAACAGCCGAGAGGCCTAAACCTGACGGCTCACTGGCCCTTTTAACCGTTTCAATTAAATCATCAATAATTTTTTTAATTTTTTTATCTAATTTGCCAACCTTTTTTGACTTTTGCCGCAAAAGCGGATTGGGCACGGTAATTATTTTCTGAATCATAGAGTAATTTTATCATAGACGGGTCCTGCCCCGAGCTTTCCCCCAAAAACACCCATAAAGGGAACCCTTTTTGGGGGTCCCCTTCAGGGCGAGCCCCTGTGCGTGCCACCCGTTTTTCACTAACCACTAACCACTAACCACTAACCACTAATTTTTTATTGGTGTCTTTCAACAGTGAAGATTTGATAAGAAACCGGCTCCCAAGGGTTAATGCTAGCTTTCATCCGGCAGATTTTAATTTGTTCTTCAATGGTATCAACCCCTGGCAAGTCGGGGAGAAGTAAACCTCGGCGGCCATCTTGGGCAGAAATAATTAAACCATATTTTTTTGGATCAGATAAGATATCTTTTGATACAGTTTTTGAAGCAGAGAGAGTATCAACGGAATAAATAATTTTTGATAATTCTTTTTCGGTTATCGGCGGAAATCTTGGGTCTTGGGTGGCGGAAGAAATGGCATTGTGAATAATTTCTTGGGATAAATTCGAACACGTAGGGAAAAATGTACCAATGCAACCTCGAAGTGAACCATCTTTAAGGTGAAGAGAAACAAAAACCCCGGCTTTTTTGGTTAGCATTTCTTTGGGTAAATCTTTCGGCGGCGAAATAACCTTGCTGGTTTTAATATAAGTTTCAATGGTTTGTTTAGCTAATTCAGTGTATTTATCTTTCATATCGTTTAACGAGTCCTGCCCCGAGCTTTCCCCCAAAAACACCCATAAAGGGAACCCTTTTTGGGGGTCCCCCTGCTCGTGTCACCCGTTAATTATAAATTGTGTTACTAGATAACCCACCCCAAAAGGACCTTCGTAAGAGAGAATTTTTGGTTGCCATTTAATTTTACTTGCTTCTAAAGCTCCCAATAGCATACAAAAACTTCTTAGGCCACATTCGCCGGCTTCTTCAATTAATCTTTCCGGCAAATTTAAAATACCCTGAATATCTTTGGCTTTTAGAAGACGAATAAATTCTTGGTCAAATTCTGGGCCAGAAGGATGGAAACCGTAAGGACCATCTTCTTTTAAGCGGTGAGACATGTCACCACTTGCTATCCATGCCCCTCGCGTCGCTCGGGGTAAACTTCTTATAAATTCTTTACCTCGTTCAAAATGAACTTTGGGTGATTCAAGGTCGGTGAGAATCGGTTTAATTTCAAATGAGTGATTTTTGACTAAAAAATGAAGAGGCACATTAAATCCCCAGTCTGGATGGGGGGAGGAGATAATAATAATTTCCGGCTTGGCTTTAGCTAATTTAGGTGCAAGTAATTCTAATGCTTTAATGGTGGATTTAACTTTTTCTCGATCGGCGGGTGAGCCAACACTGGGTAAGATAAGCGGTGGGTGTGGTGAGATACAGGCAAAAACAAACATAATAGTAACTAGCTACTAGGGTTTAGCGACTAGGGTTAAACTTTATTTTTCTAATTAAAACATTTAGCATTTTCATGACTTCAGAAAGTAAATTATTTAATTGTTTAAATTCTATTTCTTTTAAAAATTTTAATTCCTTGGCAATTAAAAGTTGAGTTTCTAATTCGCCACCAGAGGCAAAGGCAATAGTTAAAAATTGAACATATTCTTTTTGATGTTGCCGGCAATATCCCTCCGCTATATTTGATGGAATAGTGATGGCTGCCCTACGGATTTGATTGACTAACCCATAAATTTCTTCGCGAGGAAAATTCTTAGTTAATTTATAAACCTCAAGAGCAAGATTGAAAGACTTTTGCCAAACAATTAATTCTTTATATGATTTCATAGTTAATAACTGGGTTTTAGTGACTAGCGACTATACCCTATACCCTATACCCTATACCCTATACCCTATACCCTATACCCTATACCCTATACCCTATACCCTATACCCTATACCCTAGACCCTAGACCCTAATATTAAGGTCTTCTCCGCAGTCAGAACAATAACCTTCTTTATCGACTCCTAAAATTTCTGTCAGATAACCAGTCCGGCGGACAGCTAGATTGCCACATTTTGGACAAATCGTATCATCTTCTTTCTCAACGGGCATATTACCGATATAAACAAATTTCAAACCTTGTTTGAGGCCGATTTCCCGAGCTTGAAAAAGAGTTTCGGGCGGAGTAGGGGGAACGTTGGTGAGCTCGGCGTCGGGATAAAAACGAGTCACATGCCAAGGGGTTTTCTGGCCGAGGTTTTTAACAATCCAATTGGCCAAGGCGGTTAATTTTTTTTGACTGTCATTCCAGCCAGGAATAATTTTGGTCACACATTCGATATGAATTTCAGGATA
>Ga0315274_10004894_pt1 | contig 19667 bp, 22 predicted proteins | sample YL17G02_20_MG_FD_203700 | JGI IMG/M metagenome (GOLD analysis project Ga0315274, IMG submission 203700) | Sediment microbial communities from Yellowstone Lake, YNP, Wyoming, USA - YL17G02_20 | ecosystem: Environmental > Aquatic > Freshwater > Lake > Sediment | place: USA: Wyoming | collected... | reverse complement strand
GCATGGCGGAACAGGTGCGGATTGGGTTACGGCGTGTATTGCGGCTGAGGAGCTTGGTTATGCTGATGTGAGTATTGCTTTGCCTGTTTTGTGGCTTGTTGAGTCTTCTTGGGGTTACGTTGTTGACAGGTACTGTAGTGAACAGGTGCGTGATGAATGCATTAGGAAGGCGTTCAAAGGAGATGCTTTTATCGGCATTGCATCTACTGAGTCGGGCGGCGGTTCTGACGTCGCAGCGTTCAAGTCCACTGCCAAAAAGGTTGGGAATGAGTGGATTTTGAACGGGGAGAAGATGTACATCAGCGGCACTGAGGAGGCTAAGAAGCTTGGTGGAGGTTACTTTGTTATTGCTCGGACTTCTCCTGCGCCTGCGGATGCTATGCATAAGGGTATGACGGGTTTCTATTTGCCGATTAATGCTAAAGGTGTGGAGGTTAACAAGCGGTTTGAGGACATGGGCAGAATGGCCATCAGCACGGGCGGGTTCAAGATGGAGAACGTGCGGGTTCCGGACGCTTACCGCATCGGCGAGGTGGACAAGGGCTTTTATTTGACTATGGAAGGGTTTGATAACGCGCGGATTTTGATTGCTGCTGTCTGTGTTGGCGCGGCTAGGCGTGCTTTGGATGTTGGTATGGATTACATTAAGGAGCGGAAGGCCTTCGGCAGACCCATCGGCAAGTTTGAGGGGATACAGTTTGAGTTGGCTGATGATTGGGCGCAGCTTGAGGCTTTGAGGAGTTTGACTTATCGGACGGCTTGGATGCAGGACAAACGGTACAAGGAAGGCAAGTTCTCAGCCTTGGAAGTGAGTAGGATGATTGCTGCTTGCAAGCTTATTGCGCCGCACTTTGCGTTTGACGTGTACAAGCATGTGATGATTTGGATGGGCGCTTACGGATATACTAAGGAGTGTCCGTTGGAGATGGGTTTGCGGGGGATAATGAGCTACTGCGTCGGTGCGGAAGGGGCTAGCAACATACAGAGAACGGTCATAGCGAGAGAACTGCTAGGAAAAGAATACATACCATACAAGTAAGCACTTGTTTGCTTTCTCCGCATCTTTCTTATTATCGCTATTTGCATAATACATAATAGTTGACGTTGGCTATTGTTTTGTGGGGATGTCTCGTGTCTGTTTCGGAAACTTATCAGATAAGCCGTGAAGAGATGCGTAAGTATGCTGGCCATTACGTGGCTGTCATGGATGGAAAGGTCGTAGCGTCAGGCAAGAATCTCTATAAGAAAATCAGAGAGTTGGAGAAGAAGCATTCTGACAAGAAGATCGTGGTTACTTACATTCCAAAAGAAGACCTGCTCATCTTGTTTTCTGGTTGAGGAACGCTTTGGCATGAGACAGTATGCTTTTCCGTATAGGCGAGAATACTCTGGGCTTGTCGGTGAAATCTACAGACCTGTAGCTACTGTTTACTTGCAGTCTAGCGATGGGAGATGGGTCGGTTTCACGGTGTATGCTGATTCAGGTGCAGACATAACGTTGCTTCCAAGGTCGGCTTGTGAAGGTTTAGGCTACGATTTGAGGACTGGCAAAGAAGGTCATGTTGGTGGAATCACGCGAGGCAGAATCAGAGTCTACGTCCATGAGATAAATATGAAACTCGGAGAAGAAACCTTTAGGGCAAAGGTTGCGTTTGCTGATACGGAAAACGTGCCACCATTGTTAGGCAGAGCCGATGTGTTTGATCATTTCAGAGTCTGTTACGACAACAGACGGAAAGAGACTGTATTCACTATATAGATTTACTGTGTAGGTACTGAGGCAGCAAGCAACATACAGAGAGCGGTCATAGCGAGAGAACTGCTAGGAAAAGAATACATACCATACAAATAAAACGACCCCACCACTCTACACATAGACTATGGCTTCTTGCTGAGCGCTAGTGTTTTCTTTAAGTCGTCCATGAACTTGTCGAACATTTTGACCTTGGCGCTTTCTTCAACCGCTCTTTCGCTCATCACATAGCTTCCGTCAGTGTCCACTTCGACTATAGCTCTTCCCTTTTTCGCTGGAATCCTTGTAGTCAAAGTGCCATCTTCATCTGGTGTTATGAAGAATACTTTTATGTGCTCTGTAACTTTGTCTCTTGAGAGTTTGATTTTCCAATATCCTGTTTGGGCAATTCTTTCCCGTAGCGTTACCTTGCTCGATATGACTGCTACAATCTTGCAAGTCTTGGGATCATAAATCACGATATCAACATCTGGCAAATGTGAGCCGAACTCGCCATAATCAACGAGCAAATTGTGTTTGACCGAACTTAGCTCAAATGGCAGGTTGTTGCTATTGGTCTTCTCCAACTTATTTCCATCGACTATTTTCAGTCCCAGATTCTCGACTTCATCCTTGATTATGTGAACAACGAGCTTCTCCAAGTTCTTTCCTTTGAAAGCTCTCCATGATTGTTCATGGTCTTTGTTTGGAGTTGGCTTTTTCAACCAATCTTGCTTGTGAATTTCCTTTGCTTGCCCAAGAAGTTCAGAAACGTGCTTGTATGCGTTATTTCCGTATGTCGCTTTCTTCTTTTCGTAGAGTGTTATTAAATCATTTAGTTTCAACAGACCACCCTCAGCAACTACGAGGAGTCTGCCTTACTTTTGTCTCTATCATAATATGCCCATTTCACCGTTCTCTTCTTTGCTTCAATTACTGTACCGGAAGGTTTTCTCATGATAAACAGATATTTGAAGCCTCGGAGGAAGAAGTTAAAACGCCGTGCCCGGCTATACCAAATGCCCGTGTTAGATGACTGTCCTCTTCGAACCACGCAAATAACATCTACGGTTTCAAAATATCTGCCGAGTATCTCATAGACCCTGAAGCCAACTGGTGTGAATTTCTTTTTAACCCATTGATCTCCAATTAACCATCCGATGACTTTTCCAGGCTTCAGAACCCTATGGCATTCTTTGATCACTTTTTCCAGTTCTGCATAGAAATCTTCAGTCTCGCTTGAAATCTTGCCTATGCAATTGGGATTGTCGTTATACCTTATGTTGTCTCCGTAAGGTGAGTCAACAAACATCATGTCCACATGGTCGTCTGGAAGAGGGATGGTCCGTGAGTCATTTTCCAGTATATCTGGTCTAGTTGGTGCAATATCATAGCAGATGACTCTGCGGCCCTCTTCAGTACAGACATCTATGGTCGTGCCACTACCGCACATAGGGTCCAGAACCAAATCATTGGGGTCAGTATATCTTTGGAGTAAGTTCCAAATGATGAAGGCCGGAGTAACACCTGGGTATTTGTTGTTCCCTTTAGGAGTTTTCCCATAGCTTTGTCTAGGGTAGTCCCATAACGTTGTTGCTTCGAGCGTTGGCTTTTCTTCATGAGGCATGTTCGTTGCTTTGATTGCGTTCATACGGCCTTGTCTCGTCCGAGTCTTCTCAGGTGCTAACAGGCCCCATGGAGTACTCTCTACTGTCCGTTTGATTAATCTTGATCCGTTCGGTGCAAACAACCCCAGCAATTGCTGGGTCATCGGCTCAGTCAAGGGTTTGTGCCATTCTATGCCTAGTTTCTGAAGCGTCTTCTTTGCGTTTTCAATAGTCTGAACGTTGCCAAGAGGCTCAATCTCAACCTGATATGGATACTTACCTTTCCAAGCTTCGGGGGCAATGTCTTTTCGGCCATTAGATTTTGCCCGAAAAATGCCATGGAGAACGTTTGAGGTGATGTTGAGAAGAAACAGCAAGTCGCCAGATCTTGTCATCAAGGCATCATCTGCATACAACTTGCTGGTCCCAAAAAGCCTTCGCTGAAGGCACTCAGGCTCTGACTTGTTTGTGCATACAAAGATGTGCGCGCCCACTTCGTTAGTCATGCTGTCTCTCATCAATCTTGCAGCCTTACCTGCTATTCTCCTCATGTAGGTTTTCGGTTATTAAACTTAGCGAGCTTTCTCTTCAGTCTTTCACAACAGGATAGTTGCATGCTCCCTTTGGGAATCTGTCTCTAACAGATGCGTTGCACTGGGGGCAGCGAATCTCAGCGTCAACCAGATCACCTTTATATGTTCCTGTTTTCTGGTCAAACGTATAAGTCCAATATTCATTTTCATATACTGTCTCTAGAGACTTTCCGCAAAGGAGGCATCTAGGCAACCTAGGATTTGTTGTTTTCATTGTGGGTCCTTCATATGCAGCAATTTTCCTTCCTCACTATTTACTCTTGTCGCTCTGTTTTTCTCAAGGTCACTTTTTGATGTCTGGCGGACATTCTCTGGGTCAGCTTGGTATCAGGTCATATCGGGAAAGCCAGTTGGTGAGAAAAACGATATTTATGCATATCGTTTCTGGCACAGTTTCAGGTATGAGTCTCATTGACGAAAGGATACATGAGAGAATAGTCGCCAAAAAGGCAAGATTAGACAACCTTAGGCCTTTTCCTGAAGATGCAGTGAGAAAACTGCGACAAGCCTACTGTAGCTGTTTCTTCAAGGCCTCTTTCAGCGCTGGCAATATCTCGTACAGATTGCCAACCACTCCGTAATCTGCAACCTCGAAAATGGGTGCCTGCTCATCCTTGTTAATCGCCACAACCACCTTCGCATCACGAATGCCCGCCACGTGCTGAATCACACCCGAAATTCCACAAGCAATATACAGTTTTGGCTTAACCTTATGCCCGCTCAACCCAACCCACTCGCTAAACCACTTCCGGTCCTCAGCCAAAGGCCTCGAACACCCAACCTGCCCACACAAAACCATGGCCAACTCATCCAACAAAACCCTGTCCTCCTTCTTCCCCAAACCCCGACCACAACTAACGATGACCTCAGCATCCTCAATCCTCACGTTGGAAGTCTCAAGCGGCTTAGTCTCCACAACCTCAGTCTTGGCTTGCTCTGCCTTCGCATCCAACTTGATCACCTGTCCACTTCCGTCTTTCGGCTGAGGCTTCTCAAACGCTCTGGAAGGAACGGTAACAATCTGTGGTTTCGTCTTGAACGTCAGCTTTGCAACCGCATTTCCACCATACGTGATCCTCTCACCCACGAGCCTGCCCTTCTCATCAACGCCCAGCCTCGAACAGTCAGGCACACAGCCAACCTCAAGCCGAGTTGCAAGCCTAGCCGCCAAAGGCTTACCATTCTTCGTCGAACCAATCAACACAGTCTCAGGCTTATAATTCACAACCAGATTATACAAAACACCCAAGTAGGCTTCAGCCTGAAAACGCCCAAACACAGCATTATCAACCAAGTAAACCTTGTCCGCTCCATACTTCAACAGCTCATTCGCCCTGTCAGCTACGTTGCTTCCGACGACAACAGCCGCAAGCTTCGACCCAAGCTTGTCCGCTATTTCGCGGCCTTTCCCAAGCATCTCCAACATCAAATCAGCATTCTCAGAAAAAACCCAAACACCCTTGCCCTCACTCATCCCAGATCACCTTTTCACCACGCCTTCCTGAATCAACGCCTTAGCCAACTTGTCCGCAATCTCCGCCGCATTCTCACCCGTTATCCTAATCCTCTTCCGCTCCGTCTTAGGAGCCAAAACCTCAACCACCTCAATCTTCGAAGCCAACTTCTCCTTATCAACACCCAAATCCGCCAACGTCCACGTGACTATTTCCTTCTTCGAAGCCTTCATAATCATCATCAAAGACGGAATCCTCGGCTGATTGATCTCCCGCGTAACCGTCACCAAAGCAGGCAACTTCGCCTTAACAGTCTCAACAGACTCCTCCAGAGTCCTCTCGCCCACAACAGCGTCACCTTCAACTGAAAGCTTCCTGACAGAAGTCACCTGCGGCAAGCTCAACAACTCCCCCACCCTCGAGCCGACAAGTCCGCTGAAACTGTCCAGAGAAGACTCACCGCACAAAACCAAATCATATTCCCCGATCTTCTTTATGGTCTCAACCAAAATATGCGCTGTGCCCAAGGTGTCAACATCCTGCAGGCTTGGCTCAAACACAACGTAAGCCTTGTCCGCGCCCATCGCCAACGCCTCCCTCAAAACCGTCTTAGCCTCTTCAGAAGTCACAGTCACCGTGACCACCTCAACACCCGCATTCTTCTCCTTAACCCTAACTGCCTCTTCCAAGGCGTTCTTGTCAAAATCACTCATCTTCCTAGGCGTACTCGCCGTAATCAACTGCCTAGTCGCCGGATCAACCTTCAACTGCGTAACATCAACCGCCTGCTTCAAACAGACAATTATCCTCTTCAAACTGCCTTGCCCCCGATTTTCGATTAGAAAAATAAGACGACACCGTTACGATATAAATAGTTTCCTTGACACAACACAATCTCTAAAGCTAAATACCAGCAACTTTCTATCAAACCACGGAGCAGTCGCTGTCAATGCAGTATGAAATCAAATGCTCAACGTGCCACAAACCATCCTCAAATCCACTAAATTTCAAATGCTCAGCGTGCGGTCAGCCGCTAATTGTCGGACAAAACAGAAAATTCGATGCAGGACAAATCTACAGGCAAAACCACGGCCTCTGGCGCTACGCAAAATTCTTCCCATACGTAAAGAAGTCGGAAATCGTGACCCTCGGCGAAGGCTGGACACCACTAGTGAGTTTCACAAGCAACATCCATTTCAAACTTGAAAGTCAAAACCCAACAGGCTCCTTCAAAGACAGAGGCTCAACAACACTAACGTCCGCCTTGCACAAACTGATAAAAAACGCAGAAGGCTACATTGCCGAAGACTCATCAGGCAACGCAGGAGCCTCAATGGCCGCGTACGCTGCCCGCGCGGGACTGAAAGCAAAAATTTACGTCCCAGAAAATGTTTCAGGACAAAAATTCAGCCAAATCCAGTTCTACGGCGCCGAAGTCGTCAAAGTCTCAGACAGCCGAAGCAAGGTCGCAGAAGAAGCGCAGAAACCTGAAGAGCGGAAGTTCTACGTTGGACACATACTTCATCCCCTATTCAGAGACGGGATAAGAAGTCTTGCGTACGAAATAGCCGAACAGTTTGGCTGGCGCGCACCTGAAAGGGTTTACCTGCCTGTTTCCGCTGGGACTCTGTTGCTAGGAGTGTTGAGCGGGTTCAAACACCTAGTTGAGTCCGATGTGATAGAGACTATGCCCCACGTAGTAGCCTGTCAAACGCGCCAAGTTTCTCCGCTTTATCATCGTCTCAAGAACTCGGATTATCATCCGCCTGAAAAAATCACTTCCATCGCTGATGCACTAGTAAGCGTGAATCCCCCACTCTTAGACCTCATGGCCAAACAGCTGAAGGAAGCAAAAGGCGACGCCGTAATGGTTGAGGAAGACGAGATACTAGATGCTTTCGAAGAACTCGCGAGGAAAGGCTTCTTTGTCGAGCCCAGCTCGGCAGTTGCCTATGCAGGCTATAGGAAACAACTTGAATTGAAAGAGGCATCAAAGAAAGATCAGACCGTCATAGTCTTGACTGGGTCCGGCTTGAAAACAACGCTCAAACCAAGCTGGCACCCATTTTCTGGAGATTCACGGTGCAAAATCTAACTTTCAGCCCACTAATGTAGAAAAACTTATATTGTAAGGCTGTTTTCATTGTGAACGCACAAAAGGAGGTTTGTTTGAGTTTGTCATCACCATCGGCTGGCGGCGTGCCAGTATTGGTATTAAAAGAGGGTTCAAACCGCTCAAGAGGAAAGGAAGCGCTGCACACGAATATTATGGCTGCGAAAATAGTGGCTGAAACCGTCAAAAGCTGCCTGGGACCGAAAGGCATGGACAAAATGCTTGTCGACAGCTTCGGCGATGTGACCATAACGAGCGACGGACGCACGATATTGGACGAGATGGACATTCAACATCCAGCGGCCAAGATGATGGTCGAAGTAGCAAAAACCCAGGACAACGAAGCCGGAGACGGAACCACAACCGCCGTGATAATAGCCGGAGAACTGCTGAACAAGGCAGAGGAGCTTATCGAGAAAAACGTTCACCCAACAATCATAATCGACGGCTACAAGAAAGCCCAAGAAAAGGCACTTGAAATCTTGGAGAAGATGGCAATACCCGTTGACCTTAACACGCAGGAATACATGAAGAAAGCCGCAATGACTTCCATGGCAAGCAAACTCGTGGCCGAACACAGGGAATACTTGGCGGACTTAGCAGTCAAGTCAATTTTCCAAGTGGCAGAAAAGCAAGGTGACTCATATAAGGTTGACGTGGACGATGTCAAAGTTGAAAAGAAGGCAGGCGAATCAATAAGAGAGACTAAGCTCATCCAAGGCATAGTCTTGGACAAGGACGTTGCCCATTCAGGCATGCCAAAACGTGTGGAAAAAGCCAAAATAGCCCTGCTCGACTGCCCGCTTGAAATTGAGAAGACCGAGTTCGACGCCAAAATCAACATCGACAGCCCAGAACAGATGGAAGGTTTCCTGAAACAGGAGGAAGGAATGCTGCGCGAAATGGTTGACAAGATAGTCGCAGCAGGCGCAAACGTTGTACTGTGCGAGAAAGGCCTTGACGACATGGTTCAGCACTTCTTGGCAAGAAAGGAAATACTTGCCATTCGAAGAATCAAAAAGTCCGACATGGAGAAACTCGCCAAAGCCACAGGCGGTAAAATAGTCACCAGCCTTGACGCCATAAGCTCAGAGGATTTGGGCTACGCGAACCTTGTTGAAGAGCGCAAAATAGGCGACGATAAAATGACTTTTGTAGAAGGCTGCAAGCACCCACGCGCCGTTACGATCTTGATAAGAGGTGGAACAACCCGCATAGTAGACGAAGCCGAACGTTCACTCCACGACGCCCTGTGCGTAGTCCGAGACGTAGTTGAAGAACCAAAAGTAGTCGCTGGAGGCGGCTCACCAGAGCTTGAGGTTTCACGCGTGCTCAGAAAATACGCGGAAACCCTGCCAGGAAGAGAACAACTTGCGGTAAAGGGTTTCGCAGAAGCCCTCGAGGCTATTCCAATGACGCTGACAGAAAACGCGGGTCTGGATCCCATTGACATATTGTCCGAACTGAGAGCAGGGCATGAGAAAGGCGAAAAATGGGCAGGAATAGAAGTCCAAGACGGCAAAGTTGAAGACATGGCCGAAGCCGGAGTGTTCGAACCGCTGGCCGTCAAAAAACAGATAATAAGGTCGGCAACTGAAGCTTCGACGATGATTCTGAAGATCGACGACGTAATCGCAGCTGGAAAGACGAAAGGTCCTCCAATGCCGCCGGGAGGCATGCCTCCAGGCGCTGGAGAGTATTAGAACACGTCGGGGAAAGAGAAGGTCGTAGTCGGTCCGCCCAAAGTCACGCGTTTCGAAAAGGCAAGAATAGTGGGAGCCAGAGCGTTGCAGATTTCCATGGGTGCGCCCATACTCATCGACCTTTCCGGAGGCATTTCAAGTCCAATAGACATAGCTTTGAAGGAGCTTGAAGCGGGCGTTTTGCCGATGACCATCAGGCGAACGTTGCCAGACGGCACTTATCAGGACATTCCGTTGAAGTGGCTTCTGAAAGAATCCTGAGCATTTTCCAAACTTCATCTTTTCTTTTGTCTCTTCTAGAACGGTGGAGGAGGCGGCGGAGGAACACGCTGCTGCTGTTCTCTACCGAGCATCGAATAATAGTAGACTGCCAGCGATATTGGGAGAATAGGTTCCACAAAGGCCGATATGATGCTGCTTGCCAACAAACTGAAGATTCCGAATGGAGCTGCCATCAAGCTTCCTACGAAAGATATTAGCCCAACTATCAGCATTATTATCAAAAGCAGTGTGAAGGTCTTCAGCCAGCGGCCGCTCACGAGCTTTCTGCTTCTTGACATGCTGCCGAGGGGTCCGGCATTTTCAATCATGATCGCAGGAACATTGAGGGAAAACATTATGGCAAGTATTATGCCGGGTATTATCAGCGCGATAAGACCTGCTCCTACGAGTATCGCATAAATGAATCCAGCCACCAGCAGTGAAGGAAGCCTAGTTACAGCCGAACTGAAGGCTTTCCCGAGGTTCGCGGTTCCTTTTTCTATCGAGTTTGATGTGCACTTCACAACCACTCCGCTTGCTGTCGTGCTCACTATCCATGACAACATCCCCAGAGTGAACGCCATAATCAACAACCCTGGCAGATAGGTGGAAAGCCAATTCCACACCTCTTGAGATGAGGCTCCCGTATCGAGCGGTGGCATGTGTAAGATGTAATCAGAGAGGAACGCGCCAAAAACTCCTGTAACCACTGCTGCGATAATCATCGGCACAAAGAACGCGGCGAAATTCCTGAAGTAAAGGTCAAACGTCCATGTCAGAGTCTCGTCAATTGACAATTCGCGAGAGGGTTTCTGAACGTTCACTGACAATCACTGTTTGTTCTGTTTTCGCCTTTCTCCTATTAAGACTTGCGAATGGAGGTTGATGTCACTTTCTGCATCGACTCTTTCAGGTTCTCTCTTGCAGTGTCGAGGGTTTTTCTGATTTTCGTCCAGTGAGCCCCTTGCCAGTAGATTTGCCTACATTTCGGGCATTGCCAGAACTCGTTGTAGTTGGTGAACGTGTTCTTTTGAACCTTGTGGCCTGCTTTTTCTTTTGATATTGGTTTTACTTTGGCGTTGCATTTTGGGCATCTCGACGTTGCCATGTCTATGTTCAGCGAGATGCCGTATCTTCTAGCGAGCTCTGCAAGTCTTTCTCCTTCCGTCTCTCCTTCCAAATACAACGCATCAATTCCCCTTGCCGTAGCTTGCTGATAGAGAGCTAAATCCCTCGTGAGTAGCACTCTTTTTTCCTTCTTGGCCATCATCAACAACTGCACATCGTCAAACTCAACTGAGTACTTCACATCATGTCCTAGCATGCGAAGCCAACGGGTCAGTTTTCCGAGCATTCCGTCGGCGACAAACTTCAAGAGTTATTCTCTCCGAATAATGTCTCCACTTCCACCTTGAGCGACAGCTTCTCCTTCGTCCATGACGAGCTGACCGCCAACGAACGTCTTAACAGGTCTTCCTTCCACAGGCCGCCCATCGAATGGTGAATACTTGGCTTTTGAATGGAACTTCGACGAGTCAATCTTGCCTCTGCTTCTCAGATCTACGACGGTGATGTCCGCGTTGTTTCCTTCTATCAGGCCGCCTCTGCCTTTGAGTTTGAAAATTTCAGCAGGTTTCTCTGACATCAACCTGACTACGTCAGCTATGGACAATCTTCCTCTTTTAACCTCTGTGAGCAGTAAAGGAAGGGTTGTTTCCAGTCCCGGTATGCCAACCTTGACGTTCCAGACTATTTCGCTTTTCTTCTCAACTAAGGTGTGTGGCGCATGGTCGGAGCCTATGGTGTCAATCCAACCTTTTTCTATGCCGCTCCAAAGCGCGTTGATCTGCGGTTTTTCGCGAACTGGAGGCATTGTCAACGCCAAAGTTCCGACTCGCTTGAACTCTTCGCTTGACAGGAGCAGGTGATGTGGCGTTGTTTCGCAGGTTACTTGCATCCCAGTTTTCTTTTCCTCAATTATTGCCTTCAGTCCCTTTCCCGTGCTGACATGGCAGAAGTGTATGTGCGGTCCGCTTTGCTTGACAATGCTCAGTAGACGTTTGACAGCCTTCATTTCAACGTCCTCGGAGTGGGCTTCGAGAAACGCTCCGATATCATTCCGGTTAGCATGTTTCAATCTGTCTTCCGCACTTTTGAGCGAGACCTTGTCTTCCGCATGAACAGCCACAAGTGCTCCCAGTTTCTTCGCGATCTTGAATGCTTCAGACAGAGCATTGTCATCATCAATGTCTAAGCCGCCAACCTGTTCGGTCATGAAGAGTTTGAAAGCCACCGCGCCTTCCTCAACTATTCCTCTGATGTCTTGTATGTTTGTTGGGAATTCGGAGTAAAAGCCGACGTTGACCAAGATTTTGCTTTTCGCGATGCTCATTCGGTTTCTCAGGGTTTCTGCGCTCATGGTTACCGGGTTGTTGTTGGGCATGTCAAGAACCGTTGTTATTCCGCCTGCCGCGGCTGCTGCTGTTCCGCTGTAAAAATCTTCCTTGTACGCTTTTCCTTCGTCGCGAAGGTGAACATGGGCGTCTATCATGCCTGGCAGCACAAGCAAGCCTTTCACGTCGAGTCTTCTATCCGCCTTAGGCATGCTTGGTTCTTTGCCTATCTTGAAGATCTTGCCTCGATTGATCGCGAGGCTGCAGTCCATTGTTTCCTTGTTTACGAAGGCTTTCGCGTTGCTCAGCACTAGGTCAACAGTCAAGCTGGCGCCTCTTCCCAAACTGAATAACGTGGGGCAGGTTGTTAAAAGCTTACTCTATTACTTTGAAGAAGTCTCTCTCAGTTATCATTCCCACGAGTCTTTCATTCTTTACAACGGGTACTGCGCCGATGTCTTTCTGCTGCATTATTTTTGCCGCCTGGCCGACGTCTGCGTCTGGCCCGATTGTTGAAACTCCTTTTGTGGCTATTTCAAGCGCTGGCGTGCTTAAGACTTGTATTATGGTTCCTGACCGCAGGTGTTTGAAAACTTCTCCTGAGCCGAAGAACCGTATGACGTCCATGGAAGTTATGATTCCCACCACCTTGCCGTCAGAAACTATAGGCAGTCTTCGAAAGCCCTGTGTGGCCATTGTCTTTTCAGCCTCAAATATTGTTGTTCTAGGAAGAGCAGTCACCACAGTCTCCGACATCAGCTGGGCAACTCTGACGCCGCTTATCCTATCTGCGAACAATATTGCAATGTCTCGCTCTGTCACGATTCCCCTTGCACGGTTTTCGTCGTCGACCACTGGCAAGCCGCCGAGGTTTTTTTCTTTCATCAACTCTATTGCGTCGCTTATCTTCGCAGCAACATTGACTGAAACAACTTGCTGCGTCATAACGAGTTTTATGGGTTCATTTATGGCCTTGAAAAAGTTTCCGCCGAACTTCTGCTGGATCATCTCAAACTTCTTTCCACCGCCTAGATAGTTGATTACGTCCGTGGCGGTTATGATTCCTTCCAGAAATTTTGTTCCTGGGTTGGCTATTGGTATGCGGCGGAATCCTTTTTGGCACATTATCTGTATCGCGTCTTGAATTGGCGTCGTGGGAGCCATTGTGACAACAGGGGTTTTCGCAATCTGCATTATTTCTCCTTCGCGTTTCTTCGAAGGATGCGCTTTGAAGGAGAGCTGCCCCTTTTCTCTCAATGTCCTTCTAAAACCTTCTCTGCTCACTCATTTCCCTCTCACTTAATCAGTAACCTGACAACGTCCTCACGGTCAACTATGCCGACCAGCCTGCCCTTGGCATCCCTAACAGGGATTCTTCCAACGTCCTTCTCAACCATAATTCTGGCGGCATCAACAGCTTTTGCCGAGGGTTCCACAGTCAAGGCAGGCGTCTTCATTATCGAGGAAATCTTCACAGATGCCCGGAAACGCCCCTTCTTAGATTCGAACGTTGGAAAGGCTGTTCCATGTTCAAGCAAATCCTTTTGCGAAACGATGCCCATCAGCCTGTCTTTTTTCACAACTGGCAGTCCAGCGAAGGACTTGGTCTGCATCAGCCGCCAAACGCTGGAAACTTCATCGTCCGGCGTACAAGTCACGACATCCTTGCACATTATTTCTGAAACTGGTTTCGACAACCTCTGTGGGCTTGTTTTCAGTGAAGCTCTGATGAAATCTTCTAGGCTCAAGACTCCTCGGTACGTCGCATCTTTGGCCGAACTTACCACAGGTGCGTACCATGCGCTGTGTCGGATCATTTCTCTGATGGTTGAAACGGCATCATCGTCTATCGATGCTACGTATTTGGGTTCAGTCATTACGCCTCTGACTCGCATGGACGAAACGGAGGATGAAATAGTCATTATGTCGCGGCGTGAGACTTTCCCCAAAAGCCTCTTGTTCTTGTCTGTTACGGGCAGAATTCTCAACGCAAAATCTCGGATTATGGCGCGGGCTCTTGTGGCGAGGTCATCATCATAAATGAATGGATGTTTCTCGTCAGCAATCTCTTTAACACGCAAGTGATCCCTCTCATTCCTCACTTTCCAGTTCAGCCTTGCAGTCTTCGCAGAGGTATTCTCCGTTAATCTCTTGCAGGTTGTCAGACCACGTTCCGCAGTGGTCGCAATGGCCGGTCAGTGGTCCTGATTCTTCCTTTGCTTCTTCGGCTCTGTTCTCTCCTTCTATCAGCGCCTTTTCTTGGATGATCTCTATCAGCTCAGGCATCACTGCCAAGACGTCTTTGCTTGAGACCAGCCCGATCAGGTTTCCCTTGTACACGACGCCGAGCCGTCTGATGTTGAGTCTGCTCATCTTTCTGGCTACTTCGCTTATAGTCTCATCAGGCTCTATCGTGATCAAAGGCGAGGTCATGACTTCCTCGGCTTTCACAGAATCTGGCATAACGTTTTTACTCAAGACTCTGACGACGAGATCTCTCTCGGTCAGTATCCCCAGAGGCTTGCCTTCCTTGCTTGTGACTATTATGCAGCCCAAATCGTTTTTGTCCATGAGTTCTGCCACCTTGTTTGCCGGTGCATTTTCGTTAATGGTTACAACTGGGCTGCTCATAACGTCCTTGACCAGCATTCTTGACCTCAAACCAATGTCTGCCATAGTCATCAACCAACGCCGATAACATAAGCCTCTCGGGGCTTAACTTCATTCAACTCAAAACAATCATCACCCATTTAAGATTTGTTATGTTCCAGTTTCACACACTGCTTCTTAAGTAGTGAAATCTTATTAGCACCAGTCAAATAGAGCATCCAGCACAGGTGAGGAGAAAAGAATGTTAAAGACAAACGTCGACAAATTGGTGAAAATCTCTGTCTTCGGCGAAGTTGTAAGCCCTGTCATCGGAAGATCCGTCTACAACATTTCAGCTGAAGGAGTTCCAATGGTTCTGCCAGGCGTCGGAGGAATCACCTACAACATCAGAATCGGAGACCCAGCCTGCGGGTGGGAAGCAGATCACGTTGAACCCGGCGTGAGCGTGGAAAACAAGGAGAATGACCCGCGGTTCGGGCAAGGCGCAAACGCAGCTTTCAACGTGCTTTCATGCGTGGGAAACGAAGCAGTGGTAGTGACAGGCGACGCCAAAGGCGCAAAAGGAGTCGTGACGGGTAAGCATGGCGGAATAGAACATGTGCTCGTGGATTTTCAGACAGAAACTCTTGAGAAACTGATGCTCGGCGACAAGGTGCTCGTGAAAGCCTTCGGCGTAGGTTTGAAGCTTCCAGATTTTCCGCAGATAATAGTGATGAATATGGACCCGCGCTTTCTCAAAGCCTTAAACCCGAAACCGAAAGGCGACAAGCTCGAAGTTCCAGTCACGCACATCGTTCCAGCAGCAACAATGGGTTCAGGTCTCGGCACGAACCACACGTACTCAGGAGACTACGACATCCAGCTTTTCGACAAAGGCGTGATAAAGAAGCACGGGCTTGAGGACTTGAGACTTGGCGACGTGGTTGCAATCATGGACGCAGATCACTCTTACGGAAGAATCTACAAGCAAGGCGCAGTGTCAGTCGGCATAGTCGTACACACAAACTGTGTGACTTCGGGACACGGGCCAGGCGTAACAACGCTGTTCACATCATCAAAAGGCAAGATCGTCCCGAAGATTGATGCAAAAGCCAACATTGCCACACTTCTCAAGTTGAGAACAGATATATAAAGCAGACACCACATTTACACGTTGTCAAGAATGAGGGAGTAACAAGAGAATTGCCGTTTAAGCGAAAAAGCCGCGGAAGGTCAAAGGGCAGCAAAGGCAGCAGCGGAGTAATTCAGTGTGCCAGTTGCGGGCGACTGGTGCCCCGTGACAAGGCGAAGGCGTCTACACGCCGACTTTCCTTCGTTGATTCACAGCTGGCCAGAGAGCTTCGCCAGAAAGGCACGTACATCGCCTCTTCTTTCGACACAAAATTATACTGTATTTCCTGCGCCGTGCACCGCGGGATCGTGAATGTTCGAGCCGAGAAAGAGCGGCGCATGCGCCCGAGAAGACGGCCCTAGTTTCCTGACTTTTTCTTCAATTTGCCATAAACGTATAGGCTTCTTTGTAAGACGGTCAGGTTTGACAGCATTGCTATCAATATTATGCCTATGTTCATTGCTGTGGTCGGTTGCCAAAAGACTGCTGCAATGCTTGCTGCGGCCAGTATGATTATACGCTCTGCTCTTTCGGCAAGGCCGATTGACTCCATTTCTATCCCCGCTGCTTCCGCTCTGGCGCGGCTGTAGCTTACGAGCAGAGACCCTGATAAGGCTATTAAGCCCCATAGAACGTCACACAAACCGCTTATGATTATGCCAAGATACACAGCAGCATCAGCGTATCTGTCCAGCAACGAATCCAGAAAGCCGCCGAACACCGTGGCTTCCTCGTAGAGTCTTGCCACCACTCCGTCCAAAGCGTCGCAGAACCCTGATAGTAGCAAAAGACCCGTCGCGACCAGCAGGTAAAAAATGTTGGTTTTCCATTCCCAGTATGCGACGGCTGAGAGGAAGGCCAAGACTATGCCTACGCCGCTTATCGCGTTGGGCGTTAACCCTATCTTGTGGGCGGCTTTTGCTTCGACTGTGAGAGCTTGTTGAACTCTCTGCTTCAGTTTCGTCAGCATCCGCCGTTTTCTCCAGCAATTCTATTTAAGTCGTAAGTATGTAAGAGACTGTGTCTGCTGTTAAAAGGTGTTTGGAATGATAAGCGTCATGACCGTTAAGGTTGACGGCAAAGCATGCATGGGCATGAGGGCGGAACTGCCTGATTCTCCGCCGCTGCTTCTGGTAATCGCTGAAAAAGGCTTCGTCATGTGCGGCTTCCTAAACATAGAAGCAGCTGAAAAACTAGGCGTGGCTGCGGCCATGGTCAGTGGAGTGAAAACTTTCGAAGATGTGCTGAACGCACAAATCAAAGCCATGACATCTAAGGCTAAAGGCTTCGGCGTTGAAGTAGGCATGAAAGGAGCTGAAGCCCTGAAGCGTATGTTCTGAGAGCTCTAGCTCTCTGCCTGACTAGCCCCTCCTCTATATATAGATTGAACTTGCCTTCAGAACCTACACTTGTGAGGCTTGCAGAGTCTTCTGCAACAAGTGGCTTCTAGACCGCAAATATGAGATTTATAAGGACACGGAACGAGAGCAATGTTGACAGGAGGATCTGGGTTTGATTAGGAAGGAGCTCTTGGCTGTAGTTGCTTCTGAGGTGACAGTTTGCACAAAGTGTCCGCTTTGGAAGACTCGCAGGGACGCAGTCCCAGGCGAGGGTAGCGCGAAGAGCAAAATCATGTTTTTCGGCGAAGCACCTGGCCGTTCAGAAGACGCCCAAGGGAGACCTTTCGTCGGCGCAGCTGGCAAGTTTCTCGATGAGTTGCTGTCCGAGATTGGACTTTCAAGAGAAGATGTATTCATCACCAATGTTGTGAAGTGCAGGCCTCCAAGAAACCGTGCACCGAAATCCTTGGAGGTTCAAACTTGCACGCCATACTTGGATAGGCAGACGCGAATCATTAAACCTAAATTCATCGTTACACTTGGGAATTACGCGACTGCCTATATTTTCTCGAACGCCAAGCTACCCTTCAGCGGTATAACGCAGGCTCATGGAAAACCTCACGAGGTAGCCATTCTGGGCTTGAAAGCGATTGTTTTTCCAATGTTTCACCCAGCTACGGTTCTCTACAACCCGAAATACAAGACTATGTTGCAGCAAGATTTTCAGTCGTTGAACGACGAGCTTGAAAGGGCACTTCATTCCAGGAAGAGCTAGATTTCAACTTCGAAAATGCATCTGTCTTTGCCCATGGTTCGCGTTTGAAGGATATGATACTGAGCCTTTGGATTGAGAGCGTGCGCTATGCCCTTTTCCGCTTGTCCAATCGCGATGCACAGTTTCGGGGTGAAGTACTTCTTCCAAGCGCACTCGCTGCAATGATAAACTATTCTTCGATCGCTCTTCTCGGCAACTTTGGCTTTCATGCCGAAAACCCTGTGCTCGAGGTCCATGGCAACGGCAACGTCCTCAATGCTGCTTCCTAACTTGAGCTCTTCTTTCAAGTCTTCGCCGAAATCAAGTCCAACCCTATATGCGGCGTCAGCCAACGCTTTGGTCCGGTCGCCTGCGCCTTCACCCTTCTCCAGCTCGTTGCCGATGGCTCCGTACAGTTTTCCTAAGCCTTTCAAGACGAGCTTCCACTTCGTTGAAGAAGGAATGTATCTTCTGGCCACATGCTTTTTCAAAGACAAGCTATTCCACATTCTCTCTTAAGCGCTGATTTTTGGCGGAGGTCGAACCGGTTTTCCGAGTTTCCGTCTAAGCGCAATGCGGTACAGTTTTCTCAAGGTCTTAACAAGCTGCTCAATGGTCGGCAGTGCTGAGTAAATGAGCGGGATTCGGTCATACTCCGCCAGTTTCGTCGAGTATTCGTCAGGCCTTGCACCCTGAAAAACCACCACGCGGGGCTTCAAGCTGCTAACCCGCACAATCATCATTGGCAAGCTTCCGTCCACGACGTTTGTAAAAATCAATGCTCGATCAGTCGTGGCGCCGAAAACCTGAGAATACTCCAGCCCTGAAAGTGTTTCAACGGCCTTCTTGCTGTCGACAACCGTGTAACCCAAAACCTCCTTGACAAACTTGTCAGGGCACGCCACGATTTCTCCTTTAATTGCTTTGCACAGGTATTCAACGCGTACGGGAATAGGAAACTCGCGGAGGTCTATGACAGCTGTGCTCGGCGAGCTTGTCAGTCTGGCAAATTCGCGGATGAAGCGACTTCCGCGGTCCTCATCAATCTTCAAAAGCGCCCACACAAACCTTCTGACAAATCTTGTGCCCGGGCTTTTGCGCCTTTCGCTCTCATAGTCACTGATGATAGATGATGAGACAACCATTTTCTCTGAAAGACTCATCTGTGAAACTGCAAAGAGTTCACGCCACTTACGCATGGTTGCGCCGGGCTTGCTTGACAGCACAATCTCGCCAGCAATTCTTCTCGCCAGAACTTCTCGGACACTCGGAGACACAGACAAGCAGATGCGACCTTTCCATTCCGCTAAGCTCCCCTAAAGAACAACATGCAGTATAAAAGCTTATATATCTATGAGAGAAGCATCGCTAGACTAGGAAAATCAGGAAAATCCCAATCACAATGATTATCGAACCCAGAGCATTCTTGGCCGTGACCTTCTCGTGCAGCAACACAATGCTGGTTAGTGTAGAAAACAGAGGCGTCGTCGAAGAGATCGGGACAGCCCGAGACTCTGAGGTTTCCACAAAGCTGTAAGACAGGAAAAACCATCCTAACCCAAGGGCAACAATTCCGCCCGCGATCAGCGTAGCCACAGTCTTCCTGTTCATCTTCAGAAAACCCAAGCCTCTGTCCATGATTGGCGAAACCGCGAAGAATGAAACTGCAATAGCCATCACTCTGACTACGTTGATAGCTAAAGCGTGATTCAGGTCAGGTGTTTCCTTCACAGCCATGTCAATCATGGCTATGCTGACTGACCACACTATAGCAGTCGCCAATGCAAGAGCCAAACCCTTGTAGAGAACTCTCTTCTGTGACTTGACTTTGCTTGTCTGTTCGCCTTGGCTTAACAGCCATATTCCAAGAACTATGATAACTGCTCCTAAAACGACAGGGAAGGTGACAGCTTCTCCAGCTAGAAAGACTGCCCACAAAAGATTGAATAAAGGATAGGTGCACGTGATTGGGACAGCCCTTGCAACACCAACGTCC
>Ga0315274_10004893_pt1 | contig 19673 bp, 23 predicted proteins | sample YL17G02_20_MG_FD_203700 | JGI IMG/M metagenome (GOLD analysis project Ga0315274, IMG submission 203700) | Sediment microbial communities from Yellowstone Lake, YNP, Wyoming, USA - YL17G02_20 | ecosystem: Environmental > Aquatic > Freshwater > Lake > Sediment | place: USA: Wyoming | collected... | reverse complement strand
CAAGCGGTCTTACTGGTGGGAAGATAACTCTTGGCGGTTACAACGAACCCACAAGCCCGTTGTCCCTTCTCGGCCATATCCCGCTGTCCGCCCTCCCGTTCGTGGTGCAAGGGGTCATCGAGGGTCAGGGGCCAGCGGCCAACCTCGCTAACCTTCTTGGTGGGCGAACGTCGGTGGGAACTATCACTGATCAGAAGAATACAGAGGCCCAAAAGATGTTCGGGCAGGATGCTGTATCCCGCCGGATGTTCGGGGCGAATTATAGCGGCTTGACGGCGACCCAGAAGACGCAAGTAGATGCGGCCCAGCCGGCCTCCGATTACGCCTCGCTCTCACCCGACCAGAAAGACCAACTCAACACGTCTCATCCTGAGTGGGAGAAGGCCCAGACCCAGCAAACGGAACAGCAATACTCCACGGTAGACCAAGCGACAGTCGTAAGCAAGCTGATGAACGACGCCAAGGCCGACTTCAAGGCGGGCATGGAACAGGTGCCCTTGCAACCAGACGGCCCATCCCAGGTTGCGATGTATCACTCGGCCCAAGAGAACTACATAGCAGGGATGAACCGCATCGAGCGGTCAAACCCCAAGGTCTTCGCCGAGTGGGAGAAGAACCAACCCAAGACTGCGCGGCAGGCTGTCTACAAGGGTTACATAGACATCTTCGGGCAGTTTAGCGACCCAGTAACGGGCCTGCTGCCAGATGATAAGAAGGACGCGATGTTCCAGGCTATCGACGCCTACAGCGCGGGCCTGACTGACAAGCAAGCCGCTGATCTGGCGGCAGACATCGGAGCGGGCGACAGTCCGTGGCTAGACAAGTATCACGCAGACTCTAAAACCTTCAAGCCTTACTGGGACGCCGAAGACCAACTGTGGACGGCATTCCAGGGTTCCGTAAAGGGCCTAGAAGCCTACCCCACCTACAACGACTTCTACGACTCGCTTGTGGCGCAGGCTGTGGCGGGAGGTATGACACGAGAGTTCGTCGTCGCCAGCAATATGCTGGATAGCTTCCCAATCGTGAAGATGTTCACGTCGTTGCGGGCCGACTACCACGATGCCCAGCTCGCCCAGAATCCAGAGATGGCCCGAATCGGGCTGCACTACGGTTGGATAAGCAATATCAGGAAGGGAACCCTGCCCGTTGTGGCGGGATCGCTTATGGGGGGAACTGAAACCCCCCTACCTAGCGGAAGTATGGGGCAGCCTTTCAACTGGGGGAGATAGTCAATGCCAGTTGCCAAGCGAACTCCCGTCTCCATCAGAGGATGGGAGATTGCCACCCAACAGGATAGCCAACGCGCCAACGGCCCAGGCCAGCAGAAAGCTACCGGCGACGAATGCCAGTAACGGGGCGGCGGGGCCTGACAAGCCGCGAGCTATGACGACCCAGGCGATGACACCGAGCGGGAAGGTAGCAACCACAAGGAACTTGTTCATACCCAGACCCCCTTTCAACGGGGTAGGCACTAATCTTATACCGAGCCACAGCGCTTGTCAAGACTGCCGCCGGTAGGTGGCGAGGAAACGGAGACTGGCATGATTACAGACGAACTCAGAGCAAGGCGGGCGCTAGGCGGGCGGATCGGCAGCGCCATTCAGAGAAGCAGGAATGACCCCCGGGTCTACACGGTGGCAGCTAGAGAAGCCTTCCAAAAGCGCTTTATGCCTAGCGACCCAACCTTGTCAGAGAAGGAAGTCCACCTGCGGGCGGCGGCTGCGCGTCGCGCCTATATGTTGCAATTGTCCCTCAAGAGCGCCCAGGTAAGGGCTAAGAGAATGGCCGGTCGGAACGGCGGCAACGGCAGAAAGACAAGGGCCGATGATTAACGCGACCGCTGCGTCGAGAAGCCTAGAGAGAGCGACCGAGATCCGGCGGGCCTACGCTGCCGGAGAGGGATCGTTCAGGGCTCTCGGTCAGCGCTTCGAACTCAGTGAGTCGATGGTCTCGCTCATCGTTAGTGAGAAGAGGTGCCCGCTGGTTCCGCGCCCTCGGCGTCCAACAGTCGTTACTGATGAGTTACGGGCGCGGCGGGCGCTAGGTGGAAGAATCGGCGCTGCCAGGACCCGCAGCCTCTATAGCCCACAGGAGCAAACGGCGGCAGCGCGGGCGGCGTTCCGAGAGCGGTTTACCCCCGCCAACGCCAGCGACCTAGACCCCGCCGAAGTCGAAGCAAGAATACGGGCAGGAATCCGCGCCTTCATGTTGAGGATTAGTCTGAAATCAGCCCAGATTAGGAATGCGAAGCGAACAGCAAGGATCGCCGGAAACAACGGTGAGAAGGGGCAGAGGAACGATGGCCGACACTAATAAGAACGCCGCTGTTTGCAGCAGCGACGCCCCCAAGACTGTCCGAGATGATCAGCACCCTCAGTCTAAGGCCCCCCATACTGGTTTGTCAAGTACCGCTATCTCTATCCTCGAAGCCCTGGGCTGTGGAAAGCACGGTTGTCCATGTGTGGCGGCAGTGCGAAAGGGAAGCGGGAACACCCATTGTCCAGCGCACCCCGACCCCAGCCCTTCACTGACTATCAAGGAGGAGGACGGTAAAGTCCTCTGGCACTGTCAAGCGGGCTGCAAGCAGGACGCCGTACTCGACGCCCTACGCGAGCGGGGTCTTTGGCCGAAAGCGAAGGCCGCGCCCTCCCCCCACAGTCAACCTACCACCAGGAGAATCGTCGCCACCTACCCCTACCACGATGAGGCGGGCCTTCTGTTGTTTGAGACTGTCCTCTATGAGCCAAAGGACTTCCGGCAGCGTCGCCCCAACAGTAACGGCGGCCATGTCTACAGCCTCGATGGTGTCCGGCGTGTTCTCTACCGCCTCCCCCAGCTACTCGCCGCCGATCCCACTGTGCCGGTCTACATCGTCGAGGGTGAGAAACACGTTGACCGGCTGATGGCCCTGGGGTTCGTCGCCACTACATCGCCAATGGGCGCGGGGAAGTGGCAGCCCGAATACGCCAACACCCTTGCAGGGCGCAAGGTGGTCGTGCTGCCTGACAACGACAACCCAGGACGTGACCACGCGCAATCTATCGTCGCATCCCTCTACGGCCTCGCCGCTGAGGTTAGGATGCTTCCGCTTCCCGACCTACCAGAGAAGGGCGACGTTCTTGATTGGCTAGGCAACGGCGGGACCGCTGAGGCGTTGCGAGAGTTGGCCGATGCTGCCCCCATCTGGGAACCTGAACCTGTACCCGACGGCGCGGCCCTTCTCGATGAGGTTGTCGCGCACATCCAAGCCCACGTCAAAGTAACCTCCTGCCAAGCGGACACCAGCGCTTTGTGGACACTCCATACCCACGCCTTCAAGGCGGCAGAGACTACCCCGTATCTGCATATCACGTCGCCGGAAAAGCAAAGCGGAAAGACGGTGCTGTTACAAGTGCTAGAATCTATCGCTGCCCGTCCCTGGTTTACGGGAAGTGTTAGCGCCGCCGTCTTGCGACGCCAGATAGACAAGGTTACACCTACGCTGTTACTCGACGAGAGCGATGCCGCTTTCAAGGGGGTTCCAGAATATGCCGAAGAACTGAGGGCCACACTCAACACCGGCTATCGGCGGGGCGGGAAAGCGACCCTCTGCGTCAAGGCCGGTGGGGACTACGAACCCAAAGACTTCGTCACCTTCTGTCCAAAGGCTATCGCGGGGATTGGAAGACTTCCCGATACCGTTGAGGATCGCTCTATCCTCATAGCAATGAAACGCATAGCGCGAAACGAAACCGTCCAGCGTTGGCGGGAACGCGCGGGCCGCTTGGCGGGTGAACCCATCCGCAAGAAGCTCGAAGCCTGGGCACAAGCCCACCTGTCGGAACTAGAGGATGCTAGGCCCGACCTACCGGATGAACTTACCAGTCGGCAGCAAGATTGTTGGGAGCCGCTGTTTGCTATCGCTGACGCGGTTCAAGGGGGATGGCCCCAGCGGGCGCGGCTCGCGGCCCTACGCCTGTCCCACGCCGCCGAAGACCAGAGCGAGAACGCCCTTCTTTTGGAGCATTGCCATATCGTCTACCAGGAACACAGCAACCCTGACTTTCTGCCGACACCGGCACTACTCGAAGCCCTCAATGGGCGGGAAGAATGGCCCTGGGCTGAGGCGTTCAAGGGGAAAGGACTCACCAGCCATCGGCTGGCGAAGGCTCTGAAAAACTACGAAACCGGCGACAACGATTCCAAGATCATACCCCATCAGCGACGAACAGAAACGGGCACCGAGCGGGGCTATTTCCGCCAAGACTTTGCCGATGCTTGGAGCCGCTATCTCTCATTACCCCCCGATCTAATCGGGACAAACGGTACAACTGGCATATGCGAGAATAAAGTCGTATCTGTAGAGGCCGAAAATTCTGTCCCAATTAGTGATCCGCAAAGCGGTACAGAACCCCCCTGCGACTCTCAAAGTGGGACAGAAAATCAGGCCCAATTCGTATCTGAAACTGTAGCGGACACGCCCGATGTACCACTTGTCCCGATTACAAAGGGGGTATGTGTGCATGAACACGGGGAAGCGTTCTCTTCGGCCCCTATACCGACGCCGCAAATGGCACTTGTTGGCGAGCCCCCGCCGAAGGCTGTCCCTGGCAACGACTCGCCCATCATCCGGTCGCTGCTAAGTTACCCTGGCGTAACCCTAGCCGAGCCGGACACAAGGGTATGGGAGCCCGTACCGGCGGCGGCGACCGCACTATCGGAAAGTGTCAGTGCCGACCCCGATGTCCCCCTTGAAGGGGTGTCCGTCAGGGTTCCGATACCGAAGACGCCGGAGCTTACTGAGACACGCTGCCCGATCTGCAGGGGTATTGAGTGGTGGATGAGGCCGGATGGCACCGGCCCGATATGTTGCCGATGTCATCCAAACCCCGAAGTCGAGGCGGCAGAGTGGCAACGAGAGAGGGGGAAGTCATGACCGGCAGAGCATGGCCCAAAGACCTTGAGCGCCCCCCCATGTGTCCTGGGTGCGCTCAGGCTACCCTCGACACCCTCATAGCAAGGCGACAAAAGGCAGAGGCCGAGGGTGATAGAGGGATGGTTGAAACTCTCGGCCAAGAGATAGGCCGGATGTTGACCTGGCGCTTCCCATGTGCCGAACCTGGTTGGCCGTCGGTGGTAACGCTGGGGCAAGTCGTAGTGTACGAGGAGAAGAAGACACGATGATAGACCACGACCCAATCTGCGACACCGCGAAGGGCGACGGCTCACCATGTTCACGGCAGGGATATGAAAGCGTGTGGGGCCGGATGAGTTGCCGGTTGCACGCGAACGTACTCCGGCGCAGAGTCCACGGGCCGAGACGGGGAAAGCAGCACTCACAGGCGCGACCCGTCCTCTCGGTTGGTAGTGGCATGGCGGCCTGACGCCTGGGAGAGAAACCCTTTGACAACCTTAGAACCCGACGATGTAAACCCGTGGCGCGATGGCGTCATCTGGCCCCCTGTAAGCCCACAACGCGCCTGCGCTAACCTTGGGGCTCTCAAGGTGCAACGGCAGGCCGCGCTAGATGCGGGCGATACCGCTACCGCCGCTGCCGCGAGCGAGTACATCGCGGATATGTTGGCTTGGCGTTACCCGTGTATGGTGAACGGTCGGGGGGCGGCGATAACCCTGGGAGAGATCATCGTCCAGTCTCTTACTAGCGGACGGCTCTGGCAACAGAGGAATTAAGGATGCCAACAGAACACCCTCGACGCTGCCCGTCCTGTCGGGCGACGTTCCCCAGTAGGGAGCTTAGGCCGTTGCACTCCGGCGGCACTTACCGCCGCAAGGGGGGAAGCGGGCTCCGGCGTTGCCCCAGGTGCGGCCACGCGGCCTTTCCGCAAGCCTTCGCGGTAGTGAGCGGCACCCGCCCGCCGGTGTCCTATGCAATGCTGAACTGAGCCCCCAGCAAGCGGCCTAGAGCCCCCCCCGCAGGCTTTTTATAGAGCAACCACTACCTGCGGACCGACCAGACCCTTATCCCTGGATACGACCATCCCCCTTCAAGAAGCCTATAGCGGCCCCCTGCGTATCTAGGCACCCCTGGGGGCGGCGTGAACGGTGGGGACGCCCTTCTCAGGAACCGCCGGTAGACTACCCCCCAGCATCGGCCATCCCGCGCAGGGATTCCGGTAGGTGGACGGCAGCAAGTCAGCCCCACCTTCGGCTACCTACTCCGGCGGCTCGGATACTTGCCCCCCGCCAGATAGACGCGGCTCGCACCGGCCTCCCGTGCCGCCTGCTGCGGCTCGGCGGCTAAAGCGGACACAGTGAGCGCCTTGTTCCAGCCTCAACGCCCCGTGCCTTCGCATAGGGCCACGTTGACACTTACCCCGCCGCTTCCCTATAATGCCCCTCTCGGCTCGTGTACTGCACCGGCCCACTTGCTTGCGCGCGGGCGCGCACGTTGCGAGCTTTTTGTTGCGATCCCTGTCTGCCTGCGCGGAAACCCGTCTTTCCACCTCTGTGGTAGCTCCCCACCCTACAGAAGCGCAGATATCCGCCCCTTTTTAGGGCAGAGTCCCCCAAATCTACAGACTCGATATCAGGCAGCCGTAGTGTACAGCGCCATTCTCGCGGCCCCGCTTCAAGGTCTCCTATCTACGAACCCCCCTATTTGGCGCGGGAATCGGCCCTTTTTAGGGATTGCTCCCCCAAAACTGAGAGATAGCGCGGGAAAGCGGCCTCCGAACAGGGCGGGCGCTAGGATGTCCGCCACCGCTAACCGTTACCCCGCGCCTGTGGTCAACGGCGGTTGGCTATGCTTGCGGCCCCTGACGGGGCTCTCAGCGCCGAGAACCCGTATTGCCGACTGCTACCGTGCCTACCCCCTGGGGATACTCACCGCCGCTAGGCCCCTACAGGCCGGTTCCCGCTACCCCGTTCCGTCGCCATCAAGAACTGATAAAGGGCCTATACAGTTGCCCCCTTTTTTAGGATAGGCCACTACCTGTGAACCGACTAGACACAAAACCCACCTAGATTCAGACCCCGTTCAAGAAGGGTCTCGCGCGCCTATGCCTGCACACTACCCCTCCGTACCTACGCGAAGGGGGCATACCCCCCGCGAAAGTGCGCGGTAGGGTACCCCTATGAATTGATTATGAGCCTTAGCAATTTCTAGGGGGAAAGCGTAGGCTGGCGCGCTGGCACTGGCGCTTGCGCGAGCGTTGACGTAGGCGTATAGCTTCACGCGCACGTAGACTATCCCCCATTGTCCGCTGTGTCTCTGCCGTAAACGAAAGCCAACATTGACCCCTATTCGTATCTAAGGGGGATGATTTCAGATTCAGATTAGATACGAATTTGCCACTTGACAAGTATCTAGCGCTGTGGTACGTTGAATCTGCAATCCGTCGGAGGTCAGGTTTTCGTTATTTCAGACCCCAGTTGACCGGACGACCGGATTGAAGCCTGACAAGGGCGGATTGCACCGGAAAGCCGCGATGCTGGGGTCTTTGCGTTAGGGGGCAAGTGCGATGTCTAAGAATCAGGAGAACGTCAAGGCCACAATGGAAGCCGTACTCGCGGCTTTCAACAGTGGGCGCGCCCTAGACGTGATCGCCATTGCCACACTGCCGCGTCAGGATATCCCATGCGCCAAGTGGTCGCTGTGCAATCGCTTTATCATGATGCTGTCTGGTACGGGCGATGCACGGGGATACCGCCAGTGGCAGACAGTGGGGCGCTACGTGGTCAAGGGCGCTCACGCGTTCACCATCCTTGCGCCGCGTATCGTGACCGACAAGGCGGACGAAGAGGGGGAAGAGAAAACCCACGTTGCGGGGTTCCTGGGTGTACCAGTGTTCAGGCTTGAGGATACAGAGGGCAACGACTTGCCGAACCTAGCTCCGGAGACTCCCCCGCCGTTGGCGGACGTTGCCGAGAGATTCGGCGTCGATATCAGCTATGCGAATCTGTTGACCGCCTACGGCGCATACTCCCCAGGACAAGAACGCATAGTGTTGGACACCCACGATACCCATATCTATTTCCACGAATTGAGTCACGCGGCGCACAAGCGCGTCAGCGGTTCACTCAAAGGCGGGCAAGACCGCGACCAGGAGATATTGGCCGAGTTTTGCGCCGCCGTCCTAAGCCGAATCTATACCCCCGACTATCCGCTCGGCTTTGAGAAAGAGTACATCGGGCGCTATGCGGGCAAGGATACCAGTCCTAGCGCCGCCTGCCTGCGCCTGCTAAGGGACGCCGAGAAGATACTAGCAGAGATATTTCAGGCGGCTCGCGTGGCCGTCGGTGGTAGTGGGGGGTCAACCGCCGCACAGCCCGCGTGAGACGCCAGCCGCCTTGTCCGGCGGCCCTTGCGCCCCGTGAGGCGTAGGGGCGGACGGATAAGATAGCGGACTCCCGACGCGGTAACGCCGAGAGTCCTAGCCAAAGGAAGGGTGAATCTTCCGATGACAACGCAAAGTCTAACAGTCAACGACGCGCTAGGGCAACTTCGGCCCTACCTATCGGACGATTTCCTCAGAGCATGGCGCAAGGTAACACTGGCGCTGGGATACCGCACAGTCGGCAAGGCGCTCGCAGCCCTATCGCCGAAAGCAAGGCCAAAGGCCGAACAGAACGAGGCGACAGCCGCCTATCTCGAAGGGCTCGACGCCGAGCTGGTAGAGGTCGAAACCTTCTTCCAAGAATTCCCCAGGCTGACTAACCCACCGATCCGCACCGTGAGCCGGATGCGGAAGGGCAAGGGTATCTACACCAAGAGCGGGATGCGGACAGTCGAGCAAATAATCGTCGATGATACCCTGGCCGGTCGGCTCAAAGAACGCGGGATCGCGGTCGAGTACAACAAGCGACGCGGCCAATGGTGGGCGGACTGCGAAGACGAGGCGTGGGGCCGCGATGTCAGCCTTGAGGAATTGTTCGGGCAACGTGCGGGCGCGCCTGGGTACACCTTCGACGATGTACTGCCCATGTATCGCAAGGCCGTCGAGTACAAGGCGGCGATCCCACAGATCAAGCGTGAGATTGCCCTAGTCCGCAAGAATGGAGCCTAGCTATGGCACAGAGCCCATTCTTCGACCACACCGACGAGAACGGCGAGCCGCGCAACGCTAAGGGCGGGCTGTGTCCGCCGCACGTCGGGCCAGCCGAGCTAAAGGGAACGCCGCCGCTGCCCGACCAAGAGATGCTACCGATATTCGAGGAGATTCCTATCAGCCGATATCGGGTCAAGATAGTGCAACGTAGGTTGCTATGAAAGGGAGAAGGGGGATGGGCGCAAAGCGAGTTATGACCGACTACCGTTGTATCGCGGGCCACGTTCACCCCATAGCGTCAGGCAGCCTTCGCGGGATGATAGCCGCCGCGAAGCGTGGCGACTTTGGGCCAGAAGCAAGGGCGGACGTGGCGGCGGGCAGGCCGTTCATCCTTTGCCCGTGGCGCAAGTAGCCCCCTAGCGCCGCCGCCTCTAGCGGCAGGGAAGAGAGAAGATGGAAAGGCATTGGGCCAAGCGCCCGACCATTGCTCGCAACACGTCCGGCTTCACGCGGCGGGAGGTAATGGACGCGCTCAAGGTGGGCGGCACGCGCCCGCCGGCTTCCCTGCTGTTAGACCTGACAAAAAGCCGACGGGGGTACAAAGGCTGGTGTGCGAGTTACCCTGGCGGATGGGTGATATGGCGCACCAATGGGACTGAATATGTGGCCGACTGCCACATCCGACTGAGGATAGCACCCGATGCTGACCATGTAACGATCCACGCCAAGCGAGGACAGCGCGTGGTATTCTCAGCTACACGCTGGCAAGTCCTCTGCGTGGTCTTGGCCCACGAGTTAGACCACTGGCGGCAAGCCCATAGGGACGGCAAGACTCGCTGCCTACAAGTACGCGCCGACCAAGCGGCATTGAAGGTTGTGCGAAAGCTGGGGCTGACGCCGCAGTAGTAGGGAAGAGAGAAGCGATGAAAGATCGATGGGCGCACCGCTGGAAAGTCCCAGGCTCAGACGGCCACGAGTGGGCTGTCGCCCAGGCGCATGACGGCTCGTGGGGCTGCTCGTGTCCCGTCTGGCGCTTCAAGCGAGAAGAGTGTCACCATATCGCCTTTGTCAAGGCGCAACACCCCGACCCCGACCAGCCGATCACCCGCCCCGAATATGTACTGGCGGCAGTAGGCGCACCCCGCGTCGAGGGCGACAAGATGCTGATCCCGCTGGTAGAGGTCGGCAATACGGCACAAGAGGCCACCGTCTGCGCGTTTCTCTTGGAGCATGGCTACTCTATGGGCGAAGTCCGAGAGATGCGCGTCCACGTGCCGAGAGACTGGACGGCGAAAGCTATCCGCGCCTACGTTGCCGCGCATGGGCCAGCCGTGTTTCCCGACCCAAGATGCGGGGTGCGATAGGGGCAGGCAGCAAATAGACCCCGCGCCGGAACGCGGGGCCAGCCAAAGGAGGTATAGGCTCCAATGACCAAGACAACTTTAGCCCAAGCATGGCGAAGACTCAAGTGGTGGCACGATTGGCTGTTCGGCAAGGCGGTGGCAGTACCCGACGATGAGCAAGGCCGGTCGCCAGAGTACGTGCAGGGCTGGCAGGATGGCTACCTAGCAGGAGACGCCAGCCACGAAAGGTTACTGAGGGTGATAAAGCGGTTGGCGAGAAGGCCACGGGCCTAACCCGCCTTTGCTCGGACAAGAGCAAGGTGCCGATATTCGCATGATAACTGTGTGTTTTTCGCTCGGCTTTCGGCCCGTTCATGGTAGGCCGAGACACACCGCAAACGATGATCTGCTCAACAAGCAGGAGACTAAGGGCTCGTATCTACCGACCCCGCCCCAAGACCTTTTCTAGATACGGCCCCTTGACATACACCGCACGTTGGGATGATAATATAGCCCGACGTTCAGTGATGGAGGGAATCATGCCGATTCAGGCGATAACGGTAGAGCAGGGTCTCTATCTGGACTCATTTCATCGGGGGCTCAGGGCTCAGAACAAGAGCGCCCGCACCGTCCAGGGCTATTGCGAGGCCGTGAGCCAGCTAGGGCGGTTCCTACAGAGCAAGGGTATGCCGACTACATTAGCGGGCATCCGGCGGGAGCACGTCGAGTCATACATCGAGGATTTGCTGGGCCGGTTCAAACCGGCGACGGCTAACAACAGGTATCGGGCGCTCAGTTCGTACTTCCACTGGGCTGTGGACGAAGGCGAAGTGAAAACCTCGCCGATGGAAAAGATGAAGCCGCCCAGGATTCCCGAAGAGGCGGCGGCTGTCCTGTCCGACAAGGAATTGAAGGCGCTACTGAACGCCTGCGCGGGCGCGAGCTTCGACGCGCGACGGGACATGGCGATAATCTCCGTTCTCTTCGATACGGGGCTCCGACGGGCCGAGTTGGCGGGCCTTGCCCTCGATGACGTTGACTTTGAAACCGAGAGCATGACCGTGCTGGGCAAGGGCAACCGGCGGCGCACGGTGGCGTTTGGGAGACGCACAAGCCGCGATTTGGACAGGTATCTTAGGCTCAGGCAACAGCACCCGCTGGCTGCCGAAGCAGCCCTATGGATCGGCAAAAGGGGGCCGTTGACCGCAAGCGGTGTCTATCGGATCGTTGTGGACAGGGCGAAACAGGCGGGCATCGAGGCCCACCCCCACTTGCTGCGGCACTCGTTCGCCCACGCTTGGCTGGCGAAGGGCGGCACCGAGACCGACCTTATGAGACTCGCCGGTTGGAGAAGCAGGGCCATGCTGACAAGGTACGCTGCAAGCACGGGAGAGGAAAGGGCGCGAGACGCGCACAAGAGGCTGAGTCCGCGCGACGGGCTCTAGATAAACGCGGCTGCGACGGGTTGAGCCGCCCAGCCGCATGACACGGAAAGGAGCGACCTTCCCATGCAGCCCCATTGTAGCACAGAGCAACCCCCTGACTGGAATCCGGCGGTAGAAAACTATCTTGCCAGCCTTCGGATGGCGGGATGCAGCCCCCTGACTTGTAAGGTGCGGCGCTCCATGCTGCGCGTCTTCGGGCGCTGGCATGGGAAGGATACCGTGCCGGAGGCCGCGTCCACCGTCACCGACTACATGATCGAGCGCTTCAACGCCCTTTCCTACAACTCGGCTGTCCAAAACTTCGCGATCCTACGCCTCTTCTTCGACTACTGCCACGCTGCCGGTTTGCTCGACCGCAATCCCCTGCGGCAGGTTCGCCCGCCCCGTGCCCACTATCGCGCCGTCCCCGTTTTCACCGACGGGGAGATTGAAAGGCTTTTCGCTGCCGCCGACGAATGGAACAAGGCGATGATGGTGATCCTTATGAACGCCGGCTTGCGCCTGTCGGAGATGCTGGCACTGACGTGGGCAGACATCGACCGTGGCGAGGCCACGATAAGAGGCAAGGGAGACAAAGACCGGCGCGTAGCTGTCCCCGAAGGTCTCCAACGGGTGCTCGGCGATCTACCGCGAAAGGGAGCGCTGGTTATCCCCTATGGCGCGACTTACGTTAAGGTGCGCTTCGCCCGCCTGGGAGCCCGTACCGGCATCCATGTTCACCCCCACAAATTCAGGCACACGATGGCCGACAGGTTCATTGGGCAAGGGGGGAACGTCGAGGACTTGGCGTGTATCCTCGGCCATTCCAATATCAATACGACCATGACCTATTTGAGAGCGCACCGGCAGACGAGGGCGCTAGAGGCACAGCGCCGGTACGCGACAGGCGTGTTCCCGACCGGCGCACCCACTGACGCTAGGGTGCTGCCGTTCCGACCGCGTGTCGCCGTCGGGGGTCGATGATGGTAAAGGCACCCATACTCAGTGAAGCTATCGGGAAGTATCTCCTGGCCCTACGCGCCAATGGGCGGGCTCGCAACACCATCTACAATGTCCAGGGCGGCCTGCGCGCTTGGCAGCGTGACGTCGGAGACGTGAACCTCAAACGAGCGGCGGCAACCGCCATCCCCTACCTCAGTCAGCGCCTCGATATCCTCTCACACAACTCAGGCTGTGTCGAGTTTCAACGTTTCTGTGGCTTCTTCCGCTGGTGTGTGCGTCAACATTGGCTTCCTGACAACCCCCTGGAAGGCTTGAGTCCACCGCGCACAATGGAGACGCCCATCGCCGTGCTGTCTGACGCACAGATTCACGCCTTACTTGCCGCTGGCGATGTCTATGATCGCGCCGCCGTTCTCTTGATGCTGGGTTCCGGTATGAGAGTGGGGGAAGTCACAACTTTACGCTGGGATAACTTTGTCGGGACCCGCGCCAACATACTCGGCAAGGGCTCCAAAGTCCGCCGCGTCGAGATTGCTACCGTCGCTATGGAGGCGTTGGGCAGTCTCCCCCGTACCGGCCAGCGAGTTTTCCCGATGACGGTGGGGGTACTAAAGTGGCGGATGGCCCGCCTCTCTTTGCGAACGGGCATCCCTTTTCATGCTCACTTGCTCCGACATAGTTTCGCCATGCGCTTCATCGACCACGGGGGCACCATACAGCAGTTGTCGCGGCTACTGGGGCACTCGAAGCTCGACACGACCTTGACCTACTTAAGAGCCAACCTTGAGCAAGAAGCTCTCGCGGCCCAGGCACGTTACAACCCCGCCGATGTGCTGCTAGGGGATGATGACGGCGGGGGAACGGTAATCCCCTTCCGTCTACGGAAGGCGGAATGATGACCGAGCGCGGCAGCGGGAACGAGTGCTTGAGCCACAGCGTTGTTATAATTCTATGATAGCTTACTTGGTGAAGGCGACAACGCTCACGCCTTGCCGTTCGGAAAGACCAGGAGCGGACTATGGATAGGCTTGGAGGGGAAAAAGAGGGACAGGTGCCGCCTCCGACGCAATGCCCACACTGCAATAGGGGGTACATGATACCCGAAAGCGACGGGTACGGTATGTTTAGCACCTGTCTCAACTGCGGGTACAACGACTATGGGTCTAGCCCCGCTCCCGACATAGGGGAGGGCGATGAGGCATGGACTCTCGATGAGGCACGGAAGGCCATCGAGCAGCGGTCAGGTAAGAGGTTATCTGACGAGGTATGGGAAGACGTATCGGCGGGCAACAGTCGTTATCTCGCTGTAGGTAAGGCCGACTACGACGAAATAGTCGAACGGGTAGAGTGCCATCCGGCCACTATCGCAGTGGCAATAGCGCAGGAGGCGGTGAGGTTCGCCGCCGACGTTGGAAGGCTACGCCGCTTAGTTCTCTCTTTCAGTCTCGATGACGACATTATATCGATCCTGGCGCGGGGCCTTGAGAGCGCGTGGAAACTCGATCATCTAGTCGAGGGGGGCGACCTCGCGGCGCTGGTGGCACTCAGGGGCGGGCCGTCCCCCGCTGAAATTGCGACAACCGCCCTGGAGATAAGCGCGGCAACCGCCGCAGAGAAGGCTATCGACTGGCTGGCGAAGGAGTATTGCATACCCTGGGCCTTGGCAGAGATCGTCTTATGCGGCGATGCGGACGCTTCCCAAATACCGCTAACCCTATTCAAGACCAGTAACGTCGGGCGACCGTCGCCCACTACGGCGAAACTCGTAAGGCAGATAGACGACGAACCCCGCGTAAGGGCGACAGCCGTGGATATCAGGAGGTTCCTGCGGATGCGGCGGAATGAGACGCAGGCGCTATTGTGGCGCATGATAAGCGTGGACGGCGGGCTATGGGAAGGCTGGGATGGGCAGAAGGGGCGGATCGATTACAAGAGATTGTGGGGGAGCTGGGGGAAGGGGTGGATTGAGTATGAGGCACTAGCCCAACGTAGGGCAATCGTCAGTAGAGGGGCCAGCCCCGAGCACTTCGGCAACAGTCGAACCTTCCGGCAAGCCGCTATTAGGGTCGCCGAGCGACTCTGGCAATACCGTGCGCGGATCGAGGGGCGGAGGCTGTCGGGATAGTACGGCATAAGAGTATTCAACTTTCCGTCGAAAGCGGGCCGAATGGCCCGCTTTTTGATTACCTATACTGGGGCCATGATGATTTTGCTAACGCTGCAAGTACCGACCAAGGACTTGAGTCGAAGCCAGATTCTCGCGGCTTCTGCCGACGAAGGGTTGATCCGTCATTGTTACGAGGCAATCCTGGCCGAGCGACAGCAAGAGGCGGAGCAACTGGAAGACCCCGCGCAACGGGAGATAGCCCAGTTGAAGGTAGAGCAGGTAAAGGCGCGGCTCGACCTCGCGCTGAAAGAGAAACAAGGGGTGATGTAATGACTAGTCCATTCGGCGGCGATCAACTCGTGCTAAATCCTGCTACGGGTCAGTGGCAGTATGCCTCGTCTGGCGGAGGGGCAACCGACTTCAATTCCTTCGTCCAGCAGTGGTTAGCGAAGCAGGGGCAAGGTGAGGACGCGACTTTCCCCTATCGTACCTGGGAAGGGACACAGTTCTTCTACGACCCTGAGCAGGGCTGGATACCAGTGGGGGCTTCCACTACTGGCGGCGGGGGCGGCTCTACTTGGCGTCCTGGCGAGTATGGTCTTGAGCAAGAAGCCCTCGAACTCACTCGCCAGCACAACGCGAACATAGACGCCCTCGATAGGTTAAAGGAAGACCGCGAGCGCCTTAACGATGAACACACGCGGGCCTACAACCAAGGCAACCTTGCCCTGTCGCGGGATATCGAGAACCGCATGGCGGCAAACGAGGCCCAGACGCTCTCCCTCAAATCACAACAGTTGGCGCTTGACGCCGCCATAGGGCAGGCGAACGTGGGTGCGAACGTCTACGGGACGCAGACCCAGGGGCGGTCGAGTCAACTGAGTACGCTGGCGACTCTCGCCCAGGCAGCGGGCGAAGCGCAGGCAAACCCCTGGAACCCGATGGGGTATCTCGACTTGATCAACGCGAGTGGGGGTGCAACACCGTACTCTAACGCCACGGCGGGGCAGAACACCACCTACGCGAACCAGATGGCCCAGAACTGGCAGAACACATATGGCGGCGTGGCAGGTCAGCTTAACCAGTCGATAGCAAACACCTACGAGACGCCGGACGCGATCACCGCCGCCATGCAGCAGATGCAGCCGTGGTATCAGTCCATGCCGTCCTACCAGGGGTCATCGCCATCGCAGCAGGCGCTATTCAAGTCGCTCCAACCCGCGCAGCAGTCATTCCTTGCCAGCGCCACGCCGGAGCAGATGCGCTACATCGCTAACCCGCCCCAGACCCAAGCGCAGACGCCGTGGCAGCGGGCCTTGGCAACATATGGGCACTCGACGGAGGGGGAACGCGCTGCTCTGGCGCGGGCCACGCCGGAACAACTTAGGCGGCTCTGGGAAGCCGGACAGGTGGCATAAATGTTCGGGGAGCTATCAGAAGGCATTAAGAACGTAGCCAGCCGCGTTGTCGTCCTCAAGTTCCAAGAGGAGCTGGCGAAGCGTCGGCAAGAGGTCGCGGCTAGGCCGACGCCTGCGCCCGTGCCCGCGCCTATCGCTAGGCCCTCAGCGCCCTTGCGTGCGATAGCAACGCCTATGCCCACACCTTCGCCCATGCAACAGGCGATGGTGGCTGACGAGATACGGCGCAAGCAGGCATTGGCAAGCCAAATGCAGCAGCAGGCCGAGACCCGACGCCAGCAGATTGTTGCTGGGGACGTTGCCCGATTCGGTGGCTACCCCAGTACGCTTAACCTTACGCCCCGCGAGCAATTGATGTATGAGATAAATAACCCCACGGGCGGCAGTATGGCCTACGCGCCGGAAGCAGAACTCCCGCCGCCCACGTCGCCCGCCTTGCGGCAAGCGATGATAGCGGGTGGCAACCCATTCATGAAGCCGTCCCCGTTGACCGCAATCCCAGGCTGGGGCAAGGTGCCGAGCGTGCTGCGGAATCCGGCGGAACTCCTGACCTCTCCTGGCAATATCCCGCTTGCTGCGCTGCCTATCATGGGCGGGGTCGGCCCGACAGCCAAGATTCTTACCCAGATGGCGGGCGGACAACTGGCCCTGGGCGCGGTAGGACAACCATTTGGTGAAAAGGCCGAACAGATTCTTGGTACTGTCGGTGCGGTTGGTGCGCCCTTCGTCCCTGCGGCCTGGCGTCGTCTCGCTCCCCTTGCCCAGCTCGCCCGCCCTGCAATGGAGGCGAAGGTGGCGGAGTTGTACCCCCCGCTGCGCGAGGCTGCGGTCGGCGGCGAAGCGGGCAAGTGGGGGCCGTTCGGGAAGAAGGCGGCGGCTGCCGGAGCGCCGAGGTACGTGGCACCACTACCAGATTTCACCGAAACGGTGGCAGGCGTCAAGACCAGCGAGAACCCGATTGTACGGGGTGTCGTGGGCCGGACTGGTGTTAACCCTGCGGTTCGGGCGACCGATCCCGTTGAGAAGGGAATCGTTGGCTCAACCAGACAACGGTTGGCAGCGGATGACCTCGCCAACGTCTCTGTTACGGGTTCGCTGGATCGGTTCGCGCAGCCCGTCACAGGCGCGGAGCCGTTCCGTGTCGTTGACGGTGAGATTAGAAACCTTACCGTGAAACCAGGTCAGTCCGTGGCCTGGAACGATGTATTTTCCCACCCTGGGGGTTACAGCCTTACTCCCGCGCAACAGGAGTACGTCCAGACATATCAGCAGGTCGTGAACCAGACCGAGGCCATGCGTGTCAGTGCCGGTCTTAAGCCACGACCAACCTTGGCGGACGGGGGCGTTTACATTCCCCGCCAGGTCAAGAGTATCGGGGGAATCGAACTTCGCCGACCTTCTAATCCGGCCTTTGAACGTCCCTACGAAGAGGCCCAACAGGGCATCGCCAACGGAGTTGTGTACGATAACCCGCGAAGCACCCTCCTTCTGCACGTCCGCAACGCCTACAGAGAGGTCGCCGATGCCCAGTTTGCTCAGTACATGGAACCGTTCGGTATCGTCCCCAAGGAACTGATACCAGAACCAGTGCTGCAACAGATGTCCGATGCGACACTGAACAGGATGGCGGCGGAACGAGACTTGCGGGCAACCCAACGACAGATGACTTGGTGGCGAGCGGGCCAGAAGTGGCGGACGCAACTGGCGAAAGCGACATCGGAAGTGAAGGCTGGGAGAGAACCCGATCTCGCAGCCGTGAACGAGCGCGTTACATTGGCGCAACAGGACGTATCGCGCTTGGAGAACAGGGTACAGTTCTATGGTGGCCGTGCCTCCGTGTCAGGGGCACTCGCCAGAGACGAGAAACGCCTAACCTTCCTCCAACAATGGTTGAAGGACACCCAGTTTCACTTGGGGGAGTTCAGGGATGCCCAGACCGTGACTAATCGCACTGCTAAGTTGCGGGTGATTGAGAGGGATATGGCAACCTGGGGTGGCCGAACACAAGAAGTCGCCGCCGCACGGGACGCAGCCGTAACCTTCCGCGACGAGGCCATGACTGAGTACAACCGCGTGAAGGGCATCTACTCCAAGGCGTTCGCGAAGGCTAGGAGTGCCGAGATTGCCAAGGGCAGCCTCTTTGGAATGTCTGAGGCGGACAACATACCGATTCGGATGTGGCGCAACAAGTTCTTCCCCCTTGAGACGGCGAATAAGGCGATTGAACAGATGGGGGGTTACGGGCAAGCGCCACGGGGCGGGAACATTGCGTCGAAGTTGTTTGAGCTAACCGGCAACGAGATTCGTCTTTCGGCGGCTTCGGGCGACTTGGCGATGCCTTTCCTTCACGGTTTGCCTCTTGCGGGTAGAAACCCCGTGGCCTGGGCGAAGATGGCCTTTACCCACTATTTCATTGGATGGGTCGACCCAGCGTTCTACGGACGGTTTGCCAACAACCACCTGGAAACCCTACAGGCGATGGCGCAGCACGGCGTTCCTGTGGGAGACATCGAGTTTCTTACGGCTGCCAAGCCAGGTGGCGGCATGGCGGTTCTCAAACCCCTTGAGGCGGTTCCTGGTGGTTCCGCTGTCCGAACCGGCGTCCGAGCCGTAGGGCGGCAGACTATCGGAAGGTTACAGTCCGACTTCGCTGGCGGCCTTATGATGGCGCGGACCTACCTATGGGAGTCAATTAAGCCCAGTTGGACAGGCACTCTCGACGAACTCGGTGCCTACGTCCGCAACATGACCGGCGCATTGGAGACCAAGGCGCTCGGAGTCGGCCCCGCCCAGCGGGGGTTCGAGTCCTTCTGGGGTGCATTCTCACCCAAGCTCCTACGCTCGACTATGGCCCTCGGATACGACGCAGCTAGGTTCCTAGTGAACCCAACCGACCCTCGCGCCCGCGAATCCGCCCGCTCAGTGGCGCAGTTGCTCGGTGGTATGTATGGCATCTACTTCTTGGCTGGCAAGGCGATGGGTCGCAGCAAGGACGAGATACTGACCGGCATGAACCCCCTAAGTGGCAAGCGTTACCTATCGTACAAGGTGGGCAACGACTGGATCGGTCTGGGTGGACAGGCGAGGGCGTTGATTCAACTATTGGCCAGGGGTACTACTGACCCGAAGAGCCTACTTGAGCTGTCCTTGCGGGACAATCCGATACTGTCGTTCTACAACTATCGGGGTGCGCCAGGTAAGACACTCTCTGAGGCCCTAGCAAGCGGTCTTACTGGTGGGAAGATAACTCTTGGCGGTTACAACGAACCCACAAGCCCGTTGTCCCTTCTCGGCCATATCCCGCTTTCCGCCCTCCCGTTCGTGGTGCAAGGGGTCATCGAGGGTCAGGGGCCAGCGGCCAACCTCGCTAACCTTCTTGGTGGGCGAACGTCGGTGGGAACTATCACTGATCAGAAGAATACAGAGGC